>ULQK01020893.1_pt1 | contig 18779 bp, 14 predicted proteins | sample 1954371 | NCBI WGS metagenome assembly ULQK01 (sample SAMEA4835652, study PRJEB28245) | human gut metagenome | biome: gut microbiome; material: fecal sample | place: Denmark | collected 2008 | reverse complement strand
GTTTATCTCCGACTGAATTAGTGCCATGCCCGGCACACACTGAAAAAGCTATGGCTTTTACATCACCATAGCTTTTCTGCTGGATACTAGGATTACATCTTTTGGATTCAATTTCCAGCATCATAGATAAATGGGAAAACCTTTTATAGCCTTCCAATATATAGATCAACGTACCTTATTATTATATTCAGGAGCTATCTCCCGTTTTCCACCTTTCATTAAAACCATACATTATGAATAAAGCATATAAATCATTATCGGTGGATAAATACGTTTTTCCTAATTTAATTGAGTATCCTCAATGGATACTCAGTCACAGTATCCCATGGGAATCTCTCCTTTCTGACCAAGTTCTTTGAGATGAATGTATATGTTAAGGAGGTCTTCCTCCTCTCTTTCTGACTTAATTATAGCCTAATAATTAAAGTTGTGCAAGCGTTTACATTCTATTTTTATATAATGAAAATACTTGTTTTATAACAATCTTTTCATTATAATGACATTAGTTATATGACTGACGGAAGTGGAATTGACCACAGGGAGTATAATAAATCAAATGAAGAAGCCGACCGTCTGGGCAAAGAAGCCTAGAGTATGTGTCGGCTTCTTTTTTTGGAGGAATCTATGAAAGAATTAGAATTAAAGTATGGCTGTAACCCTAATCAGAAACCTGCTAAGGTGTTTATGGAAGAAGGAGAACTTCCTTTTACTGTCTTAAACGGTAAACCTGGTTATATCAACTTATTAGATGCTTTTAATAGCTGGCAGTTAGTGAAGGAATTAAAGGAAGCAACTCATATGAGCTGTGCTGCAAGTTTTAAGCATGTATCTCCTGCTGGTGTGGCTATTGGGACACCTTTAACTGAAGTAGAAAGACAGATGTATTTTGTAAAGGAAAGTGCCGAAGTGTTAAGTCCTATCGCAAATGCATATATTAAGGCAAGAGGTAGTGACCGTATGAGTTCATATGGTGATTTCTGTGCTCTTTCTGATGTATGTGATGAAGTAACTGCTAAACTTATTAATCGTGAAGTCAGTGATGGTATTATTGCCCCTGGTTATACAAAAGAAGCATTAGAAATACTTAAAAAGAAAAGAAGAGGCACTTATTGTGTATTACAGATGGATCCTCACTATGTACCTAATCCAGTAGAAATTAAGCAAGTATTTGGTATTACATTCCAGCAAGGCAGAAACAACTGTGTGATTAATGAAGAGATGTTTAAGGATGTTGTATCTAAAAATAAAGATATCCCTGAACATGCATTACATGATTTAATCCTTTCTATGATTACATTAAAGTATACACAGTCTAATTCTGTATGTTATGTCAAGAATGGTCAGGCTATTGGTATTGGAGCTGGTCAGCAGTCTCGTATTCATTGTACAAGACTTGCTGGTAATAAGGCAGATGTATGGTTCTTACGTCAGCATCCTAAGGTATTAAGTTTACAGTTTGCTGATGGTTTAAAACGTGCTGAAAAGGATAATACAATTGATGCATATGTATCGGATGATTATGAAGATGTGCTAGGTGATGATGTATGGCAGAACTATTTCAAAGTAAAGCCAGAAGTATTCACTAGAGAAGAAAAGAAAGAATGGTTAAAGAAGAATACAGATGTCGTACTAGGTAGTGATGCATTCTTCCCATTTGGAGATAATATTGAACGTGCTCATAAGAGTGGTGTGAAGTATGTAGGTGAACCAGGTGGTTCTATTCGTGATGATCATGTTATTGATACTTGTGATAAGTATGATATGGTACTCGCATTTACTCATCAAAGATTATTCCATCATTAATCCTCTACTTTTGTTGTAACTGTGTTATAATGCACTTTATGAAAATTAATGAGAATGTAAAAATTAAAGAACTCACTACAATGCGCCTAGGCGGTCTAGCGCGTTATGTGATTGAATTAGAGACCGTAGAAGATGTAGAAAAAGCTTACTTATTTGCGAAAGAACGTCAATTACCTGTATTTATTCTAGGTACAGGAAGTAATGTAATTGGAAAAGATGAAGGTTTCAAGGGGGGTTATTCTTTTAAACCGTATTAAAGGTATACGTTTTATTGATGAATTGACGATTGATGCAATGGGTGGAGAACTACTTGATGATTTAGTTGCTTTTACTACAAAAAAGAATTTATCTGGTATTGAAGCATTAAGTGCTATTCCTGGTACTGTCGGTGCTGCACCTGTCCAAAATGTAGGTGCTTATGGTCAGGAAATAGAACAAGTATTAGAATCTGTACATGCTTATGATTTAAAAGAAGAAAAGTATGTCACTATTAAGAAAGAAGATATGAATCTAGGTTATAGGCAAAGTATCTTTAATCAGGGTAAAGATGCTGGACGTTATTTGATTATCTCTATGAGAATTCATTTGAGTCATGATAGACTTACTCCTCCTTTCTATACTTCTTTACAGAGTTATGTAGAAGAACATCAGATCACTGATTTTTCTCCTAAATCTATTAGAAAGATGGTTACTGAAATACGCTGGTCTAAGTTACCTAAACCAGAAGAAATGGCTAGTTCTGGATCATTTTTTAAGAATGTTTATTTAGATGATCAGGAAGCAGAACGTTTAAGAAGTATGAATGTACCGGTATGGGAAGGTAATAAAGTCCCTTCTGGATGGTTAATAGACCATGCTGGATTAAAGGGTAAATCATTTTATGGTATGCGTGTATCAGAAAAAGCTGCACTGATCTTAATTAATGAAAGTGCACAAAGCTATGCTCACTTAAAACAGGCAAGAGAAGAAATTGTTTCTATTATTGAAAAGAAATATGGTCTAACTCTAAAACAGGAACCTGTTGAACTGGAATAAGATTTATTCCAGTTTTTTTGTGTTCTTTCTTATGATATAATTAGTTAGATTAGGAGGAATTGCTATGTTATTTATCACTGACAATGAATTTGAACGTGTTGTATCTAGAGCACGTAACCGTGATATTGCACGAGAATACTATCGAAGAGATTATGTTGTAAATGTTTCTATCACTATAGATAATCGTGGTTATTATCATATATCTGGTAAAGTTATGATTAATGGTAATATCTATCTTCCCCGTGTTCTTGTGAATCCCAATTCTAAAATAGTATCAACAGACTGTAATTGTATTTATGCTGATGAATATACAGCCTGTGGACATATAGGAGCCCTTATTTTAAAGGTTCAGGAGTTATCTCCCAATACATTCCCTTATCGTTATGCTGTTGATTTAGAAAAGCGTGCACAAGAAGAAAAGAAGAGTGCTATGAGAGAACGTCTTCTATGGGAACAGCAGATGGCTGATTACAGACGAATGGAAAGAGAAAAGGAAACCAATGCACTGACTGATTATATTAAGAATCAGTTAGTCAATCAATTTACACCTGTAGACTCTGCTCCTGTACATTTAAGAATAGATTATGCCCATGACTGGAACTTCAGTATCAGCTTTAAGGTGGGACGTAATAGGGATTATATCTTAAAGAATATCCCTACATTTGTAACACAAATGCAGAATAATGAATATCATTCTTATGGTAAAAATCTCGCATTTGTACATAACCCTGATATTCTTGATGAACCTTCAAAGAAGATTTATCAATTTATTTTAAAATATTATCATACTCATTTATCTTACAATAATATGATATTTATTGATCCTGATAATATTGATGCATTCTGGGAGTTACTTAAGGAAATACCTGCTACATTATATCATTTTAAATGTTTAGAAGAAGAATTACATCCCGTTGTATCTGTGACTAAAGATAAGCATGATACAATTTTGGAATTAGAAACAGACCTAACTCCCTATTATATTGGCAAGAAGGGGCTTTATAAATTTGATCGTGACGATTTTACTTTTACTTGTCATAGTTTTGATAAGCAGGGAGTCACTGTTGAGTTATTAAAACGTTTTGATACATTCCAGCGTCTATATGTAGCCCATGAACAGTTAGAAAACTTCACACGTTATATTATTTCTCCTACAAAGAAATATATTGATTATGTAGGTCTTGAAGATAAGATTCAGGAAGAGACACATCTAGAAATCTATGCAGATGTCGATGAAGATGAATATGCTTTAGTGAATTTAATAGGAACTTATGAGGATGGGAAGCATGACCTTCTTAAAGAAGATGTACCTCATTCTTTAAAGGCAGATTTGATTATTAGCTTCCTAGAGAAATATAATCCTGATGATATGTCAGGACCTATGCGTTTTGATACACATCGTGATGAAACAATCGATATGATTCATGATGGATTAAGTCACTTGAATAAGTTGACAGATGTTTATGTGTCTGATGATTTACAGGCAATTGGAACTAAGAAGTCTATGAACCTCTCTGTAGGTATTAAGGTATCTCATAATTTATTAGAAATGGATCTGGATTCTTTAGATGTTCCAAAAGAAGAATTAGCTGATATTATTGCAAGTCATAAGAAAAAGAAACGTTATCATCGTTTAAAGAATGGTCAGTTACTTTATATTGATACACATGAGTTAGATGAGTTAAGTCAGATGATGGATCAGTATCATATTCTACCTAAAGATATTTCTGAGGATGGGACAATTGATTTAAATCTTAATAGAGCTTATCAGATGGACTTAGCAACTCAAGGATTTAAGCATGTGACAGTCAACCGCGAAGAATCATTTAAGGATGTATTGGACCATTTAAAGAATTATTCACATCAGAATCATGAATTAAATGAACGTTATGCACCTATTTTAAGAGATTACCAGAAAGAAGGTTTCCAATGGCTTTCTACTATGAATGATCTCCATTTTGGTGGTATTCTTGCAGATGATATGGGTCTAGGTAAGACAATTCAGATTATGAGTTTATTAGAAAGTAATGAACATCATTTTTCTATTATTATCTGTCCTGCTTCATTAATCTTAAACTGGTTAGATGAGTTTAATAAGTTCTCTTCTCATTTAAAGGTGACTTGTGTGATGGGAAGTGCAAAAGAACGTAAAGAGATTATTAAGAATTATAAGCAGTTTGATGTTATGATTACTTCTTATGACTATATCCGTAAAGATTATGAACAGTATAAAGATATTGTGTTTGATTTTATTGTCTTAGATGAAGCACAGTATATTAAGAATCAGAAAACAAAGAATGCGATTGCAGTTAAATCATTAGAAGGTAAACAGCGCTTTGCGTTAACAGGTACGCCTATTGAAAACTCATTGGCTGAATTGTGGTCCATCTTTGACTTCTTGAATAAAGATTACTTATATAACTATCGTTATTTTAAGTCTCATTATGAAGCACCTATCGTTAAGGATCATAATGAAGAGGTACAGTCACAATTACAGAAGATGATTTCACCTTTTGTATTAAGACGTACAAAGAACGAAGTATTAAAGGATCTACCTGATAAGATTGAAAATACTGTACTTGTAGATTTCAGAGAAGATGAAAAGAAGCTCTATTTAGCGCATTTAGCACAAGCTAATAAGTTATTACAGACTTTAGATGGCTCTAAGGATCGTATTCAAATTCTTGCGATGTTGACTAAGCTTAGACAGATCTGCTGTGAACCTCGTATTGCATTTGATGATATAAAACATAAATCTTCTAAGATGGAAGCATGTTTGAATATTATTAAAACATATAAGGATAACAATAAGAAGATTATTGTCTTCTCATCATTTAAGAGCTTACTCAATCTTCTTGCAGACGAACTTGATAAGAATAAAACATCTTATTATATGATAACCGGTGATACGGATAAAACGGATCGTAAAGGTTTAGTCGATGCTTATCAGAATGATGATACAACAGTATTCTTAATTAGTTTAAAAGCAGGAGGTACTGGTTTAAACCTCACTGCAGCAGAAGGTGTTATTCACTTTGACCCTTGGTGGAATATGTCTGCACAAAATCAGGCAACTGATAGAGCATATCGTATTGGACAGAAGAATAAAGTATTTGTATATAAGTTAATTATGGCTGATTCTATTGAAGAAAAGATTCAGACATTACAGGCAGCTAAGAAGGATTTAGCTGATCGTTTTGTGGAAGGTAACAGTGGTTCTATTACGACTATGAGTGGTGAAGAAATCATGAGTTTATTTAGTGAGGATTAGCATGAAGAAGATGACTATGGCCGATATCGCAAAAGTTGCAGGTGTGTCTAAAACAACTGTTTCTCGTTATTTTAATGGTGGCTATGTAAAAGAAGAAACACGTCAGAAGATAGAAAAGATTGTAAAAGAATATGATTATGAGCCTAATGTGCTTGCTGCAAATTTAAAAGCCAACAAGACACATACTGTAGGTATTGTATGCCCTACTCTTACTTCATATGCTTCTAGTCGTATGATGATGAATATTGATCAGTTCTTAAAGAAGCATCATTATACGACAATCATCATTAACACAAATCATGATGAACTCGATGAAATCAAGTCCATTACTAAACTTATACAATTAAGAGTGGATGGTATTATTCTTCTTGCCACTTCTATCACAATGGCACATAGAGATATTACCTCTAAGAGTTCTGTTCCTATTGTCTTTATGGCTCAGTCTTATGATGATGGCGTGAGTGTTATCAATAATGATTATGAAGCAGGCTACAAGATAGGTGAGTATATTTATTCTAATGGTCATAAGAATGTTGTATATGCAGGAGTAAGCAGAAAAGATGTGGCTGTAGGAGTCATTCGTAGACAGGGTGTTTATGATGGCTTACAGGATATACATCCTCATTTTCTAGAAACAGACTTCTCTGCTGAAAAGACAATGGATAAACTCAATGATTACTTAAAGAATCATACATGCCCTACTGCCATCATCTGTGCAACAGATACAATTGCGATGGGATGTATGAAGGTTCTAAAAGATCACGGTTTACGTATTCCTGAGGATGTTTCAGTGACTGGATTTGGTGGTTATTGGACTTCTACTGTAATGTCCCCTGCCCTTACAACTATTAAGTTCCATTATGCTCATGCTGGCCAGATGGCTGGACAGATTATTCTTGATATGATTGAAGAAAAAGAGGTCGAACGTGCTACACTTATTGACTTCACATTTATAGAAGGAGAAAGCGTCAGAAGTATCTGATGCTTTTTTTAAAAATGTGGAATCGGTATCATGCCGATAAGAGATGTAAATATGAATTATGAAGATGGTCTTCTCACTATTGATATGAATAAAAGCGGTTCAGGTCGTGGTGTGAAACACATTAAAATTCCTGAAATGAATAATATGACTTTGTTTAGCGACACATCTTCTTTAGAGCTATTCATCAATGATGGTGCTTATGCCTTTACTACACGTATTTACAACAATTCAGATACTATTGAAATCATAAGCAATAAAGAAATTGATATGACTGCTTATCAATTAAAAGCTATCGACTTAGAACCTGCCAAATAGGCAGGTTCTTTTCTTTTTAGCACTTTATAAAAGAAAGTGCTAATTTTTAGCACTCAAGTGTTGACTTTGCTAAAAGAGTGGCTATAATAGTAGTTGTAATCGATAGAGAGGTTACTAAGAAATAAGAAAAACGTTGAGAGAGGCGAACAAATATGAAATATTATCCAAATTTTAGTGATGTGTTTGATGATTTATTTGATTCAGGAGTCAATACTACGAAAGCAAATACAATGTTATGTGATATTCGTGAAACAGAAAATACTTATGAAATGAATATTGCTCTTCCTGGATATAAGAAAGAAGATATTGCTTTGGAACTTAAGAATGGCTACTTAAAAGTATCAGCATCTGCTAAGAAAGAAGAAACAGCAGGACGTATTGTAAGACGCGAAAGATATAGTGGTAACTGTTCTAGAAGCTTCTATGTAGGTGAAGGATTTACTGAAGAAGATATCAAAGCTAAATTTGATAATGGTGAATTAATGATTTCAGTTCCTAAGGAAGCTCCAAAGAGAGTAGAAAAGAAATCAATTACAATCTACTAAAAACACGAGACGAAGAATCCCATGTTTAAATTTGATAAAGGAGATGTTATTTATGAGATTTTTACCTGGTTTCTATGATGTGTTTGATGATATGTTTGATGATGGCTGGATGAGTCCATCAACTAATGCAATGCAGTGTGATATCAAGGAAGTAGACAACAACTATGAAATGAATATTGCCCTTCCTGGATATAAGAAAGAAGATATTTCTCTAGACTTGACTGATGGTTATTTAACAGTTTCTGCTAATACTAATCAGGATAAGGAAGAAAAAGATAAGAACGGCAAGGTTATCAGAAGTGAACGTTATACAGGAAGCTGTTCAAGAAAGTTCTATGTTGGTGAGGGTTATAAGGAAGAAGACTTCACTGCTAAGTTTGAGAATGGTGAATTGATGATCACTTTCCCTAAGACTGAGCCTGAAAAGATTGAAAAAAAGAAACCTATTATGATTGAATAGTTCATAACACGAGACGAAGAATCCCATGTTTAAATTTGATAAAGGAGATGTTATTTATGAGATTTTTACCTGGTTTCTATGATGTGTTTGATGATATGTTTGATGATGGCTGGATGAGTCCATCAACTAATGCAATGCAGTGTGATATCAAGGAAGTAGACAATAACTATGAAATGAACATTGCTCTTCCTGGATATAAGAAAGAAGATATTTCTCTTGATCTTACTGATGGTTATTTAACAGTTTCTGCTAATACTAATCAGGATAAGGAAGAAAAAGATAAGAACGGTAAGGTTATCAGAAGTGAACGTTATACAGGAAGCTGTTCAAGAAAGTTCTATGTTGGTGAGGGTTATAAAGAAGAAGACTTCACTGCTAAGTTTGAGAATGGTGAATTAATGATCACTTTCCCTAAGACTGAACCTGAAAAGATTGAAGAAAAGAAACCTATTATGATTGAATAGGCATTTGAAAAGGAAGCACGAGCTTCCTTTTTTCATACTGTACGCATGTAGTTAGAGACTTGTCTTTTAAAAGACTCCCAACTCATTGATCCAAACTGCCCTTCTATCATTGGTCTAGGGCAGTCTTTACCTGACCAATCATGATGCATACGGAGTTGATCCACACTGAGATTATATTGTTTTAATAATGCAGCTGCTAGTTTGGCTGCATTTTTTTCTGCAATATATAAATGGCCATCTGAATTGACACATATTTCTATCGCAATAGACGCACTATTACCTGACATGACACCATCTCCTGCATGTCCTGCCTGCTGGTTAAGCGGTAATGATTGGTAAATACTATGGTCATCCACTGTATAATGCCAGGAAGCGGAACGTACATTACCTGTATATTGAAGTTTAGCATGACTTAAAGCATTTGCCCCTCTATTTGTATTATCTGTTGTATGAATGGTGATATAAAGTGGTCTCATAGCGTAATGTGTACGATGACTACTTGCTTCAGGAATCATATAATCTTTGTAGAGTGGTATACCTGTCGTATTCTCTATAGAATTATTGACATCAATACTCACATATTGAGATGAAACCCATCCCTTCCTTTCTATATACATATAGCGATACATATAGCGTCCTGCTTCTTTTGCAACATGATAACTTCCTGCAGGAACAGTATTAGAAGTGGCATAGTAAGAGAATGGTGCACTATACAGCGTCTTAGAAGTACTAAATGTAATTGTATTAGAGATTGTAAGAGGCTGTACACCTACATAACTATTATGACTATATTTCTTACCATCTAGCCCTGTATAAGTCAAACCATCAAAACTACTACATTCTATTGGTCTAGATAAGAGATGGTTACTTATTAATATATGATCACTTTTAATAATGACTTGTGTGGGTGTATAGCTAGGAAAACTAATAATAAGTAATACTACAACCAATATATTCTTCAGTATTCTCTTCTGTTTTATTGTCAGTTTTTGATGTTTCATAGTTAATTCCTTCTTCCATTGCATTGTCATTATAATACTATTACAAGATTATGAATAATTTTTTAACTTCACCAACCCATTAACATACTGTAATTTTCATTGATGCAAAAATGAAAACGCTTATTTTTTCACAAGAGCTTTATAAGCCTAAAAATCGCTATTTTAAGCCCTTTTTATACTATTTTTTACATGCTGTTTTCTTGAGTTTCATTGACTTTAAAAGCATGGTGTCATATAATTTTGACAGGTGATAACCCTCACCTTGAATCAACAGTCATTTAGTAATGAAAGGAGTAAAAAAATGATTTATTCAAAAGAAGTTGAAGAAATGTATTGCGTTAAACAGGGCGGCAATCATGGTTGTGCCCCAATTCCTGAAGAAGGCAAATGGGTTTATTCTAAAGAAATCAAGGATATTTCTGCTTACACTCATGGTATCGGATGGTGTGCTCCACAGCAGGGTGCTTGTAAACTTTCTTTAAATGTTAAGGAAGGTATCATTGAAGAAGCACTTATCGAAACTATCGGATGTTCAGGTATGACTCATTCTGCAGCTATGGCAGCTGAAGCTTTAGTTGGTAGAACTTTACTTGAAGCATTAAACACTGACTTAGTTTGTGATGCTATCAATACTGCAATGAGAGAATTATTCTTACAGATCGTTTATGGACGTTCTCAGTCTGCTTTCTCAGAAGGTGGTTTAGTAGTTGGTGCTGGTCTTGAAGACTTAGGTAAAGGTTTAAGATCAATGGTAGGTACATCTTATGCTACTAAGAAGAAAGGTCCTCGTTACCTCGAATTAACTGAAGGTTACATTACTAGAGTTGCTTTAGATAATGATGACCAGATCATCGGTTACGAATTCGTAAATCTTGGAAGAATGATGGACATGATCAAAGCTGGAGAAGATGCTAATGAAGCTGTTAAGAAGGCAACAGGTTCTTATGGACGTTTTGCTGATGCTGCTAAGTACATCGATCCAAGAAAGGAATAATTAGGAGGTAGAACAATGGCTATTACATTTGAAGGTTATGAAAGAAGAATCAACCAGATCAATAAAACTTTAAACGAATATGGTATCAAAGATATCGAAGAAGCTAAGAAGATCTGTGATGATAAAGGTATTGATGTTTATAACATCGTTAAATCTACTCAGCCTATCTGCTTCGAAAATGCTTGCTGGGCTTACACTGTAGGTGCTGCAATCGCAATCAAGAAAGGTGACGTTAAGGCTGCTGATGCTGCTAAGACAATCGGTATTGGTTTACAGTCATTCTGTATTCCTGGATCAGTTGCTGATGACCGTAAAGTAGGTTTAGGTCATGGTAACTTAGGTTCAAGACTTCTTGATGAAGAAACTCAGTGTTTCGCTTTCTTAGCTGGTCATGAATCATTCGCAGCTGCTGAAGGTGCAATCAAGATCGCATTAAACGCTAACAAAGTTCGTAAGCATCCTTTAAGAGTTATCTTAAATGGTTTAGGTAAAGATGCTGCTAAGATCATCTCAAGAATCAATGGTTTCACATATGTTGAAACTCAGTTCGATTATTTCACAGGTGAGGTTAAAGAATTATCTAGAACTGCTTATTCAGATGGTGACAGAGCTAAGGTTAACTGCTATGGTGCAGATGACGTACGTGAAGGTGTAGCTATCATGCATAAGGAAGGTGTAGATGTATCAATCACTGGTAACTCTACTAACCCAACTCGTTTCCAGCATCCAGTTGCAGGTACATATAAGAAAGAATGTATCGAACAGGGTAAGAAATACTTCTCAGTTGCTTCAGGAGGAGGAACTGGTCGTACATTACATCCAGATAACATGGCTGCAGGACCAGCTTCATATGGTATGACTGATACTATGGGTCGTATGCATAGTGATGCTCAGTTCGCAGGTTCTTCATCAGTACCAGCTCACGTTGAAATGATGGGCTTAATCGGTATGGGTAACAACCCAATGGTAGGTGCTACTGTTGCAGTTGCAGTTGCTATTGAAGAAGCTAGCAAATAATTAATTCAACACTTAAAGTCCTGATTTATTCAGGGCTTTTTCTTTACTACAATGAACACAAAAAGAAGCAATAAGAACGCTGAATTCCTAAACTGAATAAGAAAGATATACTTATGAATAGTGTTATGGGATATTGATGCAGGGACAAAAATCATCTTATTAAAGAATCAGGTGATATAGCCTGGTATCTTGCCGAAGCTGCTACCGCATTAGATGTTCCTTTAGATACTATCTTACAAGGTAACCTAGATAAACTACATAAAAGATATCCAGATGGATTTAGCATAAATGCTTTTATCAACAGACAAAAAGAGGATTGATTCTATTACAGAGTCAATCCGATTTCTTTAAATTTCATAATCAATGACACTAACTTTCTTTATCTTAGGTCTTTCATTAAAGCTTTCATTTGAGTTTAAATTTCAATTTCCAAAAAAAAAACGCATATGATCTGGATCATTATCAATTTCCTAGTCAAAAAAGATAAGATCACCTGCTTTTCTATCTTTCCACTTTCCTTGATTCTTATCGTTGTTTCTATTCGTTTGAATAAATGCTATACTATGAGCAAGGAGAATTGATTGTTATGAAACCAATTAAAGATATTGATTCAGATAATAATAATGTTAGTCTTCCTGAAACAATCGAAGATAAGTTAAATAAAGCAGAAAAAGATTACGAAGAAGGAAGAACTCATACTGAAGAAGAAATATGGGGAATGTTTAGTAAAAAGTATGGCTTTGACTTATAAAATATTATCTTAATTCTATGAAAATGAAACAGTGCACCAAAAGAGGATTGATCTGTACTTACAGAGTCAATCCTCTTTCTCTTAATTCCAATAATCTAAGTAATCATATTCAATATAACTACTAATAGATGCAAATTTCTGATATGTATCTCTATCCATAACAGCATATTTACTTGTTTTATTCTCTGTCTTAGTCACAAGAACATTTGTATCTCTAGAAAGTCTATAGAAACGATACGTATTTCCTTTTAATAAAACACTGTAAGCAGGTGAACCATAACGAGCTTTGCTTTCATCATACTTAGTAACACCTTCTGGTAACTGATCAATAAATTCTAAACTATTAATCTTAGAAGAAACAGAAGTAGACTTATATAAAGAATAAGCTGTCTTCTTTTCACCACTTACATCAGCCTTTAATAAATATGCATTAGAACTAGGGAATACAAATACAGCCATTACACCAATAAACAAACATACAATAATACCTGCAATTATCTTTTTCTTAGAATTCATTTTGTTTTCCTCCTCTTATATTATATCAAGAAAGTAAATCTCTCTTCTACTACATGTATATTATTATTTAATAATTGTTTTTTTGTTATAGATATAAATAATAGTGAACTCATATATATTGTGTGTAAATACTCAAAACCCCTTCGTCAGAAGGGATTATAAGAACTTATCTAATTCAGTTTTTACCTGTTCATTGATTTTATTAGTAGGATGATCAGTTCTATGACCTCTCATGATAACAGATTCAATATGTCTTAATGCCAGTAAATTATCTAATGGATTATCCTTTGTGACAATCATATCAGCTGACTTACCTACTTCAATAGAACCTGTCTCATCATCAATATCAGCCATTCTAGCCGCCTGTAATGTCGCACAATAAATTGCATATGCATTACTTACACCAACATACTTATGGAAGTAATATAGTTCTCTCCAGAAGTCATATTGTGTAATCCAAGGACATCCTACATCATTCCCTAATACAATAGGAATATCATTTTCTAATGCCTGTTTCGCACATTCTATAATTCCATCAAATACGACTTTACCATTGAATTGTTCTACTTCTGATGCGTTAGTAATAGAACGATCAAATAAAGCATATGGTAAGGCTGGTGATAATGTTGTACATAGGAATGCATTATTATCTTTAAATAACTGAATCATATGATCATCGAGTTTTGCCCCATGCTCAATCGAATCTACACCATTCTCCAAAGCCACTCTGACACCATCAGATGATTCTACATGAGCAGCCACTTTAAAGCCTAATTCATGTGCTTTATCACAAACCGCTTTAACCATTTCAGGAGCCATCTTTAATTCTCCAGGAACACCCTTTTCCTTTGCATCTAGAACACCACCTGTAATCATTAATTTAATTAAATCGACATTTTGTTCCTTTGCTTTACTTACCTGTAAAAGTGCATCATCAATTGTTTCAGCTGCAATTGCTACACTCCCTGCCATATGACCATGAGGGACTGAAATACCTTCATTACCTGCTAAAATACGTGGACCTCTTTTCTTCCCACAATTAATTTCATCACGTACACGTGTATCAAAATCTCTAATACCACCTACTGTTCTAATAGTAGTGACACCACTGAGTAACTCCATTTCCGCAAACCTACTCACCATATTATGAGCAATAGCACGAGTAAGTGGATTACTCATTAAGAAGTTCACTAACTTTGCATTATCTCTCTGTTTCTTTTGTGGTTTCCCATTACCGGCTAAGTGTACATGCATATTAATAAGACCTGGCATAATATAGTTTTCTTTTAAATCAACTACATTATAGCCTGTTAAATCAGCTTCTTCTTGTAAAACAATATTCTTAATTTTACCCTGTTCTACAAGAATAGCGTAACCTTCCTTAACCTGCATTTCCTTGGTACCATCTATTATTTTTCCATTAATATAAGCATCCTTCATTATGCTCACCCCTCTCTTATATCTATGATATCATATTCACTTCACATTATAATTTATACATCTCACTTCTTTTGTAAGAAAAAAGAAGAGATAGCATTACACTATCCCTTCAAAGATTTAGTCTTTTTTCTTCTTCACAGATACAAAACCTGCTAGAGATAAAGCCATAGCAGATACTAATCCGAATAATGAAGTTGGATCACCTGTCTTAACAGTATCATCCTTCTTATCTTCTGGTTTAGTTTCTGGTTTTACTTCTGGCTTAATTTCAGGTTTTTCTGGAACAGTTGGTTTTTCTGGTTCAATTACAACCTTTTCTTCTAAAGCATTTACTGCCTTAGTTAACTTAGCCACAACTTCATCTACTTCTACCTGAGTTGCATTTTCTGCGTCAAGCCCCTTAGCTTCTGCGACAACATTCATTAATGCAGTCCAAGATTCTTCAGTATACTTACTTTCATCTAATTTCTTAATTTCAGCAAGTTTTGCATCTAAAGCAGTTGTTTCACCCTTAAGAACATCCAAGCCCTTAATAGCGTCTTTTAGCTTCTTAGTAGCTTCATTGACTTCTTCCTGAGAAGCATCTTTATTTTCAAATACAGCTTTTGCATCATTTAATGCTTTCGCAAATGCATCACGTGCTTTCTTAACAGCCTTATTTAGAGTTTCTTCAGAAATGGCTTCAGCTTTACTCACTGCTTTTTCAAGTTCAGCCTTATTCACCTTTACTTCTAAAGCGTCTACTGCCTTAGTTAACTTAGCCACAACTTCATCCACTTCTACCTGAGTTGCATTTTCTTTGTCAAGATCCTTAGCTTCTGCAACAGCATTCATTAATGCAGTCCAAGATTCTTCAGTATACTTACTTTCATCTAATTTCTTAATTTCAGCAAGTTTTGCATCTAATGCAGTTGTATCACCCTTAAGAACATCTAAGCCCTTAATAGCATCTTCTAGCTTCTTAGTTGCTTCATTAACTTCTTCCTGAGAAGCATCTTTGTTTTCAAATACTGCTTTTGCATCATTTAATGCCTTAGTAAATGCATCACGTGCTTTCTTAACAGCCTTATTTAATGTTTCTTCAGAGATAGCTTCAGCTTTAGTCACTGCTTTTTCAAGATCAGCCTTATTTACTTTAGAAACTACCTTTAAGTTCTTCATAGCTGTACGTAATGCATTGATTACTTCCTCATTATTTAAATCTTCTCTTGCATAAGCTTTCTGTGCTTCTACTAATGCGTCTAAGAATGTATCAACAGAATCACTTGTCTTATCAGTTAAATCCTGATTATAAGCTTCTGTTAATAAATCTTTAAGTTCAGTTGTTTCTTCAACCTGATCATAAGTAAACTGTACTTCTGCAATCTTATACCAGCTTTCACTTGCTTCTTTCATCACAAGTTTTACATACTTCACTGACTGTTTATCAAATGTAAATGACTGTTCAAGAGTATCTGCAGTCATTCTTAAATTACCTACAGTTGTCCAATTTTCTTTATCTGTAGAAACCATGATATCAGCATTCTTAATAATATCTGAGCCTGGTCTTTCAGGTGCAGAGATCTTAATACCACTCATATTTACTGTCTTAGGTAAAGTAAATGTAATATGTTTACCTACCTTCTGAGCATCATTGAACCAAGCGAATGTCTCTCTATTACCATCAAACATCTTTTCATAGCTATATTTATCACTTGGAGATACACCTAACTGCCAATATCCATCAGATGCTTCAATACTAGGAACAGTACCATCACGTTTCATTAAACCATTTCTAGCAGCAACTAATGCATCATATGCAGTCTTTACTGCTTCATCAGTCACTTCTTCACCATAAAGAACCTTCTTACCATTCTTTACAGCTTCTAAGTATTCAGGATATCCTGATGCATATCCGTTATCAGCCATTGGGTTTTCTACTTCTACCCATAATGCATAATAAGCACGTTTAACTGCTTTCTTCTTAGCATTATTTAACGTAGTCAAGATAGCATCTACATCCTGCTGTAATGCATCCTTATCATCATAAAGTTTCTGTGCTTCATCTAATGCAGTTTTATATTCACCTAGTGTTGCACCAATGTATACATTTTCATCTAAAGCATTATCTAAAGCAGCCTTTAAGTCAGTTTTATCTGTGTAGATTTCATAAGTGAAAGTGAAAGTATCACCCTTCTTACTATATGTACCAGTTGCACTGTCTTTATCAGACACTAAACGATAACCATAAATCTTTTCAGCAGTGAAGTTATATTCATCACCGATATTACCATAACGAGTTACAGGACTCTTTAATTCCTTACCATCTTTATCTACATATTTAATAGTCACTTTACCTAAAGAATCAGCTGGTAAGATTGATCCAGAATCTGGTAAAGTAGAACCCTTATCAAATGCTGCAACATGTCCAAGCTTTGCATAATTAGCCTTAAACTGGTTATGAGAAATAATACTATTAGACTTTGTATTCCATGCTTTAGTAGCAAGTGCTCGCATTTCATTTGCGATATCTTCAGTAATAGTATCTTCATCACATACATCAGCCTTATCACACCAGATTGCAAGTGATGCACCCTTAATAGCTGGGTTATCATCAGCAATAGTGTTAGCCTGGAATTTACCTGGAGTCCATTCATCAAAGATTAACTTATCAGAATTCAAGTTATCAAATGAATGCTGTTTACGTCCATCATTTGGCATTGATGGTCTTAATACATAATAGAAGAAACTAGCATTTACGTTATAAATAGTATCATGACCCTTATCTAAGAATGTCTGAAGTTTTGCGATACTATGGTTCCAAGACATCTGGCTCCAGAAATCGATACCGATATACTTATGCATTTCGATCATCTGTTTATTCTGTCCCCAGGAATTTTCTCCATAGTAGATACCATCATTCCAGATACGTGGAGTAAATCCTTTTTTATGTACATGTTCTGCTAAGTCATTGATATATTTCGCAATAACATCTTTCCAAGTTGCATTAGGATCAATGTTTTCTCTTGCATAGTTATCTAGTACTTCTTTGTACTGAGTAGTGAAAGGTGCACGGTCAAATTCCATATATTCATCCCCGCCGATGTGGAAATCTGTACATCCTTTAAATAATTCCATATATTCATCATATAAGCTATAAATATACTTAATCGCTTCAGGATTAGTAACATCTAAACCTGATTTATAATTATTACCATATTTATCTTTCTGTCCATATTCTGGATGTGCTCTTAAAATCTGGTCAACATGGCCTGGAGAGTCAAATGATGGAATAACTTTCACACCATATTTCTTTGCTTCAGCAAGAATTTCTCTTACATCAGCTTTAGTTAAATGCTGTTCAGATACGATTGATGGATCTGTTTCGCATTCAATACGGAAACCTAGGTTTTCTGAGAAATGCATCTGGATTGCATTCATCTTGAAGTAAGACATTTCTCTGATCTGTCTGATGAACCATTCTTTAGAAATATACTTACGAGCCATATCTACATGAATACGACGTTCAGCAACATTAGGATAGTCTACGATTTCACCATAAGCTAAAGTGTTATTATTCGCAATTGAAAGCTGTTCAATAGTACGTAAACCATATAATACAGCTGTTTCACTTGCACCAGTTAAATGGATACCAGTGTCATCAATTGTAATCTTATAAGCTTCTTTACTTGTAGTCTTATCAGTAATTTCTGATACAGGCTTAATATCAATAGTGATATCAGTTGGTGTTCCATCCTGATTATAAAGCATAGCCTGAGCATCACTAGAAACAATCTGTTTTGCCATGAATTCAGAATTCACTAATTTAACAATTTCAGCAAGTCTTTCATTCTTTAAGTTAGCTTCATTAGCTACAATAACGAACTTAGAATCCTTAGTCATAACCCATGTCTTATCAGATGCATCTTTAGTATATGACTGTAGGATAGGAGTTGTTGCAGCAACGAGCTGTTCATTAGTCATTGTTCTTTCAGTAATAGCTGATGTACCATTGTACGCTTGAGCCACAATAGCACCACTTGAAAGAGTCATAGAAGAAACGAGCATAACGCTCATTAAAACACGTTTCATATTATTCTTGTTCATTGTATTATTCCCTATCAAGTAAGAGGCAGGCAAACCTGCCTCTTATGTATTAATTAAATTTTTTTTGAATACCCATAATCTACAGGTAACGATTTAAGA
>ULQK01032616.1_pt1 | contig 18999 bp, 22 predicted proteins | sample 1954371 | NCBI WGS metagenome assembly ULQK01 (sample SAMEA4835652, study PRJEB28245) | human gut metagenome | biome: gut microbiome; material: fecal sample | place: Denmark | collected 2008 | reverse complement strand
AAAGCTGCCGACAAATATTCGGAAATGAAAAGAGCCGAGGCAGATTCCAACTACGATTCTAATCATGCGACCGCAGAAGCTGATGCATCAAAAATCCTGAGTACTGCTAAGCAAAGAGCGGCTGTGATTCTCCAAGAGGCCGATAACGAAAAGACATCTGCTCAGAATGAAGCCCAGGCGATTCGAGATGCAGCCGTGAAGGAAGCTAAAAAAGTCAAAGAAGACGCTTTTGAAAGCACTCAAGCCGAGCGAGACACCATTCAGAAAAAGATGGATGAACTTGTTCTTCAAAAACAAGATCTTGAAGACAAACTGAAAAAGGTAGCACGAGCTGAAGAAACGCTCAAACGTCGTGAGCAAAATCTCGATGCTGAAGTTGCCGAATTGGTTGAGGCTCAATGCGATAAGAATGAAAGCCGTTTTCAGACTCTACAAGGCGTTGTCAGAATGCTCAGAGGTGAAAATGAACGGTTAAATAAAGAGCATGAAGACAAGATGAAGTGGAAGTTGCTTGCGGCTGACACGAATGAATTGCTCCAGTTGAGAGAACTCGTAAAGGAGTTCCGTCAGAAAGGTGTGACTGAAGACACTATTGACGAATTTGTCAGTGCCGGTGAAGATCTCAAAAAAGCTCTTGAAACCATTCAAACGTTAAAAGAAGACCTTCGAAAAGCAAACAAAGCATTGCTTGAAGCCAGAGACAATTCCGATGAACTATCTTCCGAAAAGGATATGAACAAATACTACAAAGATGTTGTCAGATCCTTGACGGACGAAGCCGCAAATAACAAAAAGGTCACGCGTGAAGAGATGGTTGCACCCATTAAACTAACCCCCGTATTTATGGCTTCGAAATCGCTTCCTGATGACGAGGACATTGCAAACGAAAGCGAATGGCTCGATCACATTTATGATAAAATCGGAAGCAAATCCGAGCATTCGGATTTGAAATTCTCGAGACGTCAAATCTACGCATATCATACGGCGCAAAAAATCAGAGATATGTCGCCTCTCGTTGTTTTGGCGGGTGTCAGCGGAACTGGTAAGTCAGAACTTCCCAAAAACTATGCTATCCATGGTGGCATGAATTTCTTGTCTATTCCGGTTAAGCCCGATTGGGATAGCCCTGCTTCCTTGTTTGGTTACTATAACTCTATCGAAAGAAGATTTGAAGCAACCGAACTTGTACAAGCTCTTTACCAAATGAGCAACGACGATCAGTACAAAAAGCAAATGATGATGGTTTTGCTTGATGAAATGAATCTTGCTCATCCTGAACAGTACTTTGCTGACATGCTCAGTAAACTTGAGACGAGCCGCGGTTTGACACAATGCGCACAGTACGATATTGTTCTTGGCGGCGGTGAACATCCCGAGCATCTCGATATTGGTTCAAATATCCTGTGGACCGGTACGATGAACGAGGACGAAACGACAAAAGGTCTTTCCGACAAAGTTATTGACCGTAGCACGCTGATCACCTTCCCGAGACCGACCATCCTTTATAATCGAGAAAACAAACGTGAAATTAAGCAGGAATTCATCCTTTCTCGGGAAAAGTGGGACTCCTGGTGCAAAGCCATAAATAACACCGATGAAGTTCGTGAACAACTTGAAAACTACCGTGTGGTTGTCCAGCAACTGAATGAAAACATGTCGGCTATGGGCAGAAATCTTGGTCACCGTGTTTGGCAGAGTATGTCTCAGTATATTTGCCACCATCCGGATGTGATTTATGCCAAAAACCCTGATGAACTTGCCGTGGCAATGAAAAAAGCTTTCTGCGATTCTATCGCATTCAAAGTAATGCCTAAGCTCAGAGGAGTTGAGGTCAGAGGCCTGAACGAAGAAAAGTTCGAACAGATTGGAAACATCTTGGCTACAAATGCAGAAGAGTTGATTCACGACTACAATCAAGCGAGAGAATTGACTACCGAGTTGTTCCAGTGGTGCAGTGCTGACTTCATGAATAAAGACGATGAATGAAGATATGATTCTGTCAAAAGATGCCCTTTTCCACAACAGAACAGATCATATGAATTTGGTGCAACAATGTAGGTTTGACGCTATGCTGTTCATCAATCACATTATCAATTGTGCGCTTACGGATGACCGGGAACGGTCATCCGGGAAGTGCCTTGATATGCAATACACATATTTTCTCGAAAGAATAAAAAACTCGTTCGAGACTACAATACATCAAAATGAAGTATGCCACGACATCATTGTGTTTGACGATTTCATTCGTATTGCCGATTATTGTTTCGTTGCATTAAAGGAAATTGTTGCATCACCAAGTACCCATATTGAAAAAATGGATACGAAAATGTTGGCAAATCGGGCTCATGGGTTTGGAACCAAAACGATGCGTTGGCTGTCGCAAAGACCAGGGCGAACAATAGATGAAAAGATTTCGCCGGAGAATAAAGTGTTGACAACCAAGACTGTGTTTTCGGCTGACACTAAAGAAAACCGCGAATTCATGTACCTATATAATATTTTGCATGAAGCAATTATTGACAGAGTACAAGGAACCAATTGTCAATACTGCACACAAAATCTCAATTGTGGGTATTATGACTGGGTGCGCAAAGTTCAAAGAATCCTATCGATGAATTCCCAAATTGCCACTTCAGATCTGGCTTCGGTTAAGCCAATCAAGCAGTCTTATCAAAACAACAAATTGATGTGTGATAAGAACTACAAGATAGTTTGGGATGCTGTGAAAATGCTTTCGGATTTGGAAGATAAGATTAGTGAAGATTACAATTCGAATCTTTCTTCTCGTCTTGCTGTCATAGTATATTGGGTTCTTCTCGCAAAAATGCTTTCCATGTCATATGCAAAAGTGATGGATTCTATTGGTACTGTGCACGACGAAAATGGTGAGCTTTGGTTTGGAGATTCCGAAAGGCGCGGTTTCAAAGACACAGTCATTGTATCAAACGCATCTGGACAATTGCAGACTGTTTTGAAACTTTCTCTTACTGACTCCAGAATTGAGATCCGCAAAAAGAACGTTGTTGTTTTTGATTTTGATGTAGAGCAGTATTTCAAAAACATTGACGAAATAATTGCGGTCGAAACCGAAGCAATCCAATCAGGGCAAAACGAGGTATAGTATGAATAACAGAAAAGAATTTTTGCGTTGGTTGGGAACCAGAAAAGATCTCTCGGCGTTTGAGCGCCGCATGAAGATCTGGAAGATTGACGGCATCGAGAAACAGAAAGGCATTTTTTCTGTTTCTTCCGTAAAGGAACTTGATGGCATAATTTCATCTGATGAGGTTGCCCTATATCGGGAATTCTTGTTGGCAAAATTCCCGCAAACCGATGGCACAGTTACACCAGAGGTAACAATCATCCCGGAAGAACCAAGTGCCATCGAAGCCGAAAGTGTTAAATCAACAGAAAAAGCAGATTCTGAAACGGAAATATCTTCGGATTCTCAAATAGAACCTGTGCATAACGAGTTAGACGAGAGTTGTGTTGGTGACCTCGCCCCAGAGAATAAAGAGAATTATTCGGATCAGGATGATGTTCTTCTTGACGCGGAATATGAAGCAGAACAGCCTATAGAATCGGAATATCACAGAAAAAAACGCATTCGTGACTCTGTTAAAGAAGCAAATCTTCACCTTCTTGCCACTGCATATAATGAATCACTTGGTATTGATTCGGCGAATGCTCAAGACACTGAAGATTGTTCCGATAATCGGGAGGACACCATTCTTGTCCTTGACCTCGCTACTGGTCAGTATTCAGACATTGCAAATTCTCGTTTTGGGATGAAAATGACATCGTATGTGAAATACTCATCTCATAACAAGAAGCAAAGACGAAAAGACGCATTTTACTTCACCGCCAATGTCCCGACTCTATTGACAACAAGCACGGAATTGAATCAAAAGAAAAAGGCCGATAGCATAATACAGTCTTCTATTGGTGACACCATAAAGCTGGAGCACAATCTTTCGATTTCGGATAAAATCATTTGCTTAGTCCCTGACTATTTGGGAGACTTCAAAGATAGCGTAAAGTCTCAAATCAAAGCCGCCGGTAGTAATGTGGTGCAGATCCCGAGAAGCATTGCGGCAGCTTATGCATTTGTCGAACAAAGCAAGCCCGAGGATGATCTTGTTTTTCATTGCTACGATTACGAACTGGACAAGGTCTGTAAAACTGAGATCAGAATTCAGCTCGATGCGGACACTGGCGAATATTTGTTTACCAGAATGGCACGTAGAATAGTATCGGGGAAAGAACCTTCATCGGAAAAGGCGTATATGGCTTACCTGGACTCGTATGAAGCCAAGAATCGAATTACCATTCCTAAAGCTATTAAGCAGTCATTGGTGGAAACCCGTGATATTATTGGGATTTTCAGCGATCACCGAACGATTGTCTTTGCAAACAAGGATTCTTTTGAAGAGATTTCTTTTGATTCCGACATTTGGCAAAGTGAGATCAACGAAAAGTTCTCAAAATTCGTTTCTGAGCAGAATGACAATAAGTTCACTTGCATTCTATCCGATTTTGCTTCAAACGATCATATTCTGAGCCATAAGCAATTGTGCGTTGGTTGCAAAAAGATTCTTGATCGTATCAGGAGCAAAGCTCCCATATGGAATGAATATCTTCCGGAATTAAGTTTGGAGGTTATTAAGGACGGGCACTTCAGTAATCTTCAACTGATAAAAAAAGATGTCAGTCAAGTGATTACCTCTGATTCGATGGAGAATGAGATCGAGATTCCGATGGAGAATGGAAGTTTCACTCTCCCGGCGGGAAAAGAAAAAGTTTATATCCCGCTGACGAGAGAAGAATTTGGCAATCTGCAACGAGACAAATTGGCGATATTCTGCGATGAACACCTGTGTAAATACACAGAACCATTATCCGTCACGCTTTCAGTCAAATATCGATATGGCGATCCCGAATCGTATCGTCTCATCGCTACCACCGAAGATGGCTTATTAGAAATAATGAGCGAATGGTGCGATCAAAGCGAGATGAAAACTGATGATGTAGTATATCCTATCTATAACGCCGAAGAACAAATCAGTATAAACGACAGCGATATCGATTACATAGAGAACTACATCGATGGATTGGATAATCGTATTTCAAGACTTTTGAACGGTACCGAAAGATATTATCAATTTGCAATTAAAGATAATGACAATTATCAGGAAAGCAATCTTCTTGACGGTGTTCGCCCGAGAGATATTAGACAGTCGTTTTACTGGAAGCCAAGGCTCTTTAAAAATGTCACAAGTATAGAGAACTTTAAGAATAATGAGCAATGCAAAAACATCTTACTTACCATTCTTAACAGTAATATCTATTCGACTTTTTACAACTATTTGATTGACGAGAACAATTCAGAACTCGCTGATCTGATGGACTCTGATAAAAAGTTGCGCAGAGCGGTAGGCATTTCAATCAATTCGTTTATGAGTATGCTTGGAGCATATTATGCAGAATCCAATCCAAAACTTCAGCACCAACAAGAAAACTTGATATATCATTTTATGGACACGAGCATGGAATATGTTATTAATGCTTCGCGGTGCATTAAAATTAAAAATGATACATACGGAGTGTTTCAATGTATAGCTGAAAAGATGGAGCCGGGGTGTGTTGTGAAAGATTTGCGGAATATTTCCTCGGTGTGCTGGTTGAATCCAACCTGGATTTTTGATCTCTACAATTCCTCTCCGAAAGCGATTCATTCGATAATTGATACCGCTTCCGATTATCTGATAAACAAAGCCGGATCGGAAGTAATCGCTGAAGATAATAAAAAAGCAAAGACACTAAAGGTGAGAGATGTCATGGAAGTGTTGCTCGCAGTATGCAGATTGCGAGAAATTGATGAGACCATTCTTGATCCCAATGACAGTTCTACTCGGAAATTGGTTGTTGCTATCAAGGAACTTGATGCAATAGTTCGAGATAATCGTGACAAACTCAAAGCCCCGTTCAAATCTCGCGTAATGTTTGATAGAAACGAGAAGTTTGAAGATGGGTTAGGAGCAGTAACAGATCCATGCTACTTACTGATTACTCAGCTAAGCGCATCGAAACATCTGAATTTAATTGGCTTTGTTGATGAATAACGAGGTGACCTTATGGTTTCGACATTAGATTTTTTTGCTCTAACCGAAGATATTAACCAAAAGCTCATCGAACTGCAAAGTGCTCCCAAAGAACAAGTGTCAGACGATGACGCTGTTAAAGCATTGGCGTATATCGAACATCTTGACATTTCACAAGTGGAGCAGTGCTTACTGTTTTGTGCTTCGGTTAACCTCTGCAATACATATGTCAAACAAAGTAATCGAAAAATTGGATATGCATTCAAGCAAAAAATCCCCCGCCTAATCCAGAGTGTTGCTGAAAAAGACATTTCAGGAATTCATTTTGATCTTCAAAATGATGGGCGAATGTCACTTTTGGTAGTTCAAATAGGCAAGATTCAGTTTAGTTTCCACGAGATCAACAGAGATGAAATTGAAGTGTTACTCGCAGGTCATGATTGCCTTAAAACCAGTCTCGAATGGGATGGAATAAGAAAGCAAATGTGTGCCGTTTCAACTTTTAGGTTATCATAACAAACCGTGCAGCCGCTTCTGACAACTTCTGGAGAAGGTATGGCAGATTGCATTGATAGTATTTTCAGAGATTTGGAAGCGGGAAGAATTTCTTTGCGAGATATCATTACGGTAACTTCATCTTCTTGTAAAAGCACTTCAGCTAAAATGAAAAGACCGAAGGAGAAGAAGTCAAGCTCCAGATCTGGTTCGACCATTGGTGAAATACTAAAGGCACAAGGAATTGACCTGTCGCAACTGGTTGGCGATTCGCATTCTCAAAAATAACAAGAAAGACCGGCTTGAAAATAGCCGGTCTTTTTATCTGCTTTTTTTGAAAAAGTGTTAACTGTGTTTTTTGCCTCACCTATATATGATCAGAGAGAACAAATCACTTTATTCAGGAGGGTAAAAATGGTCAAGCGCAATGCAGTTTATGAAGCGATTACTCAGGTATGCAAGGGATACAACTACGAGATTGTTGAGTCCAAGTCAACTGATTCGATTTACCTCAAAGTCAATCACGAAACGTGCCAAGTTTGCCTCCGCTTTTCCGACCATAAAGGTAAAAGCGGATTGAAATGGTTTGATTATTCTGCTCCCAAAGCAAACTATGCAGATATGGTACGTTACATCAAAAACAAAATCAAAGTAGCTCACTACAATAATATGAAAAACTGCTGGGCACAAATTGCTTGAATGCTTGAGAGAATTGCAAAATGAGATACGAAGAAAAAGTATATGCGACAAAGCACGGTACAGAAAGAGCAAATGAAAGAATGTGCATAAAGAATCCCAAAGAATACAATCGAATGATCCAGTTGGCATTTGAACGAGGAAAACGCGCTTGTGATATGAGACGCAGTGCGGACCGTACCTATTTGTCCGAAAAAACAAAAGATGGTGTCGTTGCTGTAGCGTTTACTGGTTTTTGTTTCATCTTCTCCGAAACAGGAGCTTGTATCACTCAGTTTAGGCTGCCGTCTTCCTTCGGCAAATCGTTCCATGAAGTTAAGGAATATTCAACGCGTCGGTATACTATGCTGGACGAATATGACCTGTATGCTTAATGATCGGGGTGAAGTCTGAAAAAGTCTGAAAAATAAAACCTTTGAGAGGAAATAAAAAAGAGCGAAAAAAGGCAAGGCACCCGAAAAAGTGTCTTTAAAGATATTTACAAATTGTAAGAAATGTGGTATAATTTACGTGGCGCAGGGCGTCACGATATAGCCTTGCCGTTGCAAAATAAAGATAGCCTCCTCCACGGAAACAGCTCGATGTTCCGGCGGAGTGTCGTATGAGTGAGCGTAAAGCTCGGCTTTGTAGGGCTCTTTCTTTTTCAGAATGTTGTAAATAGCTGTGAGCAGCATTCTGGCAATGGCAATAATGGCTTTTTTGTGACCTCTGCGTTTCTTTAATGCCGAATACCGGTTATAGATTTCAGGATGTTTGTTCTTACTCTTAATAGCAGCCAATGCGCACTGAACCAATAAAGGTTTGATATATGCCCCTGCACGGCTGATGCGAGTGGTTTTCTTCTTTCCCGCGCTTTGATCGTTTTGAGGTGTAAGCCCCGCCCAAGAGCAAAGATGCTTGGATGTTGGAAAAACTGACATATCTACGCCAATCTCGCCAATTACGGAGATTGCAGAGAAGGTCGCCATGCCAGGAACAGTACAGATAAGTTCCATTTCCGGTATATATTTCTCGGCTGTAGACAGAATAAGCGATTGCAGATTCAATTTGCACAAATCCAGATTGCTCATATGCTCACGGATAATACGGAGCTTTTCGGCTTGTTCGGGGCAAACTTCGCCGTCAACGGCTTCAAGAATTTCTTCATCGGTTGCTTTCATATGTTTCGTTCTGAAAGCGGACACGTCGGATAATTTCTCCGACGGATTTGCGAGGATGTGACCGATGATATTAGATGAAGCTTTGCCGAAAACATCCGAAAAAACGCTGTCGAGTTTCAAGTTGGAAACGGTCAAACAGTTTTGAGCGCGGTTCTTTTCTCCCGTAGTAAAGCTTGTGAGTTTTGTTTGATAACGAACTAAGTCACGAAGCTGACGAATATCTGCAGGGGGAATACAACTTCCCGAAACAAGATCGTGTTTGAAGATATCTGCAATCCATTTAGCGTCTTTCTTGTCGGTTTTCTTGCCGCGAATTGCTTTGACATACTTCGGGTGCGCCAAAACGATTTTGCAGTCGTTTTCAAGGATATTGTAAACGGGAATCCAATACTTTCCCGTGGATTTCATACAAACGTCCTTGCAGTTGTTTGCCAAAAGCCAAGATAACAGCTCACGGAGACCTTTTGTAAAGGTTGAAAAGCGATGACTTTTGTAGGTAGTAATTCCGTTCTCGGTGGTGGCTATACAAGCGTACACAAAATCCTTGTGTACGTCCAAGCCACAACAAATGGGGTAAACGATTTTGAGCATAATACCGTCCTCTCATATGTATTTGAGAAAACAGGCATTGACTGACAGCTCACTGAAAAACGAGTAGTTAGTCTCTCCAAAGATAAGTCTACGGGATTCTTAGTCCCACAAATTTGTGCTTGAAAGAGCCGTCGGTACACATAAAAATGCGGTTCAGCTTTCGCTGTGCCCACTCACCACCACGTACTCTGTAGTGTACCTGTTTTCTCAAGCAATATTTTAACACAATTTTTGAATGCTGTGCAATAGACGCAAGGTTTTTCATGCCTTTTTGTGCCTTGTAGCGCAGCGGAAAGGTATGGTCATAAAAATGAATGATAAGTATTTAAATGAAGCTCGCTTTCGTTGGGGTGCCACCGACGTCTACCGCGAGCACGAGCAAAAGACAAAGAACTATACAAAAGAGAAGTGGGCAGAGGCAAACGATGGTATGATGGCAATCTTTGCCGAGTTTGCCGCGTGCAAGGATAGTGGTGTGAGAGCCGATTCTGCCGAGGCACAAGGGCTTGTTGCCAAGCTTCAGGCGCACATCACCGCCAATTACTACACCTGCACGGACGAGATCCTTGCAGGGCTTGGCAAAATGTATGTCGCCGATGAGCGGTTCAAGAAGAACATCGATAAGTACGGAGATGGAACTGCAGAATTTGCAGCAGAGGGGATAAGGATATATGTTGAAAAGAAATAAACGATTTTTGCTTATGCTTCTCACTTTCGCGCTGCCGTTGGGATGTGTTGATTGTTCGGATGGTGGTTCTGCAACCTACGAGCAGATCGACGGAGCAAAAGCCAAGGCGTTGATGGATAGCGAGAGCGGATATGTTATCATTGATGCGAGAACTCAGTCTGAATACGACGAGGGGCATATCCCTGGGGCGATACTGATTCCCGAATACGAGATTGCCGACCGAGCTGAAAACGAGCTTCCTGATAAGGATCAGTTGATTCTCGTCTATTGCCGAAGTGGCAGAAGAAGCAAAATTGCAGCTGAGGAGCTTGTCAAGCTTGGGTACACCAACGTCAAGGAGTTCGGCGGCATCATCGATTGGGAATACGAGATCGTAAAATAAAAACGTTAATCAACCTTTGACGGCAACTGATTTATGAAAAAACACATCGCAAACATCATCACGGGCTCGCGCATTGTATTGAGTTTGCCTATCCTGTTGATACCGATGACATCGGCGTGGTTTTACGCGCTCTATCTGCTTTGCGGATTCAGTGATATGATAGACGGCACTGTGGCAAGAAGGACAAGTAGCGCAAGCGAATTCGGAGCAAGGCTGGATACGGTTTCGGATTTCGTGTTTATGACCGTGGCTTTGATCAAATTCGTGCCGCATTTTCACATCCCCGTATGGCTGTGGATATGGATCGGCATGATCGCCATGATCAAGCTTGGAAACATGGTTTGGGGATTCGTTCGCAGGAAAAAACTCATATCCCCTCATACCGTTCTGAATAAGGTTACGGGACTATTCCTGTTCCTTCTGCCTGTGACGATAAGCTTTGTTGACTTGACCTACACCTTGCCCATCGTATGCACCGTTGCAACAGTCGCGGCGATGCACGAGGGGTATTATATGGAGAAAAAACATGATACTTGAAACAAACCACCTCATTCTGCGCCTGTGGTGCGATGATGATGCACCGGATCTATACATATACGCAAGTGACCCCGAGGTAGGCCCACCTGCCGGATGGCCGCCTCACACCAGTGTGGAGCACAGCCGTGAGATCATTCGCACGGTTCTGTCCGCGCCCGAGACCTATGCCGTCTGTTTAAAAGAGAGTGGCAAGCCTATCGGCAGCATCGGTTTTCATCGCAATGACCTCGCCGAGGAGGACGATGAATACGAGCTCGGCTACTGGATCGGCAAACCCTTTTGGGGGCAGGGGCTCATTCCCGAAGCCTCGCGCGAGATGCTTCGCTATGCGTTCGAGGATCTCGGTATGAACCGCATTTGGTGCGGCTATTACGACGGCAACGATAAATCCCGTCGCGTGCAGGAAAAGCTCGGATTCGTCTATCAGCGAAAGACCGAGGGCATTGAAGTGTCTTTGCTCGGCGAGATCCGCACGGGGCACTCGAATCTTATGACCAAGGAGCGTTGGCAGAAGGTCGAACTGTTCCGTCAGCAGAAGAAATTGCTCGATACCTTCCTGCAAAACGGGGCGATCTTTCAGGTGCAATACAATAAAAGCTTTGGCGACCTGGTCGAGCTGATGGAGATGCACGGGGTAGAATAAAGATACGGAGAAGAGAAATGATTAAGGAACTAATGCACGATCCCATCTTCCTTGCAGGGAAGTCGGAAGTCGCAACGAAAGAAGATCTGCAGGTCGCGCAGGACTTGCTGGATACGCTGGTGGCGCACAGAGAAAGTTGCGTCGGCATGGCGGCGAATATGATCGGTGTGCGTAAGCGCATCATCGCCTTTCTCGATGAAAGTGGACGAGCTCCTACATATACGGTGATGCTTAATCCCGAAATCATCAAGAAGGATGGCGCGTACGAAACCGAGGAAGGCTGTCTGTCGCTTCTCGGCGGCCCGCGCAAGTGCAAGCGCTATAAGATTATCAAGGTGCAGTATCAGACCTTGGAGCTGCAAACACGCACAAAAATCTTCACCGGATGGACAGCTCAGATCATTCAGCACGAGGTGGATCATTGCAATGGAGTGCTGATATAGCAAAGGGGTCTCTATGGATACAATAGTAAAATATATGATCGAACGCAAATGGGCTGATGATGAAAAAACGGATAGGAAAGTTTTTCTTTGGAAATTGGCTCAAAAAAGTAAAGAAGAAAAAGAAGTATCACATAAAATTGGCGGCATGCTAATCTATAATCAGTTGATAGAAGAGTTTCTTAAGGATATTACCGAACTAAGTGTAAATTATATCAAAGCCGAGATATGGCCAGCTGATGTTTGCCTAAAGTTAGATTTTTCTAAGATGACTTTTGGAAAACTGATTAATGAGTTCAAACAGTACGCTACAATAGAACACAACAGGGAAATATTATTGAATTATTTGCAAAAATATAATCTTAAGAGAAATGAAGTAGTTCATCATTTATTTGGAATCGAAGATTTAGAAAAACTGGCAATAGAATTAGATGAGTATGCTTTGTTGGCTGATGAAATAGTGTACTTGTTGGTTGAATATGATAATTCTGTTTGTGAAAAATTCTGCGATTTGGATGAACGTGTTGACTTTAATGACTTTGTAGACGATTAATGATAATTCGCGAAATTTACAAGACCTTTTATGAAATAAAATATGGAGGTCATCGAATATGGATGAAACAATAAAGAAAAATGCAATTATTCGAGCAATGTCGGAAGTTGAATGCTATCCTATCATTCAGGAAGATGTTGCTATTCAAGAATATGCGAAGGTTCCACTCGGTCAGCTTTCTGCAATGGGAGCGGCTTTTGCTTCGGTTGCTCCTGCGTTTCAGAATGCAGTTCAAAATATGGCTACATCGGGTGTTGGTGAAAAGCTTTACAAAATGATTATCCCGAACGGCGTGCACGGAACGGTTAATTCGGTTGGTAATATAACCAACGCAAGTGGTACAATTGTTGGACGAGTACGTTTCGTTGAGGCTGGCTCTTCTGCTGTTGGCACTGTTGCTCAGATCAATCCTGCTGTCATGCTTATGGCTGTTGCAATTACTGCTGTAACAAAAAAGCTTGATCAAATTGAAGAAGCGCAAAAGGATATTATCGAGTTCTTACAGCTGAAGGAAAAAGCAGTACTGAAAGGCAATATAGCAGTTTTGCAAGAAATCCTTGACGAATACAAATATAATTGGGATAACGATAAATACAAGAATAACAAGCATATTCAAGTTCAGGAAATCAAGCGTGATGCAGAGCAGAGTATTATCTTCTGCCGTGACCAAATTGAAAAGAAGGTCAGCAAAAAAGGATTACTGCATAGCGACAGAGATGTCAAGACAAAGATTCAAAAAGTTCAGTATGAGTTTAAGGATTACGAGCTTGCGATGTACATGTTCTCGTTCTCGTCTTTCCTTGAAGTAATGCTGCTTGAGAATTTTGATGCCGGCTACTTGAACGCGGTTACAAGCAAAATTCAACTCTATGCAGGGCAGTATCACGATCTGCATGAAAAATGTTATCAAATGATTGAAGGAGATTCCAAAACTTCAATCGAAGCTTATGCCTTGAAAGGTGTCGCAGGATTGAACAGAGTGCTTGGAAAGGGCATTGCCAAGATTCCGAAAATCAGCGACGGACAGATAGATGAAAATCTCATTGAGGCTGGTGACAAGGTGCAGAGCTTCAGCGAAAAACGCACTGAAAATACAATGGAACTTTTCGCCCATGAACATTGCACTTGCGTGAATCCGTTTGTCGATAATATAAACGCTGTAAACAGAATTTACAACGAGCCCGTGGAATTGCTTTTTGACAGCGAAAACATATATTTCAGTTTGCCTGAAGCTACGCCGGCGTGAGTTGTTACTTAATTGATAACTAATCCTCATTGGTCTGGACTTCCTTCATCTTCTGTGGTATATTGTGTGTTACCAAGCAAAGGAGGTAACACGCATGGCAAAGATTACGATTGAAGAGCTGTACCGCGGCGAGAAATACGATATCATGAGCGCGGTGACGGTAAAGGCATTGCAGCTCGGCATTGACGAGCGAACTGAGGATGGTCGGACATGGATTGAGATGGAACTCGTCCGTCAGACCTTGATCGCAGCTGAACAAATGAAAAAGAACGGTGACTGTATTGTCGAGAGAGAACTCGGAGATACGGTCACCGTTTCTGTATGAAGGGAGGTTCTCAGGTTGGATAAGATATTCAAACAGCTCTATCCCGGCGTGAAAGAAGAATACCTGGAATGCGCATTTGAAAAGCTGAAAAAGAACGGTTGCCCAGCAGATGAAGATTTAATGGTATGGTTCGGAAAGCTCGTGGCGGCAGAAATCCTTGAGGATGCATTGGGGAACGATAAGCATGATGAAAACGATTAACGAACTCTGGTACGGCAACATCTCGCCCTTCGAGCAATGCACGCGAGGTGACAAGCGGTTGAAGGAGCTATTAAAGCTGGTAGCCAGGAATCGCGAAGAGCTGGACGGTACACTCACGGACAAGCAGAAGGAAACACTTGAAAAGTTCGAGGACTGCATGAACGAGATGCACAGCATCACCGAGCGCGATGCCTTCTCCTATGGCTTCCGACTCGGAGTGCAACTGATGGCTGAAGCCTTCCTTCTGCCAATCGGCGAAGACGAGTAATGGATGAACACCCTAAAAATCAAGTGTCCAATTTGGACACTTGATTTTTTCGCTTCTTTCTTACAATCAATGGGTCATTTTGACCCATTGATTTTTTGATATCATCTGTTATCTTCAGTGGGTCAAAATGACCCACTGAATTTCTGGACGGATTTTTGCCTCTATACATCAAGGTATACCTTGATGTATAGAGGTGTAATTGGGGACGGAGTATATTTACCCATGGCCACGTTTCATACTTCGGAAGGCTAAGGTACAGCAAGGGAGTCAACGCTGTGTAAGCAGAATTTGAAGGGGTCTGAACCCCGTTTTTGACGAGATTAGGACAGGGGTGGTATGTTTACCCTCGGAAGTGATTTATACCTCCAAAACAGGGGGTTGAACCCCACTTTCAGAACCCCGTACGCGATTTTAGAAACGGGTATCATGGTTCAAATTCTTTACTGCAATAATCAAAGAAAAGGCGTTTTTGGAATAACGAAACAAAAAGTTCTAAAATCCTATTGACAACTCGCGGATGATGTGATATAATAATAAAACCAAAAGTTCTAAAATGAGTCGAGGTGTTGTTATGAGAGTGATGAGCGAAGAAAAGCTGAACAAGCTCGCGGAGTTTATCAAGCAGTACGCAAGGGATAACAACGGAGAATCTCCGAGCCTTGCTGATATTATGGATTACATGGGAATGGTGAAATCAACTACCTACCGTCACGTGCTGGAGCTTGAAAAGCGCGGTGTGATCTCGTACACCGGTAAGAAAACTCTGTCATCTCCTCTGCAGCGCAAGATGAACGTGATGTTCCGCAGGATCCCTATCGTGGGTATGATCGTGTGCGGCACCCCTGACGAACAGGAAGAGCACATCACAGGATATCTTGCTGTACCCGAAGAGTGGATCGATGGAGAGTGCTTTCTCCTTGAGGCATACGGTGACTCGATGGTGGATATCGGCATTGACAAGGGTGACCTCGTGCTTGTGAAGAAGACGGAAACCGCCAATGATGGTGACGTTGTCGTAGCTCTCACCGAAGACGGCAACACCCTCAAGCGCTTGTTCTGGGAGAATGGAAAGCCAAGACTTCACGCGGAGAACAAGACCTACACAGGAAGAATGCTGAATTTCTATCCGCGTGAGTTAACGATACAAGGAATCGCCTTGAAGGTGATCAAGGATATACACTAACAGGAGGCTGAAATGTACAGACCATATATCTGCCATATGGTGACCTCGATCGATGGCAAGGTCACAGGCGAGTTCTTGAACCGCCCCGAGTGCGAGGCGGCCACAGAGATCTACTATGAAATGAACAGGGAATACAAGGCGCAGGGCTCGGGTGGCTTCATCTGCGGACGCGTGACCATGGAAGGTAGCTTCACGGGTGGTTGGTATCCTGATCTGTCGGAGTACAATCCTGTTGAAAAATGCCTCGGACACTATATGAATTGCTGGTTCGATGATGTTGCTGATGCAAATTATTTTGCGATTGCTTTTGACCCCAAGGGCAAGCTTGGTTGGAAGTCCAATATCATTGAAGACAGTGATCCCGGTTACGGTGGAGCGATGATCATCGAGGTGCTGACCGAGCAGGTGGATCCTCGCTATCTTGCATATCTCGAAGAGAAGGAGATCTCTTATTTCTTTGCTGGCGAAACCGAGATAGATGTGCCTCTTGCATTGAAGATCCTGCGTGACCATCTCTCTCCCGAGTTCTACGTTCTCGAGGGTGGCAGTATCATCAACGGACACTTCCTTCGTGCAGATTGCGTGGATGAAATATCTCTCGTGCAAGCTCCCATTACTGTGGATAAGGATTCAAAATCTCTCTTCATGGACGGTGATGTTTTTGATTTTGAACTCACCGAAGCCGAGCAGAAGAATGGCGCACTTGTGATGAGATACGTAAGACCGAGAGAAGAGTGAGGATTGCCTATGGAGAAAACTATAAAACGAATTCCCATCGCTCGCTGTCCCGTTCCCGATTGTGGAAGAACGTTGATGTATAGCGGTGATCCTAAAGATAAGAATACCGTCATGCTGAGTATAGCCAGTGATGGATACCAGGGCAAGACTATGATGTGTCCCAAGTGCAAGACGGTGTTGAAGGTAATTGAAAAGCCCAAAGTTGCGGCAGGGTATATCTCTCTGCCGATCATCAGCTGTATAGAGTGCTGATAAATTACAATCGAAAGTGAGCTATCCTCCCGGCTGTGAATTCGGGAATGAAGGGTCAAGCATCAGAGCAAATGAGCGGAGCCGGTCTCCGTCTTGTTCTGATGCTTTTTTTCGTTACATAAATACAATGAAAGGATGGTGTTTCGAAATGTTAGAATCCATTATTAAGAACTACGATGAGCTCCCATTGTTCCTAAATGCCAAAAATCTTTCCAAGGTCTTGGGCTTGTCCGAATCCAGCGTTTACGAGCTGATGCACGAGAAGGATTTTCCTTCGCTTTGTATCGGGAGCAGACTGGTCGTTCCCAAAGAGCATTTCAAAAAATGGGTGGACGAGCAAATTGAGAAGAAAAATCGGAAATGATGAGTTTTCGATTAGAAAGCAGGATAAAGCCGCTTGGCTCGCGGCATACAACAGCGTCCGGCAACGCCGGTCGCAAGAGATTTTGGCGGTGTTTGGGGCGATTTCGAGAGATTTCAAAATTTCCCCAGTCTCCTTTGCGCTTAGCTCTTTCAAAATCGCGTGTTACGCAGTTTTGAAGCACTTTTTTTGAATTTTTAACACAGAAAGGAAAAAGAAAATGGCTGAAAAATATTCAGAAAAGATGCCTACGAGAGGCATCAGAATGCCCGATGAACAATGGAAAATGTGCCAGGAAATGTCCGAAGAGCTTGGGTATCGTTACCCAAGTGATTTCATTCGTGACGCCATTGATTTTTACGTTGAATGGAAGAAGTCTGATAGCGCGGAAAAGTTTTTAACGCCAGCACTTGAATCGGTCGTGAGAGGAATCGTTAAAGACAGTGAGGACAGAATTTCTCGATTACTATTTAAGTTGTCGGTGGATGTTGATATGCTTGCTCGAATCACTTATCATGATCATGACTATAGTTTTGAAGAGTGGAAAAGCGTTAGAGAAGACTCGATACGAAGAGTTAGTGATACCAATGGCACGCTCCATCTCGGAGAGAATACAGAATCATGGCACGACTGATATTCAAAGCGCCGTACTACAAGCCGCGCTCAAAAGTTCCATCGGGCAGTACTCGTGGTGGGTACGCTAATTATATTGCTACTCGTGAAGGTGTGGAGATACTTCCTCGCGGTGGTATGGTCGGTTATATTGGAGAGCGTCGTGGCTCAAATGGTCTGTTTTCTGATGACGGTGATCCAGTAATTCTCTCACAGATCACGAAGGAAATGGACGAGCATCAGGGAAATATATGGGGCTTGATATTCTCTTTAACGCGAGAAGATGCCGAAAGACTTGGCTACAATCAGGCGAGTCAATGGGTATCTCTTCTACGCTCTCATCGCAATGATATCGCTCGTGAGATGCACATTGTGCCAAAGAATCTTCGATGGTATGCGGCATATCATAACGCAGAAGGTCACCCTCATGTGCATGTGCTTGTCTGGTCAACCGATCCACATGAGCCGTACCTCTCGACCGTTGGTATTCATAATATCAAGCAGACCATCGCTGCCGATATCTTTCGCCAGGATAACATCTCGAATTACAAGAAGCAGACCCAGGCTCGTGACGAATTGAAGGCGCAGTTCCGCATCAGAATTGCTGAGATCAACAAGGAGATTCAAAGCGGTGCTTTCTCTGTTTCAGCAGATCTCGTCCACAAGCTTGAAGAGCTTTCCGTGGCACTCGACAAGCATAAGGGCAAGAAAGTCTACGGATATCTCTCAAAGAAAAACAAGGATCTTGTGGATGAGATCGTAAAAATGGTTGCGGATGACGAGAAAATTTCTGAGCTCTATGACCTTTGGTATCAGCTTCAATGCGAGAATTATCGTAACTATACCGATCAAATGCCAAAAAAGATACCGCTGGAAACAAATAAAGAATTCAAGTCTCTGCGGAACTTTGTGGTCAAGTCTGCCTCTGAAATGCTCACGGATATTCCCGAACCGAGTGATTTTGATGACGATTATATTTGGTATCGGAAGTACGGTGACAACGAAACTGTTCTGCGGTTCAAGGCAGAGGACGGTAATGCTCACGCGCAGTATCTCTATGCTCGTAGACTTCTTGAAGATGATGATCCCGAAGAAGCTGAGCACTGGCTGAAGCAATCTGCATCCAAGGGAAATCATCTTGCTATGTATATGCTTTATAAATGCTATCGTGATGGCAAGATAGAGGATCGAGAGGATGAGAAAATGAGTTATCTGCTCATGGCTGTGAACAAGGAATATGGATTTGCCGAGTATGAATACTCAAAGATCCTTGCGAAGACGAAGTCGGTAATGGCACTTGAATATATGCATCAAGCCTCGCGACATGGCTGTCCTATGGCTGAATATGCCATCGGTAAATACTTCCTTGAGCGAGGTGGGACAGAAGACGCACTCCCATATTTAGAGAGTGCTGCGAGCAAATATTCGTGGGCAAGGTTCTATCTTGGACTCCTATATTTCTATAAGCTTGATGATAAGGAGAAAGGAATGGAGCATCTTCGCATGGCGGCAGAACAGAACTTTGAG
>ULQK01074499.1_pt1 | contig 19177 bp, 10 predicted proteins | sample 1954371 | NCBI WGS metagenome assembly ULQK01 (sample SAMEA4835652, study PRJEB28245) | human gut metagenome | biome: gut microbiome; material: fecal sample | place: Denmark | collected 2008 | reverse complement strand
CCGGCAGACGGTGAAGCGGTGGACGAAGGTGCGGCCGGAGCGTCGGATGCGCTTTTCGACGGCCGGAGCGAGGAGGAGATGGTCTCCCTGTTCGCCAAGATGCTCGACGAGGAGCCGGTGCAGTCGCTGCGCCGGGTGGTGGAAGCCGTCAAGATAGCCTTCTACAAGGCGCACCGTGCCGAGGTCGAGGCGCAGCGCAGGGCTTTTGTCGAAGCCGGCGGCGACGAAGCGGAGTTCGTGCCTGCTGCCGATGCGCAGGAGCTTCGGCTCAAAGACCTGTTCAAGGAGTACCGCCGCCGCCGCGACGAGTTCATCGCGTCGCTCGACGCCGAGAAGGAAGCCAACCTGAAAATCAAGTTGCAGATCATCGAGGAGTTGAAGGAACTGGTCAACTCGGACGAGACGCTCAACCATACGTTCACCAAGTTCCGCGAATTGCAGCAGCGCTGGAAGGAGACGGGGCTGGTTCCCCAGCAGAACGTCAAGGATCTGTGGGAGACCTACAACCTGCATGTCGAGAATTTCTACAACTTCATCAAGATCAACAAGGAGTTGCGCGACCTCGATCTGAAAAAGAACTACGAGCAGAAGCTCGCGCTGTGCGAAGCGGCCGAGGCGCTGGTTCTGGAACCGTCGATCGTGGAGGCATTTCACAAATTGCAGAAACTCCACGACGAGTGGCGTGAGACGGGCCCCGTCGCCAATGAGTTCAAAGAGACGCTTTGGGAGCGTTTCAAGGAGGCTTCGAGCCGTATAAACAAGCAGCATCAGGCCTTCTTCGAGAACATCAAGGCCGAGCAGACGAAAAATCTCGAACTGAAAGCGGGACTCTGCGAGCAGACCGAAGAGCTTGCCCAGCAGCTCTACACCACGCGCAAGGAGTGGAACCGGGCCAGCGACCGTCTGTTGGAGATCCAGAAGGTGTGGAAGACGATCGGCTTCGCGCCGAAGAAGGACAATACCCGTATCTACGAGCGGTTCCGTACGGCGTGCGACCGGTTTTTCGAGGCCAAGCGCCGCTTCTATGCCGATGTGAAGACCGAAATGGAGCACAACCTTCAATTGAAGAACGAGCTGTGCGAAGCGGCCGAAGCGTTGCAGATGAGCGAGGAGTGGAAGAAGACGACCGATGAACTAATCGCCTTGCAGGCTCGCTGGAAGGAGATCGGCGCCGTGTCGCGCCGTTACTCCGATCAGGTGTGGAAGCGTTTCCGTGCCGCGTGCGACAAGTTCTTCGAGCGCAAGGCGGCGCACTTCTCGGACGTGGACGGCCAGTACGAGCAGAACCTCGTCCGCAAGCAGGCGCTTCTGGACGAAATGGCCGCAGCCGACGTCAAGGAGGGCGGTTTCGAGATGATCAAGGAGTTCCAGCGCCGTTGGAGCGAGATCGGTTTCGTGCCCATCAAGCGTAAGGACGAGATACAGAAGCGCTACAAGGAGTGCGTCGATACGCTCTTCTCGGTGCTGCGCGGTTCGGAGCGCGACCGTTCGATGTCGCGGTTCCGCGAGAAGGTCTCGGCCTTCAAGGCGTCGGGCGACCGCCGGATCCGCACCGAACGCGACCGTCTCTACAATCGGGTGAAGCAGTTGGAGTCCGACATCGCCCTGTTGGAGAACAACATCGGTTTCTTCGCCCATTCGAAAGGCGCCGAGGCGCTGATCGCCGACGTGCGCGAGAAGATCGAGCGCGCCAAGCGCGAAATGGCCGACACGATCGAGAAGGTGAAGCTCATCGACCGCGAAGCGGCCCGGGAGTCGGAGGATCGCGAGGCATAGGCCGCCGTTGCGGCCGGCGGGGCCGACCGTGCCTGCGAGGGTGCGGCCGCGGACGAGTTATTAACGAAAAACTTTTCAGACCATATACGTTCAAAAGAGGATATGAAACTCAAAAAACCGAAGTACATCTTTGTTACCGGCGGCGTGGCTTCGTCGCTGGGCAAAGGCATCATCTCGGCATCGATCGCCCGCCTGTTGCAGGCACGCGGCTATACGGTGACCATCCAGAAGCTCGACCCTTACATCAACATTGATCCCGGGACGCTCAACCCCTACGAGCACGGCGAGTGCTACGTCACCGAAGACGGTACGGAGACCGACCTCGATCTGGGGCACTACGAGCGCTTTACGTCGATCACCACCTCGAAGGCCAACAACGTCACCACGGGCAAAATCTATAAAAGCGTCATCGAAAAGGAGCGCCGCGGCGATTACCTGGGCAAGACCGTGCAGGTCATCCCCCATATCACCGACGAGATCAAGCGGCGCATTCAACTGTTGGCGCAGCAGAAGGTCTACGACATCATCATCACCGAACTGGGCGGCACGGTGGGCGACATCGAGTCGCTGCCCTTCATCGAGTCGGTGCGCCAGCTGCGCTATGCGCTCGGCTACCGCGATACGGCGCTCGTGCACCTGACGCTGATCCCCTACATGGCCGCTTCGGGCGAGTTGAAGACCAAGCCTACGCAACATTCGGTCAAGGCATTGATGGAAAACGGTCTGCAACCCGACATCCTGGTGCTCCGCACCGAACGGGCGTTGTCGCAGGGGCTTCGCCGCAAGGTGGCGCTCTTCTGCAACGTCGACGCCAACGCCGTGATGGAATCGATCGACGTGCCTACGATCTACGAGGTGCCGTTGCGTATGCACGATCAGCATCTGGACGAGGTGGTGCTCTCGAAACTCGACCTTCCGGCCGACTGCGAACCCGATATGGAGCAGTGGAAGGCTTTCGTGGAGAAGGTCAAGAATCCGCACCACAAGATCGAGATCGCGTTGGTGGGAAAATATACCGAACTGCCCGATGCCTACAAGTCGATCAGCGAAGCCTTCATCCATGCCGGCGCGATGAACGACTGCAAGGTCAAGCTGCGTTACGTCAATTCGGAGAAGATCGACGATGCGAACGTCGACGAGATACTGGGCCGGATGGCCGGCATCCTCGTGGCGCCGGGCTTCGGCAACCGCGGCATCGAGGGGAAGATCGCGGCCGTGAAGTATGCCCGCGAGCACGGCGTGCCGTTCATGGGCATCTGTCTGGGTATGCAGTGCGCCGTGATCGAGTTCGCGCGCAACGTATTGAAGATGAAGGATGCCAATTCGACCGAAATGGAGCCTTCGACCAAGCATCCGGTCATCGACCTGATGGAGGAGCAGAAGGGTGTGACGGCCAAGGGCGGCACGATGCGTCTGGGCGGTTATCCCTGCCAGTTGCGGCCCGATTCGAAAGCCGCCGCCGCTTACGGTGCGACCGACATCGTCGAGCGGCACCGCCACCGTTACGAGTTCAACAACGATTATCTGGGCGATTTCGAGTCGCACGGCATGATCCCCGCAGGCGTCAATCCCGAAACGGGGCTGGTCGAGGTGGTCGAGCTGACCGGTCATCCGTGGTTCGTCGGCACGCAGTATCATCCCGAGTACAAGAGTACGGTGCAGCGTCCGCATCCCTTGTTCGTGGCCTTCGTGGCTGCGGCGTTGAAATACAGTGGTAACTAATCCCCTCGCGTCGAGAAATTTCGAATGGATAAAAAATCAATCATAGGCATCGTACTTATCGGGATTCTGTTTTTCGGTTTCACGATTTACAGTTCCCGGCAGCAACAGAAATATCAGGAGGAGCTGGCCGCTTATCAGGCGGCCCACCCCGAATTGACGCAGCCCGTCGTCCCCGATTCGTCGGCCGTGGCCGCAGCGCCGGTCGTGGAGTCGCTCGGTGCGGCGACGCCCGATTCGACTCGTCTGGCACGCGAAGTGGCCGTGCTGGGTGATTTCCTCGCCGCGGCCAAGAACGCTGCGCCGCAGGAGATCGTCGTAGAGAACGACGTGATGAAGGTGTGCTTTTCGACCGGAGGAGGCATCGTACGCTCCGTGACGCTCAAAGACTATACCCGTTACGGCCGTCAGGGCGAACGCAACGAACCGATCGAGATGTTCGTCCCCGAAAGCGCGAAGTTCGATCTGTCGTTTTTCATCAAAAACGGCCTGAACAACGTGAAGGTCAATACGTCGGAATATACCTTCACGGCCGATCCGGTCATCCGTACCGACACGGCGCAGATCGTCCGTATGCGGCTGCCCGTCGCCGAGGGCGCGGCGTTGGAATACCGCTACGTGGTCTACGACGAGGCGACGCCCTCGCGCGACTATCTGGTCGACTACACGGTGCGTCTGGTCGGGATGGCCCCCTACATGGCCAACCAGAGCAGCATCGGCATCGCGTGGAGCAACACCTCCTACCGGAACGAGCGCGGTTTCAAGAACGAGAACATGTACACGACGGTCGCCTACCGCGTTCCGGGCGAAGGGTCGATCGACGACCTGTCGATGAGCGAGGGGGCCAAGGAGGAGAAGATCTCTTCGTCGGTGGAGTGGATCGCCTTCAAGCAGCAGTTCTTCTCGTCGGTGCTCATCGCCCGCGACGACTTCCTCTACGCCGACGTGGCGTACGATACCGCATCGCCCGATTCGGGGCTTATCAAGGCTTTTTCGGCCACGATGGCCGTACCCTATACGGCCCAGACCGAACAGTACGACTTCTCATTCTACTTCGGTCCCAACAAGTACGCCGTGTTGAAGAAGATCGACGACGCGCAGGGCCAATCGCTGCTGCTCGACCGGCTGATCCCCATGGGCTGGGGCATTATCGGGTGGGTGAGCCGCTGGCTGGTGATCCCCGTCTTCGATTTCCTGCGGCAGTATATTCCGAGCTTCGGCTGGATCATCCTCATCCTGGCGATCCTCATCAAGATCATCGTTTCGCCGCTGACTTACAAGAGCTATATCTCGCAGGCCAAGATGCGCATCATCAAACCCGAGATCGACGCCCTGAATGCCAAGTATCCCAAGCAGGACGACGCGATGAAGAAACAGCAGGAGATGATGGCCCTCTACAAGAAGGCGGGCATCAATCCGCTGGGAGGGTGCATCCCGATGCTGATCCAGCTCCCGATCCTGATCGCCATGTTCCGTTTCTTCCCCTCGTCGATCGAGTTGCGGGGGCAGTCGCTCTGGTGGGCGCACGACCTGTCGTCGTACGACAGCATCCTGAATCTGCCCTTCTCGATCCCCTTCTACGGCGACCACGTGAGTCTGTTCGCGCTGCTCATGGCGCTCTCGACCTTCGGGTTCTCCTATATGAGCTATCAGCAGACGGCCTCCGCACAGCCGCAGATGGCGGGCATGAAGTTCATGATGGTCTACATGATGCCGATCTTCATGCTCTGCTGGTTCAACGACTATTCGAGCGGTCTGTGCTACTACTACCTGCTGTTCAACCTGCTGACCATCGCCCAGACCTTCCTGATCCGCCGCATGGTGGACGACGGGAAGATTCACGCCGTCATGGAGGCCAACGCCAACAAGGCGAAGAACAAGAAGAAGTCGAAGTTCCAGTTGCGCTACGAAGAGCTGATGCGCCAGCAGGAGGCGCAGAGCCGTTCCGGAAAGAAAGGCACGAAGCGCAAGTAGGCGGAACGCTTCCCGTTCGGGAGACTTTGCAAACGAAAAAGGATACGACGTACGTCGTATCCTTTTTCGTTTGCAGGAAGCTGCGTTCTATTTTTTCAGGTCGTTTCGTGTCGGATTTCCGGGTGCGATCTTGACCAGCACCACCCCGTGGGGCGGGACTTGTGTCTCGAAGCCCTTGTCGGTGGTCGTGAGGTCTTTCTGCCTCCATAGGTCGCGCACGACCTGCGTACCCCTGATGCCGAGTTGTTTGAGCGTGAAACCGATCTTCGCGGGTTCGAGGGTTTTGTTGAACAACCCTACGGCCATCGCACCGTCTTCGAGGTGCTTGACGTAAATCACCCGTCCCTCCTTTTCCCAGATCGCCGCGGCGTGCACGCCCAGCGGATCCTGGTTGACGGCGATCACCTCGTCGTTGGTAAGCAGCGATTTCGTGAAAGGATCGAGCCGCGCCAGATCGCAGCCGATGAGCAGCGGCGAAGCGAGCATGGCCCAGAGCGACATGTGCGTATACTGTTCGTCGGCCGTGAGCTTCGTATAGTGGAGCTTGGGGCCCCATCCGACGAGTCCCACGACGAGCATGTCGGCGTCGGGCCAGTGTCCGGGGCCGCAGAAGGGCGCCCAGCGCTGCTGTTCGAAGCCGATGGATGAGATGCTTTTCCACGTGTCGCGAATATCGCCCGTGGTGCGCCAGCAGTCGGTATACTCCACCCATAGCGGAGCGTCGGCATAGGGTGCCGAGTTGGAGATGCTGTATACGATGTCGCGATCCGTTGCGCGAAGCGCGTCGTGCATCTCCTTTACGTGGTAGAGATCGTTGGGATTCCAATCGTATTTGAGGTAGTCGATCTGCCAGTCGGCCCACTGGCGTGCGTCGGCCTCGACGAAGGAGTAGGCGCCGTGGCGGTACATCTCCTTGCGGTCCTGCCAGTAGTTGCCGCCGGGTTTCTCGTAGCGGAAATTCTCGTTGTGGTTGCCGTCCTTGATCCACTGGTTCTCGCCGTCGGGGTTGTCGGAGTACGATCCGATGTGCGCGGCGTAGGTTCCGATCCAGGGCGAGGAGTAGATGCCGAGTTTAAGTCCCATGGCGTGTACCTGCTCCGAGAGCTCCTTCATGTCGGGGAACTTGTCGTTGGTCTGGATGGCGTTGTAGCGGCCGCCGCGCCGGCCCTGCCAGCCGTCGTCGATGTTGATGTACGTCCAGCCGTGGTTCACGAGCCCCGACTCGACCATCGCACGAGCCGAGGAGAGGACTTGCTCCTGCGTGACGTCGCGCGCCCAGCAGTTCCACGAGTTCCAGCCCATGGGCGGCGTGAGGGCGATCCGCTCGCCGATGACGATGCGAAGTTCGCGGGTGGCTTCCCCGAGTGCGTTGCGTGCGGTGAGTTTGACGAGGTAGGTGCCCGGCTTCTGGACGCGGCCCGTGATGAAGCCGGTCGAGGGATCGAGGGAGAGGCCTTTGGGCAGACCTTCGGCGGCGAATGTCATGGGTCTGTCTCCGGATGCCGGTATGGCGAAGAGAAACTCCGAGCCGGGACGGGCCCCGAAGACCTTCGCCCCGTTGATGCGGGGAGTAGGCGGCGCGGGCGGGGTGAGAATGTACTGCGAAAGATCCGGCACCAGGGCGTCGGGGGCCGACTGGCTCCATGCGGGTGTCCACAGAAGCGCGGCCGCGAAGAAAAACGCGAGTAGTCGTTGCATGATTCGATTTGATTTAAGTTAGACATCTATATATTAATGTACCGATCAAAACATAGGATTTCTTCATACAAATATAGGATTTTTCTTTGAAAATTCGAATACAAGTCCTTAAAAGTCAGTTGTAACGGTCGGATTCTTTCATTTTCTTTGAAAATCTTTCCGAAAATCGTGCGAAATCCGACTTCGTGCGGTTTGAGTTAAGGAAGTTCGTATTGGAAAATATTGGCGCGGCGTCGGTTGCCGTCCTTTTTCGATTGCGAGGCGAATCCCAGAAAGAGTTTCCCGCGCCGGATTTTCACCCCTTCGGACTCGATGTATCCGCTTTCGGTGATGCCCGCTTCGGTCAGCGCTTTCAGATCGGAGACGGCCCGAACTTTCGTGCGGGACTGTACGATGCGGCCTTCGAAATCGTAGACTGTCATGTAGGCTTCTCCCGTCGTACCGTCGTTGTTTCCGCTCGTTCCCTCCATGAGATACATGCGGCCGTCGTGTATCTCGTATCCCTGCCATGCGATGGCGGGCGTCGGGATGCTGAATCGCGCGAGAGGTTGCAGCCGCGAGAGATTGCGGACACGCACCTCGGGCGTGACGTCTTTTCGGAGCGGATAGCTCTCCGTTTCGCCGCCGTAGGAGAGGGGTTGCAGCGTGACGGTCTCTTCGGGAAGGGCTTTCGCTTCGCTGAGCGAATAGACCACCCAGCAGTAACGGCCCGGAGTGTCGACACGGGTGTAGAGGATGGCCAGCTGGTCGTTCGCCGCGTCGACGGCGGGATTCATGTTGAGGCAGCCGGCTTCGATGAAATAATTTTCGTCGGAGTTCCACGGGTAATGGGTCGAGCCGGGGTTGTAGCGGATGCGCGAGACGACCTGTTCGTGCCAGTAGTTGCCGTCGTCCACCCGATTGGCGTAATTGCCTACCCAGACGAAACGCTCGTCGCCCGCCTCTTCGACGGCCATGTTCGAGGAGTGGCCGTGGAAACAGAGGGTCATGTACTCCGTAGCCTGTCGGTCGGGCATATTGCGCGAAACCAGAATTTTGTATCGATCGGTCACCTGCGTGTAGAAAATTTCGCCGCGGGAGTCGACGTCGAAGCCCTGCATGACCGTATTGGCCGGCAACTGGACGAACCGGCTGAAAATGATTCCGTCGCTCAGCGGCGCATCGATCCACGTCGTGTTCGAGGAGCGGACTGTGATGCCGATCGCGCATCGGGCGTCGCCGGAGGCCGTTTCAGCCGTTACGGTCGCCGTACCGACGTTGCGGCCCGTGACGATGCCCCGTGCATCGACCGAAACCGTCTGCGGCGAAGAAGAGCGGAATGTCACGCCCAGCGGGTTGCCGTCCATGTCGTATGCGGTGTCGTTCGCATCGCCGTCGAGGCGGATGCGCAGCGTCGGGCGGTAGGTTTCGCCCACTTCGAGCGTTTTCGATGCGGTTTCGAACGAGAGGGCCGGCGGGGTGTCGGACGTTTTGTTTCCGTTCGAACAGTTCGTAGCGGCGAGGCAGAAGCCTGCTGCGGCGAAGATCAGGGAACAGGTCATGACGAATGATTTCAACCGGCTACCGGCCCTGCCGTTTGCAGGCAGAACCGGTAGCCGGTAGTTGCTGTGATTCATGGGAGGGATCATTCGCCGGCGTCGATCAGTACGGGTTCGAATTCGCATACCGACACCAGTTTCCTGCCCGGACGGCCGGATTCGGTCATTTTCAGCCGCAGGTAGCGTCCCGCCCCGAACCATTGTTCGCTGCGGAAATCGCCGACGACCGTCTTGCTGCCCTCGAAGTCGAAGGATTGCAGGGGCATCCAGGTTTTGCCGTCGTCGGACATTTCGATCCAGCCCGCTTTGAGGTCGGTGACGTAGCTATCGTTGCGGCGCGTGAGTTTCATGCCGGCGTAGTAGCAGGTCTTGCCCAGATCCCAGTCGATCGTCACGGGGAGCGTTTCGATGTCGCCTTGGCCGATATCGTTGTAGCGGTTCTCGAATTTGGTCGATACGTCGCCGTCGATCGTCAGTTCGGGGCCGCGGCCGGTGTACCACGAGCTGCATGCCACGAGGATCCATTTGCTGCGGTCGGTGAAGAGGGGATTGAGCGCGATGTGGTAGAGCACGGTGTTGTCCGCTCCGATCTTGAATTCGGAGTTGCTTTTCAACTGTACGGCCAGCGTGTAGAAGCGGTCGGGCGTCAGCTTCGACTTGTCGATCTCGAAATGCGACACGGCCTCGCGCTTGCCCACTTCGAGCTGTGCCGGCGTGAAGGTGACGGCGTCGGTCGGGATCGGCAGGTAGTTCGTACCGTGCTCGGCATTGTAGGCGTCGAGCACTTCGTCGCCGTAGACGTATTCGGTCGTGGTCTCCCACTTGTTGTCGAATTCGACGTAGGCGGTGAAGTCGAGCGTCTGGGAGGAGCCCAGATCGCACTCCACCACGCCGGCGTTTCGAACCAGCACCTGGGTCTCCGCCATCTCGGGGTTGATCAGGATGCTGCCGAGCTCCTCGTTCACCTTCGAAGAGGAGGAGGTCAGGCGCAGCGGGATGACGTAGGACGTCAGATCGCCGAGCTGCTTGATCGCCGAGCAGTCGAGCTGCACGGTGAACGTCGTCGAGGGGTGGTCGGCATCGACCGATCCCGTACTGTTCACCAGCCGGTAGCAGGCGGGATCGAGCGCCGTATAGGCAGTGCCGTTGGCCTCGTTGTAGGCCGTGAGGACGTCGTCCGAAAGTTCGATCCCGAGCTCGGAGGGCGTGACGGTGTATCCGCTGCTGAATGCGCGGAAGGAGTAGTCGGTGGTCTCTTCGATATCGTAGAAGAGGGCTTTTTGCAGGTCGCTTTCGAGCAGATAGACGACCGAGTCCAGCAGGTTGTCGTTGCGGTGATCCGCTTCGCAGCCGCCGAGCAGCAACGCTCCGGCGACAGGTATGATGAACTGTTTGAGTTTCATGATTGTCTGAATTGAATTAGGGTTACCAACCGTAGTTCTGCGTGCAATTCGTACGGTCCATCTCCTCCTGCGAAATGGGGAAGAGGTAGCCGCGCGGCGAGAATTTGCGATGTCCGTCGCGGGCGCTGTCATGTGCGCAGAGCGTGCGTTTCCAGAAATCGCCGTTGGGCTTGTGGTCTTTGGCGTCGACGTTCATGCCGTAGACATCGCCGTGCTCCGTTTCGGCTGTCATCCATGTGCGGATGTCGAAGTAGCGCAGGTTCTCGTAGCACAGTTCGACGTGCCGCTCGCGTCGGATCAGTTCGCGCATCTGCGTCTGGTTGCCCACCGCTTCGGGGTAGACTTTGTCGATGTCGGGGACGCCCGCGCGCTTGCGCACCATGTTGAGATAGGTAAGGATGTCCGGATTGCCGGGATCGTATTCGTTGAGCGCCTCGACGTAGTTGAGCAGAATCTCGGCGTAACGGATGATCGGCCAGTCGAGGTAACCCCATGTAGCGATGTCGTATTTATCGCCGTTGGTGGCTGTATCTCGCGTGTAGTCGATGAACTTGTGGGCCAAGTATCCCGTCGCTGTGTAGTTCTGTTGCGTGGCTCCGTAGCCCGAATTTCCGCCGTTGTAGAACTGCATGTCGGTTTTCTTCACGTTGCCGCTGTGCCATGTCATGCCGCTCCAGAAGACGTTGATGTAGAAGCGCGGTTCGCGGTTCTGATACATCATGAAGGTGTTTTTCAACTCGTCGCCGTAAATCGGATGCGTGAAGGTCGAGAATCCCGTCTCGCTGTATCCCGATTCGGGATCGATGATCGGCTGAGCCTGGTCGCCGTTCGTATATCCCGTGATGGGATAACGGCCGTTGGCCATGGCGAAGGCGTCGACCAGTTTCTGCGTCGGGCCGTAGGAGCCGTAGGCTCGGGTACGCGCCGCACGCGGTGTCGTGGAGACGCCCCAGTTATAGGCGGTGACCAGATAAGAGAAAATCCGTTCGGTGACGCCGTTGACCGGACCGACCTTCGTGTAGAGGTCGTGCATGCTCGTATAGGGATCCGTTCCGTCGGCTCCGACGAGACCGTAGATGTTCAGGTCGATCACGTCTTTGGCGGCTTGTGCGGCCGTCTCCCATTTCTTCTCGTCGTAGACCGTGGGGAAGAGCGGGTTGCCGTACTTGTCGATCACGCCCTTGTAGAGGTCGTTGCCGTTGAAGAGTTTGCGGGCCGAATAGAGAAGCATCCGCGAGCGGATTGCCAGTGCGGCGCCCTTGGTAGCGCGACCGTAGTTGGCCGTCTCTCCCGTCCATACATCAGGCAGGCCCTTGCTGGTCTCCCACAGTTCATTCGCCACGTAGTTGATGCACTCCTCCCACGTGTTGCGTTCGCGTTCGTTCAACCCCTCCTGCGTGAAGTCGACCGGATCGTCGCCGATGAGGAAAACGGGCCCGTAGGCGGACATCAGCAGCGAATAGTAGTAGGCGCGCAGGAAGCGGGCTTCATTGTAGTGATAGCCCTTGTCAATTTCCGACATTTCGGGACATTCGAAGACGTGCTGCATGAAGTAGTTGGCCTCGCGGATACCCTTGTATAGGTTGTTGTAGGTTTGCGAACGATAGATGTCGTTGTTCGGATTCCACGTATCGTAGTTGATGAGCGAATAGTTGCGGCCGGTGAATACGATCGATCCGTCGTCGTCGCAGCATGACCACGGCAGTATTTGGCCGCTGGGGTCGCTGTAATTGGACTGGTAACCGTAGACGTTTGTTAGATACTGCTCCGTGGTTTTGGCTTTCTGGAAGATTTGTGCCGCAGTTAGTTGTTCATCGGGCTGGCGGTCGAGATAGTCGTCGCAGGCTACGAACGCGGTGCCGGATAATAACAGCAATCCGAATGTTTTCAATATGTTTTTCATAGTCGTTGTCGTTGGTTTAGAAGCCGATCGTAAGACCGATGTTGATGATGCGGTTGTTGGGGTAGTTCGTGGCGCCGGTCTGCAAGTCGGGGTCCCACAGTTTGAAGGGACTGAACGTGAACAGGTTCACGCCGGAGAGATAGACGCGCATGTTCTGCATGGCCATCTTCTGGGAGATGTGCTTGGGCAGCGTATAGCCGATTTCGAGGTTTTTCAGGCGCATGTAGCGGCCGTTGGCCATCCAGAACGAGGAGTTCTGGTTGTTGTTGTTATTCGTGCCGATGAACAACCGCGGATATTTGGCGTCGAGCCGTTCGGGCGTCCAGTAGTTATCGTAGACATCGGAGAAGAGGTTGGCCTCTCGGCTGTTGCGGGCGATGAAGCCTTGCGTCTGGTCGGTGCGCGTCGAGAAATTTACGTGGCCGACGCCCTGGAAGAAGGCCGAGAAGTCGAACGCCTTCCATTGCAGCGAGAAGCCGAATCCGTAGACGATCTCCGGAATGGCCGTGTAGCCGATCGGTTTGACGTCGTAGGAGTCGACCACGCCGTCGCCGTTGAGGTCGAGGTACTTGATGTCGCCTGGTTCGACGTCGCCGAACGATTGCTTCGGCCATGCGTCGATGTCGGCCTGATCGCGGAACAGGCCGGCCGCTACGAGGCCGAACGTCTGGTAGCGTGCCTGTCCCGTGCGGTTCATGTAGAGGTATTTGTAGTCGGGTTGATCCTGGTCGACGATCATGTTGCGGGCATAGGTGAAGTTACCGCGCACGGTCAGATGCAGGTCTTGGCCGATCGTCTGGTGATATTCCAGCGAAGCGTCGACGCCGCTGTTGCGCATCTTGCCGATGTTCACCCACGGCTTGGTACTCAGACCGACGTAGACGGGAATCGACGCACGTTCCAGAAAGATGCCTTCGCGCCTTTCTTTGAAATAGTCGGCCGATATTTTCAGCTTGCTGAACAGCGACAGGTCGACGCCCACGTTGAGTTTGTGCGCCTCTTCCCAACCGACGTTGGGGTTTGCCCAGTCGCCGAGCCGTGTGCCGGCATAGGATTGGGTGCTCGTACCGAAGTTGTAGGAGTTGCCCGGAACGACCGTTTCGTTGTAGATGAAGCGGCGCACGTTGTCGCCCGTGCCGATCTTGTCGTTGCCCACGATACCGTAGGAGGCCTTGATTTTGAGCAGGTCGATCACGCCCCGCACCGGTTCGAAGAACTTCTCGTTGGAGATCACGTAGCCGGCGGCTACCGACGGGAAGAATCCGAACCGTTTGCCCGGCGAGAAGTTTTCCGAGCCGTTGTAGCCGAAGTTGCCTTCGATGAAATAGCGGTTGTCGTAGCTGTACGTGATACGTCCGGCGATACCCTGGTGCCGGTAGGGAAGGGCCAGTTCGGGCTGCGACTTGTCGATTCCTACGTCGTTGCGCTGCGACTGTTGGTAGAGGAAAAGCGCCGAGAGGTCGTGCTTGCCGAAGGAGCGCGCCCAGTTGACCGACGCTTCGAGGTAGACCGAACGGTAGCCGCTGTGCGACTCGGAGTAGGTCAGGTTGTCGGCGCCGATAACCTTCTGCTGCAAGATCAGGTCGCCGAACTCGTCTCGGCCGCTGGCCATGTACTGCGGGGGTGTCTTGGTGCGTGCCAGATGGTTGTAGTTCTTGGCGTCGAACGAGCCTTTGACGGTGACGGTGAGCCCTTTGGTTACCCAGTCGCCGAGGTCCTGCGTGAGCGAGAAGAGCGACTGCGCCGTGTTGTAGAACTTCTCGCGGTAACCGGTCTGCGTCAGCAGCACGTAGGGGTTCTCGCCGTTGTTGGCGCCGGGGCCGGGCAGCAGGCCGTTGGAGTAGACGGCCGGAAAGACGTTGGGAGCCGATTTGACCGCATAGTCCCAAATCGTCGACGCCGCCGTTCCCGGTTCGTTCTTGCGCTCGAAGGTGGTGGCCAGGTTGACGTTGAGCTTGGTGTATTTGTGGAGCTGCACCTCGACGTTGGAGCGGAAGTTGAACTTGCGGAAGAAGACCGACGTGTTGTACTCCTTCATGTTGTCGCGGGCGAACAGACCGTCTTCGTTGTAGAAACCGCCCGAAATGTAGTATTTGGCCGTGCTGCCGCCGCCCGTCACGTTGACGTTGACGCGCTCGTTGAACGAGAGATCCTTGTAGAGGTAGTCCACCCAGTCTACGTTGGGATAGAGGTCGGGATCGGAGCCGTCGCGGTATTTCTGGATGACTTCGGGCGTGTAGACCTCGCTGCCCGCGGCGGCGTTCCACAGTTCGGCGAACTGCACGGCGTCGAGCATGTCGGGGACTTTGGTAGGCTGCACCATGCCGGCTTCGAAGCGGATGTTGATCTGGGGTTTGCCGACGATACCCTCGCGCGTGGTGATGAGGATCACGCCGTTGGCGCCGCGCACGCCGTAGATGGCCGTCGCGGCGGCGTCTTTGAGGATCGAGAAGTCCTTGATGTCCTCGATGTCGACCAGATCCAGATCACGTTCGATGCCGTCGACGAGCACCAGCGGCGTCGTGCTGCTGCCGAAGGTCGAGATGCCGCGGATCCAGAAGGTCGAGCTGGCGCCCGGTTCGCCCGAACGCTGCACCGAGATCACGCCGGCCAGCTGGCCGGCCAGGTTGTTGGAGATTTTGGCCGTCGGCATCCGGATGTCGTTGACCGAGACCGAGGCGATCGACCCCACGACGCTGGCCTTCTTCTGCGTGCCGTATCCCACGACGACCACTTCGTCGAGTTCGTTGCCGGCCGAGAGTTCGATCACCTTGGGAAGGTTGGTGACGGGGAACTCCTGTGTCTGATAGCCGATGTAGGAGACGGCGATGTAGCCGTAGTGTCCCGTGAAGGTGTAGTCGAAGGCTCCGTCGACGTTGGTGTTCGTTCCCAGCGCCGAATCCTTGACCCAGACCGTCGCGCCGATGATCGGCTCCTTGGTCTCGGCATCGATCACGCGGCCCGCGATGTGACGCGTCTGCGACGCCTGCTGCGCAGCCTCGGCGCGCGGCTGCTCCTGCGTAAGGATGATCGTGTTGTAGCGGATCACGTAGCTGATACCCGTGCCGCGGAGTGCATCGGCGAGCAGCTCCTCGACGTTGTGTTTCGACGGATCGGCCTTGATCGTGATGTTGTCGGCCAGATTACCTTGGTAGGAGACCTTGTAAGAGGTCTGCGCTTCGATCTGTCGGATCAGTTCTTTCAGGTTGGTCACGTTCCCGATGCGGATCGTGTTTTGTTGCGCCGTCTGTGCGGCGTGGGATAATTCCCCCCCCCACGGGATTTGGAATGTCAGGCAGAGAAGCAGCAATGCCCGGACATGCCATGAACCGCGAAAATTCTGTTTCATAGACGAATGGTTTAGGTTAAGTTAGTTAAGATCGTGACGCACGCCGTGTGCCGGCGGCCGCGTCTTTTCTATCTCGGACAGTTATTCATAAGATGGTGATTTTGTCGCCGTTCCGGGTGAAGCGTGTATCGGTCGAGAGCGTCACGATTTCGAGGACATGGCGCAGCGGCATGTTGTAGTCGAGCGTGCCGGTGAAGAGGATCTCTCCGAGCGCTTCGCGGCCGAAAGCGATGTCGCAGCCGTAGTGGGTACCGATGCTTTCGACGACCTTCGACAGCCGGACGTATTGGAACGAGCGCAGTTGCGCATCGAGTTCCGCATCGACGTTGACTTCGCGCAGCATCAGTTTGCGGTTGGCCGGATTGTACGAGATCTTTTGTCCGGGGCTCAGCGTCACCGTGCGGTCGCCCGCGTGGAAGTCGACGACGCCTTCGATGAGCGTCGTCTCGATGTCCGAACAGTCGTCGTAGGCTTTCATGTTGAATTTCGTGCCCCGCACGACGGTGCGGGTCTCCTTTCCGGCGTCAACGGTAAACGGTGCGTCGGCCATTTTGCGGATGTCGAAGAAAGCTTCCCCCGTCAGATGCACCGTGCGGCCCTCGCTGCCGAAATCGGATGCGTAGCGCAGCTGCGAGTGGGGCATCAGTCGTACGTTCGAACCGTCGGAGAGACGGATCGAGCAGGCCCGCTCTTCGGTCGTGACCGTACAGGTGCGGTCGTCCGCAGACCGGTAGGGAAACAGCAGCGAACCTGCGGTGAGGAGTCCGACGGCGAAGACGGCCGCATAGCGGACGACGGTGCGCAGCCGTTTCGTCGGTGCGGGGCGCCTGCGCGCCTCGATGCGCCGACGCAGCGTCTGCCAGGAGAGATTGGGATCGACCGCGGCTGCGGCCGACAGGCGTTCGCCCGTGAAGAAAACGAGGTAGAGCCGTTCCAGCCTGCGGCGGTTCTCGTCGGAGGCGTCGTACCATCGTTCGACCTCGGCCGAGGTCGTGGCGTCGAGTTTTCCTCCCAGAAATTCGATCAACAGCGTATCGTCGATTTCGATCATGGATGTCGGGGTTTTGATAATAATACGTCCCGACATGAAAAGTTACTAAGGGGAAAAGGCAGTTTTCTTTCGTCGAAACCGGAAAGCCGGTTGCAGTACGGTCAGACCAGATCGTTGCGTCCGGAGAGCGATAGCAGCCAGAGCAGCAGCGGCAGGTAATCTTTGAGGGCTACGCCGAGTGTGCGCAGCGCCTGCGAGATATGGTAGTTGACCGTTTGCGGGGAGACGCCGAGTTCGGCGGCGATCTGCTGGTGCGTCATCCCCATCCGGCGGCTCATCTCGAAGATGCGGCGCGTCTGTTCGGGCAGACGGGCGAGCGCTTCGTCGTACAGACGCGACAACTCGGAACCGAGATAGAAGTCGGGGGATTCGAAACGTTCGGCGAAGCGCTCGCTCAACTGCTGGTGGACGCGCTGCCGGACCTGCCGATGGGCGATGCGGTCGAACGCCTTGTTGCGGACGATCATAAAGAGCAACCCTTTGAGCGACAGCTCTTCGAGCAGTTTGTCGCGGTTTTCCCAGATGTAGAGCATCGCGTCCTGCACGATGTCCTCGGCCGTCGAGACCGGCACCCAACGCGACGCGAAACTGCACAGGCCGCGGTAATAGAATTTATAGCAGGCTTCGAAGCAGGCCATGTCGCCGCGGTGGAGCCGGCGGATGACTGCGCGGTTGTCGTCGAGATCGTATTTGGACTGAAAAATCATCGTTGCTCGTTGTCCGTTCGAAACCCAAAGATACGCTTTTTTCCGAAAAATCGTCGGGAGAGGTGAAAGAAATGGCCTTCCGACCGATCTCGTCTCCCCGTTTCATTCGGGTGTCGCGGAGCTTTCCGGAGGATGCGAAGGGGCGGCCCGTCCGGCTGATTCCCGAAATTTTCATCGGTTTTTTCCGGTCTCGTACCATGGTTTGTCGGCCCTCCTGCCGGGCTGCCGGGTTGCGACTTGTCCGCAACTCGTTTTTGTCTCGGCAAAAGTCAATATATTTGCATTGCGCTCGACTTTTCGTATCTTTGACTTCGTCTTAGATACTCCGTCTCGGCACAATCAAGCTGGCGCTTGCTTCTGCGCTCGACTTTTCGTATCTTTGGCTTCGCCGAAGATACTCGCGTTCGGCAATGTTCAAATAAATTTGACATTGCTCTCACTTATTCGTATCTTTGTCCCCTATCGATTTCAAGCCGGAAATTTTATGGTATTGGCAGAACAGATCAAGGAGGCGGCGAGCCGTCGGGATACGTTGGAGAAGTGTCTCGACATCGAACGCAAGCGCATGGATTTGCAGAACGAGGAGGAGAAGACGCAGGACCCCGACTTCTGGGACGATGCGGCGCGTGCGCAGGAGCAGTTGCGCCGGGTGGCGTCGATCAAGAGCTGGATCACCGATTACGACACGATCCGCAAGGAGGTCGAGGATCTGGAACTGATGCCCGATTTCCTGAAAGAGGGGGTGATCTCCGAGGAGGAGATGGATGCGCACTATGCGCAGACAATCGCCCACATCGAAGCGCTCGAACTGCGCAACATGTTGCGCCGCGACGAGGACAAGATGGGCGCTATTCTGGACATCAACGCCGGAGCCGGCGGTACCGAGGCGCTCGACTGGGCGTCGATGCTGCTGCGCATGTACACCCGCTGGTGCGAGGCCCACGGCTACAAGGTCAAGACGCTCGACTACCAGGCGGGCGACGAGGTGGGCGTCAAGTCCTGCACGCTCGAAATCGAGGGCGACTACGCCTACGGCTATCTCAAAAGCGAAAACGGCGTGCACCGCATGGTGCGTCTGTCGCCTTTCAACGCCAACAACAAGCGCCAGACGACCTTCGCGTCGGTCTTCGTGTCGCCCGCTGTGGACGATTCGATCGAGGTGGTCATCAACCCCTCGGACATCGAGTGGGACACGTTCCGCTCGTCGGGCGCCGGCGGTCAGAACGTCAACAAGGTCGAGACGGCCGTGCGGCTGCGCTATCACGGCAAGGATCCCGATACGGGCGAACCGGTCGAGTTCCTGATCGAGAACATGGAGACGCGCTCGCAGCTGATGAACCGCGAGAATGCGATGCGCATTCTGCGAAGCAAGCTCTACCAGCGCGAACTGGACAAGCGCATGGCCACGCAGCAGGCGCTCGAAGCGGGCAAGAAACGCATCGAGTGGGGGTCGCAGATCCGCTCCTACGTCTTCGACGACCGCCGTGTGAAGGATCACCGCACGGGTTGCCAGACGTCGGACGTCGACGCGGTGATGGACGGCGAGATCGACGCCTTCATCAAGGCCTACCTCATGCAGTTCGGCGCCGAGGCGTGAGTGGAAATAATAAAGGTATTTCGATAAATAAATTGCAGTATCCGTTATGAAAGACTTGACAAAACTCACGGATCGTATTTTCTACGTCGGGGTGAACGACCGCACGAAGCATCTTTTCGAGGGGCTGTGGCCGCTGCCGCTCGGCGTGTCGTACAACGCCTATCTGGTCTGCGGCGAGCGGACGGCGCTCGTCGATACGGTCGACGCCTGCTTCACGGGCCGTCTGCTGGCCAACGTCCGCGAACGGCTGGGCGACAGACCGTTGGATTATCTGGTGATAAACCACATGGAGCCCGACCACTCGGCTTCGATCGCCGCCGTGCGGCAGGCCTATCCCGCCGTGCGGATCGTCGGCAACGCCAAGACGTTGCAGATGATCGAGGGCTACTACGGCATCGCGTGCGGTACGGTCGAGGTCAAGGAGGGCGACGTGCTCGACCTGGGCGGGCTGACGCTGGCGTT
>ULQK01011702.1_pt1 | contig 19309 bp, 19 predicted proteins | sample 1954371 | NCBI WGS metagenome assembly ULQK01 (sample SAMEA4835652, study PRJEB28245) | human gut metagenome | biome: gut microbiome; material: fecal sample | place: Denmark | collected 2008 | reverse complement strand
ATGAAAAAGCGTTCTATATATATTTATACAGAGAGCAATTTAGGAATATTAATGAACAATTGGGGTTAAAAGGACGGCGGATTGGGACAAACAAAAAAAAGAGCCATTCGCACGAATGACTCTCTTCATTAAAGTGTGTAAAAGTGTGTGTGTAAAAAAAGTGGTACCACCAGGAATCGAACCGGGGACACAAGGATTTTCAGTCCTTTGCTCTACCAACTGAGCTATGGCACCATGTTTTTAGCGAGTGCAAAAGTACGAATAAATTTCGTTTCTGCCAAACATTACTTTACTTTTTTGCATCTATTAACTCATTTTTCTTTATCCGAGGCCGTAAACACATCATAATAACGCGAGAAATTACCCTTTCGGCCAAGATTGAGATGTGGACTCTTAATTATGTCGGGATGAGAAATGATGTCGGGATGAGAGATCATGTCGGGATGAGAGATCATGTCGGGATGGAAAATCTTTATCATGTCGGCAAGAAGAAAATCGGGATGAAAGGACACCTCATTGAAATAGGTGCTTCTCTCGCTGCTGCATTGGTAGATTTTTGCGTTTCTGAACGCTTTGATGTTAGCATAGCCATGATACTCAGCAAGCAACTGCTGTTTGCTGAGGGGGCGCGGACCTAAGTAGGTGAACAGCCACACGTCGGCATCGTGTGCTGCTGCCACAACAGCCTCGGGGGCAAGGGAAAGAGAGCCGCTGTGGGTGTCGTGTGCAAAGACATAGCGGGCGTTTGCATCGGAAAGAAGCGTTGCCATGGAACTTGCCCCGCCAGGACAATACCATGTGCCGCTGGTGACACGCTCCGTCAAGACCATTGGCCGTTGCTTGGCCTTGGCTGCCAAGGCAACAAGGTTCTTGTAGCTTTTCTCGACCTGCGTAAAGAGGCTGTCGGCCTGACGCTCCTTGCCTATGAGCAAACCATAAAACCTCATCCACTCGGCTCTTGCCAAGGCGTTGGGTTCCATATATTCGACACACTCTATAACAGGCGCCTTCAAGCGTTTGAGCATGCTGAAAGAACCGTTCTCATAGGACGACATGAAAAGGGCCTGAGGGTGAAGAACAGCCATCTGCTCCAAAGAAGGTGCCATGCTGCTACCACAACTGGTTATGGTGCCTTGTGCGATGAGCTTCTGCAGCTCCGCTATGTTTACATACTCAGCATCGCACACGCCCTTTATGACCGTTGGGGCTTGGAGCCAAAGCATGAGTTGGCACAAAGGAGCTGTGGCCACAACAGCACGGTTGACAGGAAGATACACGACATCGGAACCGACGGGGAGGTTTTCCACCACCTGTGCTGAGTCGGCACGTTTTACCAGACAATATTTATGCAAGACGTGTCCCTTCTTCCATGGGTCGTTTATTATGATCTCATCATAACGGTCATGAGCTATGCGCGTAAGGAGCGTCGCATACCGGTAACGTATGGTGTCGCCAGAAGACGAGACTCCTACCCCACTTTTGTTTCCACACGATGACAAGGAAACGGCTATGGACAAGAAGCTGATAAAGAACAAACAACAGATGCCAAGAGACGAAAAGAGGTTCTTGCCAAAAGCAAAGGAGCGGCCCTTGCTTGAAACAGAAGAGCAGCCATTGCTTGAAACAGAAGAGCGGCCATTGCTTGAAACAGAAGAGCGGCCATTGCTTGAAGCAGAAGCACAGCCCTTGCTTGAAGCAGAAGAGCGGCCCTTGCTTGAAGCAAAGGAACAGCCCTTGCTTGAAGCAAAGGAACAGCCCTTGCCAAAGACAGAAGCGCGGTTGGCTTTAGCCATGCTTTCCCGGTTATTTTTTCTTTGTATCTTTTCCATCTTGTTTGTTTTCTACACCGATCTGTTTAATGACACTATAAGCGTTATAGAGACCAAGCTCGCCAGCCTTGCTCAGACGCGTAACGGCTTCTGCCTTACGTCCACACTTCTGAAGAACAAGGCCGCTGTTATAATAGGCTTCCGCCATGTTGGCGTTGAGCTGTATGGCTTTGTCGTAGAGGCGCAAAGCCTTCTCATAGTCTTTGCGTGCGGCACACATGTTGGCCTCGTCATAATAGAGGTATGCGTTTTGCGGCGACAGTTCAATTGCTTTCCTTATGTCGTCGAAAGCTTTGCCTTCTGTAATGACGTTTGCGGTGCCTTGTGACAACTGGAATTCGCCCATAAGGGCATGACACACAGCACGTTGCCAATAAGCAAGAGCAGAAGCCGAGTCGAGCTGCAAATAGGCAGTAAGGTCTGAGATGGCAGCATCAAGGTTCTGCACAGCCGTATAGGTCACGGCTCGTTCCATGAGCAGGTGCTTGAGCGTCAGGTCTCCACGGGCGTTGTCTATGCGTTGCGAGAGCGTGTCTATGCGTGTGAGCAAGGCTTTTGACGACAGCTCGTCAAGATGGCGTGAAGCACAATTGACATAGATGGGTTGCGATGCGTTGGCGTTTTGCGCGTTGAAGGCTTCCACCTCAGCCGAGAAAGCATGATAGCTCTTGACACCATTGTCGTACATGAAGAGAGAGAGGGCGTACATGGGCTTGAGGGTCAGCTCCACATTGCGGTTCTGCACCTTGCCTCTATAGCTGCTCTTATAGTCGTGGTCTACCTCTTGCTTGTCTTCCACCACAATCTGGTTATATTTGTCGGGGTCCACCTCGCTACGTTTGCGCATCTGCTTGCTCTTGTTCTTGCTCCAGCGCGGCTGGATGCCTTGATGCTTGTTCATCTGCGCCTTCATGATACGAAACTCGTCGAGCTCCGCCTTGGCGGTGAGGCCGAGACGACGATAGCAGTTAGCGCGGCGTGAGAGACCAATCCAGAAGTTTGGAAACTGTGAAATGACGGTCGAATAGTCGCGTATGGCAGCGTGGAGGTTTCCTGTTTTGTCGAGCAAGATGGCACGGTTGAACAAGGCCATGACGTTATGAGGTTCCATCTTCACGACATAGTCGAAATCGGTAATGGCACGATTGTCGTCGCCCAGCTGCATTCGGAGCAGTCCGCGGTTATAATGGGCAAGAAAATTGTTGGGATCGAGGTCAAGGGCCGTATCATAGTCGGCCATTGCTCCTCGCAGGTTGTTGACGTTGTATCTTGCCAGCGCACGGTTTATATAGTTGTTCACCGACTTGGGCTTAAGGTGTATTGCCTTTCCGAGGAACGTGTCGGCATCTTTCCACTGGCGTTTGGAAAGAGCGATCATGGCCCTTGTTGTCCATGCCGAGCCGTCATAAGGGTCTATCTCCAAACTCTTGTCGAGCCATCGTCCTGCCTCTGTCGTGTCTTTCTGCATGAGGTAGACCTCAGCTTTGAGCGAATAGGCATTGGCATATTTCTTCCATTTCACGATCATGGTGTCGAGCTGCTGTTGAGCCAGCTCATACTGCTTGCTTTCAACGTTACACAACGCGCGGTTGAACCATGCTCCTTTGTTTTGCGGATCAAGGCTGATGAGCTTTGTATAGTCGGTTATGGCGCCGTCATAGTTGTTCTGCCTTATGCGGCACAAACCTCTTAGCTCATACATGTTCGACATGTACGGGTTCAGGCCTATGGCATGTGTGACGTCGGTTTCTGCGCCCACATAGTCGTCGAGGTAAAACTTGGCCACGCCCCGCAGGTACCACGGCTCGTAGAGATATGGTTTGGCGTTGAGCACCTGGTTGAAATATTGTATTGAAAGAACATAGTCTTCATAATAAAGCGCGCTACGGCCCGTTATCATTAGCCTGTCTGTATTAAACTGGGCATTTATGGACAACGACAAGAATGAAAAGAAAATGAAGACCAATGCTTTTTTCATAACAAAATAGAAAGACGAGGAAGAAAAGATATGAGGGTGTGTCAAAATGGAATTGGAACGCTGTTCCGGTTAATTCACATTTGACACACCCCGACAATAATTATAATTAAAAAAAATATTAAATGTCCAAACTATATCGACCCCTAAGGTGTGAACACAAGGGTCATTCTGTAAGGCACCTTAGCGTCGCACAGGTTTTGTTCTGTAAGAACAACGGTAGCGTCCGAGAAGAAACTGCTTGAGCTTGTTGCGTATGAGCTGCTTGCGCAAGGGCGAAATGCGGTCTATGAACATTGTGCCGTCAAGGTGGTCAAACTCGTGCTGCATGACACGGGCAAGATAACCCTCCACCCATTCGTCGTGCTCGTTGAAATCGGTATCCATATATCTTACATGGATGCGCGTGGGACGTGTCACGCTCTCGTGAATGCCTGGCAAGGAGAGACAACCCTCCTCCATCGACTCCTTCTTAGAGTTGTCATCATATTCGATGATGTGGGCATTGATAAATGCCTTCTTAAAACCTTTGTATTCTGGAAGGTCGTCACTCAACACATCGAGGTCTATGACCACCACACGAATGTCCTTGCCGATCTGAGGAGCCGCCAATCCCACGCCATCGCTGTCGGTAAGCGTCTCAAACATGTTTTCAAGCAAGGTGTCAAGACCTTCATAGTCTTTGTCAATGTCGACAGCTGTTTTGCGAAGCACAGGCTGTCCGTAAATATAAATAGGTAAAATCATTATACGTTTTGTCGCATCTGCAAGTAATCTTGCAAAATTATGGTTGCACTAATCTCATCGACAAGAGCTTTGTTGCGTCGCGCTTTCTTGTTTATGCCGCTGTCCAAGATGGTACGGTGAGCCAAGACAGAGGTAAAACGTTCATCATAATAAGAGATGGGGATGGCAGGGAATGTTTTCTTGAACAGGGCAACAAACTGTCGCACGCGGGCCAAGTTTTCGCTTGCCTCACCGTTCATCTGTTTGGGCTCGCCTATGACAACGCTCTCCACGTTTTCATGAGAGAAATAGTCTTTAAGAAACGTGAGGAGCGTTGATGTAGGCACGGTGGCCAATCCGCCGGCAATGATCTGAAGCGGATCGGTCACGGCTAAGCCTGTGCGCTTTTTACCATAATCTATAGAGAGTATTCTTGCCACTCAGTATGTGTTTGTTGTTTGATTATGTTTATGCGTCTTCAAATGCTTATTTCTTCAGCAGCAACCAAGCGTCGGGATACTGCGCACGGAAGCTGTTGCGTGAGCTTACAGCCGCTGCCTTGTTGTCGAAAGTAGACACGATAACACGGTAGAAGTTGATCGAAGGGTTGTAAGCCACCTGTGCAGCATGGCCCTGATTCTTAAGACGCTGCTGAAGACCGAGAGCGTTGGCCTTTGAACCAAACGAACCGACCACAACGCTGAAAGCCTTCAAGCCACCACCATCGACAACGGTCACGGCCTCCGACTTTACACTTACATTATCTGAGTTGTCCACTACTGTGGTCTGTGTGGCAGGTTTCTCTACCAGAGGAGTAACAACGGGAGTCTCTTCAGCGGGGGTTGTCTGCTGAGCCTCCTGTGCCTTTGCTTTCTCATAAGCCTTCTTGTATGCACTTTCTTTTGAGCCTCCGCAGCTTGCGAAAGCCATTGCAAGGCACAAGCCTGCGCACAGAATGATTGTCTTTTTCATATTCATGTCAAGTTATTAGAAATTTATATAAGTTCTTTTTATTTGTGCGAAATTACAAAATTATATATTAATAGCGAAAGAAAGGGGCTATAAAGTTTGTTAAATGGGCTTTTCATCGGCTTTTTAAAGAAAATTCACAGCAAAAAACTTGTAAATAGCATTTGTTTTTACTATTTTTGCAACATAAGAACACCTCTACACACATATTGTTAAACTAAAAACGAACAGACAATGAAAACATTAGGTTACATCGGAGCATTTTTAGGTGGAGCTATTGCAGGAGCAGCCTTAGGTCTGCTGTGCGCACCAGAGAAAGGAAGTGAGACACGCACCAAGATTAGCGACGCTGTCGACGATTTCTGCAAGAAACATAATATAAAGGTAAGCAGAAAGGAAATGGACGACCTCGTTGACGACATCAAGGATGCCGCTGAGCCAGAGAACGCATAACACAAAGGCATGTTCTCTAACGACAAAAATATTGAAACCATCGGCCAACTGGTTGAGGTTACGAAACATTACATCGGGCTTCAGACACGCTATGCCAAGCTCGATGTAATGGTTAAGATTGTGCGCTTGCTGACAGTTGCCACGATGGCTTTGCTGCTTAGCGTGTTGCTCATGCTCGCGCTCATCTACCTGTCGTTTGCTGCCGCTTTTGCCCTGGGAACAGTTTGGGGCAACGCCCTCGCCTTCTGTGCTGTGGCCGCCTTCTATCTCTTCCTGCTGTTTATGTTTATCTGTTTCAGAAAGCGATGGATAGAGAAACCTTTGGTGCGTTTCCTTGCGTCCATATTGCTTAACGGCTGACAGAGAGTGTCCAGGAACAAGGCGGTTTCCAACAGATAGAGACCCACGATTTTGAAACGCTTTAAAGAACAAGAAAAATGGAACTGAAAGCAACTAACGACAGCACACAGCAACGCACCTTCTGCACGCTCGAAGAGATTGAAAGCTACAAGGACGAGCTGCGGCAAAGCATACACGATGACGAGAAGCGCATCGGCAAATTATGGAGCGACCTGTTCCATAAGGAAGACAGACACACCCCCAAGACACCTGTCCAGAGAATGATAAACATGGTAAACATTGGGTCGGGAGTTTTAGACGGGCTGATTCTCGGATGGAAGCTTTACCGTAAATTTAAAGGAGGAAGACGTTAGCAACCTTTGTCAACAAGGAAGATGCTAACGTCTTCTTTTTTGTAATTAGCTGATATTTCACAAAATAATTTTCTTTTCTCACTTAATTTTTGTAACTTTGCATCCGATTTTTGGCAAGCTTCTTGAAATGTTTTCAAGACGACACAAAAAGATAATTGTTTAAACATTAAGATAAAGGATTTTCAGTAATGATTACAGTTACCAACTTGGCCATTCAGTTTGGCAAACGAGTTCTGTACAAGGATGTAAACATCAAATTCACTCCCGGAAACATTTATGGTGTCATTGGTGCTAACGGAGCGGGCAAGTCGACCCTTCTCCGTGCCATCAGCGGCGACCTTGAGCCCAACAAGGGTTCCATAGAGCTTGGTCCCGGCGAGCGCCTCTCCGTGTTGGAGCAGGACCACTTCAAATATGACGCCTATAGCGTGCTCGACACCGTGCTCATGGGCCACGCCCCTCTCTGGGAGAACATGAAAGAGCGCGAAGCTCTCTATTCGAAAACAGAGATGACAGAAGCCGACGGCAACCGTGCTGCTGAGCTCGAAGAGAAATTTGCCGAGATGGACGGCTGGGAAGCTGAAAGCAACGCCGCGCAGATGCTGTCGAACCTTGGCATCAAGGAAGACATGCACTACAAGATGATGTCGGAGCTTTCAAACAACGAGAAGGTGCGCGTGATGCTTGCCAAAGCTCTCTTTGGCAACCCCGACAACCTGTTGCTCGACGAGCCTACCAACGACCTTGACCTCGACACCGTGCAATGGCTCGAGGAGTATCTGAGCAACGTGGAGCAGACCGTTCTCGTGGTGAGCCACGACCGTCACTTCCTCGACTCTGTAAGCACACAGACCGTCGATATCGACTTTGGCAAGGTTACCGTGTTTGCAGGCAACTACTCGTTCTGGTATGAGAGCTCACAGCTTGCCCTGCGCCAGGCTCAGAACCAACGCCAGAAAGCAGAAGAGAAGCGTAAGGAGCTGGAGGAGTTTATTCGCCGTTTCTCTGCCAACGTGGCAAAAAGCAAGCAGACAACAAGCCGCAAGAAGATGCTTGAGAAGCTTAACGTGGAGGAAATCCGTCCGTCAAGCCGCAAATATCCCGGCATCATCTTCCAGATGGAGCGTGAGCCAGGCAACCAGATTCTTGAGGTTGAAGGCCTTAAGGCTACCGACAGCGACGGCACCGTGCTGTTCGACAACGTGAGCTTCAACATAGAGAAGGGCGAGAAGGTGGTGTTCCTGAGCCATAACCCCAAGGCCATGACAGCCCTGTTTGAGATCATCAACGGCAACCGCGAGGCCGATGCAGGCACATACAAGTGGGGCGTCACCATAACAACAGCTTACCTGCCGCTCGACAACACCGAGTTCTTCAACAGCGACAAAGACCTCGTGGAGTGGCTTAGCCAGTATGGTGTAGGCAACGAGGTTGCCATGAAGGGTTACCTCGGACGCATGTTGTTCTCTGGCGAGGATGTACAGAAGAAGGTTAACGTTCTCTCGGGTGGCGAGAAGATGCGTTGTATGATTGCACGCATGCAGCTGAAGAACGCCAACTGCCTGATTCTCGACACACCGACCAACCACCTTGACCTTGAGAGCATTCAGGCTTTCAACAACAATCTGGTACAGTTTAAAGGCAACATCTTGTTCTCAAGCCATGACCATGAGTTCATACAGACCGTTTCTAACCGCATTATAGAGCTTACACCCAACGGCACCATCGACAAGCTCATGGATTATGACGACTACATCTACGACCCTCAGATCAAGGAGCTGAAGGAGAAGATGTATGCAAAGAACTAATTGTGTGCCTGGCTTCAACACACAGCCCTTTACGTTTTATGACGGCAACATGCTTGCGCCGTAAGACAAACGTAGAGAAAAAGCATAAGACAAAACGTAGAGAATAAGCAGGTTTCTTACCTACTAAAGGAAATAGAGGAGGATGTGTCAGTTTTGGCACATCCTCTTGCATAAACCCACTATATGATTGCGAAATAAAGACAAAAACTGACGATGGCAAGCTTTTTGCTATATGTCTTTATATATAAAAACAATCATAGAAAAAAGAAATCATGAAAGAAGAAAACAAAAATAAAAAAGCCTCACAGGAGGCAAACGAGCAAAACGTAGCTGATACAAACACCAACAACGCAAACGCAGAAGAAACAAAGCAGGAACATGCTGAAAACAAGAAGGAGCTTAGCGTAGAGGAACAGCTGGCTGAGGCACAGAAACAATTGGCCGAACTGAAAGACCAGTATCTGCGCAAAGCTGCTGAGTTTGAAAACTATCGCAAGCGCACGATCAAGGAGAAGAGCGATCTTATACTTAATGGAGCAGAATCGACAGTAAAGGCCATTCTTCCCATCCTCGACGACTTTGAACGTGCAGTTGCAGACAAGACAGAAGACGCCAAAGCCATAAAGGAAGGCATGCAGCTTATCTTCAACAAGTTTGTAAAGACATTAAAGGGGCTGGGTGTCGAGAAGATTGATACAGCCGACAAAGAGTTTGATGTCGACTTTCACGAAGCCGTTGCTATGGTCCCAGGAATGGGCGACGACAAGAAAGGCAAGGTTATTGACTGTGTGCAAACAGGTTATAAGCTTAACGACAAAGTTATTCGCCACGCCAAGGTTGCCGTGGGTCAATAACGACGTGAGAAAAAAGAGAACAGATCCACAGCAGATAGATAATTGTCAAAACCATATTTTAATTTATCATAGAGAATAATGGCGAAGAGAGACTACTATGAGGTGCTTGGCATAAGCAAAAGTGCCACAGACGATGAGATAAAGAAAGCATATAGAAAGATTGCTATCAAATATCACCCCGACCGCAACCCTGGCAACAAAGAAGCTGAAGAAAAATTCAAGGAGGCAGCAGAAGCCTATGACGTGTTGCATGATCCGCAAAAGCGTCAGCAATATGACCAGTTTGGATTTGATGCTCCAGGCGGTGGATTCGGCGGATTCGGCGGCGGATTCTCTAACGAAGACATCTTCTCTATGTTTGGCGACATCTTTGGAGGCCACGGCGGCTTCGGAGGGTTCGGCGGCTTCGGAGGTGGTGGCGGACAGCGTCAGGCTCCACAATATAGAGGTTCAGACCTGCGCATAAAGGTTACTCTCACATTGCAGGAAATTGCCTCTGGCACGACCAAGAAGTTTAAGGTCAAGAAAGACGTGGCTTGTCCCGACTGTCACGGTTCTGGAGTCGAGGCAGGTAGCGCAGCTGAGACCTGCCCCAAATGTGGCGGCTCAGGCGTTGTGACAAAGACCGTTAGAACCATGCTTGGCATCATGCAGACTCAAACAGAGTGTCCCGAATGTCATGGTGAAGGCAAGGTTATAAAGAACAAGTGTCACAAGTGTGGCGGTTCAGGCGTTGTCAAAGGCGATGAAGTTGTTGAGGTAAAAATTCCTGCAGGCGTTGCTGAAGGCATGATCGTAAACGTTCCCGGCAAAGGAAACGCAGGTCCTCACAACGGCATCAACGGAGACATTCAGGTTTACATTGCCGAGGAACCAAACGATATTTTCGTGCGCGACGGCAACGACGTCATCTACAACCTCTTGCTTGACATTCCGACAGCCATTCTTGGCGGCACAGTAGAAATTCCTACCATCGACGGAACCAACGTGAAGATAAAGATTGAACCTGGCACACAGCCAGGCAAAACGCTTCGTCTGCGCGGCAAAGGCCTGCCAGCCGTTCAAGGTTACGGACGTGGCACGGGCGATCTCGTTGTCAACATAAGCGTGTTCATACCGAAGACGCTCACCAAGGAAGAGCACAAGGCCATTGAGGGCTTGCGCGACAACGATAATTTCAAGGGCGACAAAGAGACGAAGAAGTCGATTTTTGACAAGTTCAAGAACTATTTCAATTAACATTAGCCATAGAAAGGGGAATTTGTTCTCATGTCTGTCATCTCGCTATAAGACAAACGACAGACAATGGAACCAATTCCCCTTTGTTTGTACATTACATTGAATTATAATTGACAATTGACGACAAGACAATGACTTACGCCGAAACGACAAATTATCTCTTTAACGCGACACCTGTATTTGAGCACATAGGGGCGGCGGCATATAAAGAAGGGCTTTACAACACCATAGCCCTTGACAACCACTTCAACAACCCACACCAGAGCTACAAGACCATTCATGTGGCAGGAACCAACGGAAAGGGTTCATGCTCTCACTCGCTGGCTGCCATTCTGCAGAAGGAAGGCTACAAGGTGGGGCTTTACACCTCGCCTCACCTCATCGACTTTCGGGAGCGCATACGCGTTAACGGACTGTCCATAAGCGAGGAGCGCGTAATAAAGTTTGTTGAAGAGGAGCGACCGTTCTTTGAACCTCTGCATCCCTCGTTCTTTGAGCTCACGACAGCTCTCGCCTTCAAATATTTTGAAGAACAAAGGGTAGACATTGCCATTATAGAGGTGGGGCTCGGCGGTCGACTCGACTGCACTAATATCATAACCCCCATTCTTGGCATAATAACGAACATAAGCTTTGACCACACACAGTTCTTGGGCAATACCTTAGCAGCAATAGCCAACGAGAAGGCAGGCATAATAAAGAACAACGTGCCTGTGGTAATAGGTGAAACGACAGAAGAGACACGTCCCGTTTTTGAACAAAAGGCAAAAGACAAGAACGCGCCAATAACGTTTGCGGAAGATAAAGACAACAGAGAGGTGCTAAACTGTAAACCTCTTGATGGAGGTGGCATAAACTATGACACGCGCCATTTTGGCACCTTACATGGCGAACTTGGCGGCGAATATCAAAAGCGCAACACAAACACCATTCTGTGTGCCGTGGATCAGCTGATGAAGATGGGCGTGATAAAAAACAAGGAGAGCGTGCGTCAAGGACTTGCAGATGTTTGCGAGACGACAGGACTGCAGGGACGCTGGCAGAAACTCCAGACCTCGCCGCTCGTGGTTTGTGACACAGGCCATAACGCAGGCGGATGGCAGTATCTTAGCCACCAGATAAAATGTCAACCATGCAACACATGCCGCATTGTGTTCGGGATGGTCGACGACAAGGATATAGATGCCGTGATGGACATGTTGCCAAGAAACGCTTCATTCTATTTCACACAGGCACAATGCAAAAGAGCAACACCTGTAGCTACAGTTGCAGAGAAAGCCATGCATCACAATCTTAAAGGCCTAACCTTCCAATCGGTTGGCGAGGCTTACGAAAAGGCTATGAATGATGCTGAGACAGACGATTTTGTGTTTATAGGGGGCAGCAGCTATGTTGTGGCTGATCTCCTCACTTACTTGAAGGACAAAGCTTCTATTTGAAAAAGAAGTTCTATACATTAAGATAAAACCTTGAAGCAGGCGTTACATTAATATAAAAACAAGATTTATGACAATAAGAACTCTACTCATAAGTGTCCTCATGACACTCGTATGCGCAAACGCTGGAGCCGCGAAAAAAATAGCGTTCCCCGGTGGCAAATGCACGCTGTTCCGTGTGACACTAAAAGACAAAAAAGGAACGCCCTACTCGCTTTCTCATCCCGATATTTATCTGTCAGAGAAAGCTCTTCAGCGTCGCGCTAAACAAAAAATTAAACTCGATTCTACCGACCTTCCAATAAACCCTTACTACATTGAGGAAGTGCAGAAACAGGGAGTTACAACAATAAGCAAGAGCAAATGGAACAACACATTGCTCATAAGAGTGGGAAACGACTCAAACGACGGAAATATAGAACAGAAGGTTGGAAACATAGAGAAGAAAGTTAGAAACATAGAACTGTTGCCCTTTGTCAAAAGCGTGCGAAGAGTCTATATCGTGCCCGATTCTATAGAGACAGACACCTGTCTCAAGATAGAAAAAGACACAACATCTATAAACAGAGGAAACGCGTATGGCGATGCTCTCGTGCAGATAAAAATGCTCAACGGCGTGAAACTACATGAAGCTGGCTACAGGGGCAAAGGAATGACCATTGCCATTATTGACGGAGGATTTATGAATGTAGACCGAATGCCTTTGCTCAAGAATGTAAATATCTTAGGCGCACGCAATTTCACATTTCCTGCCACCGACAACGTCTACAGAGAACTCGACCATGGCACCGCCGTGCTCTCATGCATGGCAACAAACCAACCGGGCCGAATGATCGGCACGGCTCCCGAAGCGTCTTTCTGGCTCCTAAGAAGCGAGTTCGGACCAACGGAAAGCGAAGCAGAAGAAGACTATTGGGCAGCTGCTGCCGAATTTGCCGACTCTGTGGGCGTAGACATCATAAACTCGTCTTTGGGTTATCATGATTTTGATTATAAAGCTACAAGCCATACCTATAGCCAACTTAACGGACACACGGCACTTATCTCACGCACAGCTTCCATGTTGGCAGACAAAGGCATTGTGCTTACAAACAGCGCCGGAAACGATGGAGAAAACCATTGGAAGAAAATAACGGTTCCTGCCGATGCCGACAACATACTGACCGTGGGGGCCCTTCAGCGCGACAGCATGAATGCCCTTTTCAGCTCCGTGGGCAACACGGTCGACGGACGTATAAAACCTGATGTCATGGCCTTGGGCCACGAGTGTGCCTTAATAAAAGGCAACGGACAGATAACACGCGGCAACGGCACTTCGTTCGCATCGCCTATAACATGCGGCATGGTAGCTTGTCTGTGGCAAGCTCTACCCCATTGCACAGCAAAGCAGATAATAAAAATTGTACACGAGTCGGCCGACCGTTACGAGTATCCTGACAACATCTTTGGATATGGCATTCCCGACTTTTGGGAGGCTTACATTAAGGGGGCAGGACTAAACCTTATGGAATAAAAAAAATTCGTTATGAGCACATCGCCTTTACACACAAAAGCGCTCACACTATATGAGCTCAACGCCCTTGTGTCACAGGTCATTGCCATAGACATGCCCGGTACTTATTGGGTTGAAGCGGAGCTATCAGAAGTGCGCGAGGTGCGTGGTCATTGCTACATGGAACTGGTGCAGAAGGAACCTCTCAACAACACCCCTGTGGCCCGTGCTTCAGCCAAGTGTTGGGCAAACACATGGAGCATTATAAGACCACGGTTTGAACGCATCACAGGCCAACAGTTGCACAAGGGAATGAAAGTCATGCTGTGTGTGCGACCCAACTTTCATGAAGCCTACGGCTTTGCATGGATCGTAGCAGACATCAACCCCGAATACACCATGGGCGACATGGCACGCCGACGCAAGGAGATTATTGAAGAGTTGCAAAAGGAGGGTGTTATCGACCTTCAGAAAGAACTTACCATACCCATGTTTGCACAAAACATTGCTGTAATATCAAGTAGCGGAGCAGCTGGCTATGACGATTTCTGCCACCAACTGTTACAGAACGACATGGGGCTGCAGTTTAACGTCACTCTATTTCCTGCAATCATGCAAGGCGACGGCGTTGAAGACAGCGTGGTAAGCGCCCTTGACCGCATAATGATGGAAGAGCAACAGTTTGACGTGGTCGTGGTCATTCGTGGCGGAGGAGCTACAAGCGACCTTTCGGGCTTCGACACCTTAAGATTGGCAGAAAACGTGGCAAACTTTCCGTTACCAATAATAACAGGCATAGGTCACAACCGCGACGAGAGCGTGCTCGACATTATTGCAAACACAAGCGTAAAGACGCCGACAGCAGCAGCTACATTACTCGTAGACAACCTCAGCCGCACGCTTGCTGTGGTTGAAAACGCGAGCAACAGCATCAGCAAACACGTCAAAGACTTGCTGACAGCGGAACAACAACGACTTAAACACACGACAGCGACCTTCACGTCGTTAGCATCGCTCTTCACGGTTAAGCAAGGTAACCGGCTAAAAGCTTTGGCAGACAGAGCCACATTTGCGTCTAAGCAATCGCTCATCAACAACAAACACCATCTTGAACAGTTACATACGTTGCTGAGGATAAAAGCACCTCTAAACACGCAGGCACAACGCCACAAGCTCGAAATGCTTACCAAACGAGCCGAAATGCTTGACCCCACCCAGCTCCTAAAACGCGGCTACAGCATAACAACAACGAAAGAAGGAAAGATTGTAAGAGACCCCAAAACGCTCATCAACGGCGAGGTTATAATGACGCAAGTGGAACAAGGAACTATAATATCGGTTGTGGCTCCGGACGTGCCTTCGGACATTACCACGACCTCCGCAAGAAGGACAAAACAACATTAACATAAAAAACAAAACCTACAGAACATGGCAAACATAAAATATGAGGAGGCAATTAGACAGATAGAAGAAATTGTTAATCGTCTAGAGAACAATGACATTGACATCGACACGCTGGGGCCCGAACTGAAAAAGGCACAGAAGCTGATAAAGATGTGCAAGGACAAGCTTACAAAGACAGAAGAAGAAGTCAAGAAAATTCTTGACGAAGCCGACTGACAATTGCTTGGTTGTGGCATGCGACAAGCCTTTTTGATACAATTATCAAGCAAAAAACTAAAAAAAACGACAAATTGTTGCCAATAATAGATATTATTACTATTTTTGCAAAACATTTATCAAAGCGTTATCGACGAGCTGTAAAAACTCTTAGATTACAATGTAAAAAAGGCTTCTGCAACAAGTTAAAAGAAAAATTAACGAACAAGGGTGTGAACAGATTCAACATCTGGTCACGTCCCAGCTAAAAATATATGTTATGAAAGACTTAGATTGGTCTAATTTGTCTTTCGGCTACATGCCGACCGACTACAATGTGCGTTGCTGCTATCGCAACGGAAAATGGGGCGAAATAGAGGTTTGCTCCGACGAATACATCAAACTCCACATGGCAGCTACCTGTCTCCACTACGGGCAGGAGGCCTTTGAAGGTCTGAAAGCTTACCGTTGTCCCGACGGCAAGGTGCGTGTGTTCCGCATGGACGAGAACGCAGCACGTCTGCAGAGCACTTGTCGCGGAATCCTCATGCCAGAGGTACCCACAGAGCTGTTTGAGGAGATGGTAAAGAAGGTGGTGCGTCTGAACCAAGAGTACATTCCTACCTACGAGAGCGGAGCCACTCTCTACATCCGTCCGCTCCTTATCGGCACAAGCGCTCAGGTGGGCGTACACCCTGCTACAGAGTATATGTTCCTCATCTTCGTCACACCTGTCGGTCCTTACTTCAAGGGCGGTTTCTCTACAAACCCCTACGTCATCATTCGCGATTTCGACCGCTCTGCTCCTCTCGGAACAGGTATCTATAAGGTTGGCGGCAACTATGCTGCTTCGCTCAAGGCCAACTCTATTGCTCACGAGAAAGGCTACGCTTGCGAGTTTTATCTCGACGCCAAGGAGAAGAAATATATGGACGAATGTGGTGCTGCCAATTTCTTCGGCATAAAGAACAATACCTATGTCACACCGAAGTCGACAAGTATCTTACCCAGCATCACCAACAAGAGCCTCATGCAGCTTGCAGAAGATTACGGAATGAAGGTTGAGCGTCGACAGATTCCTGAAGAAGAGCTTGCCACTTTCGAGGAGGCTGGCGCTTGCGGCACAGCTGCCGTAATTAGTCCGATCTCTTATATTGACGACCTCGACACAGGTGTGCGTTACACCTTCAGCGAGGACGGCAAGCCCGGTCCCATGTCAACCAAGCTCTACAACCATCTGCGTGGCATCCAGTATGGCACAGAAGAAGACAAGCACGGTTGGACCACGGTTGTTATTGAGTAAGCTAAGAGAGAGACTGTAAGCTTAACAAATGACAATAAGCCAATATAAAAGCATAAGCATCAAGGCTGTGACAATATGTCATGGCCTTGTTTGTTTTTTGTTAACACGTCTGTAATTATTTACAATCGAATATAGGTTGGACCTAAAAAACAACGAAAGGCTTTGCGGCTATATTCAAAAAAATCATTAACTTTGCAGAAAAGCAATTGAAACGTTGCTTTAAGCAATAATTCCGCAACCTTAATGCGGCACAACATTTATGAGCGATAATAAGAAAGCAGCCCTTGAACTTGGCACCAAACCTGTAGGCAAACTGCTGATGCAGTATGCCATTCCTGCCATTATTGCGATGACAGCATCATCGCTTTACAACATGGTAGACAGCATCTTTATAGGTCAAGGTGTGGGTCCATTAGCCATCTCTGGCCTTGCCATCACCTTTCCTCTTATGAACCTGTCGGCGGCATTTGGAGCAGCCGTGGGCGTGGGAGCGTCCACATTCATAAGCGTGAAACTGGGACAGAAAGATTATGACACAGCCAAGCACATTCTTGGCAACACCATGACGCTAAACCTCATCATGGGTTTAGGCGTAGGTTTGGTGTGTCTTCTTTTTTTAGATCCCATCTTAAGATTCTTTGGGGCAAGCGACCAAACAATACCCTATGCACGCGACTATATGGTGATAATATTGCTTGGCAACGTCATAACCCACATGTATTTTGGTCTGAACGCCGTGTTACGAGCGGCAGGCAAGCCAAAGCATGCTATGAGCGCCACTATCTTTACCGTGGTTCTCAACACTCTGCTTGACCCGCTCTTTATCTACACCTTCGGGCTTGGAATAAAAGGAGCTGCCTACGCCACCGTGCTCGCACAGAGTCTGGCTCTCATTTGGCAGCTTTATACCTTTTCACGCCCCAAGGAGCTGCTTCATTTCAAGCGAGGCACCTTCCGCCTACAGTCAAGCATCATTCGCAACATCATAGCCATTGGTCTCTCGCCGTTCTCCATGAACGTTTGTGCTTGTATCGTTGTCATTCTCATCAACAACAGCATGGTCCACTATGGCAGCGACCTTGCCGTTGGAGCTTACGGCATCGCAAACAAGGTAGCATTCATCTTCGTCATGATAAACATGGGTGTAAACCAAGGCATGCAGCCAATAGCTGGTTACAATTATGGAGCAATGCGCTACGACCGCCTGATGAAGGTCGTGAAATATTCAATCATTGCCGCAACAGCAATCATGACAACAGGCTTCATCATAGCCATGACTATCCCTGGCACATGCGCCCGTCTGTTCACAACCGACCCTACCCTTATAGATCTATCTGCCAAAGGCATACGTTACATCATGGTAGCCTTCCCGGTAGTGGGTTATCAGATGGTCGTTTCCAACTTCTTCCAAAGCATAGGCAAGGCAAAGATAAGCATTGTGCTGTCTCTTTCGCGTCAGCTCCTTATTCTGCTGCCGTTGCTGCTTGTTCTTCCTACAATGTTTGGAATAAACGGAGTGTGGGTTTCCATGCCTGTTAGCGACACCCTTTCTGCCTTCATGGCTGCATGGATCATGATTGTCTACATGAGAAAATTCAAGAAACAACATAATGAAATTACCAACGAACAGAAGGTAATTGACAACGAGCAAAAACAGTTAACCAACAAACAAAAAGACACAAACCAATGAACAAGAATAACCTGATCATAAGCGTAGGCCGACAGCTCGGTAGCGGAGGCCACGATGTTGCGAAACTGCTTGCACAGCGGTTCGGATGCACATTCTATGACCGCGAGATCTTGAACATTGCAGCCAAGGAGAGCGGCTTCTGTGAAAAGTTTTTTGAGCAGACAGATGAACAGAAAGGATTCATGAAATCGCTCTTTCACACACATGTTCCCTTCGTTGCCGACAACAGTTTCTACAACAACAACTTTTCCGAAGAGAGCCTGTTCAAGTTTCAGAGCGACGCTATAAGGAAAGCGGCAGAGGAAGGTCCATGCGTGTTTGTGGGACGATGTGCCGACTATATATTGCGTGACCACACAGCCCTCGTAAGCGTGTTCATAACAGCCGACACCAACGAGCGGATAAGCAACGTGGCAAAGCGCGATAAGTGCAGTCTTGAAGCAGCAAAAAAAACAATAACTTCAAGAGAGAGTGAACGCTCCTCTTATTATAACTATTACACAGGCAAGCAATGGGGCGACAGCGCCTCTTACGACATCTGCGTCAACAGTTCGCTACTTGGTCTCGAAGGAACCGTCAATCTGCTCGCTGAGTTTATAACACGTTGTCTAGCAGCAAAGGGCATAGACGCTCCTGCACCAAAGGAGGAGAAACGATGAAACGCATAGGCATAATAAGCGACACTCACGGCTTTTGGGACGATAAGTATCTTCACTACTTTGAATCTTGTGACGAGATATGGCACGCCGGCGACATCGACACCACTTATGTTGCAGACCGCTTGGCCGAATTCAGACCGTTAAGAGCCGTTTGCGGCAACTGCGATGGTGGCGACCTCCGTCTGATGTTCAAGGAAAAGCTACGCTTCAAATGTGAAGACGTGGATGTGCTCATAAAACACATAGGCGGCTATCCAGGCAATTATGACCGCAGCATAAGAAAAGAAATTATGGAGAACCCGCCGCAACTCTTCATTAGCGGCCATTCACACATCTTGAAAATTCAGCACGACAAAACGTTAAACCTGCTACACATAAACCCGGGAGCAGCTGGCGTGCGCGGATGGCAGCCTGAACGTACAATTGTGCGCCTTAGCATAGACGGCTCACGCATGTACGATTGTGAGGTCATCACTCTTCATTAATCCATAACAAAGAACGTGTTGTTTCTTTAAAAAGAAGAAACGTTGCGTTTTTATAAAAAGAGCATGCCGTTCATATGAA
>ULQK01004497.1_pt1 | contig 19321 bp, 18 predicted proteins | sample 1954371 | NCBI WGS metagenome assembly ULQK01 (sample SAMEA4835652, study PRJEB28245) | human gut metagenome | biome: gut microbiome; material: fecal sample | place: Denmark | collected 2008 | reverse complement strand
GCAATTCTTCGGATATAAACTAATTTTCAACATCTACTTAAAACAATTTATTTTATTTTTCCAAACAACAATTGGTTCAAATAAGGTATCTGACCTATTACCCTTGCAAAAAAGATACTAATTATAGCAATAACAGCACTGACACTGCCCACTATACAAAATTCCGCAAAACCTACAGAACTATGGCCCCACCAACAATTATCTGCTGACAATTGATTAAGATAAGATCCAACACAAGAAGGCATACTAAACAACAATAAAAAATGAACAAAATATATTTCCAAAGAATGCTGCCCTAAAACTTTGAAAAAATTTATACATATTCTGTTTAAACCATCAAGCCATGTATTGTCGCAACAAGCCATCACACTTTCTGTAAAGCTTTTGACAACAAAATATACAGACAATATCACTAATACATTTCTTACACACAAAGGTGTTTCTTTAACAGAAAAAGCTACTAACATAAAAAGACAAATAGCAAATGTATAAATGCTCTTATTTTCTAACCATTGTAACCACTTAGGGTTGCGCTTACATAATGTTCCCAAGAAGAAATAAGGAAGATAGTATAATATAGCGCCAATTCTAAAAATCATATCAAATTGGGAATCTGCATAATTTCTTCTACTTAAAACATAACATATTCCGGCTACAACTATTAAGCAAATGTTTGTAATCCATTTCCATTTACATTTCGATACAAGATAAATACATCCACCAAAGATAATAGCAATAAAGAATAAAACATATGTGAACCATGTTACCCATAGATTCCAAGGGGCAAGCATTGTACTAAGAGAATGATCCACTATAAGATTATACCCACCCATAACGCATATGGAAGGAATTAGCAATGTTCGAATTTTCTTCCATCCAAAACTTATCAAAGAGCGATAATCAGTTAACATCCCTTCCTTATAACTCATCATTCCTGATATGAAGTAGAACATAATCAAGAAGAATGAAGTCAAGAAATCGTGAATAACAGTCTTTGGATAGGCGTTCGCCATGCCAAAACCGATAACATGTGTATAAATGACTACAAAGATACAAAGTCCTCGAAGCACATCAATATAAATTAATCTCTGTTTCATACCGCAATCTTCTTACTTTTTGTAAATATGCCCACAACCTTAGAAATAATAATATGTACCATATAAGCCAAAATGAGTGTTATCACTAACGTCATCAGTTTTTGAACTAACGGAGACATTTTAACTATTACATTTGAAATTGTTTCCATAAATCTCATAACAAATTCATGAATCAAGTAAAACTCCAAACTTATTTTTCCAACAAAACCCATAGAAAGATCTATAATCTTATATCTGAAAAGCAACGTCAAACAAATTAAGATGCACGGCAATGTAACAAAGAAGCAGACCTCCTCTACAAGTCGAGGAAAAGGAGCAATACCTAATTGCAAGCGAATTATATAAAACGACAAAGCACAGACACCAACAACATATATTTTCCATGCTTTGACAGATTCAACACGTTGCAGATATTCAATTGCAAAAATTCCACCCCACAAGAATATACCAACTCGATACAAAAGACACCCATGATACCATAATAGATGAAGAGGACAGAATGTAATAATAGCTCCAGAAGTTAAGCATAACAGATAGTACCACTTGCTTTTCGTAAATAATTTATGCATAAAAGGGAACAACAGATATAAAAATATGATGGCAGGAATATACCATAGATAGAACACACCGTCCTTCATCCAATATCCTATTGTTGTATATGCTTGTAGAATCTCCCAACAACCATGAGGAATTCTATAATAATTTTCAGGCATAATATGCACATGTGTAAGTACGAACACAAACAGATAAACACACGTCATTATAAACCAATAGGTAGGCATAATGCGTAATATCCGTCTCTTATAAAATGCTGAAACGCTATGATTCTTAGTAATAGAATATGTCAATCCTATAGATGATAAGAACAAAAAGACATCAACGCCAATCGATCCATTGGCCGCAATACGACGAATCACAGCAGGCATCCAGTTTCCCTGAGAGTGAAACAAAAAAACAGACAACATCGCAACACCCATTAAAGGTGTTCGATAGAGGGAAATATTATTAAAAGTCATAATAATAGTGTTATTTTTTGACTGATGTTTTTTTAAATAGCATTAAACAATACCACTAAAAAAATATCATTTGTTTTAATGTATTCATTGATAGTTATCGAGAACCATAAAAATCAAACATTTCTTGAAACCTTTTATATCCAAAATATAACATCTAACCATTTATAGTTTTCCTAATTTTTAATATTTTTGCAGGTACGCCTCCAACCACAGCATTATCAGGAACATCTTTTGTAACAACTGCATTAGCCCCTATTATTGCATTATTACCAATTGAAAGAGAACCTAAGATTTTAGCTCCTAAGCCAAAATAGCAATTATTACCAACGACAACAAATCCAGAATCGGGCTTCTCGGTCTTATTACCAAAAACAACCCCAGGCAATATAGTACAATATTTCCCTATTTTAACGTTTTTCCCTACATGAATAAATCCTCCGGTATGATATATTCTCAATCCAGGACCTATTGTATCAGGATAAATTGTTATTTTTAGTTTAAATCCTAATCTTTTATAAAGAAGGAAATGCCATAAGAATAGTATTTTGTTTTTATGTTTATAAAACTCAACATATCTCAAATGACGAACATAATGAAACAAATACCAAACTTCATTATGTAGAATCCAGTCCTTAAAAGATGGTTTTCTACCATCAAAACGCTTCAAATCTTCTGCAAGATATAGTTTAAGTTCTTCTTTTGAACAGATCATTTTTATTTTCGAATTTTTGTTATTGTAAAAAGGACATATCTTAATAAAGAAGAATGTTTAGATATAATCAGAACATATATAAGCCTCTGAAAAAAAGGCAAATATGATGCTCTATAGTTCTGTTGAATAATACTCCAAATATCATCTTTTACTATGCATTCAATAATCTGCTTTTTCTTTTTGCTATCAGTATTAAACAACTGCAACAAATCAGATCTAACGTATCCAATAAATAAACGATTAACCCGAAGGTCTGCACCTTTAATTCCAGACATTAACCGCAAGAGAGTTTCATATAAAGTTTTGTATCTTGCAAATTTCTCTTCTTTGTATGAAGCCGTTAGAGAAGAGCCATTAAAGCAATAGTAATAATAAGAATTTGGCAAATATACTATCTTCGATGCTCTTTTTAAGAATTCTATTTGAAAAGGAATATCCTCTGACACAACTTTTCGTTCTGAAAGGAAACGAAGATTCTCGTCTTTAATGACAGAGTGTCGATAAATACTATGCCATACAGACATCTGATAGCGTCGTTCTTTCTTTACAAAAGGAGCGGAAGCAACCATATCAAGCATAAAAGATTCAATAGCAGATTTTCCTTCTATAATTTCTTTATTGAACACCTCATTACTTTCACACCATATACCACTCGAGAATTCAGTCTTAAAGCCACAAAAAACCGCGTCAGCTTCCGATTTCACAGCTTCTTTATACAGATTACAGTACATATCAGGACTAACATAGTCATCAGAATCAACAAAAGCAACATATTCGCCAGATGCTATGTCAAGACCTGAATTACGTGCCAATCCTAATCCCTCATTTTTTTTGTGAATCACCTTAATACGAGAGTCTTTGTGTTTCCACTCTTCACACATTGTTGGTACATTGTCAGGACTGCCATCATCTACTAAGATGATTTCAATGTTTTTTAAGGATTGACACAATAACGAATCAACACAACGATTTAAATATTTTTCAACCCCATAACAAGGGACAATTATTGATACTAAAGGTGTCATAAGCCCAACTTCTTTCTTAAGTTTTTTAACCTTGGTAAGACTTTAATAAGCCAAAAATGATTATTTCTATCTGTCTTTTTAATCCTATCAAAAGTTTCAAGCGTTACCTTATCAACTTCAAGAGGCAAAAATGAATTAGGTACAATCTTTATTATATTGGCCTGATTATCCACCTTATTTTTCATCTTTCTTCTTTGGAGATGGATATACATAAACTCTTCTTTCTTAAGCTCATTATTTTCTTTGAAATAACGATATATATGTCCATTATCCCAAAGATAAACTGCAGGTTTATATTTTTCATAGACAAAGCCATGTCCATTATTTGGAATTTCTTTTCCAACATAAATGACACGAACAAACCTCGTGCTCCCAAAATCTATGTTAAGTGAACAATCCTTTGTAAATACACTTTTTCCTGCATTTCGGTATAATGTGTATATATTATGGTCGTCTTTCCAATCTTCATCAAAACAACAAGAAACGTCTGAAGATAACACATCTTTAAAAACAGGTACACCATGAAGGCTATTCATAAAAATACGATTATTTTCTTCAGTATTCTTATATATTGTCATGTGACCAAGACAAAACATTTTATCGTATTTATCCAAAAGTCTATCCGTGATAAAATTATCCAAACATCCCATAAGAACATCTGTGTCACAATGTCCCCAATGACTATATCCCTTTAAGAAATCACTATATATATAACCATAAGCAGGACGAAAATCACACAACTTATATGCTTTGTGCAAAACTATCGGGAAATCAAATTTAGACTGAATTAAAGATGCATTATCTTGATAGCTCATGTGTACTACTCTGACATTTTGAGGAAAAGCATATTTTGTTCGTTCATCTGTTATCAACAACCAATCAAAATTTTTATTATATGAGCATGTTTTCAGAAATAACTGAAAATAGCTCTGTAATCGCCCAAAATGAGGGATTATAAAACAAACTTTATTTTTCATTTTTTCTCATTTATACTTTTTGTTAAACATGGTCCTAAACCTAAAATAATATATGGCAAGACTGCATAATGAACTCTTAATGTTCCATTGTACCATATAATTAAAATAGTTATTAAAGAAATCGAAATTGCGACATCATATAACCATTTATACTGATAAGGAGATCTTCGTTTCCATCTTCTGTTATAGATAAACATATAAACAAAGAAAGACACGAACGTTATAATGCCAAGCCATCCTGTCTGTAAGAATACATTTTGAAATGTGAACAGATAGTAGAACAAACTGCCATACTGATATAAAAAACTAAGATCCACACCAGGGGCCCTTGTCTCTGTTCCCGTTCCAAGTCCTAATCCAAACATTTTTTTTTCAGGGCTATCAAAAAACATCTCAGATATTAAATAAGAACTTCCTATTCTCGGAAAGCCATACCCTATGCCTGCTGTTTGCGAATATTCTATTGCATTATCTATTGTGCCAATAGAGTTTGATTGTGATTCATCCAAATTTCGCAATGCGAATGACAAGGATAAAGATAAAAACAAGATTCCTATAATGTTTCTGACATTAATTTTCTTACTAAACAAATAATTTAGCAATATTAAGATAACAGAAACAAATATAAATTTTTCATCTTGAATAACAGCAATTGTAAATGACGAGATCAGGATGAACAGAAACTGTTTTAACGTAGCAACTTTATTATTATATGCATAAAAATAATAAACAATTAATATGGAACAAAAAAAGTTTTGCTCTGCTCCGCCAGTAAAAGCGCCATTATTCAAATCAGACTTTAAGCCAAAAACAAGAAACTGAATTAAAGTACATATTAAATTAAGCCACTGGAATTTATAAAAAAGATCAAACATTCTATGGTAGTCATTTACCGTTAAATAAGCTGCAGCTCCAAAACACAAAGCCATAGGCATAATCTGTCCGCGAAATCCCATGAAGACATTCATAGGAGGAACCATGTTTAAGATTACACCTATTAGGGCAAAAAAGGACATGATAATTATTATTGCCAATGCAACTTTTAATTTCGTTTTCTTTAATTGAAATGGTTTACAAAACCATATAAAAAGAGAAAAGATCTCGACTACATAATTAAAGATTTGTGAAAGATGAAAAGTTCTTGTTAAAAAGCCATGAAGTAAAAATACTATGACTGCAGCAAGTATCATTTTCCTCGGCCCTTTTGTCCCTTTTGTTATTAAACTAATATTCATTGATATTTACTTTAAAATATAACGATAAAACGCAGTTACCAACTTACTCGCCAACCAATAAGGCATGAAACGATTCAATTTGTTTTTCCATTTGCGAGCTTCCAAATCTGTTGTTGAAGCCCAAGAAACAGTAAAATGATGAATGCTATAACTTTTATCCAAAGAATAAATCATTTGATCTGTGACATTACTCTGAGGACAAAAATATTCTGGTGAATATGCAATACAATCAGATAATCTTTGAGTTTTGTTGTTTGCTATCAAACCATGTTTTGCAAGAATCTGAGTCTGATAACGCGGACAGGCAACAAGATTAAGACTTCCATCTTTATTATAGAAATCAAGAGTCTGGTATAAATCTAACATTTCCTTTAAATAGGGATGCTTTTGTTCTGCGCCATAACCTAACCCTAAATTAACAGAATATTCTATAGTTTCTCCTCTCTTTACCCCTTTTGGATCACGACTTTCAAACCCACAGAACATTTTTTCAACAAGTAAGCTGTCAAAAGACTTTACCATCTCCACGTCAGTATCCATGTATATACCACCATATTGATAGACAACATCAATACGGCAATAGTCGCTTACAAAAGCCCATTTTCCTTCTTTATATGCATCACTCATATATTGATTCTTATGAACGTCATAATTTGACTCGTCCCATCTCTTTATCTCATAATCAGGGCAGTATTTGCGCCAAGAAGCAATACATTTTTTTACACATTCGGGTTCAGGATTACCGCCAAACCAACAATAATGTATTATTTTTGGTATCATATATTCTATCAATAATGTAATAATTTACTTGCCATCTTATTTAAGCCAATAAACAAAAAGAAAAAGCCTATTTTCCACTTAACGCTTTTAAGTTTTAAGATTTCACTTTTATATAAAGATAAGCCGTTTAACGATTCGTTACGTGTAAGAACATTAAACATTACTGCCTCTGTAAAGACTCCAAATGCTGCTTTTTGTTTAAGATTGTAATAGTCATCGCTCAGTATCTCATCTAATTTTGAGAGATATTTTAGTCGCATCTCATATGTATTATGCGTATAATTACGAGTAATTGATTCTGAATTATTATAATAATGATAAAAAGCCTTCGGCAAATAAGAGACTTTTACATCTGGATGTTGAAATAGCTGAATCCAAGTTAATAAATCCTCACAATGATTCACACCTTCTGGAAAGCGTATTTTGTACTTGTTGTAACAAACTCGCCGTACGAGTTTGTTACAACAGCTGCCATGCAGCTTTTGGAACAGTTCCTTCAATAGCTCGGCAGGATCAAGCGACAATGGTTCCTGTTTTACCAAAATCTGCTTTCTATCAGTATTACTAAAAAAATCACATATTACAACATCTGCATCATTTTGCTTAGCATTAATATACAGTTCTTCAAGCATGTTTGGATCTACCCAATCATCACTATCTGCATGAATGACATACTCTCCCTGTGCTAAATCTAAACCAGTTTGTCTAGCAGCACTCACTCCACCATTTTGTTTATGGACAGCTTTAAAACGCGAATCCATCTGCGCAAAATTATCAAGCAGGTTTTCTGTTCCATCATTACTGCCGTCATCTATCATCAATACCTCAAATTCTTTAAAGGTTTGAGATTTGAGACTATTCAACATTCTAACAACAGATGAAACAGAATTATATACTGGCATTATAACAGATACTTTTACCATAATCTCATCAACCATGATTTTTATTTTTCATATACATTCTCATATTCTTTAAGACAACATTTATTTAAAAATGTTTTTACCTTATTTTTGAACAAAGAAACACATCCTTGATATTGAGGAGAATAACCATACCGATCTTTACGCCAAGGTGTCATGGCATGATATTTCCAATAATACGACTTCAAAGGAAACAGACAATCTTTGAACCAAGGCTTACAAGAATCTATATAGTGAATTATTACAGCATTATTTTTGTATGCATCAATGTCATGCTTGTACCTTAAGGGTATGTTACGTCCATGATGAAGCCAATAAAAACTAAACATGTTGAATATTATAGGTAATTCACAAATAAAGCCTTGGCATACTTTATTTAAAACATCCTGTTCTCCAAATTTTATAATGTTTTTATTCGCAGGACTATTAAAATAAAGAAAACATTTCTCACGCACATTTCTTTTACGCCAATTGTCAAGATTAAACCAAACCAATCCCGCACAACCGTAAAAGGCATTATGTATCAACCCCAATCGTTTTTTATGTTCTTCTGCTCCTTGCTCATCCGTTGCCATTGCGATCCAATAGTTTGACATATCTAACTGTTCTATATACTTTAAGCTTCCTAAACATATCATATCAGCATCTACATATAGAATTTTATCGACATTTGGATACAAATCTGCGGCATAAAGTTTTAGCGAAGGAAATATTCCCCACTTACCACATACAGATAAATCTATATCCAAGTCTCTACCGTCAAGTATTTTGACGTCAAGTTCATGTCCATATCGACCTACAAAGTTGTTTAACTTTTCGTTATTAGTCTCAGATATATCTGTAGCTATAACATGAATAAAAAAATTCATGTCTTTATTATTATCAAAAATGGATGCCAATGTAGTAGCCACATGCGGCACATAAGCATCATTGGTAACAAAAAGTAAATGCATAACAATTAATGTTTTGTAAATTCTTTACACTTTTTTATCAATGGTTCTGCTATTTTCCACCAATCATTCTTATTTTTTGGAAAATTAGATTTACTGATTTTTCCAGATGTCAATGAATTGTGTATATTCAAACCATCCCACGTCAATACATTAAAAAGCCCAAGCAACCCTCCAAATCTGGACTTACTACATTCATCATCATTAGTTCTTTCAACAAAAATCACAGGAGTTCCCAATCCGAGACAAGGTAATCCACAATGAATTCTAGATGTTATGACACACTTAGCTTTAGCATACTTTTTAACTAACGACTCTGCATAATGTAATTTCTCTTCATTTGAAGGATAGTCTCTTTGTATTTCAAAATTATATTGATTAACATAGTTTGCATCAACAAGCATATCAAAATCAAAAATTTTTGAGTATTTCATCAAGAAGAAAGCATTATAGAACAATGCCTTTAAACCATTTTCTTTTTTCTTTATTGTGATCTTTTTTACTGAAGGATAGTGCAAAAACAAATAAATAAAGCTTTTAAAGGCCTCAATCTTATGATGAGCAAGCAATCCCGACGTTTCACAAAAAGGCTCAACTACATAAACATCGTCTCCTCTCTCTGAAGACTTATATTTTTCACCAAGCGTCAATGTCAAACAACCCGAGAAATATGCCTCAACACCTTTCTTCCTTAATAAATCAACAGAATTGGTGTCACGACATCCTATAGGTTCGTGTTTCTTGAAATACTCTATACTTTCTTCACACAGGAATTGTGGTAATCCACAAACATTTATATGCAATGCTACAAAAAGAGGTATAATCTGCTCAGAAGGCGGCCAATTCTCTGGATGGTTCATATACCAGCCATTCATTATCATCTTGACTTCTTCACCTTTATATTCTTTTAATTCGGTCTCTCTTTCTAAGAACAGATCAATACCTTCATCAAAGAACTGTTTAGCAGCTAAAGCCTGCACATAATCACCAATGTTCACTTTACCTTGAACACCAGTACTAACAACCATTAAACCATTCTTCATAATTTTATCTTATCTTCATATGAAAATGTCTATATAAACGATTCTTTATTTTAATTTTAATTTTATCAATAAATAGTTCTGGGTGAACAGAATACCACCTTAATAAAATTGGCGTTATTTTTTTAATGCCAACTATTGCATTAGGACGTATAATATATTCAAATGTATTAGATGAATGTAAGTGAAGATTTCTTTTATAGAAATGAGCATATAAGATTTCTCTTTGCTCAACATCTCCATTCTCGTTGAAGCCCACTTTGTATAATTTATTATTTCTCTTTAGATAAATTATATTATATAAATCATTACCTTTTTCTCTTTTCCAAAAAGGAAAACGCTCATTATCTAATGCATACATGCTAGTAGGATAGGCTTCATATGTATTAAACGTGTCAATAAACTTGTTTTTATATACAAAATCGCAAGCTTCAAAACATCGACCATTTAATGAAAAACCGGACCACATCCTGTCAGGAAACATATTATAGTAATGAGCCGATACACCATGAGGCAATTCATCGAACCAAAGATTTTCTGCATGTGTGAAAACATATTGATATCCTCCTTGTTTTCCACGACAATTAGAGGTCTGCCAAACTTCTTCATATTTAGGATCATCGGTACGTTGCAAATGCATATGACCCATTCCTAAAAAATAGTCAAACCGATTCAATAACTCATCAGTTAGAAAGCTTCTTATATCTCCCAATACCATATCGGAATCACAATAGCCCCAAAAATCATAATTTTGAACATGATTCTGAAATATCTTATGATAAATCGGTCGGTAATCACATAGTTTATATGGTTTGTCTAAAACAACATGAAAGCCAAGGATTTGTTCTATCTTTTCCTTTACCTTCTCCAATTTTGTTTTTTCTATAATAATATTTGGCGATGGCGACTTTATGTCTTGATCTGTAACAATAAGGAAATCTATTGATGGATTCTTCACACAACTACTTAACCAATACTTAAACAATCCTGGGAATACGCCGAAATAAGGATGTATGAAAAGTATGCTATTTACCATTTGTAATCTTATTTAAAAATTCTATCCACTTATTTCCAATTTTATCAATACTATAATTTTGAGATTGTTCATAGGAACATTTTGATATCTTTTCTTGTAAGCTGTTATCACTTACCAGCTTAATCATCGCATCCACAAATTTAGTTTCTTGACCAAACTTCACCAAGACACCATTTTCCCATGACTTAATAAAATCATGAACAGAACTAAAACTATCATAAACGATAGGTATGCAACCAAATTGCATACATTCTAATAGGGTCATACCAAAACCTTCATAAGTAGATGTCATTAGAAAGAACTTGGCTTCTTTATACAATTCCTCTGGATGTTGCACTTTGCCAATGAATCTCATCCGCTTAATTTGAAGAGATTGAGCATAGTTCAAAACCATATTTAAATCAGGGCCATAACCAGCTACTATCAATTCATAATCATCATTTCTTTCTTCAAAACGTTTCCAAATTCTCATTGCTGAGCAAAGATTTTTTTGGGATTCTTCAAATCTAGCAACAATGAGAAATTGATTTTTCTTCTTACAAAGAGACAATGGGGATAATTTAAAAGATAAAGGATTGGGTATCGCCACAGCTCTCAAATCAGTTTTCTTTACGCCAATTTCATAAGCAAAATCATCAATAAAACTATCTGACAACAAAACAAATTGATCTACATTGTTATACATTCTCCTTCTATTTATCAAAGGTAAAGTATAACCTCTATACAACTTATGCAATTTATTTTTTATCTTCCATTTTATGCTCTGATATAATGGTGAATAATGATAAAACTTCGGATTAATATGCATACAATTGACAGTTGCAATTGAACTATTAGTCTTCAGTTCACCCATGAAACGAGCTGTATTATCTTGCATTTGATCTTGATTTATAATAACATCAATTTGTTTCTGAAACAAGAAATCAGACAACATTTTCATAAAGTTATTATAATCATCTGATTCTTTATATCGCATTTTTAAAGAATCATCAACGGTTTCATCATCATCTCCGCAATAAGCATAGTAGCATTTTATATTATGGGACAAAAAGAATTTAGCCAACAAAGATGTGACTCGTTCGACCCCTCCACTTGAAGGGTTTAGATTATTACAAAAGAAAAGAACATTCATTTTTTTAGATGTAATAATGGTAATGGAAATGTATATAATTTCCAATCTTATAAAGAAGTTTATCAAACAGGGATGAGTATTTCTCCACTTCCCATAAATTTATCATCTTGGTCTTTATTTCATCATTGGCAAAAGTCTTTCTTGCCATCTTATAAGCTCTATATGCACGCACATAACGCTTTCTGAGCCAAGAGAAATGTACATGTTCAAACATATAGTTCAAAATTTCCATATTAGCAACATAGTTGCTTCCGTCTGCATCGTGAGTGTTTGTAACAACACCATCATGACGTCTAAAATAATTTAACTGTTTGTTGACGATAGCAATATTTCCCTGCAAACTCATTAAAGTCCAAAACATGTAATCACCTGCACCTTTGAATTTTTGATATATAGTTGGTATTTTTTTTACTTTTTCCTTGCTAAATATTGCCGAACTGGCATTCCAAATAAAAGCTTCCAGAGCAAGATAGCGTCTTACATAATCTGTGCCTTTTATATATTGATTTGGATACTTTTCTACAGCCCATCTAAACTCACCGGTTTCATTGACTATCATACTTGTGCTATAAGCTACAGCACAATCCTTTATCTTAAAGAATGCAGACACAAGTTCTTGGAGCAAATTCGGTTCACAGTAGTCATCACTTTCCGCTATCCATATAAGCTCACCTTGAGATAAACCAATTCCTTTTTCCCATTGTTTAAAAGTGTTTCCACTATTTTCTTCATTGGCAACAATGTGGGAAACATGAGGATTATCTTGATATTTCATGATTACTTCCAGACTGTTGTCTGAAGACTTATCATCTAAAATGATTAACTCGTAATTCGTATATGTCTGAGCCAAAATACTTTCAATTCTCTGATCTAAATATTTTGCGTGACAATAGTTGGGAACGATTACAGAAACTAAAGGATTATTGTTCATTATCATCAATTATTAAATTTATTATCTCTTTTAAATCGTGATTTTGTCTTTCCTTTACTTTTAGATGTTGCATCATCGACTTCTGGGAATATCTTTGATAATTATTTGGTGTTAAAGACATAAGACCTTTAAAAATACTTGAAATATAGAAAGGGCATATATATATAGGAGCCGTTTCCAAAATCTCAGGAATAGATGTAGAAAATGATGCTATTACAGGCTTAGCAAAAGCCATTGCTTCCAAAGGAGGATATCCGAAACCTTCAAAATAAGAAGGATAAACAAATGCATAGCAATGTTTATATGCGTTTCTTAAATCAGAATCAGATAAAAATGGCAGAAGAATTTGATTTTTAAACTTTTTGAAAGGATAACCTAAAGTGACGAAATAATAGTCTGGATTTTGTTCACAAAATGCTGATGCAGCAGCAACCATTTTCTCTGGATTTTTACTATCCCTATTAGCACTAACCATTAAGAAATATTTCTCGTTCCGTTCTATTAAATTTCGAAGTTCATCACATTCTATAATGTCATTGTTGGTATATATTCTTTCTGGACTAAACAAGACTCTAATATCTTCAGAATGAACCCCATAATAGTAAGAGAGGGAACTTTTTGTATATTCAGAAACAGTAACAAGTTGTACTTTTGTATTTTTTTTTGCCAATGAGACAATTCGCTGTATTTTGTCTGTACGTTTAGCAAACTTTCCATGCGAATACATGTTCAATATCCATTTGCAGAACCTAATTACAGGCCCTTTTACATAAGTTTTCCACCCCTTTACAGAATTCTTCTTAAGAGCTAAAAAAGGATTCTCTAAATAGAAATATATATTCAGAAAATTGTCTTCTAACTCCTCATACGCTAAGTCGTGAATTACACAAACAACACGACATTTTATATTTTCAATGTCTTCATATTCACCCAGATATTGAGCACAAGCTATAAAAAATGTGTTAATATCATTTTTTTCTATCAAATCTGAGATTTTATGATTCGCAACATCTAAAAACTTAACTCCTAAAGGCATCAAAGATTCCATTTGTTCATCCTCATATGCTATTCCATAACGAGAATCATAAAGAGCATAAACAATATGATCACCTTCTTTGGTCTTCAAACAATCAAGAAGAGAAAAAAAAATTCTCCTCTGATACTCTCCTGCTCCTGTCTTTTTCTGCAGAGTTATAAAATCTATTAATATATTATTCATTATTATTTTCGCTTAATGATGACTCTAAGTATGAAAGAGATATTTTGCGTTGCTCCGATATTAACATATCAACTGAAGACCAATTTATATCCTTATCAAGATAATATTCAATATCATGTTTACCGTCCCATATAAATTGTTCTAAGCCGCAAAGTTTTATTAATTCTAATGCTCTATTATTACTGCTTAAATACTTACCTTGTAAAGGAGTAAAGAGAAACTTTGTATGATTAAGAATAGAGAAAGCAATACCATGAAATGACGCCGTAACGACCAGCATTGCTTCATGTATAAGATTTATCCATTCACCTATAGTTGCATAACGATATGTTACACCCTCAAACAGTTCGCGACATGGTTCAAAGCCGCTACCTGGCGTAACATCAATAGGACAGTCCAGTTTCTTAGCATAATTCAAGATAGACGTCCACGGCAAATCGTCTTTTGATGTATAATTGAGGCTATATATAAAAAAGCCTCTCTTTTTAATATTTGAAAAATTTACAATGTCAGAATAATCCTGCATTGACAACAATAAAGTTGGATCAAGAACTTTTATTGCTTCGTATCCTTGCTCTTTACATATATCAACTCCTGCCTTTTCTCTTGCAGATAAAGAATTAAAAGATGATAAATACTTTTTTAGCATCGGTTTCAAACTATCAGGATAACTTGTATGGCCTATACTTGGGGCATAAGCTATCCGCTTAATATTTTTAGAGCCAAACTGCAAAAAATATGCAGCCAACTCATCTGGTCGTAAATCATAATTCCATATTTGATCACTACCAGCAATATAAGCATCTGCAAAAGGAGGATTTGCTTTTAGTTCATTCAAATCATTATATACATTATAAGAAACGACCAAATATTGACTGCGAAATTCCGTAAATCTGCGATACTTGTTTTTGATACTTAATTCATTTCTTTCTTCTTGTATTAAAGCCCTCTGTTTCTTTTCTCTTTGCTCATTAAGATAAGGAAAGACCAACAAAAATTTTAGCACTTTCTTTATCTTTCCTTTAAAAGTAAGAGGTGGGGCTATCCATGGCTTGGGGGCATATCGCTTGAACCTAATCAAAAATGGAGAGTGCCCCATTTTGCATAATTGTTTCTGCATTGCCCAGCATTGAAGCTGCTGCCCATAATTATCATTGGATTCCCAATATGTTATAATTCCAATTTTCATAAGCTATTATCATTCTCCTATAATAAACCCTAATTTACACTTCCTTAAAAACACTGTCAGAAATACGCAACATGCCATATTACAACAAGCATCGCACTCATTACATCTAATTCATTATCCCTTTTCCACATTCATGGTTTTCTTGGAAATGTTTAAAAGACATATAATCTGCAAAGAACCAAAGCAACAATCCTTGAGAGAATTCCGAACAGCCCTTTGAACGATTCAAAAAAGGGGCCTTAGACGAATCGCCTGAAGCGCTCATAACCGTACCATCTTCCAAGGTGATACTCTTTAAATTGCTCATAATAATATCAATATTATCTCTTATTAATTGGGGATAAACTTTATTCAACAAAATTAATATCGGGATTGTTGCTGTTGAATCGAATGTACTATTAGCTTCAATACCAACAAATTGATTCCACATGAAGGGTTTGCTTTGTAGTTTTAACAAATTATCTGCTAACAGTTTAGCTTCAGCTTGATATTTTTCATCAACTTCGCCAAGAGCTAACAAGCCTAGAATATACCATGAAATACCACGTCCCCAATTGTTCGGTCCTATTCCTATATTCTTCTTTATGAACCAATGTGGCAAGTTATTACATGTTCCATGCCTAATAAAATAATCGAAATTAACTTTTGCAAGATTAAGAGCATTTTCATCTCCAAAAGTTTTATAATATTCAATTAGGAAAGGTATATACATACCTAAACCATCTACTAAGATTAAATCATTGTTCCAAAAATGTATTAGACTATCTGCATCCATAGCAGAATAGAGATAATCTATGCCTTTATGAACTTCATCTATATACTTTTTATTATTTGTGTTATTATACAACTCTAATGCCAACCAGGAACTTGTTGTATTTGTTACATGATCATATTTTTTAATCTTATGGATAGTATTTATATCGAGCTCATTTTTTTTGTTAAAAACAGCCTGATAATTCAGAAGCCCCAAAGCCAGATAATTCTTATAATAATCACGCTCTTCTTTTGATGTTTCTTCATTATCGTATTTCCACCTCCGATATCTTTCAACAAATGAATTGTCATCGTAAATACTAATTTCTAAATCATCATCAGTCATCATATTCAAGGCTCGATGATAACACAAATCTACATAAGCAGAATCAGATATATTATTATTCAAATATTGCTTAGCAAAATACTTTTGGCTAAAGCTTGGCCATATATCAACATATATAAATATTCCCAACAATGCAAGCAATGTGATAATTATAGCTGATTGAACAAATATAACCTTCTTCATTTCTTCAATATTTTTGACTTTATCAAGTTTATTATCTTATTCTTATCATTTTTATCCATTCCAATATAAAATGAAAATATAGCTACGCTTATAAAGCTTGTCAATGATGTTATTATTATTCTTACAAAACTATAATCCATTAAATATTTACATACTATAATTGGCAATATTGCAGACAATGCTGTTACCATTAAGCAACGGAAATGAACAGAAACAAAATACTTAATTACAGAAAATTTGATATATTTACGCACGATAAAAACACCAACAATTTCTGCAAGAAGTATCGTCAGAAAACCAGATAAGAACACACTTTCTGGCTCATAGCCCAATTTTGCAAATAAGTATGCTACGGGGAATGCCATGCATGTAATAATTCCAACTGTTGTGTTAGCAAAAAATAATTTACCAACAGCATGAATTATCGTTCCTCGCGGTTCTTTTAATAGATTTACTAAACACCACGCAACAACAAGATACAAGAAGGATACAGTATGTGAAGGATATGTTCCTAACCAAATTTTCAAAATTCCATCTGCTTCTAGACATACCGGTAATGATATAAGTAACATTAGGTAATAAGACATACATGCACTCCGTTTAACTAATTGAAACATTTCATCAATATTCCCTGCAGCATAAGCCTTGATAATCTGAGGTTTAACAGAAGCCATAAATCCATTACTAAATTTAACCATGTTTCCTTGCACTTGATAAGCAATTGCTCTTGCAGCATTTACGGAAGGTCCCCAGAACACATTCAATATTAGGTTCAAGCCTTGACCTTGTGCCAAGCCTGAAAGCTGACCTATCAAATCGGATCCTGTATATTTAAACATTGACTTATACAACGCCTTATCCTTACAGATCATAATTCGACTTTCCTTATATTTTCTAATACAATATATCCTATAAAACAAGATAAGTGATACGCTTTGAACAAATAACAGTAATGCATAAAAAATCAATTTATCCATAGGAGATATGTATAACAAATAAACAATCAATAGTTTAGTTATCACTTCATAAATTCCAACATAGGCATATATTTTCATGTTTTCATGAGCAATAATTAATGCAGAATAGGGGGCTTGTGGAATCATAATAAAGGTTGAGAGTATAGACAATTGATAAACAATAAATGCTGCATACATTCTATCTGAGGGTATTGTCATTTTATTATAAAAGAACCAAAGACCTACCGTTTCAGCTAAAATTACTATAATTATAGCAATTGCTATATGAGTAAATAAAGCTGCGTTAAAAACTTTATTTACAGCGCCATTATTTCCACGGCCCATTTCAAAAGTGATGTATCTTGATGCTGCTGCTGCCAAACTACTATTTAGGAATCCGAACATAACAACAATACCACCTATTACATTATATAATCCAAAATCCACTGCCCCTAACGTTTGTAAAACGATTCGAGAAGTAAACAATGAAATAATCATTATTAATAGCATTCGAATATACAAATAAACAGTATTCTTTGCTACTCTTTTCCCATTTGTATGAAATTTGTTATCCATTAAATTGTAAATTAATATATTACTGTCTACTAAAAAGTTAATGCTCAATTTAGGAGTTAGTACTCAATTATGACATAGCCCTTTGTATAGGCTCTTCTGCAAGTGCCTATATATTGAAACGTTAAAATTTTAACTTGTTTGTTAACTATTAAACACATTTTACACACAAGTGATTTTCGGCTGCACTCGGCATAGCTCAAACAAGTTTGGCTCTGTACTCGTTAGCACAAAAATTCTTCGCTCGACTATATAAAAGCACTCTTTTATAGTTCTCACTTCTCGAAAAAGTTCCAAATCTTCACTACTGTACATAATTCAATGTTTATAATTCAGCAGCGAAGGTACATCTTTATAATTTAAGCCATAATTTGAGTGCTTACTTTCGACATATTAACATGGAAACATCGATAACATTATCTTTAAAAGGTATTTATCTAGTATCAGATGCCTATTTGTATAAATCTATATTGATATCGAAGGGGCTATCGAAGTCCTTCAACAGTTCGTGCTTCGTATCCTTTTCTGAGAGGTTGGCATGATCGGTTGGAATCTTCCAATCTATGCCAAGGCTGTCGTCCAGGATGCTGATACCACCATCGGCTTCTGGGTGATAGAAGTTATCACACTTATATTGGAAGACGGCAGTCTCGGAGAGGACGGCAAAGCCGTGGGCAAATCCCTTAGGGATGAAGAACTGACGATGATTGTCTTCCGTAAGCTCTACAGCTACATGCTTGCCATAGGTTGGCGATCCCTTGCGGATATCTACTGCTACATCAAGTACTCTACCCTTTACGCAGCGTACCAATTTGCTTTGGGTATAAGGTGGGCGCTGGAAGTGCAGGCCACGCATTACGCCATAGCTGCTCATAGACTCATTGTCTTGGCAGAAGTGAACGCTATGCCCCAAGATAGGAGTCACCTTCTCTTCAAACTCCCGCTCGCTGAAACTCTCGAAAAAATAACCACGAGCATCTCTGAAAAGACGTGGCTCTATTATCAATACACCCTGAATATCAGTCTTTATTATCTCCATTTTCTATCTCCTTATCTATTCTTATACATATTTTCGTAATACTTCTGGTAATCGCCAGAGGTTACATGATCCATCCATTCCTGGTTATCGAGATACCATTTTACGGTTTCCTCGATTCCCTCCTCAAACTGGAGAGATGGCTCCCAACCTAATTCCTTCTGCAACTTACGAGAGTCGATGGCATAACGGGCATCGTGGCCTAAACGGTCAGT
>ULQK01089820.1_pt1 | contig 19324 bp, 13 predicted proteins | sample 1954371 | NCBI WGS metagenome assembly ULQK01 (sample SAMEA4835652, study PRJEB28245) | human gut metagenome | biome: gut microbiome; material: fecal sample | place: Denmark | collected 2008 | reverse complement strand
CCCCGCCTGCAAGTTTTTATCGTGGGATATTCCCACGGGAAAAAAGTGCCCCAAGTGCGGCAGCGCGCTGGTGAAAACGGCGCGGGGCAACGTGAAATGTTCCAACAAGGAATGCGATTATAAAGAGGGTAAAGTCTCTTCGGCGACGGGCGCAGGCACGACGGGCGCCGACGGCGGCGCGAAAAGTTTCAAACCGCTGCAATCGGAAGATTTCGACGCGCCCCCTTTGATGGACGAACCCATATACGGCGACGATCGGTAAAACGAACATGAACGGAAACACAAACGAAAAATTGAAAAACGCGAAGATTTCCGTCATCGGCGGCGGACTGGCAGGCTGCGAGGCGGCGTATTATCTGGCGCGGCACGGCGCAGACGTAACGCTGTACGAAATGAAGCCGCAGAAATATTCGCCTGCGCACGAAAGCCCGTCGCTTTGCGAACTGGTGTGTTCGAACTCATTGAAATCCGCCGACGTTTACGCGAACGCGTGCGGACTTCTGAAGGAAGAAATGCGCATTCTCGGCTCGCTTACGATGGAAGCGGCGGCGCACACCGCCGTGCCCGCGGGCGGCGCGCTTGCCGTGGACAGGGAAAAATTCGCGGCGTACGTTACGGAAAAAATCCGCGGCGAAAAAAACATCCGCGTGGTAACGGAAGAAATCGTAAAAATTCCCGAAGTATCGGGCGACGAATACGCGATTATCGCCACGGGGCCGCTGACTGCGGACGCCCTGGCGGCGGACATCGAACAAAAAACAGGCAGAAATCTGCACTTTTTCGACGCTTCCGCGCCCGTGATTGCGGCGGATTCTATCGATTATACCCGCGCGTTCACGCAGGACAGGTACGATAAAGGCACGGGCGATTACGTGAATTGTCCGCTGACGAAAGAAGAATATTACGCCTTCGTAGAAGCGCTGGGGACGGCGGAAAAAGCGGTGCTGCACGATTTTGAAAAAGGCGAAATTTTCGAAGGCTGCATGCCGATCGAAGTGATGGCATCGCGCGGAAAAGACACGCTCCGCTACGGCACGCTGAAGCCCGTGGGGCTTTGCGAGGACGGAAAGCGCCCTTTCGCGGTGGCGCAGCTGCGCAAAGAAAACGCGGAAGGCACGGCGTACAACCTTGTGGGGTTTCAGACGAATTTGAAGTTCGGCGAGCAGAAGCGGGTATTTTCGATGATTCCCGCACTGAAAAACGCGGAATATCTGCGTTACGGCGTGATGCACCGCAACACGTTTATACTATCCCCCGCTGTTTTGAACGCCGATTTCTCGTTTAAATATAATCGGAACGTGCGTTTTGCGGGGCAGATTACGGGCGTGGAAGGATATGTGGAAAGCGCCGCTTCGGGACTTTTCGCGGCGGCGTATCTTCTGGACGAATTGACGGGAAACAAACGCGGCACGGCGCCGGGCGAAACGATGACGGGCGCGCTTGCCGCCTACCTCACGGCGCCGAATAAGGATTTTCAGCCGATGAACGCGAATTACGGTATTCTTCCCCCGTTATCCGTGCGCATCAAAGATAAAAAAGAACGCTATCGGGAGCTTTCCGAACGCGCGCTGGAAACAATGCGCGCCTGGGCGGAACGCCTTTAAAGAGATAAGTACAAGGAGAAAAAACAATATGGAATTTCGGGGTACCACGATTTGCGCCGTAAAAAGAAACGGCGTTACGGCGATTGCCGGCGACGGTCAGGTTACGCTGGGCGAATCGGTGATTTTTAAAAATTCCGCGGTGAAGGTACGCCGCATTTACGGCGGCAAAGTGATTTTGGGCTTTGCCGGTTCGGTAACGGACGCCTTTTCGCTGACGGAAAAATTCGAAGGCATGCTGAATAAATTCGCGGGGAATCTGATGCGCTCCGCCGTGGAACTTGCGGAGCTGTGGCGCAGCGACAAGCTGGGCAGAAAGTTGGACGCGATGATGATTACCGCCGACAAAGATACGTTTCTGATTCTTTCCGGCACAGGCGAAGTAATCGAACCGGACGGCAACGTGTGCGCCATCGGTTCGGGCGGAAACTATGCCCTTGCCGCGGCGCGCGCCCTGTATTCGGAAACAAATTATTCCGCAGAACAGATTGCGAGAAAAGCGTTGAAAATCGCTTCGGAAATCTGCGTGTTCACGAACGACAACATCCGCTGCGAAATCATCGGCGAAGAGCTCCCCTCTGCTCCCGCGGAAAAACCGACGAAAAAATCGGCGGAAAAAATTAAATCCGCGGACAAGAAAAGCGCGAAAACCGCGCGGGAGGAAAAGTAAATGGATCTTTCTCCGAAACAGATTGTAGAACAGCTGGATAAATATATCATCGGGCAGGACGAAGCGAAAAAAGCGGTGGCGATCGCGCTGAGAAACCGTTACAGAAGAAGCCGTTTGCCCAAGGAAGTACGCGAGGAAATCACGCCGAAGAACATTATCATGAAAGGTCCTACCGGCGTGGGAAAGACGGAAATCGCGCGGCGGCTGGCAAAACTGGTGCGCGCGCCGTTCGTGAAAGTGGAAGCCACGAAATATACCGAAGTCGGGTACGTGGGAAAAGACGTGGAAGGCATGATCCGCGATCTTGCGGAGTGCTCGTACCGCCTTGTGAAAGCCGAAAAGGAAGAAGAAGTAAAAGCGAAAGCCACTTCGGCGGCGGAAAAACGCGTTCTGAAAATTATTCTGGAAGCCAAAAAGGACGAACGCGGAGATACGGCGAAAGAAGTGTTCGAAGGCAGACTTTTAAGCGAGCTGCGCGCCGGAAAACTCAATAATGTCGTAATCGAAATGGACGTGGAAGATAATCCGCAGCCGATGGAGCTTGTGCCCGGCGGCGCTTCCATTTCTATCGGTTCGATTTTCGGGGATATGTTCCGCGGAAAAAAGAAAAAACGCCGCCTTACCGTGGGCGAGGCGATGGAAATCGCGCTTGCCGAAGAAGCGGATAAACTTGTGGACGAGGACGCCGTAAAAGCGGAAGCCCTTTACCGCGCAGAAAACGACGGCATCGTATTCATCGACGAAATCGATAAAATCGCGGGAAAAGGCGAACGCGGCGCCGACGTTTCGCGCGAGGGTGTGCAACGCGATATTCTGCCCATCGTGGAAGGCAGCACGGTGGTAACGAAATACGGCCCCGTAAAAACGGACTTCGTGCTGTTTATCGCGGCGGGCGCGTTTCACGTATCCTCTATCGAAGATCTGATTCCCGAACTGCAGGGGCGGTTTCCCGTATCGGTAGAGCTGCAATCTTTAACGAAAGAAGACTTCATCCGTATTCTTACGGAAACGCAGAATTCGCTTACCTTCCAGTACGCGGAACTGCTTTCCGTGGATAACATCGAACTGAAATTCGAACCGGACGCCATAGAACGCATTGCGGAAATTTCGGTGGACTTAAACGCCACCAGCGAGGACATAGGCGCGCGGCGGCTACACACGGTGATGGAATATCTTTTAGAGGACGTTTCTTTCAATGCGGGCGGCATGGACGTGCCGGCGCCTATCCCCGTAGCGATCACGGGCGCGTACGTGGACGAGCATTTATCGAAGCTGACGGGCAACCGCGATTTGAAAAAATACGTGCTGTAACGAAAAACGACGGAAGAAACAGCCGCGCCCGAACACGGCGCCGCGGCGAACGGAGATAAAATTATGATTAACATTCCCAAGGGCACGAAAGACGTTCTGCCCGAAGATTCTTACAAATGGCGCTATGTGGAAAACACGGCGCGGGAAATCGCGCGGCTGTATTGCCTGAAAGAACTGCGTACCCCCACTTTCGAACACACGGAGCTTTTTAACCGCGGCGTGGGCGACACCACCGACGTGGTTACGAAAGAAATGTATACGTTTCTCGATAAAGGCAACCGCTCGATTACGCTGAAACCGGAAGGCACGGCGGGAGCGGCGCGCTCGTTTATCGAAAACGGCATGGCGAGCGGCGTGCTGCCCGCTAAAATGTACTATATCATACCCGCGTTCCGCTACGAACGCCCGCAGGCGGGGCGACTGCGCGAATTTCATCAGTTCGGCGTGGAAATTTTCGGGGCGAAAGGCGCGGATACCGACGCGGAAACCATTCTGCTCGCCGATACCTTTTTGAAAAAGCTCGGCTTGAAAACCAAACTGCATATCAATTCGATCGGGTGTCCCGCGTGCCGCGCCGCGTACAACAAGGCGCTGCGTGAGTATTTTGAGCCGCACCTTGACAAACTTTGCTACGACTGCAAAACGCGTTTCGAAAAGAATCCGCTGCGGCTGCTCGACTGCAAGGAAGAGGCGTGCCGCGAAGTGAACAAAAACGCGCCCTCTATTCTCGATTATCTCTGCGACGACTGCAAAGCGCATTTTTCCGAGCTGAAAGAGCGGCTGACGGAAGCGGGTGTGGAATATACCGTAGACCCGCGCATTGTGCGAGGACTGGATTATTACACGCGCACGGTGTTTGAATTTGTGGCGGACGGAATCGGCGCGCAGGGCACGGTGTGCGCCGGCGGAAGATACGACGGTCTGATTCGCTCTCTGGGCGGCGGCGACGTACCCGCCGTGGGGTTTGCCGCGGGCATCGAACGATTGCTGATCGTCATGGAACAATCGGGTGCGGAAATTCCCTGCGACGAAGCGCCGACGGCGTATTTCGCGGGCATGGACGAAACGTCGCGCAAGAAGGCGTTTGAACTGACTACGACTTTGCGAAACCACGGCATCGTAGCCGAATGCGACCACATGGCACGCTCGATTAAAGCGCAATTCAAGTATGCGGACAAAACGGGCGCGAAGTACGTTGCCGTCATCGGCGGAAGCGAGCTGGAAAAAGGCGCGGCGACGGTGAAAAACATGGCGACGGGCGAAGCGGACGAAGTAGAGTTTGCTCACATCGCGGAATATTTCGAAAAAAAATAAGACATACTTACAAAAGAAAATTTATCACGGAGGAAATCAAATGAAACAAGTTACGGGCGAAGAGTTCGAAGAACTTTTAAAAGGCGACAAAACGGTGTTTGCGGATTTCTGGGCGACTTGGTGCGCGCCCTGCCGCATGCTTGCTCCCATTTTCGAGGGGCTTGCGGAAAAGTACGCGGACAAAGCCGTGTTTGTAAAAGTAAACGTGGACGAACAGACGGAAACGGCTATCAAATGCGGCGTTTCCTCTATCCCCAACGTGATTGCGTTCCGCGGCGGAGAAGCGGTGGCGAACAGTCTGGGATACGTTCCCGAAAACGAACTGGAAGATTTTATTATCGAAAATCTTTAACGCCGAGAACCGTACCGGTAATGCATCAGCGAAAGTGCGGATAAAAATCCGATGAAATTATTTGAGAATGAGTCCGGTATCATACCGGACTCATTCTCATTTTTAAAGAAACTCTTTTATTTACGCGGTTACCGACTTGATTCAGATTTTCAGTCTCGATTCGTTAAAAATTTTTTATTCTACCGCTTTCAGACTTTCGTTCATTCCGGTTTTTACTATTTTCGGTCTTAATATCAGCGTTACGAGCAGCGTAAAAACGAATACGACCACAGGCACGAACAGCCACATAAACCAACTTACGTTGCCGACCGTTCCGAACCCTATCGTTTTAAAAACGAGCGTCGCAAGACCTATTCCTATGGGAACCCCCACGATAATTCCCAAAAACACGCTGATATATATTTCGCGATAAATATAGCCGCAGATTTCGCCGTCGTGATATCCCAGAACCATAAGCGTCGCTATTTCTCTTTCTCTTTCGCTGATATTTATGGTTGTAAGCGTGTTTATCACCACGGCGGTGAGAAGTCCCGCAAAAATAACCACGACTACCGCTATTCCGATGATCGCAGGCGAACCGAAGTCGCCGAACAGGCACATATCGAGAAGAGCAAGCCCCGCAAAAACAAGTCCCGCCGACACGCCTACGGACACAAGCATCATAAAAAACCGCGTTTTATACCTGAATACGTTTCTCATCGAAGATTTATACTTAAACGAAAGTCGTTTCCATATAAACGGAATTTTTTCAAGTAAAATTCTCTTTCCTTTTTTCGGCGGTTTCGGTCGCAGAAGGTCGGCGGGAGCGTTATTCGCAAGCCTCATTCCGATGGAAAACACCGCAATCAACGTAACCGCGATAATTACGCCCAGCGATATAAAGTAATAACTCGGTTTGACCACCACCGATATCGGCGGCATAACGTAACTGTAACCGAACGCGAAACATATCAGCCACGAAACGCCGTATCCGACAAAAAAACCCATACCCCCGCCTGCCGCAAGCGCGACGAGAGCAAAGAAAACGTACCTTACGACGATACTTACCGAACCGTATCCGAGCGTTTTCAGACAGGCGATTTGCGAACGTTCCTCGTCCATAAGCCGCATCATAGACGATAACACGACGAGAAGCGTTACGGCGATGAAAATAATCATTAAGATATTGCCTATTCCGCGTACTTTGTCCGCGCTTGCGATAACCGATTTGAAACTGTAATTATCGTAAAGCGTAATGATACGCGCGTCTTCGCCTAAAAGTTCCGTCAATTCGATTTTTTCTTTTTCGACGTATTTTTCGTAACCCGAGGAAAAAGATTTAAACAACTTACGGTTTTCCGCTTTTATATACAGATCGCCTTTCGACGGAAGAGGGCAGATTCCGGTCGGACAGTATAAAATATTTTCAAGTAAATCGAGTTTGTTTATTTCCGCCATATTGTCGGGAATTTCGGTATCTTCCGGGTTGTTATAACTCGGCTCTCCGTCTTTGCCGAACGTCAGCGGACTTTTAACTATTCCTTTAATCGTAACGTTGATTTTATATTCGGACGGCAAGTTAAGTGCGGACGCAAGATCTATTTCTACTTTATCGCCGACGGAGTATCCCTTTATTACGTTATCTTTTACTTCGGCATAAACGCAATTTTCGTCGTCGCTCGTTATCCTTTCGCCTTCGATAAGTTCCAACTTGTTGATTCCGGCATTTTCAAGGTTGAGAAAATACAGCCTGAGCGATCTTTTTTCACCCGTCCGGATATCGAAAGACATCCCCGTTTCTACGTTGTTCTCGCCGTAACGGCTTTTTACCGCGGCAATTTGCTCGTCGGTAAAACCGCCCGTCTTGCTTTTTACGATAAAGTCGCTTACGCTTTGTTTTGTATAATAATTCTCTATGCTGTCCTTAATCATATCCGTCGGCGAACCGATACCCGATATAAAGCCTACGGATATAAGAACGATGCCGATAAGAGAAAAAAGCCGTATAAGATGTTTTTTGAACATTCTGCGGACTGTTGTAAAGTACGTTTTCACCACTCTATCTCCTCTACCGATTTAGGATTGTCGTTCGTTTCGATACTCTCGATTCCTCCGCTCTTTATCTTGATTACTTTATCTGCCATATCTTTAAGCGCGGCGTTGTGCGTTACGATAATGACGAGTTTGTTTCGTTCGCGGGATAAATCCTGCAAAAGTTTCAGTATCTTTTTGCCGGTAACGTAATCGAGCGCGCCGGTCGGCTCGTCGCATAATATCAACTTGGGGTTTTTGGCAATCGCGCGGGCGATGGCAACTCTTTGCTGCTCGCCGCCAGAAAGTTCTGCGGGAAAGTTGTCGAGTCTGTCGCCGAGCCCCACCGATTCGAGAACGGTTTTCGGGTCGAGATGGTTATCGCATATTTCAACGGCGATTTCAACGTTTTCAAGCGCGGTAAGGTTAGGCATCAGATTATAGAACTGAAAAACAAAACCTACGTCGCGACGTCGATAATCGGTCAGTTGCTTTTTGTTGAATGAAGTTATATTTTTTCCGTCAAGATTGATTTCGCCGCCCGTCGCAGCGTCCATTCCGCCCAAAAGGTTAAGGAGAGTTGTTTTTCCTGCGCCGGACGCGCCGAGAATTACCACGAATTCGCCTTCGTTCAAATCGAACGAAACGTCTTTTACGGCGAGGACTGTCAAAGAACCGGGATGACATTCTTTTCTTACGTTTTTCAGAGATAAAATTTTCATAAATCGCTCCTTTTTTATAATCTTTTTGAATCATCGGTAACGGCAGAAAAAAGTCGTTTTCAGTTGCTATATCATTACTTTTCCCGTCCTTTTTACTAAAAAAAACTGCGGAATAACGCAGTGTTTTATCATCGAATCAAGCCGAGCAGCGCCCGAAAAATACAACCACAAAATACAACACGCCGATAGCAATCAACGCAAGGCACATCCACGGGAACATCATTTTCACCGCGGCTACGTAAGTTTTCCACTTTTCCTTGAACGTTGCGCTTTTCTTTTCGCTGTACGGATTATTGTTCTGACGGGCGTTTCGGGGCGCCTGCCCGCCGCGCGAGCCGTCCGAAGCCCCCGCCGACGAACTGCGACGACGGGAATCCCGCACGCCGCTCATATCGAAAATCGTGGAATTATCGTCGTAATACACCACTTTTTCTTTTTTCTGTTTCGCGGCGTTTTTCCTCCTGGACTTTTTCGACATAGTTTACTCCTGCGGATAGCAGTGGCACGCTACGAAATGCCCCGGCTCGTATTCTTTATACGCGGGCGCGATGTGTTTGCAGATTTCCATGGCTTTCGGACAGCGTGTGTGGAATTTGCAACCGAGCGGCGGGTTGGCGGGCGAAGGAATATCGCCTTTCAGCACGACGCGCTGCGTTTTTTCATCCGGATTCGGGTTGGGTACCGCGGAGAACAACGCGTGCGTATACGGGTGCATCGGGTTATCGAAAATTTCTTTTTTCGTACCGAATTCCACCAGAGAACCGAGATACATAACGCCGATTTTATCCGAAATGAATTTTACAACCGACAAATCGTGCGAAATGAACAAATACGTCAGTTTCCGCTCTTCCTGCAAGCTCTTCAGAAGGTTGATAATCTGCGCCTGAATAGATACGTCCAGCGCGGAAACAGGCTCGTCGCAAACCACCAGTTCGGGGTTCACGGAAAGCGCGCGCGCGATACAGATACGCTGGCGCTGTCCGCCCGAAAATTCGTGCGGGTAACGCTCGTAATAATAATCGCGCAGACCGCAGCGCTCCATCAAATCGAGCACATAGTCTTTGATCTGTTCTTTCGGCACAAGTTTATGCACTTTTACGGGTTCCGACAAAATATCGCCTACCGTGCTGCGCGGGGGAAGCGAAGAATACGGGTCCTGAAATACAATCTGCATCTTCGTGCGAAGCGAGCGCATTTCTTTCTGCTTATAATTCGCGATGTCCTCGCCCTTGAAGAAAATCTGCCCCGCCGTGGGTTGATGCAGCTTTAAAATCGCGCGCCCCATCGTGGATTTACCGCAGCCGGATTCGCCTACGATACCCAGCGTTTCGCCGGGGTAAATCTTGAACGAAACGTCGTCCACCGCTTTCAGTTCGGAAAGCGGCTTGCCGAGCATCGTCTTTTTCAGCGTGAAATATTTCTTTAAATGGCGCACTTCCAGTATCGCGTCCGGGTCGGGCGGAAGCGCGCTGTCCTCGGCGATTTTCCGATCGCGCAATTCCTGTTCCTTGCCGAATTCCGCCTGATCGTCGAAATTCGCGAATTCTCCCTCCGGTTGCGGCTGCGCCGCGTTTGCTTCCGGATTGTTCATTTCCGCCGCCGTTTCTTCCGCCGCAAGCGTTTCGTTTACGGGCGCGTTCGCTTCTTTCTGCTCGACTTCCACTACATGTCGCGGACCGCGGCGCAGTGCGTCCGTTTCAAATTCTTGTTTTTTCATCTCAATCTTCCTTCGAATCGTATAAATGGCACGCCACGTAATGCGTGGGGCTCACCTGCACCATTCCGGGATATTTTCCGGAACACTTCTTCACGCACTGATCGCATCTTTCCTTGAAGTAACAGTAGTCCGGCATATCCACGGGGTTGGGAACGTTGCCCGGTATATTGAAGAGGCGCGCGTCCTTCGATTTCATCGTGGGCTTCGATTTCTGCAAGCCCTGCGTATACGGATGGCAGGGATGATGGAAAATTTCCGAAGCCGTTCCCTGTTCGATAATCCGCCCTGCGTACATTACAACCACATAGTCCGCCATTTCCGCGATAACGCCGAGGTCGTGCGTGATGAGCAGAATAGAACCGTTGATTCTCTTTTTCAGGTCGTTGAACAATTCAAGAATCTGCGCCTGTATGGTAACGTCCAGCGCGGTGGTAGGTTCGTCGGCAATAATCAGACGGGGTTCGCCGGCAAGCGCCATGGCTATCATGACGCGCTGCCGCATACCGCCGGAAAGTTCGTGCGGGTACGAAGCATACACGCGCTCCGCCATTGCGATGCCCACCATGTTCAGCATTTTGACGGAACGCTCTTTCGCGAATTGTTTCGTGGCGTCGGGTACATGCAGAAGCGTTACTTCGTCCAGCTGCTCGCCTATCGTGAACACGGGGTTCAGCGAAGTCATCGGTTCCTGAAACACCATGGACATCTGTCTGCCGCGCAGGCGGTACATTTCGTGAATGGGCATTTTGGCGATGTCGTACACCACCTCTTCTTTCTTGTAAATTTTCAGTCCGTTCTCGTCGATTTTCTGCTTCGGACGTTTCAGCGCCACGCCGTGCGCGTCCAGCTTTACGTTGCCTTTTTTATCGAGCACTTCTTCGTAAACCGGCTCGCCGTTTTCGTCCGTTTCGTATTCGGGTATGAATTTGCCGTTCTTATCCCGCATATAATCGATGGCTTTGAAACGGATAGAGCCCTCTACGATCTGTCCCGAAGGACCTTGCAGCAGGCGCATGATAGACATGGAGGTAACGGATTTACCGCAACCGGATTCGCCCACCACGCCCACCGTGGAATTGAGGGGGATATTGAAGCTGACGCCGTTTACGGCTTTCACAACGCCCTGATCGGTAAAGAAATACGAATGAAGATTCTCTACTTCCAGAATATTGGCGGGATCTTTCAGCTCGGTAGTGTAGGCAGAAGGCGGTACCTTGCGTTTTTTCTCCTTTTCCAGCCTGCGCATTTCCTGCTGGTTGGCTTTGGCGATTTCGCGGACTTCCTTGCCCGTAAGATAATGCGTGCCCGACGAGCGCTTGTTCGGCTGTTCGCCGTCGGCGCCGTCGTTGTTTTTCTTTTTGAATAAATCGGTTAAGCCCATCGTTATCTCCTCTGCTTCGGATCGAGCGCGTCGCGCAAGCCGTCGCCGATAAAGTTGAAGCCGAGCACGGCGATGATGATGCAGATACCCGAAGGCACCCATACGTTGAAATTATTCTGCAGAATATCGCTGCGCTTCGATATAATTTCAATCATCGTACCCCACGATGCGTAAGGAATTCTCACGCCGAGGTTCAGATAAGACAGCGTGGATTCGTACAGAATCATGCTGCCGAGCGAAAGCGTCATCGATACGAGTATCTGCGGCAGAATGTTGGGGATCAGGTGTTTGAAAATCTTTCTCTTTGCCGAATACCCCATCGCTTCCGCAGCCACCATATATTCCTGTTCGCGCAGGAAAAGAATCTGACCGCGCACAAGCCGCGCCATGCCGGGCCACGAGAAAACGGATAACAGCCCCATCAGCAGGTAGATGTAATATTCCTGCGGCACGCCGTTCGAATCGAGCACCGTACCGATAATCAGCATCAGAGGAAGCGTAGGCAGACAGATTAAAATATCGCAGATACGCATGATGACGTTATCCACCACGCCGCCGTAATACCCCGCCAGTCCGCCGAGAATAATGCCGAGCGCCGAAGTTAAAAACACCGCCAGAAAGCTGATGGTAAGCGAAAGTCTGCCGCCGTACATCAGTCGCACGAAAATATCCATGCCCTGCTCGTCCGTTCCGAGAAGGTGATCGGCGGAAGGTTTCGCCAGCGCGTTGATACCCTTTTCCGTTACGATAATCTGCACGAAACTGCCGACGACTTCGCCTTCGTCGTTTTTCACATACACGATCTGCGGCGTGCCGTAATCGTTCGCGCCCGTACGGTCGGTTTCCGTTTCGCCCCACTTGTGGTACACTACCGGACCAAGCCAGCAGAACAGGAACAGCGCCGCCAGCATCACGATGCCCGCAATCGAAAGTTTCGAGCGGAAGAACCGCCGCATTACCATGCGCATGGGCGACATCAGTTTTACGTTTTTATCCAGCGGCTTTTCTTCTTCCGCCGCGTCAAGCACGGCTTCCGCTTCTGCCGCCGCTTCCGGAAGTTCTTCATCCATGGCAAGCTTTGCTTCCACGTTGTTTTCCGCTTCTTCCGCCTCCGAGAGAACGGAATTCAGTTTTTCGTCTTGTTTTTTCTCTTCCATTTCCGTTCTCCTTTACGCAAGTTTCACGCGCGGGTCTACAACGCCGTACATCAAATCGGAAAGAAGCATGCCCAGCACCGAAAGCGCGGCGAGGAACATGTTATACGTCATGATTACGGGAATATCGCCCTGCGTCATCGCGTTCAGCGCGTATTTGCCGATACCTTCGAGGTCGAATACCGATTCGGTAATCATCGCGCCCGAAAACAATCCGGGAACCAAGCCCGCAAGGCTGGTTACGAGAGGAATCAGCGTGTTTTTGAACGCGTGCTTGTAAATAACGGTTCTTTCGCTTAACCCTTTCGCGCGCGCCGTACGGATATAATCGGAATTAAGTACTTCCAGCATGTTCGTACGCGTCATTCTCATTCGCGAACCGATGCTTAAAATTACAACGGTGAGCACGGGCAGGAACATGTGCCAGAGATAATCGCCGAATTTTTCGATGCCGTTCATGGGAACGCCCGCCGTTTTCATCTGCCCTACCGGGAACCAGCCGAGCTTGTTGGCGAAAATATCTTTCAGAAGCTGCCCGAAGAAGAACGAGGGCAACGAAATTCCCACAAGTACCAGCACCGTAACCACGTAATCGCGCACCGAATACTGATGCGTCGCCGCCGTGATGCCGAGAGGAATCGCGATTAAAAATTCGAATACCGTACCTACCGCCGCCACGATGAACGACGTGCCGATTCTGCCCGGATCGAACACTTCCGAAAGAACTTCGCGCTGGTTTATGAAGCTTTTGCCGAAATTCAGATGGCAAATATTGCCCAACCAGCTGAAATACCCCTGCACGATCGAGCCGTCCAGACCGTACGTTTTATACATCTGTTGCTTGAATTCTTCCGTAACCGTTGCGCCCGAAGTGTTCAGCGCGAGGATCTTCGCTTCCACGAAGTCCGTCGGCATGCACCGAAGGAGCGCGTAAAGAACGAACGATACGCCCAACAGGATGAGTATCGCCGCCCCTATTCTTTTCAAAATGTATTTGAACATCTTTTACACCAACTGCCTGTAAATTTTCCGCAATCTTCGCACACGGATTTTTTAACGCTTTCACCCGACCGTGCCGAAAAAGCACGGTCGGGTTGTTTGCGAAAGATCGTCTGATTACTTTTTTATTGCCGGACGCTTATTTTACGAGCTCTAATTCCCAAACTTTTTCAAGGGGAGTAGAGTATGCGTTCACTTCCGTCTTGAAGCCCGTAACGTTCTTGCTGTTGTAAGCGTACAGGTTCTTTCTCTGATAAACGGGCATTTCCACCGCAAGGTCAAGAACCAGCCTCATCGCGTTTTCGTACATCGAAGTACGCTGCGTTTTGTCATCGATAGCACGCGCGTCGTCGATAATCGTGCTCAGCTTATTGATAACGCCGTTTTCATAAGAATACTTCGTGGTGTTCGCCTTGATTTCGCGATAGCCCCACGCATATACGGAAGTTGCCAAAGAGTTCTTATGATATACCTGATACATATCGGGATCGATCGTGGAGCCCCAGGCAGCCGCCCATACTTCGAGAGATCCCGTGGAAAGCTTCGTGAGCGCCTGCGAATCGGCTTTCACTTCCACGTCCCAGCCGCAATCGTTCAGAATTTCCGCCGCCTGTTTGAACACGCTGTAAGTGGGGTGTTCGGTGATGGAAGCGCCCGCAATCGTGAAGCGGATTTTCAGCTGAGAATCGCCTGCCTTAACGTTTGCCGCCTGCATATATCTCTTCACTTTCGCAATCGCCTGTTCCTTTCCCGTCCACATCGTGTAATCGTGTCCGTTCGGCTTGGAGTTTCCGTTCGCTTCTCTCGGGTACGCCCAGCTTTTATTGGACATAGGCCAGTCGATGACTTCGCAGGTACCCGTGGAATAATATTCCGTAGCCAGCGAAGCCTGCATAGCGGCCATAATGGCGCGGCGTACGTTTACGTTGGGTACTTTGCCCGCGTTGATACCGATATAGCCGTAGCCGAGCTGCCATGCTTCAAGCTTTTCGAAACCGCTGCTCTTCATGCCGTCAAGGCGTTCTACGTTCGCTTTCGTGAACTGCGGCGTTACAAAATCCACCGCGCCGCTCTGCAACGTATCAAGCGCGTTGGAGGGGCTGACTACCTGAAACTGCAGTTTCTCGGTTTTTACTTCGCTATGCCATTCTTTGAAATAATCGTTTCTCTTGAAGTAAACAACGTTGCTCGACCAGAAATCTTTGCCGGCGGGATTTGAATCGTTTCTTTCGTTGGTAGCCTGATACGCACCTGCGCCCATAGGAACTTCCTGATGCTGCTGCGACTGAATCACGTTGCTCTGGAAAGAAGCCGTAGCAAATTCCACGCCGAATTTATTTTCGGCAATGTTGATTTCTCTGCCGTTGGGATGCGTTGCGTCGGCGCTGTAATAGTGCGCGGGCGCCACGGTGAAACCGAAGTTATAAATGGCTTTCGGGTCGGTGCCTTCGATGGTAATCTGAAGTACGTCGTGCTTGGAAGAATCTTTCGGCGTGCCGTCCTCGTTGTGTTCGTTCGCCACGTCATAAGGCTTTCCGTTTACGGTAACTTTCGAAGTCGTCGTGGTGTGTCCCAGCGAAACGATACCGGAAATATTAGGATATCGCGTAGCGGAATCGCCCATCGTATCGCGCAGTATGATTTCCTTTGCTTTCGCGGCAAATTCCGTGGTCAGCGTACCCGCGGTACCCCATACCTGCAGCACGTTGTGCAGCTCGTTGGTAACTTTATCGGTGTATACGCGGTTAATCGCCTTTTCTTCCGTATCGTACGAACCCACTGCGCCGTCGAAGCCCGTAATCTTCAGCTTATTGTCTCTGCCCTGTACCTGCTCGTACTTGGGGGTGATATAGCCTTCGGAAAGGAAGAATTTGAATACGTCGTCGGAAAGCAGGTCTTTCCATTCGCTGTAAGGCATCGTGGTAAGGTCGTACGATTCTTTCGCCGCCTTGAAATCCGCTTCCAGTTCTTCTTTAAAGGTCTTTAAAGCCAGATTGTAGTCGGCAAGCAACTGCGCGTTATAATCGAAGTTTGCCTGTTCCGATTTGGAAGCCACAGCCTTCTTATAACCGTCGGATACCGTACGCTTGGAAATCGCGTCTTTCATATCCGCTTCGGAAAGCTGATAAGTATCCTTCGAACCGGCGATTTTTCCGGCTTCCTGATACGTTTCGATCAGTTCTCTGATACGGGTGGTTGCGTATCTGTTGGCGTTTGCCGACAGCTGCGCTTCCGCGTCGCTTCCGCCCGAAGAAGATTTCTGCTTCAATCTGTATTCGGATAAGCCCTTGATTTTGATGGAGTACATCGTGGAAGAACCCGTATATATGGGGTCGAGATACTCGTACATATTAAACAATACGTCGTTCATCGTAAGCGGTTTGCCGTCCGAGAACTTGATGTTGTTCTTCAGTACAAACGTGTAAACGGATTCCGCCGTACCCGATTTTACTTCGTAATCGAGCACCACCGTAGGCTCGTCTTTGCCCGCAACGGTGTTGCCGTCGCTGTCCGTGGAAAGCATTCCGATCTGCGTCATACCCACAATGTCCTGATCGGTGCCGGACGTAGCGTAGAACGGATTGAAAAGTCCGCTGAGTTCTTCCGTCATCAGAACGATCGCGTCGCGCTTGTTCTTCTTGCAGCCCGCCAGCGAAACCAGCGTGCCCGCGCTCATCGCGCCGCACAGCGCTATCGCCAGCGCTCTGTATAAGCCTTTCTTCTTCATTATTGCATTACCTCCGCTATTAAGAGTTTTTTACCTGTTTTTTTCTTTTACGAATCCTGTTCGTAGGGTTTCTGCGGCGTTGCCGTCGTTTTACCCGTTTCGTCCCACGTAATCGTATAATATTCGTAGTTGCGTTTCTGCTCGGCAGAAACGGACAGGAACGTAAGTTTTATTTCTTTCGTCGTTACGTCGATAACAATCGTTTCGGGAGCGAAATAGTAATAGCTGCAGCCGATTGCCTCTTCGCCGTATACTTCCAGCTCCGTTTCGCCCTCCTGCGTAAGCCCGGTAACGTTACCGTTCGCAAGAAGATTGATTTTATAACCGTTTTGCAGCTGAACCAAGCCCAGACGGAGCTTAGCCCCCGCAATCGTTACGTTTTCGATATCCGCATTTTCGTCGATGTTGCCGCTGAACAAGCCGTAACCCGTATCGCTTTCCCGCGACGTGGCGGACGCAAAGTCCATGGTAACGTTTTCAAACCGGAGATTTTTCAGCTCCGCGCCGGCGGCAACCGCTCCGAACAGACCGCCGTTCGGTGTGGTGCCGGAATACTGCGCTTTTACGTTTTTCAGCGTAACCGTGCCGCTTGAAGCGTACATTTTACCGGTAAACGTATTTGCCGCAAGTACCGACGGCCACAGAGTATCCTTGAAATCGAGATCGCAAAGAAGCTCGTAACTGCCGTTCGTTTTGGCGTTGGCTGCCAGCTGTTCGGCGGTGGAAATTCTGAACATCTCCTCGTCGTAAAATTCTACGTACACGTTCTGAATTCTGTTTTTCGGCAAAGCCGTCGTCGTATCCAGCGTACCGTTATGCGTAATTTTATCCGTATACTTCTGCGTGCAAGCCTCGTCTGCGTATGCCGCTTTGAAGGTTTTTCCCGATATCGAAGGGAATTCTTTTGTCGCGCCGCTCTTATACGTGGAAACGTAGTTCATCGCGCCGTTGCCGCCCTCCCAGCCGGGCAAAGACATTTCGCCCTGATCGGAATAGCGTTCGTCGGTGGAACTCAGCACGTAATCGAAATACGATTCGCCGTACTTTTCCCATTCGCCGTTTTCGTTCTTCGCATAATAGTAGTACTGATAATACGGCACCCAGCCGGCATACAGCGTTATGTTCACTTCGCCGTCCGATTCGGAATATTCGATTTCGTCCGTTTCGAAATCCCAGTAATCGGAATACGAATAGGCGGGAGTAACCGATTCGGCAAGTTTTGCCTCCGCCTTCGAACGTTCGTAAATGTATTTGTTCGTAGCCGTATCTTTAATCAGGTCGCCGTCGGAAGCTTCGCCTTCATAGAAATACTGCCCGTCGTATACCACTACGGCGCGCTCTTCGCCTTTGCCGTCCGTCAGCTTCAGAAAGTACATATCGTCCTTTTCGGTAAGGGCGTTGCCGTTTTCGTCCACAACCGCGCCGCTTTCGTCTTTCATCAGCTCGCGCGTTTTATACCAGCCCGCCAGCGAATGTTCCGTTTTCGTAAGCGTTATCTTTTCCGATGCATTCGTACTTGATGGAAGCGTCGTCGGATCAACTAAACTGATATGCTTCTTACCATCGGATGACGCAATATATTGCTCGTCGTCCGGATTGTACATATGCATAATTTTGACGTTTTCCGTTCCGATAAACTTGCCGCCGTTCGCGTCGTACGTTACGGAAATTTTATAACCCTTCTCGCGGTAATCGTCCACAGCGGACTTTTCCGCGCACCCGGCCACGGCAACGCACGCCGCCGCGATGCAGGAAAGGCTTAAAATTGTGCAGATTTTCTTCTTCATAAGCTCTCTCTTTTCTTCATCGGGAAACCTGCCGGTGCAAGCTTCCCGATACTATCTTGCTTTAATCTTTCTTTTCGCCGTTATCCGCTTCGTTTTCGTCGGCGGTATTTTCGTCGTCTTTGGCTTCCGTTACGGTTTCTTCGCCCGCAGCCGACGCCGTAGCTTTCTTTTTCGTATTCAGTACAAACACGATAACGAACGCCGCACAGCCGAGCACCGCTACCGCCGCGCCGATGATAAAGCCGTAATTCTTGCCCGAATGATTGTTATCGTCGGGATCGGGCCCCGGTGCGGGAGGATTCAATCCTTTCAGATACGCAATCGTAGTTTCCGCGCCGGTCAACGTTTCTAAGTTCGTAACAAGCGCCTGCTGTTCCGCGTTGAGAAGATTAAACGCTTCGCGCGCGGCAACCACGGCTTTTTCGTCCTCAAGCGTAATGCTCTTATCAAGCGCCGCAATCATCGCGATGACGTTCAACGTTTCCTGCGTTGCCGCGTTGTTGCCGTCTATCGTCGCCGAGAAATACTGTCCGAAAATAAACGAATCGTAATTCTGTCCGTTCGCGGGACGAACCATCACCAGCGTTTTATTGCTCGTGCCGATTCTGTCCACAAACGTCGCGCCGTAATAGAACAGTTCGCCGTGCGACGCGCTTGCGTTCCACATATAATACTTCGAAACGGAAACGTTGCCGGATCCGCTGTTATAAGGCAGATTTTCCGTTGCCGCGTACGTCGAATCGTATTCTTCTTCCAACGCGGGAGCGTCGTAACCGAGGAACACCGCCACCGAAAGATTGTTGCACCCGTAGAAAGCTTTATCGCCGAGCGCCTTTACCGTGGAAGCAATCGTTACGTGTTTGAGATTTTCGTTGCCGGCAAACGCCGTCGCGGAAATTCTCACCGTACCGCTTTCCACCGCATAATCGGTTGCTTTTTTCAGCTTCGGATACGAAACCAGTTCCAGTCCGTTCGGAACGCTCTGATACAGAACGCCGTTCACAACTTTCACGTTGTTGCCGACGGAATAATTTTCGTTGAGTTCTTCGCCGATTTCCTGTTCGCCGAACGTAACTTTTTCTTTCCTGCCGAAGGTTTCGATGTCGCAGCCGTAGAACGGGTTTTCACCGAGCGTCGCAAGTTTTTCGCCGAACGAAACTTCTTTCACCGCGGAGAGAGCAAACGCGTAATCGCCTACGCTTTCCGCCGCCGCGAGATTCACTTTTCCAAACGCCGCGCCTCTGAACGCATAAGCGCCGATTTCCACGGCTTTATCCAGATTTGCAACGTCCGTAAGGCTGTCGCAGTTCAAGAACGCGCCGGTACCGATCTTCGCGCCCGCTTTCAGCGCTACGCTTGTAAGCGGAGTATTCGCAAACGCCTGCGCGCCGATCACGTCGATGTGAGATAAATCCACGGAAGTCATCTGCGCGGAATAGAATGCCTGCGCGCCGAGCCCCGTAATCGTTTCCGGCAACGTAATCGCGGAAAGCGCCGTAGCTCCGGTAAAGGCATAGTCGGGAACCGCCGTCAGCTTATCGCCGAACGTAATGGAAGCAAGTTTCTGATTGTAAGCGA
>ULQK01019144.1_pt1 | contig 19385 bp, 20 predicted proteins | sample 1954371 | NCBI WGS metagenome assembly ULQK01 (sample SAMEA4835652, study PRJEB28245) | human gut metagenome | biome: gut microbiome; material: fecal sample | place: Denmark | collected 2008 | reverse complement strand
TTATAAAGAAATTTAAACTAAAGTGCTGCGGAATCTAGGAATGTTTTGTTTCATCATTGCCTACACTGTTTTTTTAATGAATTATGATAATGAAGTGAACACTAAACCCGACTGAACGCTCTGCAACGACATGGCCGAATGGGAACAACGGCTTTAGGGCAAGCAACTCAGCATACCAAAGCAATGAATGAAGCGCAACCGAACGCCACCCGCCGGGCAACAAGCCCAACACATCGTCAAAACATCTCGTCCTGACAAATTTATAGATTAATAAGGCATATTTACCCCCCGTTAATATTTGTTAACCAAACAGACAATACAATCAAAGCAAACAAGACGTCTTACATATAGGAGAAGGAAGGGGGAATAGTTAAGGATGAAGGATGAAGGATGAAGTGTTAAGGGTGAAAGCCGTGCGGGCTGATAGTTGCGGCCATAAGCCAAAAGCTAATGTCTGCACTCCTGCATCCTGCATTCCGCATCCAGCCCTCCCGCACTCCCGATGCAAATGTCTGCACTCCTGCACTCCCGCATTCCGCATTCCGCATCCAGCATCCAGCATCCAGCATCCAGCATCCCAATATGATGCAAAATATAGGATGAACAATTTGTACAACAAGATTATTTTGCGTAATTTTACGGCCGCATCCGCAACGCGCAACGGCGGAACGGCCGCAAGCGCCTGCCGACGCCCAAAGGCATGGCAGACGCGGTATCTACACGGCAAAAGAACTATTCATTACCTCAACCAAACATTCGACAACTATGTCCATACGCAGAATGGAAGGACGCGACATCAACGAAAGGCATCGCACGTCCACCACACTTGAACTACTCTTCGACCTCATCATCGTGGTGGCCGTGGCACAGGCCGCCGGCGGGCTTCACCACATGCTTGCCGAAGGCATGTATGCCACAGGGGCGGTGCGCTACATGATGGCCTTCTGGTGTGTGTTCATCGGATGGATGAACTTCAGCTGATTTGCCTCGGCCTACGACACCGACGACGTGCCCTACCGCATCACCACCGCCGTACAGATGCTTGGCGCCATGATCCTGGCTGCCGGCATAGGCGACATATTCCTGCACACCCCCGACCTCACCACGGCTTTCATCGGCTTCGTCATAATGAGGCTCGCCATGGTGACGCAATGGCTGCGCGCCGCCCGGCAACACGAGGCCGGCCGGGCCACTTGCATAAGGTATGCAGTGGGCACCGCCCTGGCGCAGGCGCTTTGGTCTGCCACTCTGTTTTCAGGGGGCGCGACGCAAACGGCGGTGTTCGTCGTGGCCGCCATGGTGGAGTTGGCCGTGCCGTACATCGCCGAGCGCAAGGGTGGCACGCCGTGACACCCGCACCACATAGCAGAGCGCTACGGCCTGCTGGTAATCATAGTGCTCGGCGAGTGCGTGGCCGGAATCATCAGCATGGCCGCGAAGACCGTACACGAAGACATGCGCCAATGGGCGGAGTCGGCCCTGCCGGTCATCGTGAGCTCGCTCGCCACGGTGTTCGCCATGTGGTGGACTTACTTCAAGCTGCCCACGGGCTCGCTGCTCGCCGGCAGGCGCGGCGTGGCCTTCCCGTTTGCCTACATACATTATTTCATATTCGCATCCCTGGCCTCGCTCGGCGCGGGGCTGGGACTGCAGGCCGACAGCCTGGCCGAGCCCGAAAACGGGCAACTGGTGCGTACGGCGGTCATAACCACAGCCAACGCCTGCGGTACGTTCCTCGTGCTCGTCAGCATTCTCAACATCGCGCTCTTCCGGCAATGCCGCAACGGGGCGGCGCTGCTGGCAATAGCCATACTGACGCCTGCCGTGCCCATGGCGATGCTGCTCGGCGGCATATCGCTGAAATGGGTGGTCATGGCCGCCGCGCTGGCCCCAGCCCTTTATGTGCGCACGCTGGACGCGGGCAAATGCTGACTTGCCGCAGACTTTGCAAAAGGCGTAGCAGACTACGCCGAGACAAAGCGGACGCAAGAGGATGAAGGCACATGGCAGGCCATGAAACACGACAATGCCAAACAATGCCTCATTATTTTTAAGCCATGCATTGGGATTGTCACAAATAATCAGTAATTTTGCCACCGGCACAATGCAATGGCAAGCACAGCGGGCAAAGCATTGGCCGCAGCCCGTACAAAAGGAAAATGAAGCGGAAGCACATCCCCCGCCCTGACTTTACGCCACGCGGCGAAGCCCTGGCCGCAGGCCAACGCCTTGGGCGGCCGCCCGCAGCGGGCGCCAACCCCGACGCCACCGACGGAAGGCATGGCGGAGCCATTGGCTTGCTGCACCAACGGTTTCAATACGTAAAGAAGTATGTTTGCAAGGACATCAATCATATTTTGCATCATCGTAATGCAGGCATGCCTGTCGGTTGCGCGCGACCGGATGCACGCCAGGCGCATCACCAGCGCCGACGGCTTGACCCACAGCCACGTGAACAGCATCTGCGAGACGCCCGACGGGCAGGTGTGGATAGGCACCTGGAACGGGCTGATGCGCTGTGGCAACGGCAAGACGGAGGGCATACGCTCAGACCGCAACGGACTGCGCATAGGCAGGGTAAAAGACCTCAGGCCCACCCCCGACGGCAACGTGACCTACGTCAACGAGGACGGCAAGCGAATGACGCTCGACACCAAGAGCCTCACGGTGTCTGAATGCCGCTCTGCGCCCGACAGGCCTGCCGCCAGGGATGAGACCTGCCGCTATGCTGTCGACGACGACGGGCTTGCCATCGAACGCCGCGGCGCCTGCTACCGCATTCCCTTCGGCAAGACGTCTAACGAGGGCCATCGCATCAGGGTGCATTACGAAGACTCGCGCGGCGGCGTATGACTCAACTTCAACAATGCCGTATACCACCTTACGTTCACGCCATCGCCGTTCTGCTATGCGGGCTTCTGGATATGCACGCCCGGGCTGGGCGTTGTCAGCCGGCCGAGCGAGAGGCACAACGTGATCTGCGCCGCCGAGCTGCCCGACGGCACCATTCTCCTGTCGACAAACGGGCACGGTATGATGCGCCAAAGCCACGGCAAGAGCCTCGGGCTGCCGAAGGCCTTGCGCGCCATCGACAGCTATGCGCTGAACATGGCATGGGGCCCCGACAGCTCACTGTGGATGGTCACCGACGACAAGCTGATGCGCTACTCCTTCGGCGAAGACAGGCTCGATGTGTTTGGCGCGGCCGACTTCGGCGAGAATCTGACCTTCAGCGAGTCGCAATGCTGCATCTTCCAAGACAGCCTGCTGTATGTGGGCGCCATCCCCGGCATGATGGAGGTAGACGTCAAAGCCATCGACCGGTATGTCGAGGTAAGGGATGATGGCGGGGGCACCAAGCCATGGCATGGCGCCATAGCCGTGGCAGCGGCCGTGGCCACCGCCCTTGGCGCAGCCCTGGCCTGCAAGAGGCGCAAGAAGGCCAAGGCCGCCCCGCAGCGGTATGGCGTGGCCCCGGGCAAGCCCGAGGTCGTGGGTGCAGACACGGCGTTCGTGGCCCGGTTGAACAGCGTGCTCAACTCTGTCATCGCCGACGCCGACGCCGACATCGACAGCATAGCCTCGAGCATGAACATGACGCGCAACATGCTGTTCCAGCGCTGCAGCGAGACACTGGGCGCCACGCCTGCCGCCCTGCTGCAACGGATGAGGATGGAGCGCGCCTGCCAACTCTTTGACGCCGGCGAGAGAAGGGTCAAGGAGGTTGCGTGGCAGACGGGGTTCAACGACCCCAAATATTTTGCGAAGGTGTTCAAGAAGACTAAAGGCATGACACCTACGCAATATGTGGAAAATCAGCGCGAAAAGGGTGGAAAGTAATCATTTTCCACCTTTTCTGTTGCTATTTTCCACCCCTGCGTGCCGGGTTTTGCTTAACATTGCACAAAAACCAAATCAAAATCAACTGCAATGGAAGCAACCTGCATCAGAAAGGTGGCCGCGGTGCTGGCCGTACTTTCTTCTTTCTTCAACATCAATTCCTCGGCACAGGTGCCCGCATTCCCGGGAGCCGACGGCTACGGACGTTACACGCAGGGCGGCCGCGGCGGCACGGTGTACTACGTGACCACCCTCGACGACTCCGACGAGCAGGGCACCCACGTCTATGGAGCCATATGGGGCGGACTGGGCGCGTCGTTCTACCACAACATGCTGGCGCACCACGGCTCGCGCACGCCACGCTTCGGCACTGGCGACCACAAAGACCGGCCCGACCTGCACATGGTTGACATGCGCAACTGCGTGAACTACAACTATGCGGGAAACGGGTGCTACGGCGCCGAGGGCATGCACATAAACCTCGTGAACAACTATTACAAGTGGGGGCCGGCCACCGAGACGGCATCGTGCCGCAACAAGCTCATCGCCCCGGGCTATGCCACCCACAGCGATGGCGTGACGGCCATCTGGGGCAAATACTATCTTGACGGCAATGTGGTGACAGGCAACAGCGACGTGACGGCCGACAACTGGCTTGGCGTTTCCTTCAAAGGCAACAGCAGCATGGAAAACGGCATGGTGACGGCCGCCGACCAGAAGAGCGACACCGCCATGGGGCAGATACCCGAGTTCCACCAGCACACGGCCGACATGGCCTACGACAAGGTGCTACGGTATGTAGGGTGCAGCAAGAGCCGCGACTCGTACGACGCACGCATCATCGAGGAGGCTGCCACGGGCACGGCCCTCTTCAGGGGCTCGAAGGGAGGGCTGCCCGGACTGATAGACACGGTGGAAGACCTTAGGCCCGACGATGCCGCCGACGACTGGAGTCCATGGCCCGAGCTGGCACAGGCCGAGGCGCCGCAAGACACCGATGGCGACGGAATGCCTGACGCGTGGGAGCAGGAGCACGGGCTCGACCCCGACAACGCCGACGACGGCAACCGCCGCGGCAACGACGGCTACACCATGCTTGACGTATATCTGGCCAGCCTCGTGGCCGACATCACCGAGGGCCAATACGAGGGCGCCGGGCTGATGGGAGTGCCGGGCGAGCCATACACCACATACGACTACTCCACCACCGACTCGGTGGCATGGCCCATGGGCAGCAACAGCGACACGCAGACGGCCAGCATATCGGGCAACGGCAACGTGGCAGAGGCCACCTACACAAAGGGCGAAGGCTTGGAATACAGCAGCAAGACAACTACATACAACGACATAACGTTCACCACATTCACACCCACAGAAGAGAGCAAGACGCCCAGCGACGCTGCGTATGTCGACTATGGGGTGAAACCGGGCGACGGGGCAAGCATAGTGCTGTCTAACATCACGTTCGACGCCATACGCATCGGCACCGGTGGCACGGCCATCGACATTGCGTGGATTGACGGGAACGGCACCGAGACAACGCTTGCCAAAGGCATCAAGCCTGTGCGCAACGACAACTCGGAGGAGTACAAGAAGCACACGATAGAACTGTCGGAAGTGAAACGCGAGCACACAGCTGGCATGTCGACGCTGCGCTTCTACCTGTACAACTACGCCCCGGGCAAGGGCATAGGGCTTGCCAACGTGGCCTTAGGGATTAATGCCGAGGGCGGCACCAACGCCATGATGCCGCCGGCAATCTCACAGCCAAACAGCGCCACGGAGCCTCAACACTACGACCTGGCGGGCCGGCGAGTGTCGCCCGACACCAAGGGCATTGTAATTGTAAACGGCAAAAAGGTAATCAGATGAGAAAGGCACGCACAACGTGGTGCTGCGCTTCTTCGGCTCTCACCCCGACAACTTAATGGACATAGACTACATCAAATTCAAATAACTATGCAACGGTTACTCATATCAACACTCATCGCTTTACAATCTTCACTCTTTCCTTCCATGTCACACGCACAGTCGCCCACGTCGTTCTGGTCCCAGCGGCCTGCCGGGCGCTGGGAGGAGTCGCTCGTAACGGGCAACGGCATCATGGGAGCCATGGTCGAGGGCAACCCGTACCGGGAGCATGTGGTGCTCAACCACTCGCTGCTCTTCCTGCCCATCAACCCAATCATGATGCCACCGTCGCAGGGCAAGCACCTCGACGAGATACGGCAGATGATGCTGGGCGGCAGGTTTGGGGAGGCCTCGCAGCTGCTTGTCGACATTGCCACAGAAGAGGGCTATGTGGGCAAGCACAACAGCGACCTCTTTGTCCCGGCGTGCCGCCTCGCCATCTCGACCGACTCGGTGTCGCCCACGCGCAACTACAGGCGGAGCGTGGATTTCCGCACGGGCATTTGCCGCATAGAATGGCAGGACGGCCGCGGCAGCTATGTACGCGAGACGTTTGTCTCGCGCGCCGACAACGTGGTGGTGATGCGCCTGCGGGCCCTCTCGGGCAAACTCGACACCCGCCTGTCGCTCGAGCGCATCACGGCCAGCGACCCCGGACGGCGAAAGAAGTTCAAGATGAACGACAACGACCGCATAGAGACGTCGCTCGCGGGCCAGGGCGGCCGGCTGCTATACTACCGCGCCAAATATGACACGCAGACCGTGCACCCCGTCAGCGGTCAGAAAGGCTACGAGGGCTACGAGGCCGCCGTGCGCATAGCCGGGTGCGACGGCAGCGTGCGCCCCGGCGCCGGCGGCTTGGAAATAACGGGTGCCACCGATGTGCTGCTCCTTGCGCGCGTGGAACCGACCCGCGATTTCTCAAAGCCGGCCCACAAAGCCATGGCGGCGTCGCTCGACTCGCTCGGCGGCTACGGCCTCCTGCTCGAAAGGCACGTGGCCAGGCACCAGCCCCTTTACGACCGAGTCAAGATAGACCTTGGCGCGTCGGCCGCAGACCGCAGCCTCAGCAGCGAGCAACTGCTGGCCAAGGGAGGACGCAGCCTCGCCCTCATAGAGCGGCTGTTCAACGCGGCACGCTACAACGTGCTCTCTGCCACAGGGCTGCACGCCCCCTGCCTGCAAGGCATCTGGGGAGCAAAGATGACGCCCAACTGGGCGGGCGACTTCACCGCCAACGGCAACCTGCCCGTGGCCATATCCCACATGCTGCAGGCCAACACGCCGGAGCTGATGCTCTCGCTCTTCAACCAGCTTGAGGCCCACATGGACGACTTCCGCACCAACGCCCGCGTGCTGTTCAACTGCCGAGGCATCCACATACCATCACACTTCTACACCCACGGCCTCGACTGCCAGTTCGACAAGACATGGCCCATGACCTTCTGGGTGGCAGGAGCGCCGTGGTACTCAATGTTCTACTGGGACTATTACCTATACACCCGCAACCGTGAGTTCCTGCGGCGGCGCGCGCTGCCGTTCATGGAAGAGTCGGTGGCGTTCTTCGAAGACTTCCTCACGGAGGGGGCCGACGGCAAGTACATCGTCAACCCGTCGTACTCGCCGGAGAACCACCCTAAGAACTACAAGATGCAGGCATGCATCAATGCCACGATGGACATCGCTGCCATCAAGGCCCTGCTGAGGGCCGTAATAGAGGCCAGCCGGACGCTCGGCGCAAACAGCGACCGGATACCGGCATGGCAGGCCATGCTCGACAAGATGCCGGCCTACGGCAACAACGCCGACGGGGAGTTTCGCGAATGGCTCTGGGCCGACATGGAAGACAACCATGAGCACCGCCACGCCTCACACCTGATAGGGCTCTACGACCTGCACGACCCGGAGATCATGCAGACGCGCGAGTTGAGGCAGGGCGCGCTCAAGGCCATCGACCGACGCATGGACTTCCGCCGCAAGGAGAACACCGGGGTCATGGCGTTCGGCATCTGCCAGCTGGCCTTCGCCGCCGCCCTCGGACAGGCCGACCGCTGCGAGGAGATGCTGGGATGGCTTGGGGACAACTATTTCCTCGACAACATGTTCTCAACCCACGACCAGCACAACATATTCAACTGCGACATATCGGGCGGCTACCCCTCTCTCGTGATGAAGATGCTGTGCTACAGCGAGCCGGGCCGCATCGACATCTTCCCGGCCAAGCCCTCGTCGTGGCGTCGGGGCAGCATAAAGGGCATGGCCCTGCGTGGCGGCATAATAATGGAGGAACTCAGATGGGACGGCAACAAGACTACCGTCACGCTCCGGGCGGATGACACGCAGAAAGTGTCTGTCACCATCTACGGAAAGCACGTGAAAAACGTCAGGCTGAAGAAAGGCAAGCCAACCACGCTGGCCCTGTAGCCCACCCGCAATGGCGCACACCCGGCGGCCACGCCGCCGGCATCGGGCACGCCTGGCGAAGCACATGCAGGCTTGACCGGTCTGCACGCAATAGATCTTTTAAGGATGGGGGCGTTTGCCGTAAACTCCCCCATCCATCATGTTCTATGCCAGGTCTCGCCAAAGCCCGGCGTCTGCCACATTACATAAGGGAATGGACGACCCGGGGCTTGCAACGAGGCAAGAGTGCTCCCGCCTTAGTATTCCATCGGCCAGCCCTCTTCCAAGTTCCCCCGGTCGGCCGTCAGGATTTCACTGTGCAGCATGGCAGCGGTGATACACCATTGCCCTGCCGCCGGGGCTCTGTATAGCGCCGAGCGTCAACCAACAGGCGAAACACAAAACAAAATTCAATCGGTGCTTGCATGGGTTAGCAGAAGGTATGAAAAAAGCAGTTACAACATCTGTAACTGCTTTTCTTCAGTGGGCCATCCAGGGCTTGAACCTGGGACCTCCAGATTATGAGTCTGTTGCTCTCTACGGCATAGAAAAGCTGCGCTTTCCTATGCAACCAACTGAGCTACAAGCCCTTACAAACATTTATAAACCTGTTAATGAACTCTCGTAAGAACGTACTGGTAAACCAGTGGTAAACATTCGTTCTTAATGCAAAGGTAGTGATTTTTATTGGTTTATGCAACAACAAAAGAAAATAGTTTTATGAATGGCATTTACTTTTTCTCCTATCTGTAATTACTGCAAATATGGCAAAGTTATGTATAAGAAAATAGGTAAAATTTATCTTATATCTGTATTCCTGTTTTTACAATATCTGCATAGAGAGGATTGTTTGTGTCCTCTGTAAGTAGAACTGGCTCTATAAGATTGCTTATCTTACGTTTCAGCTTCCACAGTAAAGGAGTATCTTCAAAATAATCATCACTCATTCGTTCCACCACGACAGCAATGTCAATGTCACTGTCCTCTGTATGGTTGCCTTTGCTGTATGAGCCATAAAGGTAAAGAGCCTTTAAGGGCAACCGTTCTGCGACTGCCGCTTTATAGCGTTGTGCCAATTTTATAGCTTGCTCTTTATCCATGTTCTTAATTTATCTGTTTGTTCAATCAAGTCTTTGCAACGGTCAGCAGTCAGACTTTTCATCAACCGCTCCTTATATGAGGGGTAACGTGCTTCTATGTTCAATGGTTCAAGCTCGTCTATGAAGTCTGTCTGTTCTTCTGACATATCCTTATCCAAACCGCTTTTTTCGGCAAGTCGTGATAGGCTATGTATCTTCAAAGGTGGTTCTTCCAACACATTGCTCCAATATGCTTTGAGAATCTTCTCTATTGTTTGGTGACACATGAAAGCGACATAAAGGTAACGCTTGGTTTCAAGCATTGCCTTTGCTGTGTCAAAATCATAATCTGACATCTCAATCCAATATGTCACCTTGTCGTTCATTGAGCTTTTAATGTTGTACCAAGTGCAAATATAGTGAATTTCTTTGAGAAACAATCGTTTGATGTTGAAAAACAGAGCCAATAAAGTTGTTATGTCTATAATTTTATAAGTAGTACTTTTTCTTGAATATCCCTATAAAACAGAGTTTCTTCAAAAAAGGTACTCATTATTTCAAATGCTCCTTTATTATTTCTTTAATTTGGTCTTTGACATTTTCTGCAAGTTCTTCAAAAACTTTCGGATTATGGGTACACGGTATGTTTTGCAATCCGTTCATTTCTATTAGGTTATAGTGAGGAATATCATGTTCTTTGGCTTCTTCCTTTCCGTCAAAGCCATTAAAAGTTATATAATCGGCATTGGGTATTCCATCCTCTTTCATCTTAATTATGGATTTTCTTCCACCACCACCAACTCCTATAATCAATATCTTGCTCATAATAATCTTTTTAATGTAGTACTCTTTTTACTTTTCCCTATATATCAGGATTTCTTTCTTTCAAAAACGTACAGCCTCATTCATTTAAGTCTAAGATAGCATTATTATAAATTTCTTCCATTATCTGTTTGTCTTGAAGATTATCCACATAATACCGTGGAATACTCGAAAATCCATATTTCGCTCCTAATAAGGCACATGAGACTGCTGCATTAGTATCTGCATCACCACCAAGATTAACTACGGACAGCGAGCCGTCCTTGAAAGAGTTGCAATGCCATAAGCACCACAAAGCAACGGACATGGTCTTTAGAGTATAACCCATCATATTGCCATCCAACGAAAGGACTGCCGGGTCTTCATTTGTCGCCAAGTCTATGTATTCGCTAATGCGAGTGTCATATCTATCTGCAATATTCTTTAATGCGGATATATCTAATTGTGTATCTTTAAAAATCAAGTTTTGCATTAGCCTCACATAAAGTACACAAGAACCGACACAACGCATATCAGGATGTGTCAAGCGGCAGATATTGCCTATCTCATCTTCCTCTACGTTTGGAGAGGTCGCTACTATTGAAGTACGCATAAGTCCTCCGTTTGCGGCACTTCTGCATTTGTATAGTTTCCAAATTATATCTGCGGCTTTGATAGGGTCTTTGGTATAATCACGCATTGAAAGGACGTTAAAGGTATGCCTGCCTATCCCCAATGGTGTTCCGTTGAACCAGTCCTTGAAGTTGCAGGCTATCTTATTTAAGTCGAAATGATTGTTCTTTCTTGCTTTGGCTATGCAAATCATCATGTCGGTATCGTCAGTCCAACTTCCTTTCCTCCACCGTTTGCGGTGTGCATCTTGTATGATTTGACTGTAATATTCCAATCCGTTTGGATAGTATTTCTTAACTTCGTCCTGAGACATAAATTCTGTGCCTAACCCAAGTGCATCGCCAATAGCTTGCCCGTAGACGCAACCTTTGATTCTGTCTTTTGTTATGTTTGATATAGCCATATTATTTCCTTAAATTTGTTTTCATATATATATTTCTAAGATAGAGGACTTTTTTCTACTTATCCCTATAAAATGGACTTCTTTCAAAAAAAGTCCCCACGTCCTTTGTCTAATTTTCAGTCTATCCCATTTTTTCTTTTAAGAGTGTCAGGAAGAAAAATTGGACAAGTAAATAAATCTATTGTTTTCAGTTATCCAACCGCAGAACGGTCAATGATTGGGACACATCTATATTGCTTGGCAATCTCATTAAATGATTCTTCTGTTGCAGACTTGTATTTCACTATGCGTGTAACACCTTTATAAGCGTACTTGTCCGTATGCAATTCCAAGTATGGACGAGCGTCACCAATCAGGGAGAATGGCTTTCCATTCACATTAAAATGGAATAAAGCACTATTAAACATTCTATCCATTCCTTTTAGTTTGACAACTGTTCTTGAACTGAATATCACGGCAAGCTCCACAATATATTGTTCACCTACTATAAGATTAGATTCTTTTTCATTCGTCCACCCATCAATGTTATTGACACATTCTGCTACTAAGACAGAACTATTGTTTAACTGTTCATCATTTGTAGTTTTCTCTGACGCAACTTTATTCATAACCAATATCATTTTTAATTTGAGAGATTATTATGATAGAGGACTTTTTTCAGAATCTCCCTATAAAACAGAGTTTCTTCTAAAAAAGTCCTACCTCTTTATGTCTAATTTTCAAGCTGTTTCATTTCTTCTTCTAAGAGTGTCAGGAAGAAAAATTAGACATTTATTCAGAACTCACTAAATCTATAAATAATTTTACCCTTGCAAGAAATTCCCTTGAAATGTTCCGTATCTTCTTCTTTGCAATGTTTGGCATAGTTGCATTGTAAGCCACAGCTTGCAAGCCATAATGTCCTGCAAGATATATGGCTCTTTCATTGTGGTACTTCTGTGAGATGATGGTAATGCTTCCCAAGTCTTTAACTTTGACTATCGAATGCAGGGTACGTGTCCCTTGATAGTCCAAAGAAATCACGCTGTCGGGTACTTCCTGCTTTATCAAAGAATCCCTCATAGCTATCAACTCATTGCATCCTCCATTATTTGAATAGTCACCTCCACTTGCTATAATTCTTTTGATTTTTCCACTATGGTAAAGTGTTGCAGTAGCTTTGATTCTTTCATCAAAGTAGTAGTTATGCTCACCATTGGAAGTAACGGGGGAAGTACCTAATAACAGACCTGCTTCATTAAAGGGTATATCTTGAATATCATTAAAGGTCTTTTCTTTTGCATTGATGCAAACCAATAGGTAACAACTTAGAATGATTATCAGAAGTACAGTTACCAAACAGAGCAATATGATTCTGCATTTCTTCTTTCTCATTGTACTATCTATCTGTCGCTCTTATGTATTTTTCAATCTCTCCATTTATAGGCTCGTCTATGCTGTCTGCATAAACCTTTTGCCGCTTAATCTGCCTTATAAGGCTGTCATTGGATAGTGTGAGTATCTTGTAATGCTGTTCTCCAAAGCCATGATTATAGATAGCCAAAGAATCAGATGCTATAAAGCGGTAGGTAAATTCACCTGTTTCAAATGGATAATCCATTTTGCCATTCTTGTAAAATGAAATGGTATCAAGTGCATTTACGCTGCCACCTCCATATTCTACCATTTGCCACTTGCCAACTATTAAACTGTCTTGGATTGCATGATTTGTTGATTCCTGGTCATTGCCACATCCCCAAATAGATAATAAAGCCAGCATTATAAAATCAAATGATAATTGTTTATCTGACAATAATTGTTTTTGAAGTTTATCTGCCGTTTCCCTTATAGTGAAAATTTAGTAGCACCTTTTTCAAAATCGCTATAAAAAACAGACATTTCACAAAAAGGTACTACTTGAACTGTTCGCAATATATTTTCCCATTTATAGTTTAACCATATAGCCCGGACGCAGTTGGCGTAATGCGTTCACTAAGAAAACAAACAAGTCATCTTTTGGAACATTCTGTATGCCAGTTCCATCATAATATATCACTCCATTTCTGCAAACAATTTGATATGGAGCGTAATTAATGCGCCCCAAAGTGAAAAACACGCCTTTTGTAAATCGTATTTCGTTTTCACATATCTCTACTGCCCCCACATTGGAATGATTTTGGAGGTATGAATGGATTAAAACTGCCAACGGAAACCATGCGCGGTTATCAATCTGTTTAACTAAAGATAAGCGAATATTCATTTTGTCAAGATATTAAAATTGTGCTTTCATATTGAACAAAACACATAAATCAGTTAGTACTTGCCTGTCTATAATTTCAGGAAAAGATGTGCCGCAATCACGAATTATGCCGCTTTCATTTACGACTAAGCCGTTTGTAGCAAAACGATGAATGCCTAATTTCAAGCCGAATTTATAGTAGGTTATTTTTTCTGTATCAATAACAGCTTTACCAAGAAAGCCTGCTTCTTTTTTGAATAAAGAAATCAATTCTTGCAGGCGAACAAGAGTAAGATAATCAGACACACCTCTTACTCCGTATGTTTTTTCTATTTTTATCATGCGAAACGAGGATAAATAAGTTTGAATACTTCAGAATTATCGGGAGAGGTTGGTGCCATAGTACCAACATAATCAATTTGTTTGCTAAACCAACCGCATTTAAGGTTTGAGCCAAAACGATAAATAACATTTCCATATTCCATATAAAAATTGGGAGCAATGTTACCTGATACTCCTTGATATTCAGGATTATTGCATTCCCCAAAGTCTATACGGTCTTTATATATGATTACATCATTATTTTGAGATAGCATCACTCCATTGGCTATTGTAGACGACAAATGATAAGCAGCGGTTCGTGAGATAGATTTTACAGAATGGTCAAGTCTCACATTTATAAAAATGTTGTTGCTTGTAGGAACTTCTGCCGTTGCATCTGCCAACCCACATCTATTAAGCAATGTTTGAAATATCAAAACAGCATCAGGCTTGTTTTTCCCCTCCCCGTCTATAAGGGCTTTACCAAAATATTGTTGTGCTACTTTTTTCTTATTACTACTCATTGTGCTTATAATTCTGAAAAAGCCATCCTGTCCTTCCGTTTCTACTATTTCAGGAATTATTCTCCTCATCTCATAATGGTCTACGCTCAGCTCTTGAAAAGCATTGCATATAAACTGATTCCCTTTTGGAGTGTCAGCGACTAAACACGTGAGAGTGGAAGCAATGACATACTTTTCTTTTTTTGTAAATGGTGCATCCAATTTAACTGTATTAATTGCCATAAAATGATAAACTGTGCCACTCAATACCCGGAAGAAGCGATTTTTACTTTTTTGATTCTACCCATATAAAGAAAGGTGTGGGTACTTTGGCTTATTATCTTGTTGAGGCTCTCTTATTGCTAAGAGTTCTGGACTGCCCACCGTATGTAATAAGCAAAGCCCACACCAAGAAATTATATAAGCCACCTGTTGAGGTAGGTATATAATCCTGATGTGGGCGTTCCTGCTTATTATCCATACGGTAGAATTGTCCAGATTCCAACAAGGGATAATTTAGCTAAACGCCCTTTCGTCTTATATGTTCTTTCAGCTTCCTAACTCGTTAGTCCGCTGAAATTGCCACAAAGTTACTCAAAAGTGTTTAGCATTGCAAGAACTTTGCTTATTATCTGCAAATTAAGTAGGTAGAAAATCAACATCTGCCTTTTAAGAGTGCAAAGTTATTGATTTTCCACCTACTGAAAGATTAGAAGCTAAGACAGTCGTAAGTATTCAATAGTTCTTCCTGCCTTAGTCCAAGATACCGTTTCGTTATGGCAACGCTTGAATGGTTGAAAAGCTCCATAAGTTTGACTAATGCCAATTCAGAGTTTTCACTATTCATGTTATAGACCTGTCTGCCAAAAGTCTTTCTAAGCGAATGGCAACTAAAGTTTCCTATATGTAGCCTATATTTCTTTTTCAGTTCTTTCAGAATGATATTTATCCGTTGTATAGAATAAACCGTGCCTTTTTGACTTACCAAGATAGGGGAACTTTTGCCTATTGGCTGGATAACCTTGTAACATTCTGCAATATGCCTTTGCAGTTGTGGGTTAATGCGGATAGTCCGTTTCTTACCTGTTTTGTGTTCTATGATAGTAAACTCACTCACATTAAGTATCTGATTCCACCTTAATGCAAGTATGTCACTTATCCTCAATCCAAAGAAACAGCCCAAAGCCACAAGCAAGCTCATGTTATAGTTGCCGTCCTTAAACAGCTTTCTTATTAAATTCATTGCTTCATCCCATTGCAGGAAGTCGGCTGTTGTATTACTGTATTTCAAGCTCATAATGTTCATTTTTGAGAGTTAGACAATAAAAGTGAATGTCCGGTGTATGTTCTAATTAGCTAACTAACTGAACATCAACGGAACATTCACTTTCCACATTAGTGAATCAACATAGAGTAAATTGTAGCCAATATCCAAAAGATGCCTATCGTGTAAAGCGGACTGATGCAAAGCAACACGATAAAGACCACCACGCATATAGCTCCATAAAATTTCCAATTTTCATTATCTCCCTGTGTCATAAAATTCTGATTTTAGAAGTTTGTAAAAAGTGGGAAATATCCATTGCTGAATATCCCCCACCGTTGTAAAGTGAATCAATCAATAAACCATGAATAACGCTCGTCACCGTGCAAAGCCATGTTAATGCCCTGTGCCACCTCTGTTGCGTTCAGGCTTCTATCCAAGAAAGAATCTATGTAGCTTGACTTGTTAGCACCTGTCAGAAGATTGTAGAATCTCCACATAGACAAGTCACTGCCAAATCCGCCAAAATTTTCATCCTGAATGTAAGCCTTTGCCACGCTGTTAATCTGTGTATCCGTTATAAGCAAACGGGGTATGCTTTTCTGATAGCCTTGTGGCAGACATTGATAAAGACGCATCTTGCCAAGTATCTGCGCAAACTGGTGTTCAGTCAGATAACTGTTTCCAAGTGTCCGCATCAAGTGAATGTGCTTTGCAGGGTCATAATGGTTGAACATCTCCAAAACAGAACGGAACAAGTCACCTGTACTTGAAACTTCCAAGTTACCAAGATAACCGTCCGTATAAACACACAAGTTGCAGCAGACCATGTTCTTAAAACCCACAAACACCTTGAATCTTTCAACCGTTTTCTTGCTGTAAAGATTCATTTGATTGTAGGCTCTGACACCACCTATTGAAAGAGTGAGTTTGTTTCCCTCTACCGTTTCATAAATGGTAGGTACTTCAAAACAGAACATCATCCGCTCGAAGTATTGTGTCTTGTCACTCTCTAAGAGTTGGTTTGCAGGCTTGTGTATCGCTTCGGGGATTCTTCCCTTTACGATGTGCGAAACACGAATGTCAGGTTTGCCAATCGTTTCACCTGTAAAGAAAGTGTTTGCAGCTTCCCAAACTGTTTCAATAAAGGCATTGTGTGAAATAGTCAGTTCGTTGTCCTTACTGAAAACGGGTACGATGCAATCACTCTGCAAGTGCTGTAAATCAATCTCCATAGTGTTTGCCTCTATGAAATGATTTACTTTCTTCATTTTTGTGGTTTCTTCTGAAATGATAGTTGCATCTTCTGCAAACTGCCCAAAGTTACCACGTCTTTTCTGTGCCATAGTTGGCAATAAAACTAAGTTTTCCATACTTGAAAATTTTTAATTGGTGAATAATTGAGTTTATCTTTTGTTTTTATTCAAGAATGGTGGGGGGACTGAAAGATGTTGTAAAATCGTGTGTATATGACATTCACCAATTTTTGAAATGTGATAGCAAGGGCAAATAGAGGGGATATTGAGAATGTATGTGCATATAGCTTCTTGTTTGTCTATTTATGGATTGCTTTGTTTGGCAGAAATAGAGGATAATGCCATTTTTCCTTATAATTGGCTAAGTTTAGAATAAAATTGTGTGTTGCTATATATCGTTGTATTAGAGTGGTTTATTTTAGATGATACTGAAAATGGATTTTTATAATGTAATATGGATGTGCTTAAAAGCAAAAAGAACAGCCTAAGCTGTCCTTTTAGAATGGCTCACATTATAAATACCTGTGGCTCTTTTTTAGGTGGTATGATATAATCCTTATTGGTAAGCACTTTGACAAAATAGTTTAGGCTGTTTACCGGCTCGTTCAAATTGGGCAATCGTTGTGCCAACTGAAATTTGACGGAGTGCCTTTTTATAAATTCTAAGTCTTTTGCCTGCTTCAAGTCCTGTTGTGTATGAGGATATTCTACTGCTATCTGTCCTATCAACTCTCTTTTATAAGGTGGAGTTTCAAGCCCCTTAGTTTGGCAGAACAGGTCTATCGTAGTGTAAATCTCCTTATAAAGAGGTGGAGTGCCTTTAGGGAAATAGTTGGTGTTACCTTTGTCAAAACAATCAAGTGTGATTTTGTAACAGCCTTTGTGCCGTTCTATCAGATTTAATTCAATGCACTTTTTCATGTACTTCTGAATCGTACCGTATGAAATGCTTAAATGTGCAGCCATTTCTCTAAGGCTGTACAATGTCAGGTTGCAGTTGTTCAGGCAAATGCACTTTATAAGGAGGATAAAGCCTTTGATGTCCGTTTCTTCCTTTAAGGTAAGATTGTCAAAGTGCATTTCAAGAAAACTTCTGCTTACCATGATGAAGTCCTTAGAAGGAATATGCACCTTATAGAAATTTTTTGTTTTGGGCTGTCCGTTTTCAGCTTTGAAGAATTGCCTTGTAATATCAACATAACCAAGTTTTTTAACTTTATGTAGATAATCACTGATTGCATCCGCTTTATATCCTGCTTCTTCTGAAAGCGTTTCCAACAACACATTGGATTCCCCTGTCTTAAAATCGCTCTTAAAAAGAAGCAAGAGATAAATGTATGCTTCTTTATTAGAAAGCTGCTTGCCTAAATTTATAGGAAACACCCTGTAATAATTTTCATCTTCTATTTTCATATCTGTTGAATTTTGGTAGCTATTCTATATGAAGCTGCTGAAAGCCTGTATAGTTATGTTAATAGTAAATATAGTTAATAGTATATCCTTGCCTTTTATATCACCTAATCCGGCTATTTTATATCAGTTTGAGAAACAGCATTAAACAGCATTTCAAGTTGGATATTTCAAGCAACGGATAAGGGCAGAATAGGACTTGCCCTCACACAAGCCCTATTACTTGCCATTATCGCTTTATCCCTCAAAATCCGCATATAAAGCCTTAAATGCTTCCACGTAAGATTTGGCTTCCATAGATTGCCCTTGCTTTGGAGTAAAGTGCTTATTCCATTGCTCTTTGTCTATAAGGTTTATTGTATCAATAACTTTCTGCTCGTCATTTCCGACCTCATTATAGTATTGTTTTAGCCCTTGTGCAAAGCGTCCGTTAAATCTGTCTTCTGATAAAAACTTATGCTCTTTCAAGGCATTCAGAATTTTATCACCTGTTTCACGGGTGGACTTGTTCAGTTGCAGTTTGCCATAATCAGATGTTTTCTTATAGCCCAACTGAATTGACTTTATTTGTTTGGAAGTCAAGTTGATTGTTCCAAAAGTGTAAAGTGCAAAGATAAAAGCTGCTTTGTATTTTTTGCACAATGAAAGAATGTAGTCCATTTCCTTGTCATTGGTGGATATTCCAGAGTTGTAGAAATCACCATTATTCCAGACTTTCCCATTGTTTCGCAAAGCTATGTAACTGACAATATCCATATTTGCAGGGATATGTACTTCTGTATAGGTGGGTTGCACTTCATTCAATGCCGGGAATTGGAGTGCCAAATCCCTATGTTGTCCGTCCTCACAAACCCCGTCATAGTTGAGATAATCTTCTTGTTTGACAACTTCCAATGTTATCTTGAAGTTGCTGATGATGGCTTCTCCTTTGCCTACATTCCGCTCAACTGACATTTTGAATAATTTTCTGTCACCTATCTTTTCAATGGCTTCATCCATAGGTATATATTCAATCGGCATGGATTCAATATAGCCCAAATTCTTGATTTTATTATAGCAAGCCCTTACGTTCTCTTTGTCAATGTTTTGACGGTTGCCCTCAATGAAGAGCAAATTAAGTCTTTTGTTCATAACTATTTCATTTTTATTGTTATTTACTATGTTCAAGTTCTCACCATTATTGATTTTAATTTCTTCCATGACTTTTTATTTTTTTTGTTAATAAGACTTTTATTTACTTGTAACCATTCAGCTTATGCGCACTTGGCTTGCTGATTACGTTGCAAAGGTACGGCGGCTTGAAAAAGTATATAGTGAGTAAATTTCAATTGCAATTTTACTCC
>ULQK01088437.1_pt1 | contig 19587 bp, 18 predicted proteins | sample 1954371 | NCBI WGS metagenome assembly ULQK01 (sample SAMEA4835652, study PRJEB28245) | human gut metagenome | biome: gut microbiome; material: fecal sample | place: Denmark | collected 2008 | reverse complement strand
CTTACCAAGGAAGTGCTCTACCACTGAGCTACAACAGCGATCGCCTTAAAAATCAGCAGTTAGCAGAAGCACGAAAAGGAAATTTCAGCATGGTGTCCAACATTGTGTCCAACAATCGCTACCCGCAATCGCTTGCAGGTTAATGATTAAATGATTTATCAATAGAGAATTTATGGAATGAAAAATGAAAGCGGACAAACATTGCAAAGGGGGTATATTTAAGACCCCTTTGCAAAGTCTGTCCTCGTAACACGTGGAGAAAAACGCGCAGGAAAAATTTCCCCTGCTCTCTCCTTTTAAGAATTGTTGAGTTGCTTTTGTTTCTGTGTATAATTTCGTATTTTTGATATGCGTAATAACCCAAGCATTATGAGCGACATTATTCCGATTGATTCTGAAATCACGACTTTCTCTGACTATCTTAATAATAATTGCCGTGGTATTTTATCTGCCCGATTTGGAGATGGAAAGAGTTTCTTCCTGAATGAAGTTAAGAAGCAATTATCCGATAAGTATTTATTCCTTACAATATATCCCGTCAATTATCAGGTCGCTGAAAATAAAGATATTTTTGAGTATATTAAGCGAGATATATTGTTACAAATCTTGATGACATCCGAGATTGATTTATCGGATGAAAAATACGGCTTTTCATTGAGATTATGGGGATTCTTCAATCAAAATGGGAAAGACCTCGTATCGGATATTGTTTCTTTAATTGCATCTTCTTTGGCAAATATCCCCCAAGATGCTATAAAAGTATTTCGGGACAACATTGCAAAATTCAAAGACTTTTCAAAGAAAGCCAATTCTTCCCAGTCCGATAGTATCGAATCATATTTGGATGAATTTGCAACCCAAAAAGGAGGGATATATGAATTTGATCCCATATCACGGATTATTTATCAACTAATCACAGATATTAAAGAAAATAGTGGTAAGCAGGTCATCCTTGTTATTGAAGATATGGATAGAATTGATCCTGCCCATATATTCCGCATCCTCAATGTATTTTCTGCACATTGGGATATGCAAGATTATTCAGAACAAAAACTTGCACATGGCAACCCTTTGAATAAATACAATTTCGATAAAATATTGCTGGTTTGTCATTTTCAAAACATCAAGAATATCTTTCATCATTTTTATGGAGAGAGAACCGATTTTACGGGTTATATTCATAAATTTTCGTCTTCCACGCCCTATGAATATTCATTAAATGATGTGATTGAAGAATGGATTTTACAGAAAATACCTTTTAATAAAGATACTTTTCCTGCCATTTGCGAGCGGTTGGCAGACCTTATTATGCGGAAATATAAGAATTGTGAAAATATAATTACCAACATTCGACACATTACCAACTTCTTAACCCAATCCAATTACAATATCAGAAAAGAGGATATTCCACCGTATAGCTGGCAAAATGGATACAATGGCTATAATTATTATATTTCTACCTACAATCAAGTTACTCACTTATTATGTATATTAAAGAACTTTGGAATATCTATTGACGAGTTTTTAGCTTTCCATGCAGATCAATTTTACAGTCAATTATGTCGATTTATTGGTCAATGTTGGTTGATTTATCCACAGCTAAATATAGATTTAGATTCTTCAAAATGTAAGTTTAGATTCTCTAATTGTAATGACGACACAATAACCTGTGAATGGGATAATTATTATCAACCTCTACCATGTAAATCAACGAAAGTCAATCCGAATTCTGTTATTCAGCGATTTGAAATAAAATGGATGCAAATGGATACTCTTTTGTACTCACCGCACTTTAAAGAGTTATTTTCAAAGCAGAGTTTTGAAACTGTATTATCGTTTTTTGAAGATTTTATCTATTGATTATATGAACTGCTCCAAATACTTCTCGTTGAAACCCGTCAGCGGGAAACGGAACTCTTTCTGTTTACCCTCTACCGATGTATAGCCGAATACGGCCGTGTCGCTCTTGATATGGGTTTCGAAAAGATTGAGTTTGCAGCTGGACTTGGGTAAATCTATGATGTTTGGCAATACAATGGCGAGATAACCCTCTTCTACGGCCTTTGGATTCAGCAGATAGGAGAATCCTGCCATATAACGACCCCGTTTCTGGAAACAGACGGTCATATCTTTCGTGGGGTCGATGTCGAGTTCAAAAATGTAGGTGAACTCCCGTGGTGTAGGGTCATCAGTTCTACGCCCTACAAACAGGCAGATGCCGTAATTATTATCGTAGGATACGCCTTTGGCTATATACGATACTTGCACATCGTCGATCGTCTCCGTGCCTGTTTTTCAATCGATGCTTGGTGTTTTTCTTTTCATTTCAGCTAAAATTTAGATTGCGTATCTATATTTGATTATGATGTAAATATACGAAAAATTCATGAGATATACGATAAAATATACAAAAAAGACAGACTTGGGCATACGGTATGAAATAAACCGTTCTGTCCAAGTCTGTCCATAAAGATCAAAGGGAACTAATATCATAATTATCCATTACGGTAACCCCAAATATTGTTGTCCCAGCAGGAATATCCACTTTTTCACCTTTCAAGCATAAGAAGAAAAAACCACCCAAAGGCAAAAATGTAAGGCCTAATCCGACTCCTAAGCCAATTGAGGCGCCTTGTCTATTGTTGCTCTCCTTTTCAATACCTCCTGACAATAAGATTGTTTGCCCATCAATTGCAGTGGTCAAAATACACTCTATTTGCAAATAGCCCTGTTTTCCAAGTCCTCGTGCCTTCTTTTTATTCACAGAAAGAATCACAGGTGTTCCTCGGGTAATAGCAGTAACTCCTGCAATCGTTACGTCGCCAGCGATTTCTGCCCTAATAGGAGTGTCTCGATTGCTGTTTGCAGATGTACTCAAACGGACAATAACGGGTGTTCCTCGTTTCAAAGGTATGGCAAATAAAAAATCAGGAAATATGTTACATAGCAACAGTAATACAGCAATACGTTTCATGGATTTTAGTACGGATTATTAAAAATCGCGTCCTACAATCTTAGAGGTATAGTTTTCCCATCCATCTGCCGCTTTGTATATATCTACGGAGGCTTGGGGAACATAAATTTTAGCCTCGCGAGAAATACCCCAAAGTGCGTTATCTCCTAATGTCGGAGGTATAGCCGATTGACAATAAATCTCTTTAAGATGATTACATCTTGCAAATGCCGAATTTTCAATCTCTATAATACCTTCTGGAATAATGACACTGATGAGGTTACGACAAGCAAAGAATGCTTTTGAAGGAATTGTCGTAATCGCATCCTTAAACGTAATAATCCCTTGTCCATTGACATATTCATTATTTGCAAATTGAGGATGGGTTTCTATCTTTGCTGAAATAGGTTTGTTTTGATCGGTCAAATAACAAATTTTATATCCTCTTAATTTTCGAGAAACATTATTTGACTCTACCGAATTTATCTTTGCGGGAACAATTCTTTTTGCTATTTTGGCATCATGCGCTGTTACCTGTTCCTCGGATGCTAAAAACTCAATAACTTGGCCATGAGTAGTAACAATGGTTTCCCAATAAAGTGGAGGAACACCCCGTTGTTTGACTTCTGTATTTACGTTTATTAATGCTTGTGATCCTGACAAATTTGCATTTTTTACCATTTCAGCATAAGCATTCGCCCGCATGGCTTTCAATGAAAGTCCCCCGATACCGAAAACCCGACTAACCGTAGCCGAACCCTTGACGGCACCAATTACTTGGAAATTCTTTTTTGACAATTCTACGTTAGTTTGCATGACATTACGGTTGGCGCTCAAATGTTCAGAAACCGCACAACTTGTCATCAGCCCCGCAGTTGCAATTGCAACCGACAATAGAAGTTTTTTCATAAACTTAAAAGTTTAGATTGTCGTTCAGCACCTATACGACAGTTATTTTGATTGGTTAAAGTAAACAGAAAGCGTGGTGCTGAAAACTTATTTAGCTAAACTGGTCGTAGGAAACCGTGAGAATAAATAAGCAACAACACCACGCCTATATCCACGAATGGATATGACGCGGCAAGATGTTCGCCTATTCTCTTCTCTTAATCGAATTTCCTACGTTCGTTTAGCGAGAACAAGCTACACTTCCCGTGTATTCAATATGTTACTGCAAAAATAACGATATTTGCGGAAAATACAAAACATCTTGCCCTTACGGGTGTTGTTGCCATTATTGGATATATTGCAAAGTTCCCGAAAACAAAGTTATTCTGCAAGGTTTTTATGACTGGATTCTGAATTTTCTTTGTTGCAGTTTGGGAAAATCGTCTCCAAGACGATCCGCACTTCCCGATGTCTCCGTATCGATATGCAATATTACATTGTGTCGAATCTTTGTTTTATGCTGTCTCGATGGCGTAAAATCCATTGTTTGCAATCTGTTATTGTGTAATATTCCAGCATTACGCCACCGAGAAACCAGAAATCAGAGGTTGCAAAATCTTGATGAACTTGCAATTCCCCTAATCTCTGTAATTTATGAATTTACTATATCGATATGCAAGCCGAGTTTTACTCTCCTGCAATCTTCTGTATCACGCCGTCCATGTAGATTGCCTGTCCGCTGGTGGTGCGTCCCCACCAATGGCAACCGAGTGCGTCGATGATTACCTCTCCCTCTCTTTTCAGACGTTCTGCCAGCCATGAATCAATCAACCACCATTCCATGACATCACCCACGAACGGATAGACATACTCCGCTGGCAGCAGGTGCTTATTCAGCATTTCATCCACGACTGCGGTTTGATTCGTCAGTACGCAGTTCTCCACCAATCGCCGTGCTGTCATAGGATATGCTGTTGCATGGCTATATTACGGAGCCATTGGTTAGCGAATGTAGTGTGGTCAGCCTGCAAATGACGATTCAGCAATAGGCCCTTGTCCGTCCATCTTATGCTGTACTGCTCCATACCCATATAATCGTTACGATAGTAGTATGAGATAAACTGCTGGCTTTCTTTGTGCAGGGCGATAATCATTTCAGGGTCGCGCATGGCATCTCCGTTCTGCCGTCCATAATGAGCCAGCGAAATGTGGGTGTACTTATCTGTTCGGTCGATAATTTCGATATGAACAGGCATATATACACCTTTCGTGTTGTCGATAATGGTAGTTTGCAGAGCCAATAAAGCCCGCAGGATTTCCGCTGCTTTTCTGTCGAGTGTTTTCATAGGTTTTAATAGATTTTCATTCTCGACAAGGGGGGGGGAGGGCTTTAGTTAGTGTATCTGCTTGTGTGAGGTATATAAACAAAAAAACTCCGACTTGTAAGTCGGAGTATAATTTGCGTGTAAATAATCAAGGCTCTACACCTAAAATCAAGAGTGGAACTTGAGGTGTCGTGCGTCCCTGTCGCATAACATTATAGACTTCTCCTTCATAATATGCGATACCGCTACTCATTTGTGTTTGCATTTTTTTAGTTGGCAGAATTTCTATTCCAACATTAATCACGCCGCCAGAGTAAAATAGCATATGTTTTACAAATAAATCATAGGCAACAAATGCATATTTTCCAAATTGCACCTCAATGGCTATTTTTTCCTTTACAAAATCAGTCTGGTTGTAGCTGTATATGGGGCTTTCTCCATGTCCCTCTAGGAACTCTTTTTGTTTGTGGGCAGACATTTTAATTGTTGCCTCCAATAGCTCTCGATCTAAGGTAATGTAATAATTATACCTACTTTCAGACCATTGATGTGCTCCAAAAGAATCTTTAAAAACTCTATTTAAATCAACAGGAGAATATAAAATTTTGCCATTCTTTCTGACTTCCTCGCTCCTCTTAGTTTTGCAGGCTTCAGCATTAATTGACTGAATAATATTTACAATCTCATCATATATTGGCTTATGATGTACAAGCAAATATTCTTCTCCATTCAAATGGGAGTATTTCTGTGCAACTTTCATATGGTTAGTTGTTGTTGGTTTGCCATTCTATAGGAGTTTGAGCAACTTTATCATTCGCTGATGGTTGATGAATAGGTTTTCCCATAGGGCGCATTTTCAACGTGCCATTATTGAACTGTTTCACTCTTTCCTCAGCTATCTCGCAATACTCTTTCTCTTTATCAACACTTATACAGTTTCGATCATTCTTAAGAGCCGCAATAAGTGTAGTCCCGACACCTCCAAATGGATCAAGCACCCAGCTATCCTTATTTGTCAAAGCAAGTACACACCGTTCCACCAACTCTATTGGGAACTGACAAGGATGAGCTGTTTTTTCTGGATGATTCGATTTGACATTCGGTATTTCCCAAAAACAACTATCCCAGTCCTGTCGCATTATTTCCCATACATCGGATGGATTTTTCCCTAATGGATTTCCTGATGGTTTGCCCTTGTTCGGGCCTTTATAATGCAATTTGCCAGGATATTTTGAAGGTACTCTAACATTATCTAGATTAAAAATGAAATTGTCAGACTTTGTAAACCAAAGAATCGTTTCATATCGTCCAGAGAATCGATTGGAAGCATGAAGGCCATGTCCAAAATGCCATATTATTCGATTCCGTAATTTTAGTCCTAATTTATTGAATATCTCATAGTAGAAAATATCCAAAGGAAAAACCTCTCCATCCTCAACATAATTTCCAACTTGCCAGCAGATGCTACCTTGATCCGATAGGACTCTAGCCAGCTGCTTTATTATATTCTTCTGTGTATTTAGATAATTTTTTATAGTTGTTTTTGTTTCGTATGATTTGCCTATATTATATGGAGGGGAAGTAATTATCAGATCAAATTTACCTGCTTTTTCTTTGCGCAAATAGCCTAAAACATCTTCATTTTTAATGATATATTTTTTTGTTTCTTCTTTTGTCATTGCCTTATTTTTTTACAAAAATAGAAATTTTTTTGGAATGTAACCTAAGAGATACTTATTATTATTTTGCAATCATTCTATCTCTAATAATGGTCATGCAGGCCGTTGTCTTGCCGTTGATTTTGGGCGTGGTAGTCTTTACCTCGTATCATTTATTGAGGTCTGCGGCCTTTGCTCTCTGCTTTATCCCCAAATCATCGTAAATGCGTTGCAATTCTGCTTTGACCTTGCTTTTGGCGATGGGTGTCTGCTTGGTAAAGGTCGTGTTTATCATCTTCACGATTTTATACTCGGTCGGTGCAGGCTGGCGTTTCATCAACTCTCGTTTAATATTGCTCACATGGTATTTTAATGCCTGTACCTTGTCTGTTCCCAACTCGTCGTAAGCCTGTTTCACCAACGGATATTTAACCGCTATTTGAGCGCATAAATCCTCGTGGCTCTCCAATGAAAAGAATGGCTTGGTTGTTTTCAGACGGTGGTATTCATCGAACAGCTCCTTGAACGTAACCCGTGCATTGGCTTTGCCCTCTATCTTCTCCATAATCTCGCTGAACGTATGGCGGGTTATCGTATAGCCGCTCCTCTTTAATTCACTCGTGAGGTTTACATAGGTTCTGTAAATATGCCTGCATATCTTGAAATTCACAATATCCATATTGGCAAGGTTCTTATCCACCACCAGCCGATTATCCTCTATGCGTACATACTGCTCGTTGATATATTTGATTTTCGATAAGGTCTTTTCTCGTGCCGTATCGCTCAATTTGTTTATCTCGTCGGCATAGCTTACCGCCTCTGCAAGCACTTTCTTTGTCGATGCTACAAATTCATCCAATGTTATCGCTTGGCTGTACTTGGTCGTGGAATAGACGTGTATAATTTCGCCTTTGTATTTGGAATCCCGCAAGCGTCCGCAAATCTGTGTGAACAGGGTCGAAATATCCAACAGCGTATGGGACTTGTTGCCATCGCTGACGATGAATGTAACCCCATTCTCGTCGTATATATCGCACCCCTCAAAGCAAGTCGAGGTGTAAAAGTTGATTTTCTTTACGAGGGCTGACGGCTGGCCGATGGGATACTCCTTGCCTAACTTGCGCTGGTTGTTCTCGCCATTGTCCCCGCTAACCGAACAGACCACTTTAACCTGTTCGGGAGTGAGTTTTGCAAGGTCGATTACCTTTGCGATAAACTCCACGCTGTTTACGAAGATATGCAGGTTATGGGGTAAGCCGTTATCTAATACTTTGCGGCACTCCTTGACGATATACTGTGCAGGCTTGGAGGTCTGACGGGAACGGATGTTGACTTCCATTAAGTGCGGCCAGTCGATTTCGCAAACAGGAAGGTGTTTCAACTCCTCCAAAACATACTCCTGCTCAATCGGAGTAGCCGTCATATAAGTCGCCCTGTCGAATTTAGCGGCTTCTGCAAGTAAATTCTTAATGGCGGTATGACGGAACGAATAGGAGTTGAACAGTACGTGTCATTCGTCCACCAATAAGAATGTATCGTCGTAAGGATTGATGCCGATACTCTGCAATGCCTTAATGGTTCGTGGTAGGGAATCGTAGGTAACGGCGATCTTCAATGGAGAATGGCTCTGTGCATAGGCGATAATCTCCTGTTCTGTTACGCCCTCGTAAACACCCAGTACGGAAATATCATCCTTGCGGTAGATGGTCTTGTTCTTTACCAATGCCACGTAAGGCATGGCGATAATGGTTGGAATGGAATTGCGGATAGCCAACTCGGTAGCTCCGCATCCCGTCTGCTTCTTGTTGAACAGGCAGTTTGCAGGAATCTCGGTCAGAAAGTCTGACAAGTAAGTTGCCCCAGCGGGAGCGTCGATAACTCAATTTTGATTTGTGTTCATAGTTATAAATAATTGATTGTTAATTGTATATCTTTATCTGAAACCTCTTTATATCTCGCATATTTTTTAATTCTGAAACTATATTTATAAAGGAAATATTCATTTCGCACTCAAAAAATATGCGGGAAATCTATCTGTAAAAAGAGAGTAAATCAGCATTTTTCTGCTCCACATATTTTCTGATTCTGAATTACTCTCTTTATAGGGAATCTTCATTTCGTCCTCAAAAAATATGCGACTATCGACCAAAGACAAGGACAGCAAATGATGCTGCCCTTATCCGCCCTATAACATATTTCCTATGGAAGAAACAAGAATTACCCTTATCTGTGAATTGATGTGCAAAGATATAAAATATTTAACATAAACCCAAGTAATTTAGCAAATATTTTTAAGGAAATTTCGTACCTTTGAAATAATCTTAAACTATCTGCATTATGGATATTTACAAATATGTTCATCATATCGGGAATCGGATGTTCCCTGCATATGAAATCGATGAAGACGGAACGGAACATCAAGTCGATACTGCTTGTACGGGTGATTTTATCGTACTGCATAGGGACGGACGGTTGGACATGTCGAGAGTTCCTTTTACCAAAGAACAGTTCATGGCAAATGAACCAGTCGTCCAGTCGTTGCAGGCATTGGATATCGACCTTGATAAATTCTGGATCGCGCTGCTCTTTGTCCATTACCTGACACGGATGAAAACCGAGAATGTGATGGCGATCCCAGCCCCTGCATTCGACCAGTTCCGAGCCTTTGCCAAGTATCTCCATGCCAATCCCGATGCCAGAATCCGTATCTGGCGGGGACGGGAACAGGGAGTAACCATCGAATCTGACGAAGCAATCCAGATGTTGGGTGCTATTCTGGCAGAAAACTCTGCCAAACTCTTTGCCAATCTGTCTCGCGATGTGAAGTTCGGCTTGGGAGATTTCTCGATCAATTTGAAAGATTGCTACAAAATCACCTTTGTTGTTGCGTGCCTGCTACCGTTTCTGGAACAATTCAAAGTGGAGGACAAACGCAGCTCAATACCCAGTAAAGTTTCTTATAACCTTATGCTGTTGATCTCCCGCATTGTTTACATGTTTCGATATACGGATAATAAGAAATTTCTTGATAGTGACGAAAGTATCAAAGGAATCTGGCAACGATACAAGGACGAGGAATGGCATACCATAGGACGAGGTTTCTATTGAAATAATCACTCTGTTTTGAGAATTAAGGACGGTCGCAAGCCGTCCTTTTTTGTCCTACAAATAAGGGGTAGCAGAAATAATACATTTTTCTGCTATCCGACAATAATCTATGTCATAGCGGCTTATGTATGATTTTCGCAAGAGTTGTCCATGCAATCGCGAACATAGGTTCCTTGACATACACCCCTCTTCTCGGTTGGGAGGGAATATCCGAACCGAAAGGCCGAAGGTCGAATCGCACGGTGGGACGAGGATGGGAGTTCGCCCAAGTCATCCTTGGCCCGCCCGACGAGCTGGCAAGAGCTCACCAGTCAGACCCGACGCCGAGAATATAGCAGTATCAGAACCTTGTGGGTGGTACAGGAAAACCCTACTTATTGTAACAACAAAATTTATAATAGACTTAATACCTCGTGGGTGTATAGGTAAACCTGCACATGGAATTATGAAAAAGTTTCAAATTGTAGCAGAAAACGAAAATCGCCAGTTCGCATTCGTCAAGGGCAACCGTCGAATCAACGAAAAGATTTTGGCAGACAAAGAGAAATCCATCAAAGAGTACGGGCAGTTGTCGCCCATCACCGTAGTTAAGGGTGAGGATGTCTACCTTTCGGGAGGGCACTTGACCGATCTGGATGGAAATGATATTCCAGACGAACAGACCGAAAATTATTATGCCGTGCTGGATGGTCAGCATCGTTTGATAGCCTATAAGATGCTGGGGCTGGATTTAAATGACCTCGTAATTTGCGAGCCGCTGAATGCAGAAATGTCGATTGCGGCACTCATCGCTGAAATGAACATATGCGCTACCGCTTGGAAAGGTTCGGACTATATGGCCGCACCTGCAATGACGCTCGACATAAAAGATAACGAAGTGTTCGAGTTTGCTCAGGAATTGCAGCGTAAGAACTATCCGCTTTCGACTATTTCTTTATGGTGTTTTGGAAAGAACTCCCTCAAACCGCGGGATTTCGTGAAGAGTCTGAAAGAGGGCAGATTGCCAAAGGCGTTTGAGAATGCCTCGTGGTATCAACGGAGTATCAAATGGTACAAGGCCGCACAAGAAAAATTCGAGGAAACATTCCTTGCTAAAAAATATTTCATCAATTACATCATTGACCAAGGACGAGAGGCCGCAGACCCAACGGCATTTTACGACCAGATGGAAGATAGAATCAACCGACTGACGGCCGAACAGATACAATTGATTACACATCCTTCAAAAGGGAGTATGACGCAAGAGCAGTCGATTATCGACACGCTTATTCAATGTCTCGGGCGATGATGGATCGATGTGTCGATAGGAAAAGGGAGGTCGGTTTCCATATTGGCCGCCGACCTCCAAACGCCTATAACAGATGAGCCATAGCCGCATCGATCTGACTGTTCTCGAACGAATCCAAGTAAATCTGTGTAGTGGATAGATCAGAGTGTCCCAGCGATTCGGAAATCAAGGCTACGCTTACGCCTGACCGCTTTAAGACCGTGGCATAAGTATGGCGGGCTACATAGGTCGTCAAGTTCGTTGCCAGTCCCAGCCGCTTGCTCCATTCTTTCAACTCTCGGTTTATATGAATCAGAACCTTATGCACCCTATTGTGAATTTGTTGTTCTGTACGGTGTATATGACAGTCGAGAATAGGAAAAATATAGTCCTCTTGCATAGCTTCTGAATGGGCATATCGGGCAATGATTGCCTTTGCTTGCGGATGTAATCGACAAGTCATCGTTTTTCCTGTCTTATGACGGCGATAGAAAATCCGATCCTCTTCCATATCGACGTAGCGTAAGGTGGCAATATCCTTGAAATTGATTCCAGCCGAAAAATAGGAAAACAAGAATATATCCCTTGCAAACTCGGTATAGGGAGACCTCGTTACGGGTAATTCTGCCTGCATCAATCGTTGTATATCCTCTTTATGAATGGCTCGTTTACGTGTCTGTGTCCAATGCTTTCCCACCTTATATGAAATAAAAGGATTCTCCTTGCAAAGGAAAATCTTGTCAGCAACGGCCTTATTGTAAACGGCTTTCAGTACACTGAATTTCGTGGCTATCGAGTTGGATTGGTTGCCCTCTCCACGCAGGAATGTTTCGAAATCGCCCAGCAGGTTGGGAGTAATCTCCTCGAATCGTAATTTGGCAGGATGGAACTTAACGAGCGAGGTATGGGTCGCCGTATATTTAATGGCCGTATTGATTTTCCCCGCTTGTTTCATGGCTGCAATCTGTCGTTCGAAATAGCCGTCCACCAGTTGCGGAGTGCATTTTGAAGTCTGATCAAATAGGTTAGTAAAATCAACTTCCATGTCCAATGCTTCCAACCGCTGGATTTTCTTTCGGTAAGTCGCTAATGTACTGTCTATCTGACTTTGCAGAGCAGCACGGTCGGGGCAGTCTGCCGTTACCATTTCGGCGTCTTTATCCCAATAATGCGGCTCTACCGAAATGCCGAGCGAGAGTTGTTTAGAGGTGCGTTCGTGGATGAACCGTAGCATCAATGGAGACTTGCCATTTTTATAAACGATGCTTGTTCGATGAATTACTTTGATTTTCATCTGCTTGCAGATTACGCAAGCGATATTGGGCAGCGATTTTAATGTCCAACATTATGTCCAACAATGCACGTCCGAACCGCCTTTTCATCCCCTTTTTCCTCACATAACAGCACAAAAAAAGAGATTGCAAATTCTGCAACCTCTTGATTTTATGAGCTGTTGACGAGGCTTGAACTCGTGACCTCTTCCTTACCAAGGAAGTGCTCTACCACTGAGCTACAACAGCGATTGCCTTAAAAAGCGTTGCAAAAATAAGCAACAATTTCGAATTGGCAAAAAAAATCGCGGCTTTTCACGATTTATTTATATCTTTCGTTAGATTTGCGGAACGGAACCGCACAACTATCAACCCGCAACAATGAAAAAGATACTTATTATCGGCGCCGGAGGTCAGATCGGATCGGAACTGACGACCTACCTGCGCGGTATTTACGGCTCGCGCAACGTCGTGGCCACCGACGTACGTGAATGCAAGGCGCTGGGGGCCGACGGCCCGTTCGAAGTGCTCGACGCACTCAACGCCACGTCGGTAGCCTCGGTCGTCGCCCGACACGAGATCGACACGATCTTCAACCTCGTGGCCCTGCTGTCGGCCGTCGGCGAGCGCAATCCCCAAATGGCGTGGCACGTCAACATCGGCGCCTTGATGAACTCGCTCGAGGTGGCGCGCCAGCACCATTGCGCGCTCTTCACCCCCAGCTCGATCGGGGCGTTCGGCCCCTCGTCGCCCAAAGTCCGCACGCCGCAGGACACGGTCATGCAGCCCACGACGATCTACGGCATCTGCAAGGTGACGGGAGAGATGCTGGGCAACTACTACCACCACAAATACGGCGTCGATACCCGTTCGATCCGTTTTCCGGGCATCATTTCGAACGTCACGCTGCCGGGCGGCGGTACGACCGACTATGCCGTGGAGATCTACTACGAAGCGATTCGAAGCGGCCGTTACACCTGCGCCGTGCCCCACGACGTCTACATGGACATGATCTACATGCCCGACGTGCTGCGCGCCTGCGTGGAACTGATGGAGGCCGACCCCGCGCGGCTGCGCCACCGCAACAGCTTCAACATCGCCTCGATGAGCTTCACGCCCGACATCATCGCCGCCGAGATCCGCAAGCGCATCCCCTCGTTCACGATGGACTTCAACATCGATCCCGTCAAGGAGGAGATCGCCCGCAGCTGGCCCGACTCGCTCGACGACACCTGCGCCCGCGAGGAGTGGGGCTGGCGTCCCGAATGGGATCTTTCGCGGATGACCGACGACATGCTCGCCGCGATCCGCAGCCGGACGGCGCATCCCCGCCACGCCTGACATACGACCCTCGCCGTCAGAGACGCCGGAGACGACGAGTCCTCGACGGGAACTTTTCGATAAGCCGAGTACAGAGCCGCGCTCGCCCGGGCCATGCCGAGGCGAGAAAAGGAACACGAATGTGAACGATTTTCCGGCCGTTCCCGTTTTTCGGAATCGCCGTTTACTAAATTTTTTATATATTTGTAAGACTTTAAAACCACTAATCCCATTCGGACCATGACGCAATCCAATGTAAGGGCCGCATTCGAGCGGCATTTCAATACCCACGGAACACTCTACGCCTCGGCGGGACGCATCAACCTGATCGGCGAACACACCGACTACAACGGCGGCTTCGTCTTCCCGGGTGCCGTCGACTGCGGCATCACGGCGATGATCCGCCCCAACGGCACCGACCGCGTGCGCGCCTACGCCGTCGATCTGGACTCCTATGCGGAGTTCGGCTTGCGCGAGGAGGACAAACCCTCCGAGTCGTGGGCCCGCTACATCTTCGGCGTCTGCCGCGAAATCCAGAAGCGCGGCGGCCGCATCGGCGGCTTCGACACTGCCTTTTCGGGCGACGTACCGCTGGGAGCGGGCATGTCGTCGTCGGCAGCGTTGGAGTCGACCTTCGCCTTTGCGCTCAACGACCTCTATGCGCTGGGGATCGACAAGTTCGAACTGGCACGCATCGGTCAGTCGACCGAGCACAACTACTGCGGCGTGAAGTGCGGCATCATGGACCAGTTCGCCTCGGTCTTCGGCAAGAAGGGTTGTCTGATGCGGCTCGACTGCCGTTCGATGGAGTTCGAATACTTCCCCTTCGATCCCGTCGGTTACAAGCTCGTGCTGCTCGATACGGTCGTCAAGCACGAACTGGTCGGCTCGCCCTACAACCGCCGGCGCGAGTCATGCGAGCGCGTGGCGAAGATGCTGGGACAGGAGTTTCTGCGCGGCGCCACGATGGAGCGGCTCGATGCGATCCGCGATGAGATCTCCGACGAAGACTACCGCCGTGCACGCTTCGTGATCGGCGAGGAACGGCGTGTGCTCGACGTCTGCGACGCCTTGCAGCGTGGCGACTACGCCACCGTCGGGGAGCGGATGTACGCCACGCACGAGGGGTTGTCGAAGGACTACGAAGTATCGTGCGAGGAGCTCGACTTCCTGGTCGACGTGGCCCGCGAATGCGGCGTCACGGGGGCACGCATGATGGGCGGCGGCTTCGGCGGCTGCACGATCAACCTCGTGAAGGACGACCTCTTCGCCGATTTCATCGCCACGGCCAAACGCAAATTCACCGAGCGGTTCGGCCACGAACCCAAAGTCTATCCCGTCGTCATCTCGGACGGCGCACATAAAATCGACTGATTCAAACCATCCCGTTACATGAGAAAAACGATCTTCCTTTTCGCTCTGCTCGCCGGCACGCTGTCGCTGCAAGCCCAGAACTACCCCTTGCGCGCCCGCCTGAGCGACCCGAATTCCTTCTCTGTCATCGTCATTCCCGACCCGCAGAGCTACACCAAGTTCGCCGCCAACCAGCCGTTGTTCGAGTTGCAGACGGCATGGATCGCCCGCGAGATCGACTCGCTGCGCATCCTCACGGCGCTCTGCACGGGCGATCTGGTCGAACAGAATGAAACAGCCATCCCGCTGGCCTTCCGCAAGACCGACCAGACCAGCGCCGAGCAGTGGCGGGCCGCGTCGCGCGCCTTCGAGCGGCTCGACAACAAGCTGCCCTACGTCGTCTGCACGGGCAACCACGACTACGGATACACCAAGTCGGAGAACCGCCTGTCGCGCTTCCCCGACTACTTCCCGATGACGCGCAACGAGTGTTGGCGTCACAAAATCGTATCGGTATGCAACAACGCGCACGGAATCCCCACGTTGGAGAACGCCGCCTACGAGTTCCACACCGACACGTGGGGCGATCTGCTGGTCGTATCGCTCGAATTCGCACCGCGCGACGAAGCGATCGAATGGGCGCGCAAACTGGTTGCGGAACCCAGGTACGCGAACACGCGGGTGATCCTGCTGACCCACTCGTTCATCGCATGGAAGGGCAACCGCAAGAAAACGGAACCCTACGAACTGACCGACGCCAACTACCAGCAGGCGATCTGGGACAAGCTCGTCTATCCGTCGTCGAACATCCGGCTGGTCATCTGCGGCCACGAATGCCACCCCACGACGGACTACTTCGAGACGGTCGGCTTCCGCACGGACAAGAACGCCGCCGGCAAATCGGTCGCGCAGATGATGTTCAACGCCCAGACGGCCGACGGACAGTGGCACGGCAACGGCGGCGACTGCTGGCTGCGCATCCTGGAATTCCTGCCCAACGGACGGACCGTATCGGTGCGGACCTTCTCGCCGATGTTCGCCCTTTCGCCCGTCACCTGCGACAAGGCGTGGCGCACGGCCGACTACGACCAATTCACCTTCGACATGGAATAACCGATCGGCTGAAACGAACATCTGTCGCACAACAACTTATCCCCGGATTATGGCAAAAGAGACTGTACTGATTTCGGGCGGTGCCGGATACATCGGCTCGCATACCGCCGTGGAACTGATCGCCGCCGGATACGACGCGGTCATCATCGACAACCTCTCCAACTCGGAGGCGGAGGCCGTCGAGGGTGTGCGGCGCATCACGGGTATCGACGTTCCCTTCGAGCGGGTCGACACCTGCGACGAAGCGGCGCTGCGACGCGTCTTCGAAAAATACGATTTCGGCTCCGTCATCCACTTCGCCGCCTACAAGGCTGTCGGCGAGTCGGTCGCCGAACCGCTCAAATATTACCGCAACAACCTCGCGTCGTTCATGAACGTCTGCGCGCTGATGAAGGAGTTCGGCCGGCCGAACATCCTCTTCTCGTCGTCGGCGACGGTCTACGGCGAGCCCGACACATTGCCCGTCACGGAGCAGACGCCCCGCAAACCCGCCACCTCGCCCTACGGCAACACGAAGCAGATGGCCGAAGACATCCTGCACGACTGCTGCGCGGCCTACGAGGGCCTGCACGGCATCGCGCTGCGCTACTTCAACCCCATCGGCGCCCACCCCTCGGCGCTCATCGGCGAACTGCCGCGCGGCGTGCCGCAGAATCTGGTGCCCTACATCACCCAGACGGCCGCCGGACTGCGCGAATGCCTTTCGATCTTCGGCGACGACTACGACACGCCCGACGGCACCTGCCTGCGTGACTACATCGACGTCGTCGACCTGGCCAAAGCCCATGTAGCCGCGGTCGACCGCATGACGCAGCGGCGGATGAAGGAGGCCTACGAGATTTTCAATATCGGCACGGGCACGCCTGTCTCGGTCCTGGAACTGGTGAAGGGCTTCGAACGGGCGAACGGGCTGACGCTCAACTACAAGATCGTCGGGCGACGGGCCGGCGACGTGAAGGCGGTCTGGGCCGACACGCAGCGCGCCAACAAAGAACTGGGCTGGAAGGCCGAACGGCCTCTCGAAGAGACGCTCCGCTCGGCCTGGGCCTGGGAAAAACACGTGCGCGGAATCGAATAATGCGGCAGGAGATGCGCTGGGAGAGGCATTTCGTTCCCTTCACGGGCAAACTGTCCCTGCTGATCCTGCTCGGACTCTTCATCGGGCTGGTCGGCGGCTGGCAGATCGTCGACGGCATGATCGACTACAACCGCATCGACCCGCGGGAACCCTTTTCCGCACGACTCGTTCGGAAGGAGTGCGTGCGCGAAGCGCCGTTTCCCGTACATCGGTTCCATGTATGCCGCTGTTCCGACGGCCGATTCTTCGACTACCGCGTTTACAAGGCTGAATTCGAGAGCTACGAGACGGGCGACACGCTGCGTCTGTTCCTCACGCGGAACGGCTCGAAGATCATTTCCGAATACAACGTCCGGGAAATGGCGATCCGCACCGTAGGCGGCATAGACATCGATCTCTACCTGCTGCCCGCCGCGGCATTTCTGCTGGCCGCCCTTGTGTCGATATGGCTGCTTTACCGCTGCAAACGTTACATGAATGAATTAGGATAAACTCGAAAACCAGATATCGATTTATGAAACCTACACTTTTCGTACTGGCCGCAGGCATGGGCTCGCGCTACGGCGGTCTCAAACAGTTGGACGGTCTCGGCCCCAACGGCGAGACGATCATGGATTACTCGATCTTCGACGCCATCCGCGGCGGCTTCGGCAAGGTGGTCTTCGTCATCCGCAAGGATTTCGAAGCGGATTTCCGCACGAAGATCCTCTCCAAATACGAAAACCACATCCCCGTCGAGGTGGTCTTCCAGTCGGTCGACGACCTGCCCGAGGGCTTCGTCCACCCCGAAGGACGCACCAAGCCATGGGGTACGAACCACGCCGTGCTGATGGGCAAGGCGGTCATCCGCGAACCGTTCGCCGTCATCAACGCCGACGACTTCTACGGCCGCGACGGCTTCCGCGTACTGGGTCAGTGGCTGTCGAAAGCCGACGGACAGAACCGCTACTGCATGGTGGGCTACCGCGTGGGCAACACCCTCTCGGAGAGCGGCACCGTGGCGCGCGGCATCTGCCGAACCGATGCGAACAATTACCTGACGGGTGTGGTCGAACGGACGGACATCGCCCGCGTCGACGGCCGCATCACCTTCACGGGCGACGACGGACAGCCGACCACCACCGACGACAATACCCCCGTCTCGATGAACATGTGGGGCTTCACGCCCGACTACTTCCGCTACTCGGAGGAGTATTTCAAGGAGTTCCTGCGCGCCAACATCGACAACCCCAAAGCCGAGTATTACATCCCGCTGATGGTCAACAAACTCATCACCGAAGGCACGGCGACGGTCGAGGTGCTCGACACCACGGCCAAGTGGTTCGGCGTGACCTACGCCGCCGACCGTCAGGGCGTGGTCGACAAGATCCGTGCATTGGTCGATGCGGGCGAATACCCCGCCAAACTCTTTTAGGGCGATGACCGTCTCGAAAATCAGCACCGAACCCCACGCGCAGGGCGAGATCGAGGTCTTCCGCCTCGCGAACGCCGCGGGGGCCTACGTCGACGTGTGCAACATCGGCGCTGGCATCACGGCCGTCGTCGTTCCCGACCGTGAAGGGCGCATGGCCGACGTGGCGCTGGGGTACCGCGCCTACGCCGATTACGTCGGCGACGGCGCCTGCTTCGGCAAGACGCCCGGCCGTTTCGCCAACCGGATCGCCGGAGGGCGCTTCACGCTCGACGGCAAGGAGTACCGGCTGGCCGTCAACAACGGCCCCAACCATCTGCACGGCGGCCCGACGGGATTCGCCAACCGCCTGTGGCAGGGTGAAACGACCGGCGACGGCGTGGCCTTCACCCGCACCAGCCCCGACGGCGAGGAGGGCTACCCGGGTACGCTCACGGCGCGCATCGCCTATACGTGGGACGACGACTGCTGCCTGACCGTCCTACTCGAAGCCGCGTGCGACGCCCCCACGATCGTCAACCTGACGAACCACTCCTACTGGAACCTCGCGGGCGAGAACGCAGGATCGGTGCTCGGCCACGAGCTACGGCTCCGCGCCTCGCGCTGGCTGCCGACCGACGAAACGCTGATTCCCACGGGCGAACTCGCCGGCGTCGCCGGCACACCGATGGACTTCCGCACGTCAAAACCGCTCGGCCGCGACATTCGCGCCGATTTCCCCGCATTGCGCTACGGCAAAGGCTACGACAACTGCTGGGCCGTCGACGACTGGCGCGCGGACGAGGAGACGACCGTGGCCGAACTGTACGACCCGAAATCGGGTCGGCGGCTCAGCGTCCGCT
>ULQK01011898.1_pt1 | contig 19622 bp, 23 predicted proteins | sample 1954371 | NCBI WGS metagenome assembly ULQK01 (sample SAMEA4835652, study PRJEB28245) | human gut metagenome | biome: gut microbiome; material: fecal sample | place: Denmark | collected 2008 | reverse complement strand
AGCCGGTTACAGGTTTGAATCCTGTCGCGGTCACAAAAAAGCACCTTTTTAAAAGAGGTGCTTTTTTTGTATCTGCAACTTTGCTATCTACAGCATAATCCAAGGGATTCGGCCGATTATCAAGTTTAACTGCGAATTTGCGATTCAACGTAAAATTTGCTAGAAAAAGACTCTTCTATGTGCCAACATAATCGCTTACTCTTTATTTCTTTTCCGTAAGAAAAAAACGTAGAACAACGTTTCCTGAAAATATTTTTTACAGAAATCCCCTCAAAAGACTAAGGAAGAAGAGAACACCATGCAAAAATCTCAAAAACAGAGCGAGAATTACTTTCCGTAACAAAAATTTCCTACTTCTATAAAATTATGAACGCATTTCTGCAAAGAGGAGAGAATGCTATTTTTCTAATTAAACATAATACGGATTATATTCATTATGCATTTATCAAAAAACACAAGTGTATTTAAAGGAAAACGTACTTGTGTTTAATCTAAAACGTCTTTGCCTTCCAATTAAAACGTAAGGACGTTTGGAATAAAACACAAAGGTGTTTTGAGATGAACGTACTTGCGTTTTTTAAGGCCTTATTCGTACGATTCTATACATCAATAAGCAGATGATTTCAATACCATTTTTATTCGCTCTTGGGGCTTGAGATTACCGATTCTGCGAATAATAAAAACAAGGGCCGAATCCACGAGATGGAAACGGCCCTGAGAATTCGTTTTTCTAAGACAAAACTTTATTTAATCACCAAAATCGGCGTGTTGGAATGGAAAATCATCCGACGGGAAATGCTGGGATTAAACAAGCGTGCAAAGACGTTCCGCTTGTAATTTGACAGACACAGCACGTCGATGCCTTTTTCTTTGACATATGCGTCCAAATTGCTAAGCAGACTTTCTCCGCCCAACATGTCGTAATCAATTGTCAGCTGCGGATATTGCTTTTTGAAATATTCCTGGATGCCCACCAGCTTAATTTCATTCCACGTACGCTTCTGCGCATTGTCGCTCAGATGGATGAACGATACTTCAAAATGATAATCCTTGAAAGTAGTTACCAGTGAGTCAAATGCAATCAAGTCACGCTGGTCAAAGCTGGTAAAGAATGCGACCTTATGGATTTCATCGAAGTTTTTCTTCTGCGCATTTTTCGGGATGACATAGACAAATACCGGGCTACGGTCGATGATTTCGGCCGTCACACTACCGATAAGATCCATTTCCTTCTCACCTTTTCCGCGCGTTCCCATAATGATTATGAGCGGCTTTTCCTCGCGTGCATAATGCAGGATTTCTTCTTCCGGTACACCTTCTTTCAGAGTGCAGGTGTACTTCACATCAGGAAGTTCTCCTTTCTGAATACGTTCTTTAATACTGTTTATCAAATTGTTAAGCTGTTCATGAATACTATCGAGCATGCTCTTGATGCCCAATTCATGCTCCATCGGCAACCCGTAGTTTTCTGTCGCATACTGCAAACTCGGCATGTATACCGGACTGAAATACACGTGCATCAGCACGACTTCTGCCTGTATCTTGGCTGCAAAATTGAAACCGAATTCACAGGCAGCCATCGAATAATCAGAAAAGTCCACCGGTATCAGCACTTGCTTGCCATGCTTTTCTTCCGCCTTTTCTTCGTTGACCACGTCTTCGGCCAACCACGCAGAACTCTCAATGATTTTCAATGCCCTGGGCAAATCACTTTCGCGGATGCGTATTCTCACGCCCGAAGAAATGACAGGCTGAATCAGGTTGACATTATGGATGCAAGCCTCAATTCCTTCATTTTCAAGCACATTCTTCAGAATCTGGGCTTTAGAATAAGTAAGAATGGCCAGTGTTACAAGTTTTTCTTCCATGGCTTCTGCATTTTTAGGTTAATATCATATATCGGATAAACAATAAGGGCCGTAACAGGAACGGATACTCTCCCACTCTCTTGTTACAGCCCTTATCTTATATCAAGCGCGTTGTTCTTCCTTCAGAATGGCTATTGCCTTATCGAGTACCGTAGTATCGTCAAGCATCACCAATCCGCCGTCAGGCCCCGGTTCGAGATGGATACCTACGCTTTTTCCGTCCTTGAAGTTATGTCCGCCAAAGAAATTACGCACCGTTTCCACGCTGAGGTTCAACTCATCCGCAATGCGATGCATGCTTCCCGTGGGCAAAGAATCTTTGATTTTACGAAGTTCGTTAAAGGTTATTGTTCTGTTCATAGTAGTCATAATTAAGTGTTAGACAAAATGTTGTTTTTAATATCGATTTAAATATAGCAAAAGATTGTGACAGCACAAACTTTCCAGCCGTTTTTTTCGAAAATATCTTACTTTCCGGTCAGAAATGCAGACCTTTTGCCACTATCATTCCTCCGATTATCGCATAGAGATAAGTCAGCAGCAGTGTGGCATGCAGAATGGAAATATCATCTTTGGTATATCCGCCCTTGGTGTACTGGGTGGAAATATACTGCGGACAGTCGAAGAATTTCTTGCGTAGACGTGCGTACAGCAGGTACACAAGCACACCGACAACCGATCCGGCCACCGCCCCGCACAGAATATCGCCAGGATAATGCACACCTAAGTACATGCGTGAGTACGAGGGAATCATGGCCCACAGAAACATCATGCAGGTGAAAGGCAGATAGCGCACCAGCAACGAGGCAAACATCGCTACGGCAAAGGTATTGGCAGCATGGCTGGAGATAAACCCATACAAACCTCCCCGATAGTCATTCACCGTCTGCACCAGATACATCAGTTCAGGGTCCTGAGTGGGACGAAAACGGGCAAAATAAGGCTTGCAGAGTCCCGACGCAAACTGATCGGCCAGCGTAACGCACAAAGCGAACATCAGCGTGATAACTATTCCTTGCGGCACACGGTTATTCTTAAACACGACATACAGCAACACCAGTACGGCCGGAATCCATGTCTTGGTGTCTGTCACTGTCCACATGAATCCATCCCAGAACAAGGAGTCGCTTCCGTTAAGAGAAAGTAGCAAAGCCTTGTCGGCCTCTATGAGTTGCTGTATGTCTGCCATTTATGCTTATTTGAATTAAATGATTTCAATTGCTTCCGTCTTCACCCAGCCTTTGTTGCCGTCTTCCAGGCGGATTTCCTTCCAGCCTTTCATCGAATTGTCCTCGATGAAGACTTTCGTACCTTCATGCAGCACGAACAAGTCGGTTCCGCTTTCGTTCGGCGTACTCTTGACATTGATTGTCGGCTCCATCACAATGGCTCCCGTACGGTCTACCAGCTCCGCTTTCTGCTCACTGGCAAAAATATTGCTGCACACCGTCACAATCAGAAATACCACCGCTCCGATAAATCCGGCTTTCTTTATCCAAAGGCGGTTGCCGAAGATATAAAAAGATACTCCTATCAGCAAAAGAATGAACGAGAAAATTCCCACATAGCCCCAGCTCTGTTCGCTCATCATGTTGACCAGCGATTTATACCACGTCACGATGAACACTTCGGCAGTAGGCGTAATCTTATCCACCGTCTTGCTGCGTGCCATGTCCAGATTAAAACGGATATCCGCGTCTCCCGGGTTCAAGAGAAGTGCCCGTTCGTAGTTGAGCACTGCCTTGGCCGTATTCTTCAGCTTGAAGTACGCGTTTCCAAGATTATAATAGATGTCGGCCGATTCTCCCTGCGTCTGCAGGATTTCTTCATACAAGGACGCTGCCTCGCTGAACTTTTCCTTCTGGTATGCTTCGTCAGCTTCCGCCTTTGTGGGAGCTGCCACGGCAAACTGAATATACCCAATCAGGCCTATCAATAATAAAGACAATTTCTTCATATTTAGTCTGCTCTCCTATCCGTTTTAATGTTTGATACTATTTTCCATTTTACTGATGACTTCCACAGAAGCGGAATATACCTTGTCCATCGCCTCGTTTTCGTTGCCCGGAGCATAACGTGCATATTCACATTCGTTGAGCACACCAATGAACTCGGCAATCAAGGCTTCCTGCACGCCGTAGTTGGTCAGTTCGGCCTCAATATTGTCTTTCGACAGCTGAGATACCGGAATACTGAGCTTGTCGCTGATGTATCCCCACAAAGCCTTCAGCACTTCGTCATAGAACTCATTCTTCTTATTTTCTGCCAGCAACTTACCAGCCAGTTTCATACGGCGTGTAGCCACCTTGTTGGCTTTCTTGGTCTTCACCTTCGCCACGTTGGCATTTTCGAGGGCTTTCTGGCGATAAATCACTGCAAAGACAACGAACAGCAGCAACGGAATCAGGTAGCACAGGTAATATCCCACGGTACCGAAGAAGAAGTCTCCCTTCGGATGAAGTGAAGAATCGCCCAACTTGATAAAGCGGATATCACTACCCAGCATCTTCACGCTCTCCTTGTTAGTGAAGTCTGAAATTACCTGATCGGCATTTCCCTGTCCTTTGGCCACCTTCAGGTTATAAGCCTCTGTTTTCAGAGTCTTGTAGCTGTTGCTCTTCAGGTCGAAGTAGGTAAATTCTACTGCCGGAATTGTAAAGTTGCCGGCATGACGCGGAATTGCCAGGTATTCGAATGTCTTCGTACCCGTCAGTCCACTGTTGGTCAGCTTATAATCATCGGTCACTTTCGGGTCATAGATTTCGAAATCCTGCGGGAATTTTACTTCCGGCGTACCGATAAGCTTCATGTTTCCTGTACCGCTCAGTGTCAGTTTGATGGTCACAGCATCGTTGGTCTTTACGTCAGTCGCATTGATAGACGATGCCAGTTTGAACTCACCCACTGCTCCAGAGAATCCGGCCGGTTTGGCAGGAAGCGGCTGCACGTTAATCACTACTTTCGGAGTCGTAATTTTCTTCTTCACTTCCACGTGTCCTCCGCCATTGAAGAAAGCATCAAACGGGTCGTCCGAAACGGTCTGCTGGGCAACCACCCCATCAAATGTAATAGAAGGGATTTCCAGTTTACCCGTCTGCTGCGGGAACAACACATACTGGCTCCATACAGTCGTATTGTAATTCCGTCCTTTATAATGTTCCAGCGTAAAAGTCTTCTGCTGCGGCAACTCTACCTCCTGCGTATGGAAACCCTTCAAATCGGGCATCTTGCCATACAACTGACGCAGATTCACCACGGTATATACCTTATAAGTCAGCAGAATGGCTTCCTGCTCGTGTACGGTGGTTTTGCTGGCTGTAGCCGTGATAAACAAATCGTTGGCTGAGATACGGCTGCCTGCTGCCTGGCTACGTGAAGAAGAAGCACTGCCTCCCCCGTTGTTGCCACTATTTCCCGAGTTCTGGTCCTGCGGAAGCACCTTGATGGAAATGGCATTGGAAAAGACTTTCTCTCCATTTACCTCTACACTGGCTGCCGGAATGGTATACGTACCGGGACTTCCCGCCAAAAGGATATAAGTGAACGCCGTAGAGCTATTCGATGTACGCTTTCCGTTGATAATCTGAATACTGCTCTGCTGAGAGCGGCTCGGCCCCATCAGCACGTCAAAGCCCTTGATGGAAGGAGCACGGAAATCCTTGATGTCTTGCGAATTGACCGTGAATACTAGTCGTACCTGGTCACCGCTTACCACCACGTCGGCAGCTTCTGCCACAAAGCGTACCTTGTCGGCAGCTTTTACCTGCCACGCCGCAAGTATCGTAAAAAGTAAGAATATTATCTTTCGCATTATTCTGTTATTTATGATTATTCATTTGTTCTTCATTGCTTCCAGCCTTACCAGTCTTTTTCCAGCTTGCGTCCCTGCACCTGAATCTGCTTCTTCACCTTATCCTGCACGTTCTTTTCGTCCTGCATCACGGCGTTGAGCAACTGCTGGGCATTTTCCTTCGACATCTGGTTCTGGTTTTGCTGCTGTTGCTGCGGATTCTGCTGCTGTTCTTTCTTGTTCTGGTCTTGCTGGTCCTTGTTCTGCTGCTTGTCATCCTGCTTCTGGTCCTGCTTGTTTTGCTGCTGGTCCTGATTCTGCTGATTCTGCTGCTGATCTTTCAACTGCTTCTGCGCCAGTGCCAGGTTGTAGCGGGTTTCATTATCCTTCGGATTGTTGCGCAAGGACTGCTTATAGGCTTCGATACATTGCGGCAACTGTTTGGACGACTGCAGAATGACTCCCATATTATGGTAAATCTGTGCCAGCTTCTTCTTGTCCTTCTCCAGACGGGAAGCTGCATCAAACTGCTCCATAGCCTCTTTGGCCTTTTCCTGCATCATCAGCGCATTTCCCAGATTGTACATGGCATCGGCCGACTTGGGATTCAGCTCCAGCGCCTTCCGGTAGTCTACTTCCGCCTTGACAAACAAGCTGTCCTTGTAAAGCTTGTTGCCGCTTCGCAGATAATCACGGTCTGTTTTCTGTCCGTATCCGGCCACGGCAGTCAGGGCCAGACACATACACAGAATATATCCTTTCACTTTCATCTCCAGTTTCATTTAAAGAGTTTCACATTCTTGAAAAGCGGATTCTTGCGGTTCAGAATCATCAGGTCGGCAGCCAGTAAAAGAATGGCCAGCCAGGCCAACACCTGGAACTGCTCGTCGAACTCCGTAAAGACCTGTGTCTCTACATCCGCCTTCGCCAGTTTGTTTATTTCCGCATTCAGCGCCTTTTCGGCATTGTTGGTATTGTCTACACGCACGTAAATACCATTTCCGGCTTTAGCAATCTCCTGACACATCTGTTCGTTCAGGCAAGTCACGACCACATTACCGTCCTTGTCGCGACGGAATTCATTGGTACCTTCCACCGGAATAGGTGAACCATCGGGTGAACCTACTCCCAAAACAAATACACGCATACCCTTCTTGGCAGCTTCCTGAGCAGCCTCGATGGCTCCTCCTTCGTGGTTCTCACCATCGGTAATCAGCACGATGGCACGTCCTACTCCTTCATTCGGAGTGAAACTCTTCATAGCCAGGTCGATGGCTCCGCGGATGTCCGTACCCTGTGTGGTAATCAAGGAAGGAGAAATCGTCTCCAGAAACATCTTGGCCGATACATAGTCGCTCGTAATCGGGAGCTGTGTGAAAGCTTCACCTGCAAACACAATCATGGCCACTTTATCGTTGTTGAAGGTCTCCACCAGACGGGAAATCAGCTTCTTCGATTTTTCCAGACGGCTGGGAGTGACATCCCGTGCCAGCATGGAGTTTGAAATATCCAGTGCCACCACCGTTTCCACACCCTGACGCTTCACCGTTTCCATCTTTGAACCGAACTGCGGACGAGCCAGCATGAAAATAACCATGGCCAGCGCAGAAAGCGTCAGCCAGAATTTTACGTCCGGACGATATTTCGACACATCCGGCATGAGATGTGCCAACAACTCCGGACTACCATATTCGCGCAACTTCTTGCGACGGCGATAGTTCGAATAAAAATAGAACACAGCCAGCAAGGGCAACACAATCAGTAAATACAAATATTGAGGTTCTCCAAATCGAAACATGACTTCTTATTTTAAGGTATTTTCTTCAAAACTGTATTCCGCAAAAGAATTTCAAGCAAGATGCTCAGGAATGCAATCAGTGCAAACACCGCATAGGCTTCTTCACGTTTGCTGAATTCCTTCACGTTCAGTTTCGTTTTTTCGAGTTTGTCAATTTCACGGTACACTTCCTTCAGCTTCGTATTGCTGGTAGCACGGAAATAGTTTCCATTAGTTGTTCCGGCAATCTGGCTCATGGTCTGTTCGTCGATTTCCACCGGCATCTGTACATACTGCACACCGGCGTACGTCTGCATCGGATAAGGTGCCGTACCGTTAGTTCCTACACCGATGGTGTACACACGGATACCAAACTGCTTGGCTATTTCGGCCGCAGTAAGCGGAGAAATGTCTCCCCGGTTGTTCACACCATCCGTCAGCAGGATAACAACCTTTGACTTGGCCTTGCTGTCTTTCAGACGACTCACCGCGTTGGCCAGTCCCATACCCAGTGCCGTACCGTCTTCAATCATTCCGCGCTGTACCATGTCGCAGCTCACACTCTGGAACAGATTCAACAGTACTCCGTGGTCTACTGTCAGCGGACACTGTGTAAATGCTTCTCCCGCAAAGATAGTCAGACCGATATTATCGTTCGGACGCCCGTTGATAAACTCTGCCGCTACCTGCTTGGCTGCTTCAATACGGTTCGGCTTCAAATCCTCGGCCAGCATACTGGTCGACACGTCGACCGCCAGCATGATGTCAATACCTTCAATCTCCGTGTTCTGCCAGTTATCGGTAGTTTGCGGGCGTGCCAGTACCAGCACAATCATCACAAACGTCAGAATACGAAGCACAAACGGCGCATGCAGCAAATAAATCTTCCAACTGCGCGGAGCCTTCATGTACATCCATGTGGTAGATACCTGCATGGTCGGTTCCGCCTTTTTGCGGCGCATCACGTACCACACGATATACGGAATCAGCAGCAAAAGCAGAAACAGATATTCTATATTCGCAAAAATCATAGTCTCAATTCATTATTAAATTAGAAAAAGAGGTCGATGATATGGCGCACAGACAAATACAAAGCAATCAGTGCGGCCACACCCGTAATGGCAATGCTGCACAGCAAGGCAATTCGTCCCTGTTTGGAACGCTTCTCCTCCACTTTGATTTCCGTCGGCTCCTTCTTGGCGTTCGGATCTTCCTCTATCTTAGTCTGGTTGATGAAATCTACCGCATTCACCAGGTTCATATCGTTTTCATTCATCAGCGGCGCATATTTCGCAAACTTCACCAGGTCGGCTGTTTCAAACATCACCTTCAGGTCGTGGATAGATTCCTTGTCCTTCTCCTCCAACAGACGCTCGATAATTTCCGCAGACGTCATTTCCATGGCATTGAAGCCGAAACGCTCCTTTATATATATACGGATGACATCGGTCAGCTCCGTATAATAAGCTTTCGGATCTTCACGCTTGACCACCTTGTCTGCCTTGATAGTTTCAATCTTCTTCATGGCAGCCAAATGAGGCGGAAGTTTAGGTTCTACCTTGATAATCTTGATGATAGGCTTATTGTCACGATAGCGAATGATAAAGAAGGCAGTCACCACTCCCAAAGCAATCAGCAACAGGATAGAATATACCATCGGTGCCAAGTCTTCCCAGGTAAGAGGTACTTCCTGAATGGACTTCGGACCAAAGAACTGGTCGGGATGCAAGGTATCCACCGGAATGGAGTACACTTTCAATGCCAGGGCTTTTGAACGGTAAGCCTTATCATTGACCAGCACTTCAAACGGCGGAAGATAATACAAATCAAAAGAAGTCACTGTATATTCCTGTGACACCAGCCAGCGCTTGTTGTCGTTCAGCAGCTGCGTGTCGGGCTTGGCCACATCCAGAATCTCCACTCCCCTGACCAGCGTATCACGCAGCAACGGCAGGCGCAATTTCTGGTTGGCATCCATGCTGACCTGCAATTTGATTTTCGCCTGCTCACCAATAAGCAGCTGCAAGGAGTCGATAGTAGCTTCCACCGTCACCTGCTGGGCTTTCAAGCCCGTTGCACAGCATAAAATCAACACAGCACAGCAACATGCCTTTATCATTTTTGAGTAGTATAATAAGAGATGTCTCATGTCAACTGTCAGTTTCGTTTTGCAAATAAATTCAGCAATGCCTTCACATAATCCTGATCTGTACGTACAGATACAGAATCCACATTGCTGTGAGTAAATGTGTCATTCAGCTTCTGCTGTTTTTCCTTCCACCAGGCATGATGTGCATTGCGCAATGCCTTTGATGAAGTATCAATCCACTGCTCATGACCGGTTTCCGCATCACGCACGTGCATCAGTCCCACGTCCGGAAGTTCTTCCATACGACGGTCGTACACCTGCACAGCCACCACATCATGTTTCCGGTTGGCAATCGTCAACGCATTCTGGAAATCACGTTCGTCAATAAAGTCGCTCAGCATAAAGGCCGTACAGCGTTTCTTCAGCACATTCGTCAGGTACTCAATGGCACACTGCAAATTGGTGCGCTGACTTTCCGGCTTGAAATCAAGCAGTTCACGAATAATATACAGAATATGCTTGCGGCCCTTCTTGGGAGGGATAAATTTCTCGATACGGTCGGAAAAGAAAATCACACCGATTTTATCATTGTTCTGAATGGCGGAAAAGGCGATTGTAGCCGCAATCTCCGTCACCATTTCTTTCTTCAGCTGCTGAATGGTACCGAAGTCCAAACTGTTGGACACGTCCACCAGCAACATGACCGTAAGTTCACGTTCTTCCTCAAAGACTTTCACGAATGGTTTGTCGAAGCGAGCGGTCACATTCCAGTCAATATCGCGCACGTCATCCCCATACTGATACTCGCGGACCTCTGAAAAGGCCATACCACGCCCTTTGAAGGCCGAATGATACTGACCGGCAAAAATATTGCTCGAAAGTCCCCGGGTCTTGATTTCAATCTGACGGACACGCTTTAAAAGTTCACTTGTCTCCATTCCTTTAATATTTGACCGTGTTCCTCTGGGGCAACCAAAGGAACACAGCTTAGTCATTTATAATCATGCAGCCTTCCGACTGCGAATAAAAGCAGACGGGAACTCTCTTCCCCGTCTGCAACCGTTACAGGTATCAATGAATCAGGGCACTTCAACCTTGTTCAGAATCTTGCTGACGATTTCATCAGAAGTCACGTTGGTAGCTTCTGCTTCATAAGTCAGACCGATACGGTGACGAAGCACGTCATGAGCCACGGCTCTCACATCTTCCGGAATCACGTATCCACGACGTTTGATGAAAGCGTAACTACGTGCAGCCAGTGCCAGATTAATAGAAGCACGAGGAGAACCTCCAAAGCCAATCAAGCCCTTCAGTTCTTTCAAGTCGTATTTTTCCGGATAACGGGTAGCAAATACGATATCTGCAATGTACTGTTCAATCTTTTCATCCAGGTATACCTGACGAACCACTTCACGGGCAGCAATAATGTCTTCAGCCTTCAAAATAGGACGAACTTCCGTACGCTCTCCGTTGATGTTCTGACGGATAATCTTCTTTTCTTCTTCCAGCTTCGGATAATCAATAATCACCTTCAGCATGAAACGGTCTACCTGTGCTTCAGGCAACGGATAAGTACCTTCCTGCTCAATCGGGTTCTGCGTAGCCATTACCAGGAAAGGCTTCGGAAGTGCAAAAGTCTGCTTACCCAGTGTCACCTGACGTTCCTGCATGGCCTCGAGCAAGGCACTCTGTACTTTAGCCGGTGCACGGTTAATTTCATCGGCCAGTACAAAGTTGGCAAAAACCGGTCCTTTGTTGGCAACGAACTGCTCATCCTTCTGACTGTAAATCATCGTACCGATAATATCGGCCGGCAGCAAGTCAGGAGTAAACTGCACACGACTGTATTTTGAATCAATCAATGAAGCAAGGGTTTTGATTGCCAAAGTCTTTGCCAATCCCGGAACACCTTCCAGCAGAATATGTCCGTCGGAAAGCAACCCAACCAATAAAGATTCGATAAGATGTTTTTGACCTACGATTACCTGATTCATTCCCTCCATCAGGTTTGTCACAAACGCGCTCTGGCGTTCGATTCGTTCATTCAATTCACGAATGTCAATAGCTTCAGCCATAATTTTCTTCTATTTTAGTTCTCTTTTTTTTCATTAAAAAATGCCCTTTCAGAACATATATCCAAAAAGACACCCCAAAATTAAGGTATTCCCTTAACAGGCACAATAAATTTTGATAAAAAAATATAGACGGGGTTCGCCTTTTAAGGCTTATTGAACTAAAGAAAATTAAAAAGGCCTTGTTTGAATTGAAACAAGGCCTCTCGTTATTTTTTAGGAGTAAGTTGCGGAATCTGAATTGTGGTACCCACCGGCACGTTATCCGGATTCTTGATAATAGCCTTATTGTGCTTCACCAGATAAGGCCACAGTTTTTTATTTCCGTAGAATTTCAGGGCCACACGTACCAGGCTCTCCCCTGGTTTAAGGGTATATGAGCCCTGATTTCCAGTTATCTGGTATTCAACCGTATCGGCTAAGGTTTCCCTTTTCGGTACAGACGTAGATGCTACGGGAGTTTTTTCTTCTTTCTTCGCGACGGTTTTCAAGGTATCCTTCTTCTGCACCAAGGAAGAATCCGTTTTTACGACTAAAGTATCAGCCAACTGCAAGGAGTCCGAAACCACAACAAGTGCAGGCGTTTTCTGTGTTTCGTTCATCAACTTCTCTACCACCTGTTCCGGAATATAGCGTCGGCCCGAGGTCAATACCCATGTCACGATTCCTCCTATGAAAATACCTGCCAGCAAGATGGAGGCAATCATACACCACGGCACATTGGCTTCTTTCCCTGATGGAGTCAGATCAGCAGCGGGAATCCTTTCTTCCTTTTCAGGCAACGTATCTTCCTGCTTTTCTTTCACCTCCTCTTTCTCAGAAACCACCTTCTCCGTTATTGACGCCTGAACAGGTTCCTCTTCTATCGGAGAAGCAGCTTCCGTTTGTGGCAATACTTCATCAGTTTCTTCCGTAGCCGGTTCTGTTGGAGATTCAATTACCACATCGGTTTCTCCGGCCTTCTCTTCCTCGGTTACTGTCTCTTGAGCTTCCACCCCGGTTTCGCCCTCAGGCAAGTCAGTAAAATGCACTTCATCTTTCAGCAGTACCGGCTGGAAATGCGCAAAAGGCTTATTCACCAAATCCTTCAATCCGGTTTCCGGGATAAACGAAACACGCGTATGTGATTGGCTATCCGTAGTTTCCTGTCCGCTGGGAATCGTTTCTTCAGTAGCGTCTACCGTAATCAGTTTAAACGTACCCAGACCTTTCACCTTTACATACTTGTCCCTTGCCAAAGCTTCTTCTATCAATGACAGAAATTCCTTGGCAAAAAGCGCCGCATCAGCCTGGCTCAACTGGCTTTTGCGAGCAAATAAATCCACAAGTTCATGTAAAGTTATTTTATCATTCATCCGACAAGACGTTTTTAACCCTTCCTTTTAACGAAGTAGCCGACTTAAAACTGACAGCCAGTTCGGGAGGTACCAGAAAGCGCTGTTTGGTGACGGGATTCACAGAAATATACTCCATCTTTTTCTCCACCTCAAACGAGCCGAAATCCTGTAGCACCACCGTCTTATTCTCCTGTAAAGACTGCGACACACACTCCGTGAAAGAAGCCAGCAAAGACGCTGTTTCCTTTTCGGTTTTCTCCAAACGACGGGAAAGTTCTTCTATGAATTCCTTGTTGGTCATTTTATTTTACGATTGTAGCATACAAATCAAAATCATCTGCATCGTACACCTTTACCCGATGGAAACTGCCGATTCTCAGACGGTGATTTTCCACCTTTATCAATACCTCCGGATCGACTTCCGGTGAATCAAACTGTGTACGGCCGATATAATAATCACCTTCCTTACGGTCAATGATTACCTTGAATTCCTGTCCAATCTTGCGATGAGACAAGTCGGCAGAGATTTCCTGCTGCAATTCCATCAGTTTATCCAGGCGCTGCTGCTTGACTTCCTGCGGAATCTCATCTTTATAATGCTTGGCAGAATAGGTGCCCTCTTCTTCCGAATAGGCAAATGCACCCATACGATCGAAACGTGCCGTACGGACAAATTCCATCAGTTCCTCAAAATCCTGCTCCGTTTCACCCGGATGACCTACCATCAATGTAGTACGCAAATGAATGCCAGGCACCTCCTTACGGAACTTCTCTATCAACTGATAGGTTTCTGCCTTCGTCACATGGCGACGCATCTTTTGCAGCATGTTATCGCTGATATGCTGCAAGGCAATGTCCATATACTTACATACGTTATCGTTTTCACGCATCACGCGGAACAAATCTTCCGGGAAATGAGCGGGATAAGCATAATGCAGACGAATCCATTCCACACCCGGGATATGTGCCATCTGTTCTATCAGATCCGGCAACATCTGTTTTTTATACAAATCCACTCCGTAATAGGTCAGTTCCTGTGCAATGACCTGAAATTCTTTCACCCCTTCGGAAACCAGCAAGCGCACTTCGTCCAGAATTTCTTCCATAGGACGAGACACATGTTTACCGGTAATGATAGGAATGGCGCAATAAGAACACTTGCGGTCGCAACCTTCTGATATTTTCAGGTATGCATAATGCTTCGGAGTCGTCAGATGACGCTCAATGGCAAATTCAGAATGATAGGCCTTTCCTAAATCGGCCAAAAGTTCATTCCAGTTGAACTTCCCATAGAATTTGTCGACCTGCGGAATCTCCATCTGCAAGTCCTTTAGGTAACGTTCCGACAGACAACCCATTACATACAGTTTTTTCAAGCGTCCCTCTTCCTTTGCCTGACAGAACTCCAGAATCATGTTGATAGATTCCTCTTTGGCATCACCTATAAAGCCACACGTATTGATAACGGCAATTTCTCCCTGCGGATGGTCGCTGTCATGTGTCACCTTGTAGCCGCTAGCTTCCAGCTGTTTCATCAGCTTTTCGGAATCTACCAGATTTTTCGAGCATCCTAAAGTAATTATATCGATTGTATTCTTTCTCATTTTTCAGTGGTTGAGCCAAACAATGAATCTACAAACTCACGGCGACGGAATATCTGCAGGTCTTCCATACCTTCTCCCAGACCGATGTATCTTACCGGAATCTTAAACTGGTCAGAAATTCCAATCACTACTCCACCCTTTGCTGTTCCATCAAGTTTGGTGATAGCCATGGCGGTTACTTCTGTAGCCAAAGTAAACTGTTTGGCCTGTTCGAATGCATTCTGTCCGGTAGAGCCGTCCAGCACCAGCAACACTTCATGAGGTGCATCGGGTACCACCTTTTTCATCACGTTCTTGATTTTTGTCAGCTCGTTCATCAAACCAATCTTATTGTGCAAACGTCCTGCCGTATCAATGATTACCACATCGGCATTATTGGCTTTGGCAGAGCTCAACGTATCAAAAGCTACTGAAGCAGGGTCAGCTCCCATTTTCTGTTTTATTACCGGTACGCCCACACGTTCTCCCCAGATGTCAAGCTGTTCTACAGCTGCGGCACGGAAAGTATCTGCGGCACCCAGATAGACCTTTTTCCCGGCTTTTTTAAACTGATAAGCCAGCTTACCGATAGTCGTCGTTTTTCCTACTCCGTTCACGCCTACCACCATAATCACATAAGGAGTCTTATCCTGAGGCACATCAAAATCGGCAGCATCCACCGTATTGTTTTCCATCAGCAACGCCGCAATCTCCTCACGAAGGATATTGTTCAGCTCCTGTGTATTCACATACTTATCCTTTGCCACTCTGGTTTCAATGCGCTTGATAATGTTCAGCGTAGTTTCTACTCCCACATCAGACGTAATAAGCACTTCTTCCAGATTGTCCAGCACCTCGTCATCCACCTTTGATTTTCCGGCCACCGCACGTGCTATTTTTCCAAATACACTTTCTTTGGTCTTAGACAATCCTTTGTCTAATGTTTCTTTTTTTTCCTTTGAGAAAAAACTAAAAAATCCCATACAACTTACTTTTATCAGTTTCTGACACAAAGATATAACTATTCTCGCTTTCACACAAAAAAAGTTCCTTCCATATTTAAATGAAAGGAACTTTTATTTAGCATTTTATATCTCAAAAGATAAATTATTTCTTGAAGAAGTCCTGTACTTTTTCGTTAGGAACCATTTGTTCGTCAAAAACGTAAGCACCAGTTTTCGGAGACTTAACCATTTTGATAACCTTAGTATAAGAACGGCCTTCTTTACCTGTCTGAAGGGTTGCGACTGTTTTCTTTGCCATGGTCTGTTATTATTTAATTTCTTTATGAACTGTTACTCTTTTCAAAATCGGATTGTATTTCTTCAATTCCAATCTTTCAGTGGTATTTTTTCTATTCTTAGTTGTAATATAACGAGAAGTTCCCGGCATACCACTATCCTTCATTTCTGTACATTCAAGGATTACCTGTACTCTGTTACCTTTAGCTTTTTTAGCCATAGTTTTCTTCTCCTTTTAATTAACCAATAATTTTGATAGTTTTCCAATCACAATAACCTTTTGCTACCGCTTCGTTCAGCGCTGCATCCAGGCCTTTTTTGTTAATAACTCGCAAGCCGTTAGCGCAGATGTTCAAGCTAATCCAGCAATCCTGTTCTACATAGTAGAATTTCTTTGTAAACAAGTTCACATCAAAAGTTCTTTTTGTTCTTCTCTTAGAGTGTGAAACGTTGTTGCCTATCAAGGCTTTCTTTCCGGTAATTTGACAAATTTTCGACATTTCTATCTAGTTTTTATAGTTTTATTCCATGGTTCTCTCAAACGGAGTGCAAAGTAAGTGATTTTATTTTATATAAACAAATCTTTTTTCAACAAATTGAACTTTTACTCCTCTTTTCCTTGATTTTGGCATAATTCCAACAATAATTGGAGGGTTTTTGCCGTTGCAGCCTGAATATTTTTCTCACGACCTTCATCTTCGGTCAATTTAGCCGTAAGTACCGCATCTTTTGTTCCGGCTGCTACCCAAATCGTACCGACCGGTTTTTCCGGACTTCCTCCGCCAGGACCGGCAATTCCGGATGTAGCCATTGCATAATCCACATCCAACGCCTTGATGGCACCCTTTACCATTTCCACAACGGTTTCTTCACTTACTGCCCCATGTTGTTCCAGTGTTTCGGCATTTACATATAAATGCGTTTTCTTTACCTCATCTGAGTAGGCTATAATTCCACCTTTATAGAAACGAGAACTACCTGGGATAGCAGTTATGATGGCTGCCACGTTACCAGCCGTACAACTTTCTGCAGTAGCCAATGTATAGCCTTCTCTCCAGAAAATTTCACTTATCTCCTTACTTAGTGTTTTGGTTTCTACTGACATAATCTGTTTTCTCTAAATTGTTACTTAATGGTTACCCGTGAATAAGCGGGTTTGTCTATAGTGCAAAAATCCTTGTCCAAAAACTTATAATATCCCGTAATGGCGATCATGGCCGCATTGTCGGTAGTATACCCAAACTTTGGTATGAAAATGTTCCAGCCATATTTTTTCGCATGTTCACGGAAAGCGTTTCGCAGACCGTTGTTTGCCGACACTCCTCCGGCTACGGCCACTTCCTTGATGCCTGTATCCTTTACTACCTTACGTAATTTATCCATCAGGATGTCTACAATCGTTTTTTCCAACGAAGCAGCCAAATCCGTCTTATGATGTTCTACGAAATCGGGATCTTCTTTCATCCAGTCTCTGAGCGAGTACAGGAAAGAGGTTTTCAGTCCGCTAAAGCTATAGTCATAGCCCGGGATATGCGGTTTGCTGAATTTAAAGGCTTCCGGATTACCCTGACGCGCCAGCTTGTCGATAATCGGACCACCCGGATAGCCCAGCCCCATCACCTTGGAGCACTTGTCGATAGCCTCTCCTGCCGCATCGTCGATGGTCTGTCCCAACACCTCCATATCATTATACGCATTCACACGGATAATCTGAGAGTTTCCTCCTGAAACCAGCAGGCAGATAAAAGGATATTTAGGCTGTACGTTTTCACCGTCAGGTTCCTGAATAAAGTGTGCCAGCACATGGCCCTGCAAATGGTTCACCTCTACCATCGGAATATCCAGCGAGCGGGCAAGTCCTTTGGCAAAAGACACTCCTACCAGCAAAGAACCCATCAGACCCGGTCCGCGAGTAAAGGCAATGGCACTCAAATCTTCCTTTGCCACTCCGGCACGTTTCAATGCTTCATGCACCACTGGAACGATATTCTGTTGGTGTGCACGCGAGGCCAGTTCCGGAACCACTCCTCCGTAGGCTTCGTGCACTGCCTGGCTGGCAATCACGCTCGACAGCAATACGCCATCCTTTATCACTGCCGCAGAAGTATCATCACAAGAAGATTCTATTCCTAGTATTATTGTACTCATAACGTTCTCCTTCTATATATTAATAGGTCAATATTTCAAGTCCCTGTTCCGTCATCACAAAGGTATGCTCCCATTGTGCGGAAGGAAGCTCATCCTCCGTCACTACGGTCCATCCGTCTTCTTCGTCAATGAAGACTTCCCAGGTTCCCATATTAATCATCGGTTCGATGGTAAACACCATGCCCGGCACAAGCAACATACCTGTGCCCTTCTTGCCAAAGTGTTCCACATCCGGTTCTTCGTGGAATTCCACTCCCACACCGTGACCACACAAATCACGCACCACTGAGAATCCGTTCTTCTTCGCGTGTTTCTCTACGGCATGACCGATGTCTCCCACAAAGCCGAAAGGACGGGCTGCTTCCATACCGATTTCCAGACATTCTTTTGCCACACGTACCAGCTTTTCTTTCTGCGGAGTGGTTTTTCCGATAATGAACATACGTGAAGCGTCGGCATAATAACCGTCCAGAATCGTCGTACAATCCACATTAATAATGTCGCCTTCTTCCAGAATTTCCTCTTCGCTCGGAATTCCATGGCAAACCACCTCATTAATGGAAGTACAACAGCTCTTAGGAAATCCCTCATAGCCCAAGGTTGCCGGAATAGCTCCGTGATCGCGGGTATACTCATATACCAGCTTGTCAATCTCAGCCGTACTCATTCCTGCATGGATTTCCTTTTCCACCAGGTCGAGCACACCTGTATTGATAACGCCGCTACGACGAATTCCTTCAATCTGCTCCGGAGTCTTAATCAACTGGCGAGTCGGAACCAAATGCCCTTTATCCTGATAAAACAGCACTTTCTTGTCCAATTCCGTCAGTTCTGCCCCTTTGGGTACCCTCCAGTTTATCTTATGTCTCTTCATAATCGTCTTTTTTACTTATGTGCAAAGGTATAAGAAAAAAATGGAATAGCGTACGGGAAGCGATATAAAAAACGCTGACAATTTGCAGGCGCATTGTCACATTTCTGTAATATTATCATCAAAACAATTAATAGAAAAGGGAAATACGCTATTCCGATATTATTTTGTTAGCAGAAGATTTGTTACAAAAACAAATTTTATATCTTCGCTCAGCTACTACATTACAATAACTACATTATTTTTGGAATTATGATGAACAAAAACCAAATCGGAACAAATGCGGGTATCGTGTGGAAACTCCTTTCCGACAATGCCCACTGGGAGTACGACAAGCTTAAACAGGCATCCGGTCTGTCAGACAGAGACCTGAATGCGGCTATCGGATGGCTGGCCCGAGAAGACAAAATAGATTTTGACATTGACAAACAGCATGACCGCTTGTTTTTACATGTCAATGTCTACATCGGTTAACACAAAATACCATCAGAGAGAAGGCTCTGGTGGTATTTTGGTTTTATGTCAGACAATGCGGTTCACCGTCACATCAGGAAACTCATGAAGCATCATCAAGAGCAATCCTTCCTCATTCACTCTTTTCGCTCTGATTACCATTGTGATGCGATAGGCTTCATGGTTGTTCTCATACACCTTATTCATCTCGTAGGAGGTTATCTGAAAATTCTCGGAACTGAACTTGCCGGAAAGGGCTTTCAAGGCCTCGGAATTCTCTGCCGTAAGCTCGATAATCATGCTTCGCATTCCTATACTTTTAAAACAATAGCTAAGAACTTCCAGTCCAGCTAACACCAGGAAAGTGGCCAGAATACCTATCATGTACATTCC
>ULQK01036650.1_pt1 | contig 19655 bp, 16 predicted proteins | sample 1954371 | NCBI WGS metagenome assembly ULQK01 (sample SAMEA4835652, study PRJEB28245) | human gut metagenome | biome: gut microbiome; material: fecal sample | place: Denmark | collected 2008 | reverse complement strand
TGGACGACTCGCCCGCCAAGATAGCCACTGCCGTGCGCATCTCGCGGCGCACCATCGCCATAGCCCATCAGAACGTGTGGTTTGCCATAGGTGTCAAGGTGGCAATCCTTGCTCTCGCCACCGTAGGGTTGGGCACCATGTGGATGGCGGTCTTCGCCGATGTGGGCGTCACCGTGCTGGCTGTGCTCAACGCCATGCGCGCCCTCGTGGTTGGCCGCGCCCGGTAGCTGCAGGGCTCCCTGGCTGTGCGCAATGTGTTATAGGGAACAGCGCAGGAAACCTGCCTGAACATAATGGGCCCAAGTCAACGCGCAGCAACGGTCTGCGGCGTCGTGCGGGCCATGGCGGTTGGACGGTGAGTCTCTTCGCCTGACATGAGAAATCCCCATAGTCGCCCTGGGTGGGTGGCTATGGGGATTGATGTTATTGCTGTCAGCCTGGACGGCAGTGATTACTTGCTGAACTTCTCTACCTGCTGACGTATCAGCTCCTGGTCGTCGAAGTAGTTGATCTGCATGGCTGAGCGCACCTCGTCCATGGTCTTCGCGGCGGTTTCGCGTGCGGCCTCCGAGCCCTTCTTGAGGATGTTGAATATCTCGGGGATATCCTGCTCCCACTCGTGGCGACGGGTGCGGATGGGGTCGAGCATCTTGTTGATTACGCTGTTGAGGAACTTCTTGCAGGTACCGTCGCCGATACCTCCCTGCACATACTGCTGCTTCAGGGCTTCGAGGTTCTCAAACTCGGGCCAGAACTCGGCGAAGTCTTCGTCGGTGCTGAAGGCTTCGAGGTATGTGAATACGGCGTTGCCCTCGAGGTGGCCGGGCTCTTCCATGCTCATACGAGGCTCGCCGTTGGACATCTTCTTGACCTTTTTCCATACAGTTGCCGCATCGTCGCTCAGATAGATACAGTTGCCGAGGCTCTTGCTCATCTTTTCCTTGCCGTCGGTACCGGGCAGGCGTCGGCACACGGCCTGCTCGGGCAGCAGGATATTGGGCTCGACGAGCACCTCGCCGTAGGTCTGGTTGAAGCGGCGCACCAGCTCGCGTGTCACCTCGAGCATGGGCTCCTGGTCTTCGCCTGCGGGCACGGTGGTAGCCTTGAAGGCGGTGATGTCGGCGGCCTGAGAGACAGGGTAGCAGAAGAAGCCGAGGGGGAGATTGGCCTCGAAGTTGCGCATCTTGATTTCGGTCTTAACCGTGGGGTTGCGCTGCACGCGCGATACGCTGATGAGGTTGGAGAGATAGGTGGTGAGCTCGGCGAGCTCGGGTATCTGGCTCTGGATGAAGAGCGTGCACTTCTGTGGGTCGAGTCCACATGAGAGATAGTCGAGCGCCACCTCTATGATATTCTGTCTTATCTTCTCGGGGTTGTCGGCATTGTCGGTGAGCGCCTGCACGTCGGCCATGAACACGAACATGCGTTCATAGTCGCCTGCGTCTTGCAGCAACACCCTTCTGCGGAGTGAGCCGATATAGTGTCCCAAGTGTAATTTGCCGGTGGGACGGTCGCCGGTAAGAATGATTTTTCCCATTGTCGTTATGTGATATTCTTAGAGTTACTAATCCATGATGCCTATAAATCGCAGCACGTCGTTGAGGTTGGCTACGACCATGAGGAGTACGAGTATGCCTATGCCGATGTATTCAGCCCATATCATGAAGTTTTCCGAGGGCTTGCGGCGGGTTATCATCTCGTAGAGCAGGAACAGCACGTGTCCTCCGTCGAGTGCGGGGATGGGCAGGAGGTTCATGAAGGCGAGGATGATACTCAGGAAGGCGGTCATCATCCAGAACATGTGCCAGTCCCAAGTCGGGGGGAAGAGGCTGCCGATGGCGCCAAATCCACCGAGGCTCTTGACGCCATCGGTCGAGAATACGTACTTCATGTCGTTGACATAGCCCTTGAGAATGTTGATGCCGTAGCGTGTACCTGCGGGGAAACTCTCAAAGAAGCCATACTCTACCTTGACGGGCTCGTAGTAGGAGAGGAGCGAGGTGAGGCCTACGCCCATCTTCATCTCGGGGGTGAGCACCAGCTGGGTCTCCACGGTGTCCTTGGCGTTGGCGTAGGTGAGGTTTACGGTGCGCAGAGCGAGGCTGTCGCTGCCGGTCTTGGCGTCTTCGAGCTTCTTGTTCAGCCCGGCCATGATGTCCTGAAACTCGTTCCATGTCTCAATCCTGGTGCCGTTGAGGGCGATGATGCGGTCGCCTTTGGCTATTCCTGCCTTCTGCGCGGGAGAGCCTTCCTCGGTGAGTGCCACCTCTGAAGGGATGTATGGGGCGACAAACCGTGGCGACTGCTTGATCATATCGAGCAGATTGAGATTGCCGGGGAGGTGAAGGCTGATGTGCTTGCCGTCGCGGATGATGTCTACGCGGGTGGCTTCAGAGAGTTCGCGCACCAGGTCGATGTTGAAGTCCTTGAACGTGCCGAGGTCGGTGCCCAGCAGGATGTCGTGGTCGGCAAATCCCAGTGCCTTGGCCTCCTTGTTGAACTTCATACCCATGGTCATGTCCTTGGTCGGGACAAACTGTTCGCCCCAGGCGAAGAGCACCATGGAGTAGATGAAGAGCGCGAGGAGGAAGTTGACCAGCACGCCGCCAATCATGACCAGCAGTCGCTGCCAAGCGGGCTTGGAGCGGAACTCCCAGGGCTGGGCAGGCTTTGCCATCTGCTCTTTGTCGAAGCTCTCGTCTATCATACCGGCTATCTTGCAGTAGCCGCCCAATGGCAGCCAGCCTACGCCATACTCGGTGTCGCTGGTCTTGGGCTTGAAGCTGAAGAGCTTGCCCGACCACTTGCCGATACTCATATCGAAGAAGATGAAGAATTTCTCTACTCTTATGCCGAAGAGCTTGGAAAAGAACATGTGTCCTCCTTCATGCAGGAAGACAAGCAGCGAGATTGCCAGAACGAACTGGAGCAGTCTGATTAAAAATATTTCCATTATGATGATTATAACAATTTGTTTAACTGAGTAACTGGGCAGCCACACGGCGGGCCTCGGCGTCGGTCTGGATGTAGACGTCGTAGTCGGGCGAGGCGTCGAAGGAAACCAGGTTCATGGTGCGCTCGATGACGTCGGCCATCTGGAGGAAGCCGCAACGGTCGTGGCGGAACGCCTCGTTCACCACCTCGTTGGCGGCATTGACGATGCAAGGCATGTTGCCACCCTTGCGGATGGAGTCAAACGCCAGGGCAAGACACTTGAACTTGCGCATATCGGGCTCGTAGAACTCGAGGCTCTTGCCATAGAGGTTGAGCCTGTCGCCACGCAGGGGGAGACGGTCGGGGTAGGAGAAGGCATACTGGATGGGCATGCGCATATCTGGCACGCCCAGCTGGGCCTTGACCGAGCCGTCGACAAACTCGACGGCGCTATGCACGATGCTCTGCGGATGCACAAGCACCTGGATGCGGTCGGCTTCGACGCCGAAGAGCCACTTGGCTTCGATGACCTCGAAGCCCTTGTTCATCAGCGAAGCCGAGTCGATGGTAATCTTGGCGCCCATGGTCCAAGTGGGGTGCTTGAGGGCGTCGGCGGCAGTGACCGAGCAGAGCTGCTGGTCGGTGAAGGTGCGGAAGGGACCGCCCGAGCAGGTGAGCAGTATGCGCTCTACCTCGTTGTTGCCCTCGCCGACGATAGACTGGAAGATGGCGCTATGCTCCGAGTCGACAGGGAGAATGGGGGTGTGGTACTGTTGGGCCAGATTGCATATCAGCTCGCCCGCCACGACCAGAGTCTCCTTGTTGGCGAGGCATATCTTCTTGCCGCTCTTGATGGCGTGGATGGTGGGGGTGAGCCCGGCAAATCCTACCATCGCGGTGAGCACCATGTCTATGGGCTCGGCTTCTACTATCTGGTTGAGGGCGTCGCGGCCGGCATAGACCTTGATGTCGGGCTGGTCGTCGAGCAGCGCGCAGAGTTCACCGTATTTGTCCTCGTTGGCTATGACCACGGCAGCCGGGTGGAACTTCCGGGCCTGCTGAGCCAACTCCATCACGCGGTTGTTGGCCGTGAGGCAGTAGACTTCGTAGAGGTCGGGATGCTGTTCGATGACATCCAGTGCCTGGGTACCTATCGAGCCCGTACTGCCAAGTATGCAGATTTGTTTCTTCATTATTATATTATATATCCATGATGCCTTCGGGCAGCCGGGTCCAGAAGGCCCGAGCCTCGGCATCTACCTTTTCTATCAGTTCTTCGTGGGCGGGAACGAGCAGAGAGTCGCCCGCCGGGGTGGTGATGTCAAACAGGGTGTTGATGGTGCTGTCGTCTACGTGGTCGATGGTGCCCACCTCTCTGCCGGTGGTGCTGTCGATGAGCTTGAAGCCCACTATCTCGCTCCAGCCGAAGCCGGCCTCGTCGCTGTCCGAGAGCTCACGGGGGAAGTAGACCTTGGCGCCGGTCAGGCTGCGGGCCTGCTCCTGGGTATCGATGTCGCAAAACTTCATCAGCACGGTCTCGTCGCTCTTGAAGCGGTATTCCTCCATGAAGAAGGGGACGAGGATACCGTCGAGTTCGAGCAGCAGATATTCGGCGTCGACGCGGTCAAACACGTCGTCGCTTATCTGGAAGGTTATCTCGCCCTTCACGCCGTGGGGTCTGCCCAGGCGTCCTATCTGGAATACGTCGTCGGGGGTTATCATCAGCTTTCGATGCGTTGGATGTGGGCGCCCAGACGGTTCAGACGGTTTTCGATGTCTTCATATCCACGGTCTATCTGGGCGATGTTGTCTATGCGGCTGGTGCCGTTGGCACTCATGGCGGCTATGAGCAGTGCTATTCCGGCACGGATGTCGGGACTGGTCATGCGGCCGGCTCTGAGCCTGCGGGCGTGGTCGTTGCCGTTGACCACGGCGCGGTGGGGGTCACAGAGGATAATCTGCGCGCCCATATCGATGAGCTTGTCTACGAAGAAGAGACGGCTCTCAAACATCTTCTGGTGTATCAGCACATTACCTTTGGCCATCGTAGCCACCACGATGAGCACCGACAGGAGGTCGGGGGTGAGCCCGGGCCAAGGGGCATCGGCGAGGGTCATGATAGAGCCGTCGATAAACGAGTCTATCTCGTAGTGGGGCTGCTCGGGGATGAACAGGTCATCACCGTCTTCCTCTATCTTGATGCCCAACCGCCTGAAGGCGTCGGGTATCATGCCCAGGTTGGGCAGCGACACGTTCTTGATGCGTACACCCTTGCCCACCATGGCTGCCATGCCGATAAACGAGCCTACCTCTATCATGTCGGGCAGTATGGTGTGGCTTGTGCCGTGCAGCGCGTCCACTCCCTCGATGGTGAGTAGGTTCGACGCCACGCCGCTGATGCGGGCGCCCATGCTGTTGAGCATCCGGCAGAGCTGCTGGATGTAGGGCTCGCATGCCGCGTTATATATAGTGGTGGTGCCCTCGGCCAGCACTGCCGCCATGATGATGTTGGCAGTACCCGTTACCGATGCCTCGTCGAGCAGCATATATCTGCCGTGCAGCCTGTCGGCCTTGATGGTGAACACGTTGCGATGGCTGTCATGGGCGAAGTCGGCCCCCAGTTGCTTGAAGCCGATGAAGTGGGTGTCCAGACGCCTGCGGCCTATCTTGTCGCCGCCAGGCTGAGCCACCGTGGCTTGACCGTATTTGCCCAAGAGCGGGCCGATGGTCATCACCGAACCTCGCAGCGACGCACTCTTGCGCACGAACTCGTCGCTGGCCAGATAGTTCAGGTCTATGTGGGCTGCCGTGAAGGTATAGTCGTTCTTGGCGTTGCGCACCACGTCGACACCCATGTCCTGCAGCAGCTTGATGAGATTGCATACATCCAGTATCTCGGGAATATTGGTTATCCTTACCGGCTCGGTGGTGAGCAGACAGGCGCAGATTACCTCCAGAGCCTCGTTCTTGGCGCCCTGCGGGGTTATCTCTCCGTGCAATCCATGTCCGCCCTCGATGATAAATGACTCCATAGACGTTGGGGGTTGGGGTTATTTCTTCTTATTATTGCGTTTCTTCTCGGTAAACTCTCTGACGTCAATCTTCTCAAACTTGAAGGTGCTCAGGTCGAGTTGTATCTTGCCGTCGGTAAACTTGGCGAGGTCCGACGCCACCTTCTCGTCGTCCGACGAACCATGGCTCCACTGATAGAGGCAACGCTTCATCTGGTTGGCGGTGAGCTTGACGAGATTGTCGCGTTCCTTGCCGGGCTCCATAGTCTTGAGTTTGGCGAAGAGCTCGAATATCATGTTGCCGTAGTGTCTCACCGGGATGCGCTGCATGGGATAGTCCATGGGCTGCGGCTTGGCGTCCACGGCGTGGGCCTGCTTGATGTCGTAGGGCCAGTCTATGTCGAGCTCGAAATGGCTCATGATGGCCAGATGGTCCCACAGCTTCTGCTTGTAGTCGGCGCTCTCGCGGTTGGCGGGATACATGCGGTCCATGATGGCGATGATGGTTTGGGCACACTGCTGGCGCTCTGCCTTGCTGGGCAGTGTGATGGCGTGCTCCACCATCTTCTGCACCTCGCGGCCATATTCGGGCAGTATCAGCTTCTCCCGCTGGGTGTTGTAGTCAAGTCCTTCTATTTGCATAGTCCTTACTGTAATGTCTTGGGTTGGGTATATGTCGTGTCTCAGAGCAGCTTCTTGGGCATCTTGGCCACAAAGTCCTTGAGATAGAATGGCACGAAGTAGGCCACGTCTTCGGTCTTGCCCTGGGCGATGCGGCGCTCAGCCAGAGGGAACATGTTCTTGGCCAGGGGCTCGATGCCGTCGATGTAGCGGGCATTGGGGTGGGCGATGACGTCCATACACTTGGCGGCGCCGTTGCCGAAGAAGTAGACGGGGCGCTCGTCGAGATACTTCCTGTAGGTGTCGGCGTCTACCACGTCGGCCTGGATGGGACGCACCTCATGCAGGGCGCGGTCGAAAATCTGTGCATACACCTCCATGCGGCGGGCGTCTATCATGGGGCAGAGCAGCGCGTTCTCCTCCTTTACCATCTCCTGCAACAGCACGGGCACACACATCAGTTCGAGAGTGGGTATAGCCACCAGGCTTACACCACGTCCGTAGCACACTCCTTTGGCCATAGACGTGCCGATGCGCAGACCGGTATACGAACCGGGGCCGCAGCTCACAGCCACGGCGTCGAGGGGTATGGCGTGGCTCTCGGCAAAGGAGAGCGCTTCATCGACAAATTTACCCAACCGCTCGTTGTGGTTGGGGCCGGTATGGTCTTCCTGATTGAAGATACATGCACCGTTTTCGCTCACCGATACAGAGCAGACATTGGTGCTTGTTTCAATGTTTAATATACACGACATGAATTTTAATTTACTAAATAACTGCAAATTTACGGTTTTTTTCCTACATTTTTGTTACTTTTGCAGAAATTTAACGTGTAACTACTATGATACAGTCAATGACGGGCTACGGAAAGGCAGTCCTTACTTATGGAGAAAAGAAAATCAACGTCGAGGTGAAGTCGTTGAACAGCAAGACGATGGACCTCTCTACCCGTATAGCGCCACTCTATCGCGAGAAGGAGATGGAGATACGACAGATGCTTACCCGCAAACTGGTCAGGGGCAAGGTCGACTTCTCTATCTGGATCGAGAAGGACGAGGTGGCCGACGCTGCCACCATCAACGCCGCCCTCGTAGACAATTATTACCACCAGATACGAGACATTGCCGCCAAGACGGGTATTCCTGAGCCTCAGGACTGGTTTTACACGTTGCTTCGCATGCCCGATGTTACCTCTCGTGTCGAGGCTGTTGTCCTCGAGCCCGAGGAGTGGGCAGTGGCATGCCAGGCTATTGACGCCGCCGTCGGCGCGCTCATAGACTTCCGCCATCAGGAGGGTGCAGCCCTCGAGCGCAAGTTCAATGAGAAGATAGACAACATCGAGCGGCTGCTCGCCAGCATCGAGCCCTTCGAGAAGGCACGTGTCCAGAAGATACGCGAGCAGATCGTCAAGGGCCTCGAGCAGCTCCCCGAAGCCAGCTACGACAAGAACCGGCTCGAGCAAGAGCTCATCTACTATATCGAGAAACTGGATATAAGCGAAGAGAAGCAGCGCCTCACCAACCACCTCAAGTACTTCCGCGAGACTATGGCCGAGGACCAGGCCAACGGAAAGAAGCTGGGATTTATCGCACAGGAGATGGGACGCGAAATCAATACCACCGGCTCCAAGAGCAACCAGGCTGAGATGCAGAACATCGTGGTCAAGATGAAAGACGAGCTCGAGCAGATCAAGGAACAGGTACTCAACGCACTCTAATCATGACAAAGCCAGGCAAACTCATCATATTCTGCGCACCATCGGGCTCGGGCAAGAGCACCCTGGTGCAGTGGCTCATGGCTGCACACCCCGAGCTCCATCTCGCGTTCTCCATCAGCTGCACATCGCGCCCGCCGCGAGGCACCGAGCAGAACGGCGTCGAGTATTTCTTTATCTCGCCCGACGAGTTCCGTCAGCGCGTGGCTGCCGACGAGTTCCTCGAGTACGAGGAGGTCTATGAGGGCCGCTTCTACGGCACCCTCAAGAGCCAGGTAGACACCCAGACACAGCGCGGAGAAAACGTGCTCTTCGACGTCGATGTCAAGGGCGGATGCAACATCAAGGACTTCTATGGCGACCGTGCCCTGAGCATCTTTGTCCAGCCTCCCTCGATCGACGAGTTGCGCCGCCGCCTCGTGGCACGTGCCACCGACACCCCCGAAGCCATCGAGCAGCGCGTGGGCAAGGCTGCCTACGAACTTACCTTTGCGCCGCGCTTCGACCATGTCGTGGTCAACGACGACCTGGAGCGTGCCAAGGAGGAGGTATACCGGCTCGTGAGTGGTTTTGTGAACCGATAGCCCCGCACCTCATCCCTTCACCCTCATTCCCATGACCCTCTCGACCAGACAGATAGGCATCTTCGGCGGTTCGTTCAACCCCATCCACTGCGGACACATCGCCCTGGCGCGCCACCTGCTCACGGCGCTCGGGCTCGACGAGATATGGTTTGTCGTGTCGCCCCTCAACCCCTTCAAGACCCAGGCCACCGACCTCCTGGCCGACGATGTGCGCTACGCCATCACCGCACGCGCCCTGGCCAGCCAACCCGGCCTCAGCGCCAGCAATGTAGAGTTCACCCTGCCGCGCCCGTCGTATATGTGGAACACGCTCTGCCACTTGTCAGAGCTGCATCCCCGTGCCCGCTTCACCCTGCTCATCGGCGCCGACAACTGGCTGGCGTTCGACCGCTGGGCCCACAGCCAAGATATCATCACCCACTACCGCATAGCCGTCTATCCGCGGCCGGGCTATGAGGTCGATGCCGCCGCCATGCCGCCCTCGGTCACCTACGTCCATTCCGACCTGTACCCCGTGAGCAGCACCGAGATACGCCGCCGCATCGCCGCCGGCGAGTCGATAGAGGGCATGGTGCCCCAAGACATCCAGGCAATGGTAGAGCATTACTACCGCTAACCCGCCACCATCGCCGCGCCAGCCCAATTCAACGCCGTACACATTCTCATTCTCTCCACCTGCGCGCAGCCCATCTCCGCTTGCGCGCAGCCCATCTCCGCTTGCGCGTAGCCCATCTCCGCTTGCGCGTAGCCCATCTTCACCCACTCTCCGCACCTCGCTCCACCATCCGCGTTCATCGTGGCAGCCACCCTGGCAGCTTGCGATACTATGTCGCTGCTTCTCGTTGAGGCTCAGTTACTATTAATCTTGCTCTTCATCATGTTTATCTTGGTTTCGTGCCATGATACAATCGTTTCGTGCTTTGCCGTCACGATTTCACGCCACGATTTTATCGTTTCCCGCTTTGCAATAAGTCTTATGTGGCCCTCTGCGCCTTTGGCCAGCCGCGCGGATGTCGGTGAAACCATCTCCAGCAGCGTAGAGAGTACCTTGGGCAGCGTGGAGAGTACCTTGGGCAGCGTGGAGGGCTCCTCTGGTGGCGTGAAGAGTACCTTGGGCGGCGTGGAGGGTTCCTCTGGCAGCGTGGAGAGTACCTTGGGCGGCGTGGAGAGTATCTTGGGCAGCGTAGAGAGTATCTTGGGCAGCGTGGAGGGCTCCTCTGGCGGCGTGGAGGGTATCTTGGTCGACCTGCAGTCGGTTCCCACCACTACGGCGACAGACGCCAGAGCCCCCGCCTTGTCGCTCCATCGGGTGGAGTGGCAGAGCGGGGGCTCTTGGGATATGGATGCGACGATGGGGGCTTATCGCTTCATGCTCTCGGGCAGTGCGGGCATCGCGCCGTGCTGGGTGCAGACATAGGCGCTCACCTCTACGGCGTGCTTATGGGCCTGGGCGATGGTCATTCCTTTGAGGATGCAGGCGCAGAAGGTGCCGGTAAACGAGTCGCCGGCGCCCACGGTGTCGGCAACCTCCACATGAGGAGTCTCGTGGAACGACTTGCAGCCGGGGGCGAAGACATAGCTGCCGTTGACACCACAGGTGAGCACGAGCATATCCAGATTGTACTTGCCGAGGATGAGCCAGCACTTGTTCTCAATGTCCAGACCGGGATAGCCGAAGAGGCGGCCCAGCGTGATGAGCTCTTCATCATTTATCTTCAGTATATTGCAACGCTTCAGACTCTCGCAGATAATCTCCTTGGTATAGAAATTCTGGCGGAGATTGATATCAAAGATCTTGAGACAGTCATCGGGAGTGCTGTCGAGGAATTGGTAGATGGTATTGCGGCTTACCTCGTTGCGCTGTGCCAACGAGCCCCAGCATACGGCGCATGCCTGGTTTGCCACGTTGCTGACGGCGTCGGTGAAGGGTATGTTGTCCCACGCCACGCCCGTCTTGATTTCATAAGTAGGTACACCCTGGTCGTCCAGTTCCACCTGTACGGTGCCTGTAGGATAGTTTACGCGGGGCAGGAGATAGTCCAGGTGCTTCTCTTCGAGCTGGCGGATAGCCTCGTCGCCATAGGCGTCGTTGCCCAAGGCGCTGACAGCTATCGAGCGCAGACCGTGCTGGCCGGCATGATAAGCGAAGTTGGCAGGGGCGCCACCCAGTTGGGAGCCGGAGGGGAACACATCAAACAGCACCTCACCCAGGCCCACACAGTATTTGTTCTTGAAATCGGTATTCATAGTCTTGTCTTTGTTGAGTTGTTACATCTTGATTTTACCAATATATGTGAAGAGGTAGGCCACGCCTACAGCCATTACCAGCACAGCGCCTATCTGGCCGATGGCATCGCTGGCAAAGCCCATGAGCAATGGGAAGACAGTGCCACCAAAGAGGCCCATAATCATCAGGCCGCTTACCTCGTTCTTCTTCTCGGGCAGCGCGAGCAGAGCCTGAGAGAAGATGATGGAGAAGACGTTGGAGTTGCCGTAGCCTACGAGTGCGATGGCGATGTAGAGCATCTCTCTGCTCTCGCTGACAAACATGCCTACCATGCTCAGCGCCATCATCACGATGCTGATGATGAAGAATGTGCGTGACTTCATCACGCGGAGGAAGAATGAGCCGGTGAGGCATCCGATGGTACGGAAGATGAAGTAGATGGATGTGGCTTCTGCAGCCTCGTTGAGAGTCCAGCCCAGGCGCTCCATCAGCAGCTTGGGGGCTGTGGTGTTGGTGCCCACGTCGATGCCCACATGGCACATGATGCCCACAAACGACAGCAGCACGATGGGGCGGGTCAGCAGGCTGATACATTCGCCCATGCCAGAGGCCTTGCCCTGGGGCTTCTCTTCATCGATAGGAGTGCCGGCGAGGAAGATGGAGGCGCAGATGCCTATCACCATGTAGATGGGGAACAGCACACGCCAGCCCATGCCCAAGGAGGGAACAGCCCCGATGGCGCCCCACATGGCGATGTATGGTGCCATGAACGAGGCGATGGCTTTGACAAACTGGCCGAAGGTGAGGGTCGACGCCAGGTTCTTGCCCGTGGTGACAGCCGATACCAGCGGGTTGAGCGAGGTCTGCATCAGCGCGTTGCCGATGCCCAGGAGGGAGAACGAGGCCAGCATGATGCCGAAACTCTCGCCCACGATGGGCAGCAGCAGCGAGACTACGGTCACCACCAGCGACAGCAGTACTGTCTTCTTGCGGCCGATGCGGTTCATCAGCATGCCCGTAGGCACCGAGAATATCAGAAACCAGAAGAAGACCAGTGACGGAAACAGGTTGGCTGTGGCGTCGTTGAGGTTGAGGTCTTCCTTGACATAGTTGGAGGCAATGCCGACCAGGTCTACAAATCCCATGGTGAAGAAGCAGAACATCAATGGGATGATGGTGAGCTTGGATGAAGTCTTCATAATTATAGCGCGAGCTTATGTACGTTGATGTTGTTGAATTGTGCCTTGCCACCCTCGGCGTAGAGCTTCACGTTCTCGTAGGGGGCAACGGGGAATACGAGGTTGGTCATGGCGATGCGGCCGCCGTCGACGAAGAGCTCGATGGATGACTTGTCGACGAAGATATCTACGTGGTAGGTCTTCTTGCCGGCCTGGCAGAGTGAGAGCGGAGCCCATGTGGCCAGGGCGAAGTCGTTCTTGTAGTTGATGGCATTGACCATGCGGGCGGGCTGCTTGCCCTCGGCTGCGCGCTGCTTGTCCCAGGCCAGCTCGATGTCATGGGGCACAGCCTGCTTGCCAAAGTCGGTGAGTCCGCTTTCGGTGCGGTCCATCACCACCTTGCCCTGCTTCATGTCGAAGTAGATGAGGGTGCGCTCGCGCTTGTTGTTGGAAATCTCGATGCCGGCTATGCCGTTGGCGTCGGGGGTGATGTCGGCCTCAATCTCGAAGGCGCCGTCCATGCCGGCGGTCAGACTGGCAAACGCCTTGGACTCGTCGACTGTCTCGTTGGCCAATGTGCGGGTTGTCTTGCGCAGAGCGTATACCTCGGGGGCAACATCTTCAGACAGATAGTACTTGCCGTTGTTCTCAAAGAGCTTCAGCTCGCGTTGCAGACCATTGGCGCCGCGGTTCTGCTTGAACGGGGTGAGGTTGGCGTACTGCCAGTTGCTCATCCAGGTTATCGCCAGCACTCTGTCGCCGGTGTTGGAGAAGGTAACAGTGGCATAATGGTCCTTACCCCAGTCCATCCACTTCACGTCTTTGGCATCGGGGCAGGTAAACTGCTTGCCGTCGAAGTCGCCGACGAAGTACTCGGTGGCGCTGCCGCCAAACCAGCATCCAGGGTTGATGTTCATAGTCATCACCCATTTCATGTTGTTCTTGTCGCCATTGACGGGCAACTGGAAGAAGTCTGGGCACTCATACTGGCATGGCTGCTGGCCCAGTCCCTTGCCAAAGGCGCTCACGTAGTCCCATTTCTTCAGGTTCTTGGACTTATAGAAACGGGTCTCCTTGTCGGCAGAAACAATCATATACCAGCACTTGCCCTTCTCATACCAGAACACCTTGGGGTCGCGGAAGTCCTTGAGACCGTCAAAGGGAGTGAGCACGGGGTTGCCCTCATACTTGGTGAAGGTGCGGCCGTTGTCGTTGCTGTAGGCGATACACTGCACCTCGTCGTGGTTTACACTGTTGTTGGTGTAGATGGCGATGATGGCGTTCTTGCCAAATCCGGCGGTATTCTTCTTGTCGACTACCGAACTGCCGGAGAAGATGTGGCCCACGGGGTCACGGGCGATGGCTGGGTCGAGGTGCTCCCAGTGTACCAGGTCTTTGCTCACGGCGTGTCCCCAGTGCATATTGCCCCACTTGCTGCCATAGGGATTGTACTGGAAGTAGAGGTGGTACTCCCCGTCCTTATAGACCATGCCGTTGGGGTCGTTCATCCATCCGTAGAGGGGAGTGAAGTGGTAAGAGGGACGGTAGTAGTCGGTATTGGTGGTATCGAAGGTGTTGCTCAGCTTCATCAGGTTGAGGGCGAGGGCGTCCTTGGCGAGGCCGAGTATCTTGACGGTAGCGGTCTTGCCATGTCCCAGCGCGAAGGGCACATAGTAGTCGGCGCCGTTTTGAGCCAGGCGCACGTCCATCCAAGTGTCGTCCTTGGAGCCGGTATCGAGCAGCACCTGTGCTTCATCCTTCTCTTCCTGGATGGGCAGCAGGATGTACTTGGTGGGGTTGTCCACACGGATAATGGTTGTGTCGCCCTTGTGTTCGATGTCCATCTTCTGGGCGGTGGCGGTGGTGGCAACTGTAGCCATCAGCATGAGGCATGCCGCCTTTATTATGTTGCTTGTTCTCATTGTGTTGTTGTTTAGTTATTATATTAACGGTATTGTTGTCTGTTTCTTGTGTGCCGACAACCCTATACCTATTATTATATAGGGTTGTCAGCGTGTGTGTGAAGAGTGAGAGTGATCAGAATTTGAGAGATGCGGTAAACTCTACGGTGAACGGGCGCAGATAGCTGCCAGTCATGATCTGGTTCTTGATGTTCTTGGCCTCGTCCTTGGTTATCAGCTCGGCGCCGGCGATGCTGCCCTTGGCTCCGGTCTGGTTGAGGAAGTTGACAACAGTACATCCCAGGCTCAGGCGCTTGCTTGCCTGCCAGTTGACGCCACCGAATGTCTCCCAGTGGCCATTGAAATAATATGCCTCGTTGATGTTGGCGTAAGTCTTGCTGAAGTAGCGGAAGCTGGTCCACAGCTTGATGTCCTTGGTGACCATGTAGCTGGGGTCGAGCTCGATGAGTATCTCTGGGATTTCGGCTACGATGTTGCCAGTGGCATTGATCTTGCCCACATAGCCATCGTTGAAGGTGACAGAAGTCTCAAACTTCTTGTATGTAGGCTTCTGGTAAGTGAAAAGGAAGTGGAAATCGAATCCCTTGAAAGGATGAGCCACAGCGTCGGTAGTCCAACCCCAGGTCTGGATGTCGTAAGCCAGAGGAGCTGCCTTGATCTCGCTGCCGTGCTGGAGGTTGAGCGTAGAGTTGTTGTTGGTCTTGGAGATATACGAGAACAGTGATGTGAGGCTCAACCATGAGTTGTTGTAGTATATACCTGCACGGCCGAGTGGTACGGATATCTTGTCTGTATTGGGAAGGGTAGCAGGAGCGAAGGCTTCAAACTTCGGGTGCTGCACGATGTAAGTGAAATCGCCGGTAAAGCCAAAGTTGTCGGTGAGCTTGTAGGTTGCGGCTACCGAGAAGTCGTAGTTCAGCCAGTTGTAGGCCAGGTCGACGGGCGCAATCTTGGTTCCGTCGGCAGCCATGGCACCGAGGTGATAGTCAGCGAAACGGCCTACGAAGTTGCCTTGGGCATTCTTCACAGCGGCGTTCTCTCCCTTGAGGCGCTGCCATTCCACGCGGGCGCCATAGTAGAGGTTGAGCTTCTTGGTGACATCCCAGTCGTGGGTGAAGTAGAGTGCCAGCTTGTTCTCGCTGCCTTTATAATATTCTGAAGCGTTCTTGTTGAAGTCGTAGAAATAGCCATCACGCAGGTTGGCGTCCCATACACGGACGGCATAGCTACCATCGGCAGGCACACTCTGGTCATACATGGTCGTATTGGAGCAGTAGTCGATGTGGTAGAACCACTCGTTGAGGCCCAGGCGCAGGGTAGAGGTCTTGAACTTCTTGTTGAGCTCGGTGGTGAAGAGCGCCTCGTCTATAGTACCGGCATTGAGACACGACATGCGGGTCTGTACGTACTGGCCGTTGTATGCCTTGGTCTGGCCGTCGATGTCGCGGTACATATAGTTATACAGCCCGTGGTTGTCGGCACTGTTGAGGTCGACGATGGACATCGGGGTCTGGTAGACCATGGCTCCGCGCGAGTGGTCGTACTTCAGCGTGGCCTTCCAGTTCAGTCCGTTGTCAAAGCGGAAGCTGTTCATCAGCGTCACCTCACTGGCCTTGTTCAGGCAGGCGTCGTAGAGCGTGGTCTGGGCCAGCTTGCCTGTGCGCATGTCACGATAGGTCATCTCGTTGTCGATGGGCAGATACGAGGTGGTACCCAGCTTGAATTTGCCGTACTCCTTCACGCTTCCGTTGCCCACATAGATGAACGGGGCGCTCTGTGTCGCGTAGTTGTAGACATTGTGGCTGTTGGCATACTTATACATGGCGGTAAACTCGCCACGTTCGTTGTTGTACTTCTTGGTGAGGAGCGCCTTGTAGATTTGCGTACGGTCCTGGTAGGGCGTAGACTTGATTTTGAACGTACCGGGGTCGAAGTCCTGGTACATGTTGACGCTGTAGAACCAGTCCTTACCCAGGTCACCGTTCATGTTGAGCGAGAACTCCTGCAATCCGAAGTGGTTGCTCTTGTAGTTGAGCGTTCCGTTGAAGCCCTTCTGACCTTTCTGGGTAAAGGAGTTGACGGCGTAGCCGATGTTGCCGGTGGTGATGGCAGTCTCGGCAATCTTGAGCAGACCCTGGTGGCTCAGGCTGGCATCGCCGCGCCAGATGGTGTTGACCGAGTGGGGATTGGTGGCATAGGTAACGGGCAGGCCGTTCTCGAGCACGTTGACATCGGCAGATGGCAGACCAATCTGAATCTCTCGAGGGCCGTTGGCGCTGGCTGCGTTGAGCATCACGTTGCGGTTGCCCTCTTCCTTAGCGTTTGCATTTTCGTCCTGTGCATACGCTGCTGAAATGTTTACCATTGAAAGTGCAAGCACCATGGCTGCGAGCTTTCCATTGAATAAGGTATTCATAACCGTTTAGATTTTTAATTGTTGTTGATTGCGTTAAATTTCTGCTGCAAAGTTATCCAAACGGTTGGGAGACAACTATAACTGAAGGTTCATGTGATAACAAAAATCGTTCATTGTAACATAATTGTTATACAATGAACGATTTTTGCTGTGGTTGTCTATGCCTGGGTCGATAATCAGGCTATAATTTTTCCATTCCTATATATAAAGCGTGCGACGATGACGGCTGTCACCGCGTGTCGGGTCATGAGTTGGCTATGTCTCCCGGCAACATGCCGTATTCGTCCTTGAAACACTTGGTGAAGTAGGACGGCGCCGAGAAGCCCACCTCGTATGCCACTTCGGCGATGGTCATGCTGCGGTTCTCCAGCAACCGCTTGCCCTTGGCGAGGCGTGCCTTGCGCAGGATGTCGACCACCGATGAGCCCGTCATGGCTTTGACCTTGCGATAGAGCTGCACGCGGCTCAAACCTATCTCCTTGCCGATGTCCTCGACGCCGAAGTCGCAGTCGGAGAGATGCTGCTGGATGATGGCGTTGAGCTGCTTGACAAACTGCTTGTCTCGGGCGTTGAGCTGTGTGGCCTCGACCTCGGTCTCTACATCTGCGGCACGCTGGTATACATGCTTGAGCAGCTTGCGCTGCTTCAGCAGATTGTCGATGCGTGCCAGGAGCACCTTGCCGTGGAATGGCTTGGTGATGTAGGAGTCTGCGCCATGCTCATAGCCCTCTGCGCGGTGTTCCTCCAGGTTCTTGGCGGTGAGCATGATGACCGGGATGTGGGAGGTGGCGGTTCCGGTCTTGAGCTGCTCGGTAAACTCGAGTCCGTCCATCACCGGCATCATCACGTCGCAGACCACCAGGTCGGGCACCTCCCTGCGTGCCACCTCCAGACCCTCCTTGCCGTCGGCAGCCTCAATTACGAAGTAGGTGTCCTGCAACAGCGTGCGCTCATACTGGCGTATGTCGTTGTTGTCGTCGATGATGAGTATCGTGGGCTTGTCGGCTTCTTCGCTCACCAGCTGTTGCACCTTGCCCTGCTGCTTGTCGCCGTCGTCGATGTATTGCAGCGCTGCCTCGTCGGCGGTCGGGGTGATGGTGTCGGTGTCGTCGGCTATCGGCGCGCCGTCGGCCTGATGGCGGGGGATGACCACGATGAAGTCGGCGCCCATGCCGGGACGGCTCTCCACCCTTGCCTCGCCGTGGTGGAGTTCGGCGAACGACTTGACCAGAGCCAGTCCTATGCCCGTACCGCTTGCGGCGCCCTTGAGCTGGAAGAACCGCTCAAACACCTTGTCCGCCTCTGCGCTGGCGATGCCCTTGCCCGTGTCGCGCACATCGATGCGTATGTTGTCGGCCTCGGCGGCGAGCGTCACATGGATTTCGCCTCCTGCCGGAGTGTATTTCAGCGCGTTGCTGATGAGGTTGAACACGATGCGCGCCACTTTCTCCTTGTCGGCGACCATCATGCGGTCGGTGTCGAAGCCTGTGGAGGCACAGTCCATCCTTATCTTCTTGCGCTCGGCAGTCAGGCGGAAGTCGTCGGTCCACACCCTCATCGCCTCGACGATGTCAAAGCGGCTGAGGCTAAGCTCCATCTTGCCGTTCTGTATCTTGCGGAAGTCGAGGATATTGCCCACGAGCTGCTGCAGAGCCAGTGCGTTGCGCTGCACCATCTTGAGCAGTTCGCGGCTCCTGCCCTTGATGCTGGAGTCTTCGAGCATCATCTCCACAGGGTCGGCGATGAGCGTGAGTGGTGTGCGCAGTTCGTGGCTGATGTTGGTAAAGAACACCAGGCGCGAGTGGGTGAGCTCCATCACCTCCTCGTTGAGTCGTTTCAGCTCCTTGTTCTTCTCCTCCAGTTCTCCGTTGGCCTTGGCGAGCTGCTCGTTGAGTTTGGCCTTGATGATATATCCTCTGAAAATCATGGCGGCGGCGGTGACGCATACCAGGAGGAACGCTCCGAGGCCGATGAGCATCACCTTCTGCGCATTATAGTCGGAGAGGTATTGGTTGACCTGGTTGTGGAGCGTCTTCAGATTGCGCGACTGCCTCTCCGCATCGCGCGCTTCCATCAGCGTGAGCTCGGCGTTGGCCTTGGTGATGATGGATGTACTCAGATAGTTGTCCTTGTCAAAGGGCTTGTGGGTAAGTATCTTCATGGCGAGCGCTATCACCTGGTCGCCCTTGGTGGGGTAAAGGTATGACGCCTCAAGCACGCCGTCGCGCACCAGCTCCAGACCTCCGCCCTCGGTGGCGAGCCCATCCACGCCCGTATACTTGTATCTCTTGCCCACGCCCATCTGCTGCGCTGCCACATAGGCACCCCAGGCGAGTCGGTCGTTATGGGCGTAGACATAGTCGAAGTCCTGCGTGCGCTTCAGGATGCGCTTCATCGCCTGGATGCCGCTCTCCTCCTTCCAGTCGCCACCCTCCGACACCACCACCTCTATGCCGGGATAGGACTTGACGGCATCCATAAATCCGCGATGACGCTCCAGGGCGGGCGACGAGCCTTCGAGTCCTGTGATTTCGACTATACGGCCCTTACCGTGCAACTGCTGGGCGATGAACGTACCCATAGACTCGCCTATCAGATAGTTGTCGCAGCCGATGAAGGCAGTATACTTGTCAGAGTTGGTCTTGCGGTCGTAGAGTATCACGGGGATGCCCTTGTCGTAGGCTCGCTCCACGGCCTTGGATATCGGACTCAACTGGTTGGGCGACACCACCAGTAGGTCGACGCCCTCGTCGACAAACTGGTTGATCTGCTTGTTCTGCAAGACATTGTCGTCGTTAGACGAGGCGAGCTTCACGATGATCGAGTCATTGAGAAACTCGCCCATCTTGAGCTCGTCGTTCAGCTTGTTGCGCCAGATGTCTTCAGAGCATTGCGACACGCCGATGACAAAAGGTCGGGGCTTGCCGGTGCAGGCTGCGAGCAGCACCACGCAGGCAATGATCAGCAGGGGGATGGTGATGAGATACTTCTTCATGTCCAAAAGGGTATAAGTATATAGTTGCCAGCTGCAAATATACGACAATTTTC
>ULQK01065889.1_pt1 | contig 19773 bp, 16 predicted proteins | sample 1954371 | NCBI WGS metagenome assembly ULQK01 (sample SAMEA4835652, study PRJEB28245) | human gut metagenome | biome: gut microbiome; material: fecal sample | place: Denmark | collected 2008 | reverse complement strand
ATTGGCCCTTGGGCCAATCCTATTAATGACCGATTAATGTTTCGATTAACGATGAATCATGTCTCGATTAATGATGATTAATGTGAAAACAAACGTCAGATTCATGCAATAGTCTCACTACCGTGAGACCCTGTGAATGTGAAATACGCATAGTTCTCTTTTTTGTTTTACGTCGCGCCTTTTCGCGACCTATTGTTATTGACCTGTTACTTTGCCAGCTGGCGGGCGCAGGAGGCAAGACGGCGCTATGAGGGCTATAAAAGACCAGCACCGCCAGCGGGCCTCGTTGGTCTCAACTGACGGTGCAAAGGTATGGGATTCTTTCGTGCCCGACGAATTTTTGAGGGTCGGGGGAAAGTTGGAGAAAGTTTTGGGGAAAGAAGTCCACTTTTTCACCCCTTTTTGGGCCCTTTGGAGAAAGTTTGGTGAAAGTTAGAGAAAGTTTGGTGAAAGTTTTGCTGAAATCTTTTGTGAGAATTCGCCGAGAGGGTGGTGGGCTTTTGAAGAGAATTCGCTGAAGTTTGCCCCAAAAAACAGGATGCCACCCCTGCTCCTCCCCGCATTGGACCCACAAACAGCCCACCAGCGCGACATCGATTTGCAGGGCATCATACAGTCTGGTCGTAATGTCATCATGCCGTAATGTCATCATGCCGTTAAGGATTTTACAGAAAAACGCTGTGTGTGGGCTCAAAGAAATAGTATATAATATTTATATTATATACTATTTCTTTGACTTCTCATATCCCTTTTTTCTTAACGGCATGATGACATGATGACATTACGACATGATGGCATTTTGCATCGTAGGCAAAACTTGCCAATCGGTTGTGAGTCCAGCGCTAATCAGTTGCGATCCTTGTGCCAATCAGTTGTGATTCTTGCGCTAATCAGTTACGATCCTTCCGCCAATCAGTTGCGATCCTTGCGCTACAGGCTCATGGAGAGCTCCCTGAGGCCCCCTCTTACGACAACGACGAGGGATAAGCAACCATCGGCGTCGATGCTAAGCTACCATCGGCAAGGTCTCCATTTTTGTGGTCAAACTCCTGCCTCAGGATCGTGTTGCCACAGTCGTAGAGTCAAGTGGGGTAAAATAAACAGCCTTGCGATTCGATGATTACGATTTGTGAACCATTATGAACTTGTATGGCTCAAAACTATTCTTTACTTTTGCAACATCATTACCTATCGTACTCTGAATGGCAACATCAGATGCGACCAACAAGTTTTATTGCCTATTGCCTATGAGTAAAGTGTTTCAAGTATGGCCCAAGCGCATCAAGCGCTCCAATGGCACTGTTCTTACTCCCGATATGGAAGTGACGGTAACGACCTTGCAGCACACCACCACCCCATTCTACAATGGAGCCAAAGAGCTGCAAGAAGTCTATATGCGCATCTACGCCTTCGACTACAAGAAGGCATGCTGCTATCCAAGTGATTTTGAATTTAGGAAGTTAGATTAATGAGTAAATAAAATGATAACTGTTTATAACAAGCAAGAGTTGCAAGAGGCTCTGAAGAATAAGGGACAAAAGATAAGAGTAGAGGGTTCATACGCTAATGAATTAGCACAAAAGATACATCGTAAAAAGAAAGTGTCAAAAGCCGCAATGGTAGCTGGGGCAGTTGTTGCCCTTGGTGGACTTGCGGCAGCACCATTTACTGGTGGAGCCTCACTTGCTGGAAGTGCAGCAGGAATAGCAGCAATGGGATTCACCGCAGGTGCAGTAACTCTTACTACAGCACAATTGGCATTAATCTTAGGTGTCTCGGCGTCGCTTTAGGGTATGTAATACATAATAAATATAAAATTGTAATCAAACGCGGTAAAGATGGTGAGATAGTTGTAGAGTTGGAGCCGAAATAGTTGAAGCATACCTGTTGAAGTGTTTGTTTACTAATTCTTTGACTTTATTGGTTTTACAGATGAGAATGAAAAATATAGACGATATTGCAAACGTAGATGAGATAGTAAAAGTTGTCGAAGACAACAATGAAAATGGTTTCTTTTTCGTTCCTTGGATTGGTGCAAACTATAGCAAAGGATTGGAAGAGAAAAAGGTATTGGTTGTTGGAGCGTCGCACTATTGCAATCATTCAAGTATTTGCATACGGCCTAACAGCAATAATGGTTGTTCGAATTATTGTGAAAATAACGGATGTAAATTAGGATGTACAAATTTTCAAGATTGTACTGGTGGGAATACAAAAAAATACAATGACAATTGTGGTTGGATGAACAAGGATGAATATTGTGAATATTATGGAAGTTTATGTAGTTCAATTGATAAAGAATTAGAAGGAAGCAATAAAATTCAAGGAATGTTGAATAGTACAACAATAGGCGAAGTTTGTAATTTTTTGGGTAATATCGAATCTTATAAGTCCTTTACGAAGTTCACTAAATTCTGTTGTGATTTTTTAATTGTAAGTCATCTTGTGATTTTTGGAGTCGCATTGCATTCGTCAATTATGCTCAAAATTTTCAGCCTAAATCCACAGGGAATAGATTCCAAAAAAATGATTTTGAATCCTTTAAACAGTACATTAGATTTCTTGATCCTGATGTAGTTATAGTTTGGGGGTGCGCTTTAGGAGATGAATTGGAGAAGCAAGGATTTAAAAAAGGAACTAATAATTATGGCTATAATTGGGAAGTGAACGAAAAACAATTTGTAAATTCTTATCATCCTTCTTATAGCAGATTTAAAGATGATGGACACTTAGAAGAAGCTTTGAATAGCGCATTTGATGACGGTCGCAAATCAAACAGTTGACATCTTTTAAACCATTAAAATATAAATGAATCAAATAAGACTTTTCCTATATGACATCATAACAATGATTATTGTTGTGATTATGTTAAGTGCCTGTTCTGGATTTCTCGATTCTCAGTGGGTACAAACAACAGACGGAGCTCTTTTTTGGGCATCACCTGCTGATACTACTATGTCTTATTCATGGGAAGGAGAGACCTTTGATAGTATTGCAAATGGAAAAGGAACATTATCTAAGATAGATACTGTCGGAAATTCTCTGCCCCAACAATTTAATATGTTTTATGGAGCTACATCCGATGAAGATATTGTATCTATGGATGATGGAAGTCGCTATGTTGGTTGTACCGATGGTGATATGATGGAAGGGTTTGGTGTACTTGATAAAGGAAATGAACTATATATCGGTTCCTTCCATGAAAGCAAGCCAAATGGATATTTGAAGTATTTCAAAAATGGCAAACTTTTTTATGATGGCTATTGGAAAGATGGGGCGTTTTTCGGAGAAGGCACCCTTTACAAAGAAGATGGATCTATAAAAAGTGGTGAATGGAACAATGGCACACTGGTACAAACATTAATAGAAAAAAATCTTCCACAAGGACATTATTACGGTTATGCGAGAAACGGAAAGCCAGATGGTTTAGGCAAGATGAATTATGCCGACTCGTCCCTTTATGTTGGAAAATGGCATAATGGAAAATGGCATGGACAGGGGTTATATGTGCATGGTAAAGATTCTATATATGGCGAATGGAAATCCGGAAAAGTTTGCGGTGATGTTATATATCGAACACCAACATTACTTTTTGAGGGTTCATTTGTAGATAATATTCCTGTTGGTGAGGGTAATTTAGCATTATCCGACGGGTCATATTATTCAGGCTGTTGGCTTGATGGCAAAAGAAATGGCTATGGAAATATGTTGTTTCCTAATGGAGACTCTTATTTCGGCGAGTGGGCCAATAATACATTTCATGGCACTGGAACATATAAATATACGAATGAACATGCCGTATATAAAGGTGAATGGTCAAAAGGATTACAACATGGAATTGGTTATTATAAAGACCTAAACTTTGTATATAATGGCCAATGGGAACAAGGTTGGATGAATGGTGATGGCCATTTGTATTTTAAAAATGGTGATAAATACGAGGGCACATTACACAATAATCTATTAGACGGTGTCGGTTGTTATACATATGCAAATGGAAACCGATATGAGGGTGAATTTGTTAATGGCAAGATAAATGGTTTAGGCGTTTTTCAATTTAAAAATGGTGATAGATATGAGGGAGAATTCGTAAATGGTAAGATATATGGTGATGGCACGATGTATCTTGTCAATAAGAATGGAACTGTAACTATCACAGGTTTTTGGCCAGCAGACGGAAGCTTTCCAAAAGAAGCAAGTATAATGTTTGCCAATGGAGACTTGTATGAAGGACCATTGCAAAATGGAAAGCCCACAAATAAAGGCACATGGACATCCGGCAAGGAACGTCAAGCTAAGTTGAACAAAGTAGAAAAGTCGTTTACTCATCAAGCTAACGAACTTTATAAAAAGCATAGAGAAACCATCAACTGGTGTTTAATGGGAGCTAGTGCTGTGGTTACTGCTATAGAGGGCGCAAGTGCAGGAACTGTCGTCGGTGCGCCAATAGCAGTAATGGCACATGGCGTAAATGTGGCTATTAATGTGGCAGATGCTGGTATGGCCATAGCGTCTTCATCTATAGATGTTGCTGAAAATGCCTATACGGGTGAGAGTAATGATGAGGCTATTAAAGAATTAAGACAAGAAGTGGCTTTAAATGCTGCTTTTATATTGGTACCGAAAGTTGCGAAGGTTGCAGTAAAACCATTAAAGACAGGGCTGAAAAATATAAAGAGAAGCTCTGCAGCCATGCAATTGTTAAAGAAACCGGGGGCACTCTTTCTCAAAAAATCTTCTCTGAAGTTTGTTCGGGGCAAAGTAATGGGCAAAGTTGTGCGTCTGGAAGTTTCCATTAATAAAGGTGTTCGTTGCGTAGAAAAGAAGCTTGTTCAGGGAAAAATTACAGGTAAGTCAATGATCGCAATGGGACGCTTGTTGACACGTCTTAAGAATCAAACAGTATCTTACTCTTCGTTTTTGAAACAGCTGAAAGACAATCCTGCCTTGAAGAATAAACTAAAGTTGTCTGCGCAAGGATCTTCTTCAAATTTGAAATACAATATGAATCTTTGTGGCACTGCTAAATGGTTTAGTAAGAATGAGCGTTATAAAAGATGGCTAAAGTTACCAAAAACACACATAGAGGCACATCATGTAATACCTTCCAACCCAACTACGGAAATGGGAAGAAATGCAAGGGAAGTTTGGGTTAAATATTTTGGCAGTGTAGATCATCCATGTAATGGTATTTGGCTGGGACGACGTAGAGGTGCATATCTTGGATTAGCGAAAGGGTCTAATCATGGTACCAATTCTAAAAATGCACAGTACGAGCAAAAGGTGGCTGCAGCTCTTATGAATACTTATAACAAGTATAAGAAACAATATGCTAAAGATCCAGATAAGATGCGGCAAGTATTAGCTGAAACTGCTGACAACATCAAACATCAGTTATATGAAGGAAAAATTGCTATTTTAGGTGATGCTCATGAAGTACATTCTGCATGGAGTATATTCAAGGACAAGGCAGCATCAGATGTTATTTCTAATGCTGCTCGTGGTATGATAAATAAAATAGAAAAAATCAAATAGTTATGAATATTTATCGAGTTGATTTCGACTATACGTTTGCGTTGGCAGATATTAGTGCATCTATTGATGGCGCAGACTCTATGGACTTCTCTCAGGAAAGGCCAGCACTGATAGATAAATTTAAATACGATTGGGTAACAGAGGATTCTGAATTAATTCCTGATTTCGTCATTATTATGTCGGAACTATTAGGATGTAAGGCTGAATTGAAAAGTAAGATGGAAGAAATACCACAACCTTTAAAGTTTCATGATTTGAAAGTCGGTGGTAAAGATTATACTACTTTTATTAATATTCCAATATTACTGAACTGTATCAATTTAAAGAAGTCAAAAGTTGTGAAGTTCTCTAATGGTGATATTATGGAGATAAATAATCCGGTTTTTCTCCCTGGAGACTATCCGACACTTTTTAAAGTGGAGGATATACCTTCTACATTTTTCTGCAGTCAAGAGTTTAAGGATTTTGTAGAAGCAAATTCATATACGGGATTACGTTTCAAGGAATGTGTTATTAAGTCTAACTCGCTCTAAATTGGACTTTGATTGAAAATCAAGAAGTTGGGCGTTTGCCTATATTATATAGGTAACAATATGGAAACGAGCGGACTTCTGCTCGTTTCTGTATTTTGCAATATGCAAAGAACGCCTCAATTCGGGGACAAAGATACGATATTTTTTTAAATATCCAATGATTTACAAGAGGAATTTTATGGAAATTAGAACTTTTTGCGTAAAATTTCTGTTTGACGTGTAGACTATGTTGTAAATATTCAAGCTTTACTTTAGAAAATGATTTTATGATAGCTGATTCTGAAAATTTTACATTCTTTCTTTATCCTCTTCATTAGAAAATTCCTTATCATGCCGAATTGCGCGTTTTGCGCCTACTGAGAAATTAAACGTTACACTGACAAAAAACTTTCGTGAAAGAAAATCAAATTCTGAATGGTGCTCAAAATCGCCATTTCTAAAGATTTGCTTGTTCTTTCCCCTACAATTAAGCAAGTCTTTTACGCCAAAATTAACATTCACCCTATCCTTACAGCAATTGTAATCGCCCTCAACATCTACACCGACGTAATCTGTCTTCTGGATAAGGAAAAGTTGCTTGTAATGTCTGACATAACGTAGGTTTGATATCGCTGTAAGTTGTTTTGATAACCTGATGCGATTATAACTGGACAGAACTACACCAAAGTCGTTGACACAATTGGCACTATTCTGGTACCAACTCTGACTTAACTCTACATTGTTTCTGCAATTCCAAATTCCCCATGTGAAAGGTATGCCCATGTACATCGTCAACCTCTTCGTTGTGCCGTTGTTCCTTAACATGTAGCGAGTTTGATACTCTCCAATCTGCTCATATATCTCATTGATTTTCCTGTCGATGAAGAGAGCAGACAAAGAGAATATATATTTAGATTTCAGCATGAATTGTAAGCCTGCGTTGTATAGCAACTCACCTTTTAAATCAGGATTACCTTCTTTGTAAGAGGTCTCTGACAGATGAAAAACGAACGGATTCACCATTTGATACAACGGACGATTGATTGATTGTGTATAACTCAGCGATAAAGAATTGCCCTCTCCCATTTCTCTGCTCACAAAGAAAGAAGGGAAGAGAATATTATCATTTCTTTTGGTATACAATTGATTCTTCACACGTTGCCTTGTTTCCCATTCTGTGTATTCATTACGCAATCCCACTTGAACTTCCCATAACGGTGATGTATACTTATACATTCCGTATACAGCTAATCGTTTTTCTAAATATTTGAAATCGTCTCTTTGGTCTATATCTTCAGACAACACTCCTGCCAAGGTCGTGTTTCCAAGATTCAATCTGCTATTGTATCCGATGCCAGCATAGACATACTTGGCACCGAAGGCAAACTGATGAAGTTTTAAAGACTTGGTGAAACCTACCTGTGCGCTATAAATATCCATACTCTCTAAAGAGGGTTGCGACTTGGAAATGATGCTGTCCGAGCCAATGCCTAAAGTATATAGGTTCTCGTATTCATACAAATCATGCTCTCTTTTTCCTGCATAATCAGCTATAACGTTCAACTTGCTACCCAATGAGTCTACAGTCCATTCATAGTTTAAGGTAACGTTGTTGGCGTTGTCCTTTAATGAGTATGGGGCAAAGGTCTTTATATTTGTTGGATAATTGCTCTTGTCCGTAATCGTAGAATTTAACCAACAAGCATTGGAGTAGTCTTTTGAGTAGCTTCCCGACCACTCGACACCCAAATATTGTTTGTGAGAGATATTGAAGTCAAGACCAAACTTTGGCATATAGTAATGCCCTTTATCATTGCTTCTCGAATTGCTGCCAACAGTTAGGTCTCGTTCATAGTCATTTTCATAGGTTACACTTTTACTTTCCGACTGTCCAAAAGCCATATTGGCATAAAGGGCGAGTTTACCCCATGAATACGTCAATCCAGTAAATTCAGAGTATGAATTTCTGCTTTTCCGCTCATAATCGCTGCCCACATAACCAGAAAGTCCATATTCATGCTTCTTCTGTCGATTGACAACAAGAATTGCAGTACCACCTTCTGCATCATACTCAGCCGTTGCTCGAGGTAATATTTCCAAACTCTTGATGTCATTTCCATGCAAAGAAGACAAGTATCTTTTCAGTTGAACACCACTCAGGTTCACCACTTTTCCGTTTTCATATATTTTGACACCATTTCCCATGACGCTGATGCCTCCCTCACCATCATAATCGACATCAGGAATCAAGTCCAAAATACTAGAAAGAGAGCGTGACTTCAGTAATTTATTATGTTCTACACTTACAATCATCCTGTCGGCTTTATGCTGAACCAAAGGTCTTTCTGCCATGACGGTTACATCGGAAAGTTTGATAGTGTCCTGCATTGAGGCATGTTTACCTTGCGCAAAGCTCATTAACGTGCTTTGCACAAGGTAAAAACAAAGAATATATAAATACTTTTTCATAGGCATTTAGGGCAATTAACATCTGGATAATCCCAATGTTTTTCACCATATTTTCTTACAATATCCCTATAACATACTTGTTTCGGAATTCTACATATTTCGTAATCTTTACAAGTCTTACATGGACTTTTTTCAGAAATGTCAGATTGTTTTAGATAATAAAGATTCAAAGCTGCTTTTGAATTCCATATTTCATTAAGTGACTGTTCTAAAATATTACCAACAATAAATTTTGGATGCCAGTATAATTCTTCACAAATAGTAACATTACCATCTGGCAATATAAATAATTGAAGATAATTACCAGCGCAAACGCTTCTTTCGTTAAATTTTGTCCAAGTTTTAGAAGAATGCATCTCTTTTTCTTCAAGCCCAGAAGTTAAGATTGGAAAGCTAACATTTCCCTGTAATTTGTTACATAATGCAGATATAGCTTCTTGCGCTTTTTTTGAGGGCGCAATTGTGCCATGAATTGCGCTTTTCACATAAATAGACTCTGCGCCTGTATCTGGCTTCCAATAAAGAATATTAGAAAGATTTTTTATAAAGTCAAATATTGACTTGAAATCTTCTTCTGTAGAATTTTTTGCGTTAAAATCGAATGGATTGCAACTTTTATACCATATTTGTCTAAAAGTTTTAGAGTATGCTTTACATTTTCAACATACCTGTCATTTACTCCTAACATCCGATTTAATGTTTCAGGAATTAGAGAGTCAAGCGAAAATTGTAGTTGTGTGCATTTGTTGTCTGAAAGGAATTGGATGTCAGACTCTTTTAAGCATATTTTAGTACTTAATAAAGGATAATAATTATTCTCTATTAAGAAACTATATAGCTGTTTCCAATGAGGATACAAAAAGAATTCGCCTCCAATTACATCAATTGCAACAACACCATTTGTTTTTGCTTCTTCAATAATCTGTTTATAACGTTCAAGTGGTATCTTGTTTTCTACTATTTTTCGTTTATCTGCATAACAATAATAACAATTCGTTGAACAAATGTTGTTAACCATTAAAGTTAGTTTTGATACGGAAATAGGTCTTGCTACCGCCAAATCTACCTCTTTCAATAAAAAATCAGTAGGATCATATACTACATCTCTATTCTTGTCAGAAATAATGATAAGATGAGAAGGAAAAACAATGCTATAATTTTTGTAACGAATAACTTTTGGGTATTCGCTATCAAGCAAACTAATGATAAAGTGATGAAGTTCCTTAGCATCCATCGGGATAAACTGTCTTATACCCTCAATGGCTTCATCGATTTCCTTGCCATTTAAAAAAGACAAAATAATGGCATGAAGAGGATGGATTGCTCCACAGAATCCTTCGTCATGTTGGTCTTCTGCACTAACAATCCCTCCCCTATGAAAGATAAGAACTTTTCCTTTATCAACTTTTAGTCGATATATAGGATTAAATAAAACTTTCATTAGCTTGCTCTTTGTTTTGAACAACCAGAACTACAACTTACATTACAGCCAGATGAACAAGAGTTTTGGCAGATATGGTCTTGAAAGTCTTTGTTGTCGAAATTTTCACCACCAACCAAAGTTACCATTTCGGATTTTAAGAGAACTTCAGATTCATCTAAAAAACTCTTTTTTATCAAATCATTCATAAAAATAATTAATAAATATGCCTACTCTTTACTATTAGCTTTTCGGCAACCGCTTATTAATATGCTCAAATGAAAGTACTATACTACTTTTGGGGCATATATAATTTGTTGTTCTGTTTGCAAAAATAGCTTTTTTTCTTAAATATTGCAAGATTTTGCCTGAAAAATTTCAATAAAATCGCATTTTTAACAATTCTCCAACAGAGAAATGCGCACTAATTGATTTTTGTGCATATAAATTTTGTCCATTTGTGAGTTTTGACAGGGTGTCATTGAGACTTGCTACAAAATCAGTATTCCGTGCTCACTTTATGTGGATTTTGCATTTTTTTTGCAAACCTCTTTATAGTTAGAACGGCAGGTATTCGGACATAGGCTATCCGAATACCTGTTGCCATAACGTTTTGTTGCTGACGATGATTCTAACATCGGCTTTCATGTACTTTTGCAATACAGGGGTATTTTTTCCCTGGGCGCTCACTGTGGCTATAGCCATAAAATAGTTGCCATCTTCCCTATGTATGAGTTTGTCATTATGGCTTATAATGTTGCAGTTATAAGATGCAATGTCATTACCCTCGAAAGATACATGAGCCGTCCTTGGCTCATCGAAAAGATACAAATACTTGTATGGCACAAACACCTGTACTGTTCCTTGATTGATGACCTCACCATTAGCCTCTATGGATATAGGATAAGGTATCTTGTAGAAAGCAACTGCGAGGGCGAGGACTATTATCGTAATGACAACCGTTCCCAAGCTGACGAGGCGAGGAGGAACTTTGCCTATCACGTTCCTCACCTTCTCACTTCTCAATTCGATATTATCTGATTCTTTTTGTTCCATATCAAACGCTTTTTAGTTTCCCAATTCCAACTGATTCTTCACAAGATTATAGTATGCCCCTCGCTTGGCGGTCAAAGACTCATGGTTGCCTATCTCAACCACTTTTCCATGATCGATGACCACGATTTGGTCGGCATTCTTCACCGTGCTTAGGCGATGAGCCACAATCACAACAGTCTTGCCCTTATAGAACTTATCCAAGTTCTCAACGATGCTTCTCTCGTTGTTGGCATCGAGCGAGTTGGTTGCCTCGTCAAGGAAGATATAGTCGGGATTCTTGTAAACCGCCCTTGCTATCAAGATACGCTGTTTCTGTCCTTGGCTCAGTCCCACGCCATCTCGTCCAATCTTGGTGTTGAACTTCAGAGGCAAAGCCATCACATAGTCCTTGATACAAGCTATCTCGGCAGCTTTCAACAACCGTTCCTTGTCTATGTCGCCATCGTCAACGGCAATGTTTCTTGCGATACTCTCCGAGAAGATAACACCATCCTGCATGACAACACCACATTGTCTGCGCCACCACTTTTTGTTGAGTTTGTTGATGTCAGTATTTCCAATGTTGATTTTTCCCTCCAAGACAGGATAATAACCAAGCATCAAACGGATGAGGGTGGTCTTTCCACTGCCAGATGCACCAACGATGGCTGTTACCTTACCTTCCGGAACGTGAATGCTCACATCGTCTATGGTTTTGCGCAAAGCATGTGGGTCGTACTTGAACATGATGTTCTTGATGTCAATGCCCTCATTCTTATCTTCAATAGAAGTTAGCAAGCCTTCCTTTCCATTCTCATCATCCATCTGGTGAATCTCGTTGATTCGCTCCAAGCTAATCTTCACATCTTGCAGAGAATAGAAGAAGTTCATCAGTTGCTCCACAGGCGAATTGAGCTGTCCGATGATGTATTGCACGGCAAGCATCATACCGAGTGTCATTTGCCCATGAATCACGGCAGTTGCAGCGACTACCGTGATGATGATGTTCTTCACCTCGTTGATGAAAATACTTCCAGCTTCCTGTGTCTGTTGGAGTTTGAGCGACTTCATCTGCACGCCGAATAGCTCAGCTTGTGTGTCCTCCCATTCCCATCTTCTACGTTGCTCACAATCCTGCAACTTGATTTCCTGCATAGAGGTGATAAACTCATAAGTTTTGTTATTGTTGATGGCTTGCTGCTCGAACAACTCATAGTCAAGCACCTTCCTCCGCTTCAAGAACAAGGTCATCCATGCACCATAGAGGATGCTTCCCAACAAAAAGATGGTAAACACCAACTTGTTGTAGAAGAACAGTACCACCGAGAATACCACAAAGGTTAGCACGGCAAAGGTGATGTTGAGCGTCTGCTGCGTAAGGAAGTTGTTCACACGGGTATGGTCGTTCATTCTTTGCATCAAGTCGCCCATGAGTTTCGTATCAAAGAAAGACATAGGCAGTTTCAATAGCTTGATGAAGAAGTCACTTACCAATGATATGTTGATGCGTAAGGATATGTGAAGCAACAACCATCTGCGGATAAAGTCTATTGCCGTTCGGCTGATTGTAAGCATCAACTGCCCCAAGAGTATCAGCCAAACAAAACCTATATCTTGGTTCTTGATACCGACATCCACGATAGATTGGGTAAGGAATGGCAGGACAAGCTGCAGGAGGCTTCCGACTACCAGACCCAAGATAATTTGTCCGAAATACTTGCGATATTTCCTCACATATCCAAGGAGAAAGCGGAAAGACCTCTTCTCTTTGATGTGTTCTTCGTCCTCCATCTTATAGGTAAAGAAAGCAGGAGTGGTTTCCAAGAACATGGCAATGCCCTTGTCCTCGCCATTAGATTTCGTGCTTATCCAATGTTGCTTGAACTCATCCAAGCCATAAGTTACCAATCCTTTTCCTGGGTCAGCTACATAAAACTTCTTGCCTTTCTTGACCTTATATAAGACTACAAAATGGTTTTGGTCCCAGTGAAGGATGCTAGGCAAAGGGGCTTTACCTAACATAGTAGTGGTTACCCTTGCACTTATCGTATGCAATCCAAGCGTGTTGGCTGCTTCATTAATGCCAAGCATGGAAACACCTTCCGTGGTGGCAAAACAAAGTTTCGACAGAGAATCCAAAGAGTATTCTCTGCCGAAATATTTGCATACCATCTGCAAGCAAGCTATGCCACATTGCATGGAGTCGTGTTGAAATATTATTGTTATTTTTCTCATTTTTGAACATTATAGACTCATCCTACTTTTTTGACTTTGTCCTGCCCCTGTACCTTTATACTTCTTTTTTGCCACATTAAATCTATATCGGATAGTTAGAGAATATTCACTTATTGAGTAATCATGATGAATTATTTCTCGCATACTTCCGGAGTACATTTTACTATGCATATTCCCTGTACCGAGCAAATCATTAGCATAAAAGAACACTACCATTTTTCCTTTCAGAAACGATTTATATATTGATAAATTCGAGCTGAAATAATTACGGTACATATAAGAAGTTTCATCGTCACCCTTAGTCTGCGCTGTTAGCAGCAGGGAGATTGTACAGAACTTAGTATCTATAGTATTATCAAAACGCACCGTAATCTTTGGATTGTCAAGACCGTGCCCTCCATGAGTTTCCATGTCAAACCATTGCTTGAAGAAATGGAAACGCAAAGAGGGATGCCATATTCCAAATTTGGGACTTGCGGAAAGCGAAGCCCCGATACGATTATATGGTTTCCAATTCACATTTTGTATTAACGCTATATTAGGATTGTCCTTGTACGACTGAGTTAACATCACAATTGGATCAGATACATGAGTATAAATGCCCTCAGCCATAAGCCATTTGTAAGACACCATATAATTAATGTTACGGCTTATTTCCGAGACAAGGAAGGGGTTTCCTGATTCATAAGTATAACGATTATCATACCCTATTCCTGACCGCATATCATAATATGAAGGACGCTTTATTGTAGCTCCATAGCTTAATTGCATTTGGGTTTTTCCTACCGGAAGGGATAATGATAATGAAGGAAGGAGATTCCCATACCTCTTACTTTGTTCGGGGATTCTTTTTCCTTCTTCATAATAATTAAAATCCGTATTCTCATACCTTATTCCCGCAAGGACTCTCAATTGCCCGAATTTCCGTGTATAATCACAAAACACAGAGGCCATGCCCTCCTTGATTCTGTTATCCTGTTTGTCCAATAATCCCATAGGCTGAACATCATACGAACTGTTACGGTTAGTATTAGAGTATTCTCCTCCGAAAGAAAGTTGTCCTTTCCAAAATGGCAAAGTCAATGTCAGCTTGGAAGCAAAAAGCTCATTCTTGGTATTTGTTTTTGTATGTACAGCTTTATCCTGCCAATCGCCTCCATACTCTTGGTACCTTTCAAGGGTATTTACTTTGGAGAAATCTTTGTCCCAAAGCCAATCGGTATTAAAATTTATGTCCACGATGCCTATTTTCCCCATATAATAAACGTTACTACTTGCAAGGCTCATGTTGCCTGGTTTTGCTATGTCACTTGCGGATTCTTCCGTGAAGGCATAATCTTTATATATGGTTGTCGCTATATTGCTTACAGCTTTATTGAACATGCGGTTGAAGTTGAAACTTGCACCTATAAAACTATTATTGCTTATCTGATAGTTAACTCCTAGTCCGCAATATAATTGCCTGTTTCTTATGCTACCCTTAATATCATTGCGTTGATGCCAAACATTGTCGACATAGGTGTTTTGAACGAGATCTTGCTTGATTGAACTTTCAGCGTCTTTAATCTTCAAGACAGTGAATGTCTCAAGACCTTTCTTCTGATAGTTTATGTTCAGTTGCTCATATCCACCAATTCTTGAGTTTTCATCATTTTTCCCAAATGTCCTCGTTTCAAATCCGAATCCATCTTTTGTTCTTTTTTTCGTATTGATACGTATAACCGCCTTTACATTTGAGGCATATTGCGCTCCCGGATTTTGTTTTACCTCCACAGTGCTTATTTCATCTGGGTTCAAGCGGTCCAATTCCGTATTATCCCTAACCTTTTTGCCATTAATGTAAATCACTGGTTCACCAATTCCAAAGATATTGATTTTCCCGTTTTGCGTAGTGACATTGGGAATTCGGTCAAGCAAATTGTATATGTTTCCCGTTTTTTCCAATATTGAGCCAGCCACGGTTGTGATAACAGCCCCATTCTTCAACTTACTCTTGGGTAAAGAAGATTTTACGATGACATCTCCTAATGTCATAGATTCCTCTTTTAAAACAATAACACCAAGATTATCATCAGTTACATTTAAGAAAACAGTCCTATATCCTATACATGTTACCTTGACAATTCCATTTTGATGAGGCGTATTAAGTATAAAACTGCCATTTTCATCACTAACAACACCTTTAACAAATACAGAATCTTTTGATTGTAGCATAGCAACATTGGCAAATTGTATTGCATTTCCCTGCTCATCTACAATTTTTCCTGTTATGCTTTGTGCAATACAAGCAAGATTACAACTTATGTAAATTAAAAAAACTACAAAATATCTCATATTTCAGTTTTGCTATAAAATATAACCTGTCACGGTAGAATTTGGACATCTTGGGTCTGGGTAATCAAAATAGCCTTTACCTAAAGTCTTAGATATATCGACAAAACATACACGTCTATTTATAGATTTGCGACAAATATCAATAACTTTGCAATGCTTACAAGGAGAGTTTGTGTCTCTCTTTTCAATTTGACTAAATGTACATATCTCTAATGCTTTTGGTGAATTCCAAATTGTTTTTAATGGGAAATTATATATATTCCCAAGAACAAAGTCTGGATTGTCATAAAGCATTTCACAAGGTGTGCATATTCCTGTAGTCAAAATAGACAGCATATAATTTCCTGCATGGCATATTTGATTGTTACTTACAAACTCGTTAACAGTCTTAAATCTCTTCAACTGATACCCACACTTATTTATTTTATTTAAAAAGATTGGGAAATGTTTCTTTTGAGCATCTACATATGATGAAATAGATGCCAATTGCTCATTTCTTGGTGTATAGTCTTTGTATTCTTCCTTAAACTCAGAATAAAATGCAGGAGTTATTACCCAATCCATAATATTTTCGAATTGAGACAAAAAATCATACAACTCTTTGAAATTTTCAACAGTTCCATTATGGATAGTTATAACACTTCTGACATTTAAAGACACGCCATTTTGTTGGCAATACAAAAACATCTTCTTTACTTTTTCAACATATGCTTTAGAGCCACCAACCATTACTTGTATGATGCCGCCATCAATTGAATCTAAAGAAAATTGCATTTTGTCAATACCGATACCCTTTAACAACTTAACATCATCCTCTGTCAACGGTGTCTTTGTCGAAAGAAATGGATAATACCCTTTATTTAATGTATATCCAAGAAGTTCTTTCCAATCTTTACGTGCAAAAATATCACCTCCAGTTAAAGCTATGTTAGAAACTCCAATTTTATGGCATTCATCTATAATTCTTTCTATTTTTTGTAATGGCATAGAAAGTTTTTTACTACGTTTTGCATAGCAATAAATACAATTGGTGTTACATGCCGTTGTCACCATAATGCTAACATTGAAAGGCACTGTAGGACGCTTGTTAATGAATTTGTCAAATGGACTATATCCCTGCTCAAAGTAATATTTACGTTCGTCTGGCAACATACTATAAACTAATAAATGAGCGGGAATAACAAATGTTTGATACTTATAAGTAAACCTACTTTCATTTTTACCGATTAAATTATTCACAAAATATTCAATTTTGGCAATATCTATACCCAATGACAAAGAAATTTTTTGCAATGATATTGTCGTAGTATTTTTACCAATTTCAGATATAATAAATCCTACTACAGGTGGTACGACAAAGATATTCCCAGAATTTCCTTGTACGTCATTATCTACTTGTTGTTCCAATTTTACAATATACGAACAACATTTTTCATTGCGAATAATATATTGAGGATTTAATCTTATATAGTTCATAATACAATATTTTAAAGGGCATGTCAAAAGTAGCACAACTAATTATAGAAAGTTACTCCTGGCATACCCACATTTTAACATTCCACCCAACCTTTTTCAGGTTCATCTGGAACTGATGGATACACGATAGTTTCGCCAGCTCCACCATAATCACAAACACAAGTGCTAGAACCACTGCCACCATTTACCTCTTCCATTTCAGAGAGAAGTAAATCTTCAATTTCATTCTTTTTCATTGTCTGTATTTTTATAAGAATGTATTTTTAACCAACAAGCATCACCGTGTTGTCGATGCCTTTAATTTTTCTCAGTAAGGTCTGAGTTGTTTCAACCTTGCACAAAGGTTATTGGAACAATCGTACCAAAACGAAAGCAAACTGCAATTATTTGCATCATTTTGTATTCCGAGTGCAAGGATATGAAGACTTTTTGAAACAAAGTAATTTTCAGAGAATATTTAAACTACATTAAACTATGTTATACGTGATTACACTTTGCATAATAATACAAAAAAAATAGCATTTTCACTTACTTTTTTACGGTTTACTTGCATCTTTATTCTATTTGATTCATTAATAAGTTGTCTTGCTACACTATCTTTATATGATGCTACCTCAACCATTTTATGGTGTTGATAGACAGAATCTTCATAAACATCAACTCTGGTTCTGAGCTTGTATATCACATCTTCATCTCGATGCACATTGAAATGCTTTTCGATGTAGCGAATATTCGGGTCATCAGATGGAAGAACCATTTTCAATGCCCTATATTTCAAGTCTGCCTCCTCCCAATTTTGGTGCTCTCGCCATTGAGTGAGATTGCCCCAAATGGAGATAACAAGAGATAAGACCAAGCCACCAATGAAAAGAAGAACATTCTTTGAGGTTGGCTCGAAGCGATGGGTTACAACCTTCTTTTGAGGTGATTTGTTCATTACTTCAAGTTTATCTTGCAATGCCTTTGAGGAAACATCATTCCTTTGTCTCATCTGCTTGACTGCATCAACCAAGAACTTGCTTCGCTGCTCATTTTTGCCAAGTTCAACCTTGATAAGGTCAGCAAAAACGACAATGGCATCTCTTAATTTGGATATTTTACCTCTGACTTCCTCTTCTTTGATAAACATCGCATTGATTGACTTATCCAACTTGGTTATATCATTACTTGCAGGAACGGTTTCTGCTCCTGCGTTCTTTGTGGAGGCAGAAAGCTCATCGACTTTCTGCTCCAATCTCTCAACTGTGCCGTAGATGGCTTCCAATAGTTCTTCTTTCATGTTCGATTCTATTTTTAAGTTTGTAACTTGCATCAAAGGCTGAAACCCTTTCTGCGTTTTCTCTTTTTCTTCTTGGCGGATTCTTCCTCTGGGAATGGCTCATAAGTTTGGGCATTAGACGGAGCGAACAAGCCGATGGAAGAAATACCACTCCAAGGGTCTTGGGTATGTTCTGCCGTTGGTTGAGTCTGTTCTACTTGGTGACAACTTGGTCGTCTTCCCTGCATTGATTCGGTTCTTGGTGATACACGATTATATTCAGAGCCAAGTCTTGCATCCAACTTGTCAAAGCTGTATTCTCGGCTAATCTGCGTACCCTTGAAGCTATATCCATCCTTGCAGAAACGGATGCCTTGAACCTTGGTTTGCTCCTTGTTCTTATATACAAGTTCCAAATGAACACCTTGTTTTGCGAGTTCATTCTTGAACTTCTGCCAGCTATCTGCAACTTTTAAGACATCTTTGACTGCATTGTGAATCTCATATTTGGCTCGCTCGGCATTGCGCAATTTGCGAGTATTAGTATTGCTCTTGTCCGTTCCGTAAGTAAGTCCATATTTGGATTTAAGAGCCTTGGTCACTTGCTCATTACGCCTGTAATCGTGGGCGTCTGATATGAGTTTGCCCTCATTGTTGATGCGGTTATACACGACATGACAATGTGGATTGTCCGTGTTGTGATGCCTTACAATTATAAATTGGGTATCGGTGATGCCCATCATCTGCATGTATTCAAGGGCAATTTTAGCCATAAACTCATCCGTCAAACGTGGCTTGTCCTCGGGTTTGAAACTTAGTGCAATGTGTCCCACAGGCTTCTTAATCCTTGGATTTAGCTGTCTTTGCAGCTCAAAACTTTGTACTATCTCGGCATTCGTGCCGAGTAACACACCATCGGATGCAAGGATTTTCGCCTCGTCCTTGCCTGTCACATAGCGGATACAGCCACCAAAGGATGCGCCTTTCTTTAGCTTGCCTATCATGGTGTATCCTCCCTTCTGTTCATTCCGCTTGGATTAGGTTTGGAATTTCCTTGCCGATACTCGACAAGGACGGTTTTCAATCTTCTCAACAAGTCCACCACATATACATGAGTTTCATGGAAACCTCTCTGATGCGACAGCTTGGTAAGTTGGTTGAGGTTGTTCGCCATACCGATGAGGTTCTTGGCAATGGCAACCGTCTCTGTGTTGTGTCCACTGACCACCTCGCCGTTCAAGGCGGACTCACGGATGTACTCCGCCAACTTGCGGTTGGCTTTTCTCGCCCTCAGTCTCAATGCCTCGTAGCTTGGCTTTGAGAACTTCACCGTGACAGACTTCGACAGCTTGCGAACCCTGCCTGTGGGCGGTCTTCCGCCCTTTTTCTTGTCCTGTTCATGTATGCTTGTCATTCGATATACTGTTTACAGTTGGTACACTTACTTTCTGCGACCGCCGGGAGCAAAATTCCTCCGCCCTCATGGTGGAGCGAGGCGT
>ULQK01077553.1_pt1 | contig 20145 bp, 10 predicted proteins | sample 1954371 | NCBI WGS metagenome assembly ULQK01 (sample SAMEA4835652, study PRJEB28245) | human gut metagenome | biome: gut microbiome; material: fecal sample | place: Denmark | collected 2008 | reverse complement strand
CCCATTGCCGCCGATAAATAGCCATCTTCTCCGTAAGATTCCTCCAGACGGTTGAACGATGGGTCGCGGACCACATCCACCATCGGGGAGAGGGCGAGCGTTCCGCCTATGGCACGCAATGCCGTGGCCGAAAGCCGGGCTTTCTTTTCTGCCAGCTCCGTGTTCCATGTACACGCCATACCGATTTGCTGGGGATAAACAGTGGCATCCAAGGCGTTCACCCCGGAGAGTGCTTCCTCATGAACGAGAGCCGGAATATGATTAGGCGTGTTTTCAATAAGCCATTTCTGCAACCGGGCTACCCTGTCGCGCTGCTCATCGGGCGACATTCCCAAATCCATGGCGAATTGGGATATATGTCCGATGCCGTCGGGAATCAGTTCTTTGCATTTCGCCTCGTCAATTTTACCTTCCGGCGTAAGCAACGCCGATATGTAAATGCTTCTCAGCTGAGCCACTCGTTCTGCACGGCTCATGCTGTCATAAAGCTGATCTACACGCTGCTCCAATGTCGGTGAGCTGTACGCAGTCATGGACATACAAGTCATGGCAACAAATAAAGTTTTGATAGGTTTCATTAGCTGTGCGATTAGTAGTTATATTTCACCTTGCCACGAATGTCAGCTGCCGATGCTCCGACATAAACAGTGAAAGAACCACGTTCTGCCACCCATTCATGCCTTTCTTCATCGAAATATTTCAAATCATCGTCGCCAATAGTATAGGAGACCTGTTTTGTCTCTCCCGGCTCAAGCGCGACTTTCTCGAAATGCCTGAGTTCCTTTACTGGGCGGATTACCGAGGCCTTGTCGTCACCGACATAGAATTGCACTACTTCCTGCCCAGCCACATTTCCGCTGTTACGCACCGGCACCGATACAGTGCGCCCGTTAATCGTCGGTTTACCGTAACTGAATGTGGTATAACTCAAGCCGAAGCCAAAGGGGAAGCGCACCTTCGTTTTGAAATAGTCAAACCAGCGATAGCCCAAAAGGATGTCTTCGCCATATATTTCCGTTTCATCCTTCTTTGTCCCATCCCCGGGCAAAGCACAGAAGTCAATACCTTTCCAGCCATTCACGGCAGCTTTCAGCAACCGGGCGGAATTCAACGGTTTCCCCTCTTCACCGCCAAAAGGCTGAGGCAACTTGTCAGGCGACACCCCGGGATAACCTACTGCACCCATCTTGTGGGCTGGATAATCATTGAGTTTGTAAGCAAATGAAAACGGAAGTTTTCCGGACGGGCAGACATCTCCCGAAATAATATCAGCCAAAGCGTGTCCGGCTTCGCTTCCAAGATACCAAGACTGGACCAATGCCTGCGCCTTGTCAAGCCAAGGCATGTCGTATGCGTTTCCGCTCACGATCACCAATACCGTGTTGCTGTTGGCGGCAAGCAATTCCGTAATGAGCCTGTCCTGCCCGAAAGGAAGTTGATAAGATTCGCGGTCACCGCCCTCGCAGTCTTGATTATGGTTTTTGTTCAGGCCACCGACATAGATGACGTAATCAGCAGTTTTTGCTTTTTCAACGGCTTCATTTCGGAGTGAATCATAGAGGGATTGCGGCAAAACATCTACTTTGCCATACATCGTGCGTCCGGAAGCATAGCCTTTCGCATACTCAATGGTGCATTTGTCGCCAAACCGCTCCTTGATGCCACGCAGTGGCGACACCTCGTCGCGCGGCTTTAGCTCGCTTGAACCTCCGCCCGCACATAAGCTGCGAGTGGCATTTTCGCCCACCACCAAAATTTTCATATTGTCCTTGGGTACAAGAGGAAGAATGCCGTTGTTCTTCAACAGCACTATGCCTTCCTGCGCGATTTTACGGGCGGCGGCGACGTGCTCGCGAGTGTTCATTGAACCAAAGCCGTGATTGCCGGACATGGCCGTGCGCACTATAAGGCGGAGCATACGCCGGGCCTTGTCATTGATTATCGAATCAGGCACTTCGCCCCTGCGGCATTTCTCAAGATAAGCTCTTCCAAGATAGTAGTCATCATACGAGTTTATCGGAGCTTCAGTGGAAAGGCCATCAGTGAAACTGCCAAATTCAAGGTCGAGGCCATTAAAAATGGCTTCATCCGTGTTATGCGCTGCTCCCCAGTCAGTAATCACCGCTCCGTCAAATCCCCACTCTTTCTTCAGAATATCGTTAATCAAGCGGGCGTTATGAGTTGCGTGCTGATTGAGATATTGATTGTAACTGCCCATCACGCTCCACGCACCTCCTTCAACTACCGCTGCATGGAACGGGCGCAGGTAAAGTTCGTATAAGGCACGGTCGGAAACCCGCACATCCACATGGTCGCGGAAGGTTTCCTGCTCGTTAAGCGCGTAATGTTTTACGCAACAAGCCACGCCATTGGATTGAAGCCCTTGTATATAAGGCACACACATCCGCGAAGTAAGATACGGGTCTTCGCCCATATATTCAAAGTTGCGTCCGTTAAGTGGCGTGCGGTACAGGTTCACGCCGGGACCCAACAAAACATTTTTTTTGCGGTAACGGGCCTCTTCACCTACCATCCGCCCGTAAAGGTAAGCCAACTCAGGTTGCCATGTGGCAGCAAGACAAGTCAGGGCGGGAAAAGCCGTACACGAATCATTGGTCCAGTCGGCATGGTCCCAGCTGTTCCAGCAGATTTCCATACGCACACCATGAGGACCGTCGCTGCAATAAAGTTCAGGGACGCCTAAACGCGCCACACCCGGACTTGAGAATTTTGACTGTGCGTAGCTTAGGCGGATTTTCTCTTCAAGGGTCATCTTGCTCAAAAGCGTTTCCACCATTGACTCAATATCATCGTTGTCGGCAGCACTTGAGGTCAGCGCACCTAACATTAAAAAAAAGAAAAGAATTTTTCTCATGATTTTCAATTTGTAATCAACATACGCGAGAAAAGCAAGCCGTTGCACTTCATAATCGGCAACGGCTTGTAATCACACATAGAAATAGAATATGACAAATCTAACAAAACGGCGCTGTATTATTCCTTAGTGATCTTAGTAATGGTATAACCATAACCAACAAAAATGGCTCCGTCTTGTTCGTTCATCAGCTCTATTGAGTAGTCGGTAAGCGCAAACTCCAGAACCATGGAACCGTTAATCGTAATATCACCACGCTCGGGATCTCCTTTTCCTGTAAGAATGTTATTCCACCAAGCGGTAGTCATAGTACCCTGTCCCTCACCGGTAACATACGCACGGACTATATCGCCGCTCTGTACCAAATCCTTAAACTGCGTCTGGAGGGCAGTGAACGGCGTATCCCATGTTACATCGAACGAGCCTTCCCAAAGAGTTGTTTCTTCCGAGACTGGAAGTTCATCGCTGACTTCAATTTTATCGCCGCCATAAACATTGCCGTCGCTATCTGTAAGAGTTATGCGGTAAGTGCCGAGAGCGAGGTCGCTTGGCACGGTGTATTCAATATAGTCATTGCCGTTATTGGAAACAAAAGTGGCAGCAGCCTCCTTATTACCTATGGTTATTTTCACCACTTTGTCCATATTTGTGCCGTGTAACTTCGCCTGCATTCCCGGAACAACCAGACGGTCGCTTGCAGCATCAGTGGGAGTCGGGTCGCCATCAAGCGGCAAAACGACAAGCTCACCCATTCTGGACGTTTGTTTCCCCTTCGTCGTGGTAGCGACAATCTTTAAGATATATTCTCCGGCATAAAGCGGCGCAAGCTGAATCTTAGTTCCCTCACATACTTTTTCGTCGTCAATGAACCACTCGACAGTGGTGTAGAGGGCAGGAGTCACTACGGTTGAATCAATCAATTCCGCATCGCGGGAAATAGTCTTGTAAACAGCCGGCTCACCGTTCTCCCAATCGCCGAACCACGGAAGGAGTATTTGCGGGAAATCATCCTCGGTAGCCGTGATAAACCCTTCGTTATCTTCTGAACAGGAGCAAAGCATTCCCATTGAGAGAACAACTATTGCCGTTATCAATTTATATAATGTCTTTTTCATTTTTATTCAATCTGTTAATCTATTATTCAATTGATTCGCTAAACTTTTCAATGTCCATGAAATGCTGTTCGTTGACATCCCACCATACACGGGTGTGCCAATCGTCTGTTCCACCCAAACGGTCCACCGCTTCCTCGTAATTTACGATGTTGTACCTACCCTCAAGCAGCGGATAGCGCAGGCGTACAGGCGTTTGCAAGTTAGGGTCTTCGTGAGGGAAGTCGCCGCGGACAGGAAGCAAGGTGCGGTCTGCCAGCGCAGGATAGTCTGAACGGCGGAGGTTAGCCCAGCCTTCGTTTGGATTTGTGAGATGAAGGATCCAAGCTTGGGTGTTGATCGACTCGCGAGGATTATCGCCTAACGGATTTTCCGCAATATATTCTTCTATCTCTTCGTCGGAGATTTTTGAGACAACATCGTAGTAGTTGTTGAGCATCTGCATTGACGCACGAATACCGGCTTCATAATGGCTTTCTGCGTCGCCTTGGACATTCCAGCCTTTTGAAGCGGCTTCGGCAAGCAGGAATTCAACTTCGGCAGAGGTTATGAGAATGCCGGGACAGTCGGCGTTGCAGAATGCTACAGCTATGGTAGGCCTAATCATACGAGCCGGATAGTTGTTCTTGTCATATCCTTTGTCAGGATAAAGCGTTGCAAGTGAATCCAAGGTGGGAATGTCGCTATTTGCAGGGGCACTCACCCACTCGCTCCACCAGGCGTCGCCTACATTGCACGGAACGATACCTTCACCTCCGCGCTCGCCCCAAGCCAGCACCTCGTCGGTAACGTCAAAGTTGCCTGACGTATCTGTCTGGCTGCGTGTGGTGTGGATGTAACACCGGGCTATGCGGTAAAGACGCGGGTCGTGCATCTTTTTCATATAATAAAATAAGGTGGAGCAGACAAACGAAGGTGACTGCGGATCTTGCCCGTATATCATCTCGCTAAGTGCGTTGGCCCTGAAATCAAGGTCAGAGGCGCCGTCATAAAGCGTGAACGGAGCATCGATGTATTTTATGTAAGCATCTTCGTCGGCCGATGAGATAATGCCGCCGTCAGCATTTAATGCAGACTCAAATTCGGTACGTGCTCTTTCCGGGGCGACATCGGAAATACGCATTGCATAACGCAGGCGAAGAGTATTGGCATACCTCTTCCATGCTTCCGGGTCGCCTCCTAAAGAAGTGACATCTCCGGAGATAGCGTCAGTGCCCGTACCGAGTTGCTCGGCACACGCTTTTAGCTCAGAGAAAATGAAGTCGTAGACTTCTTCCTGTGTATCGTACTTCGGTGTGGCATTGCCGTCGATGAACGACATTCCCGCCTCCGTGCAAGGAATGTCGCCATAGATGTCAGAGAGTACGGCCATCATGTAAGCACGGTGGATGCGCAGCGCGGCATTGGTGTTCGGCATATCTCCAGTGCGATGGATGGCATCTACAAGGTTCTTTATGCTTATCTGATAATAACGGTTCCACGGATAAGTCATCTCCGAGTCTTTCGGATAAACCGCTCCGGCATAGTTGGAAACATTCCATCCTCCGGCATAATACTGCGTAAAGCCGGTGATGTAACTGCGGTAAGTGTCCATCAGTGAAAAGTCGCCGTATGTTTGCAGCAGAGTCGTGGTGAGCTGTGCGTTCGGGGCGATGGTTTCCGCCTTTGAATCGTCGGTGTTGACATCCTCCAGATAAGAGTCCGAGCAAGAAGAAAGCCCCACGACAAGCGTCAGAAGCATCATGAACGATGCTATATTAAAAATATGTTTTTTCATAATCACAATGTCTATTAGAATTTCACATTTACATTAAAACCGTAGCTACGGCGTGACGGGAGCGAGCCGTACTCAAGTCCCATGCCTGATGTGTTATAGTTAGAGTCAGGATCGATGTTCGGTATGTTCTTCCATACAATGAACGGGTTGCGAGCAACGAACGAGACAGAGAGTGACTTTACGAACTTGCCCAACATCTTTTCGGGGAAAGTGTATCCGAACGTGATTTCGCGGCACTTGATGTAAGAATTGTCGTAGATGAACAATGCAGGAGCCTTTTCGGCAACGCTCTTCCAATAGTTCTGCGGGTTCACGGGGTATGTGTTCTTGCTGTATGTGCCGTCGCCGTTGTCTATCACGCCGTCTACAATAAGTCCCTCACACTTGCCGGCTGCACGCCACTCTGCCTCTGTCATGCCGGCAGCCTTACGGGCCTCTTCCGAGCGGTACCACTCTTCACGCCCTGCGAGCGTGCCATTGGCCTTACCCGTGAGGTAGGCTGAACGCATCGAGAATGAATAGAGATCAGCTCCCACTTTCACATCGAATGCAGCAGTAAGATGGAAGTTTTCATAGGAGAAAGTCGTGTAGAAGCCACCGGTCCAGTCCCAAGTGGAGTTGCCGAGAGTCTTGAGATTCTCGTCATAAAGGGGAAGACCCGTATTCTTGTCTATGAGGATGTCACCATTCTCATTGCGCTTGAAATCTGTACCGAGAATAGAGCCGTAGTTCTTTCCTACCTCAGCACCCACCGAGACACCGGCCCAGCTCGCGTCAGCCAGCTGGAGGTAATCCATGCCTTCGACAAGAGCGAGAACTTTGTTCGAGTTCTTTGAGAAGTTGATACCTGCGTCCCATGCAAAATCCTTGACTTGGAGCACACGGCCGTTGACGGCTAACTCGATACCCTTGTTCTGAATCTTTCCGGCATTGACAAGACGGTTGGGATACCCGGAAGCCGAAGAAGAAGCAAGTGCTATAATCTGATCCGTTGAAATCTGGTCATAGTATGTAAAGTCAACTCCTAAGCGCCCGTTGAAGAACTTAAGCTCAAGGCCGAGTTCGTAAGAACTGGTCATTGTCGGCTTAAGGTTACTGTTCGGTTGTGTGTTATTATTTATCATACCTATGGTATAACCTGGATATTTATATTTACCTGTCGAATAGATCAGAGAGAGCTGATACGGGTCAGTGTCTGAACCTACTTTCGCCCAGGAAGCACGTACTTTACCAAAACTTAAGATATTCCGTTTCTTCAGGAAGTTTGAGAATATGACGCTACCTGATACAGAAGGATAAATATACGTGTTGTTTGCTGCCGGAAGCGTTGATGAACGGTCGCCACGGACAGTCCCCTCAAGGTAGTATGTCGAGAGATAGCCAAGGCTTGCACTTGCATACAGAGAATTTATCTGCTTCTTGTAAGTGGCCGGCTGCACGTTCTGCTCCGCATAATTCATGATTGACACCACGTCGTCCATCTGCTGTTCAGTGCCGGTGATGACGGTCGTCTTGTTGTCCACCTTAAATATGTTCCCGCCCACAGTGGCATTGAAATCGAAGTTGCCCCAGTTGTTGTTATAGAGGGCAAGAATTTCCGCATTCAGTGTCCGGTTATTGAAAATCGAGTTTGTGAGCTTACCGGAAAGAACACCCGGGGTGGTGCGGGCGATGAACTCATCGAAGTTCATGTTGTTGATGTCCGTACCAATCGTTCCCTGGATTTTCAAATGCTTGTTCACGTTGTAAATGGCTTTCGCTGTCAAGCGGAACACGTCTTTCGCAGATGTGTTGTTGTTCTTGTAGAGGTCCCAATACGGGTTTATGTTATACTGGTCGTTACCATTCCAGTTGGCATAAGTGCCGTCTGCATTCTGGTAATTCTTGAGCCATTCAACATTATATGTACCCGCCAAGGTCATGAGGTTCTTGCCCACGTTACTTTGTGAGGTGGAGAGTGCCGGACGGTTCTTCACGTTCTCACGCACATAGTTGGCCGTAAAGTCGAAATCTACAGGGCCTGCGGAGGTTGTAACGCGCAGGTTGAAATTGTCACGGCTCATGTGTGAGTTGGGAAGGATGTCCTTGTTACGCATATCGGTAAAAGAGAAGCGGATACCCGTCTTGCCTGTGTTGACACTCAATATAGCTGTATTCTGGGCTGTAAGACCGGTGCGGAAGAATGAAGATGTGTTATTCGGATACATGAGGAACGGACGCACAGAGCCGTCAAAATAGGTCTTGTCTATCATGTCCGCCTTCACGCCCCAGCTCGAGTTCGTACCCGACGAGGCGTCAAGCTGGTACTGCCCGTTGTCGCCCATACCGTATATCTCCTGCACGTCGTCCCACTTCGCGAGCTGCGTGTCGATGGTCAGCGAGCCGTTATACTCAACAGAAACCTTCTCCTTGCCAGCCTTTTTCGTGGTGATGAGAATTACACCGTGCGACGCACGTGAACCGTAGAGGGCGGAAGCGGCCGGGCCTTTAAGCACGGTCATCGTCTCTATATCGTCAGGGTTGATGGCAGATATACCGTCACCAAGGTCGTAACCTCCCTGCTCGCCGGCACTTCCGAAGTTGGTGTTGTCCAAGGGTACGCCGTCAATTACGTAAAGAGGCTGGTTGTTGCCCGTCAGTTCGGTCGTACCGCGGAGCATGACTCTCGTTGATCCGGCTGCGCCACCCGCCGTATTGCTGACAACAAGACCTGCCACCTTACCGGCAAGCGAGTTTATGACATTGGTCTCCTTTGCTTTGGTCAGTTCGGCGCCTTTTATTTCGGACAGGCCATAGCCGAGAGCCTTGCGGTCACGCTTTATGCCAAGTGCGGTAACAACCACTTCGTCCAGCGTCTCCGAGCTTTGCTCAAGTTTGATTTTCAAAATGTTCTGAGCCTTCACACGTACGGATTTGTATCCTACGTAAGAAATCTCAAGCTCGTCACCGGCGTTGCACTGTAAAGTAAAGTTACCATCAAGGTCGGTAATAACACCCTTTGATGTTCCTACCACCTTCACTGATACGCCGATTAACGGGCCTGCCGCGTCAGAGACGTTGCCCTTTACTGTAATCCCCGTCTGGGTCGCCGTTATGCCTACGTCTGCTTTTCTTGGCGTAGTTGCCATGACAGCTGGTGCTATCAGGCTCGCCCCAAGCATACATAACACTAAGTTAAATCGTTTAATCATAATAATATTTTATTTTAGGAATGTATTCCATTTTTTATTCGTTGGCGGAATTATTCTTTATCTTTCAATTGCAGACACTTATGGTATGCTGCATTTCAGCAGCTTTTGCTTGCGGTTTTTAGCTTGCTTCCGGTAGAACTGCAAGAATTGTCTTATAGTGTGAAGGGATACCTTTTTGAAAGGAGAGAAGCCGTGTGGTGCAGGCCGGAAGGACACAGATTGCAACTGTAACCGTCGCCGTGGCACCCCAAATAACTCCGCTAACGCGTGTCTTATATTGTTCACATGGGTTTTGCACTCTCTGCAATCCCTTCTTTAATGCCTTTGATTATCCAGTCTGCTTTTATCTCCATGTTTTTATTACGGTCAAAGATGCCGAACATGTCAGCGCCGTTGCCGAACCGGTTGTTGTCCCAGATGAAAGTTGAAAATCCGCGTTTGCGTGCCTCTGATACCAATGTCTTGCAGTAATAAGTCATATTCTCGTGCATACGGTCGGCTTCGGAACCTTTGTAATGGTCGGTGAGCCCCCATTCTCCAATCACTATGCCTAATCCTTTAGAACCCCATTCATTCGCCAGTTTGTCGAAGTAATTGATCATCGTGGTCTCATCGCTCTGTGACGCTTTCCCATACTGCTTGTACGGCTCGCCCCAGTAGTAACATTCACCACTGCCGGCATATTCCCACGGGTTATAAAAATGCAGCTCTACGCTCATATAATCATTGCCGTTGCCGTCTATGTCTTTAGGGATTATGAAATCACCGTTGTACAGGCCGAAATCGGCATTGCACACATATGTCTGCACAATCAAGTGGCGTTTCGTGTTGTTTCCGCCTGTAGCTCGCACAATGTCGATGAATGTCTGGTTGTAGGCATTCTGCACATCAAGGTTTTCAGCGGTAGGCTTTCCCCAGTTGTCGGGTACATGAACCTCGTTGGTGCCTGCAAAAGCCACGCGGTAATCATATTTGCCAAGCTCATTGGCAATGTTCATCCACAGCAAAGCCAGCTTCCGGCAGTTTTCTTCCTTGTCCGCATAAAAGGGGCGGCTCTCAAGCCATTTCTCGTGGTGTACGTTGACGATGACTTTCATGTCATATTCCAGACACCAGTCTATTACCTCCTTTATTCTGTCCATCCACGTCTTGCTGATGCTCATGGCCGCAGGGTTGGTGATGTGGCATTGCCATCTTACAGGTATGCGTATGGCATTGAATCCGGCATCGTGCACGGCCTTGATGGTTTTCTTCGTGACTACAGGGTTTCCCCATGCCGTTTCCGCATTGTCGGCCCCGTCGGGTTCGCCTATGTCCATAGACTCACCGTCTTGTCCCGGGGCAGAACATTCAAACTGGTTACCAAGGTTCCATCCGGCAGTGACTTCGCTGTTCCATTGCCGGGCTGTCTTTTGGGCGTGACACAGCATTACGGCAAACATCAGTGTCAACAGCCAATAAATCCTTAAATTTGTTTTCATGATTTTTAATTTTTCAAATATGTCGCAAAATAATTAAAATTTTCCATAAAAGCTGGTTCACTATCTATTGATAAAGGTTTGATGAATGTCTTTTGTCTGAAAACAAACCTTATTTCACGAGGAATAAAACCTTACCTCCGTTATATGCAGATATTATTTGCCATGATGATACCTTATCTTGAAATAGTTTATCATTGCCTTTCCATACCTGAATTCTTGAACTCCGCGATGCGCTTGGTGGTAAGCGGATACAGCACCATCAGGCCTATTATCAGCAGCGAGATGGCCGCCGGAATGTAGCTTATCGCCAACTTCAAGCCAAAGATGGCGCCCGGCGTTTGCGTGGCGGCATTAGGCTGAAGGCCGAAAAAGCTGAACAAAAGCAACACGGCCGAACCGGCGATGGCGCCTCCGAACTTCTGGGCCATGGAACCGGAAGAGAAAATGAGGGCTGTTGAGGCAGTGCCGTGTTTGTAGTAGGAATAGTCGGCCACATCGGCGTACATGCTCCATACCAGCGGACTTACCACTCCGGTGAAAATGCTGATAAGCACCTGAAGCAACAATATGCCAATGAATCCTTCATTGCTTAACGGCATATAGAAAAACAGAATGCTGAGTGCACCCATTGCCACGGCAGAGACTATGAACGTGGTTTTCTTGCCCAGCCGCTTGCTCAAAGGCATGGCGCACACCACCCCTATCATGTTGCATACTTCGCCGATGGCAAGAAATACGCCTGCAAAGAAAATGAATGAGAAGAAACCAAAGTCCACGATATTGTCATTCCCAATGTAATATTTGAAGTAATAGGCCACAGTAGCGCCACGCACCGTGTTGAACAGGTTGGTGCAGAGAGCTGTGCAGGTAATCATCCACCAAGGGAAGTTCCTCACTAACGAGCGGAAATCGTTCATCAGTTTGTCTCCCTTGACACCCTTTACGTGCTCCCGGGTCAATAGGAAACTGCCTATGAAAAGCAGGAAACATACCGTGGCGATGACTATCATTGCGCCCTGCCATGCGCCCGCCATGCCTCCGACATTGAGAAAAGACAGATTGTTGTCGGAAAACAACTTGCACAATGGTTCCCATGCATACAGGGCAATGAACGAGCCGCCGTAGGCGAAGAACATGCGGTAGCTTGAAAACACTGTCTTCTCATAGCTGTCGGATGTCATCACGCCAAGCATCGAGGCGTAAGGCACATTAATGCAGGTGTAAACCGTCATCATCAGAATGTATGTAATGTAAGCATAGATGAGACGTCCCTGTTCGTCAAAATCTGGTGTGGTGAACAACAATACCCCACAGATAGCAAAGGGCAGCGAGAACCACAACAGGTAAGGACGGTACTTGCCCCACCGGGTGTTGGTACGATCACAAATGATACCCATCATAGGGTCGGACACAGCATCCCATACACGCGTCACAAACATCAGAGTGGCGGTATGGGTGAGTGACAGGTTGAATATATCACTGTAAAAAATGGGAAGATAATAAGAAAATATCTTCCAGAACATGGAAGACGCCATGTCTCCCATGCCATATCCTATCTTTTCAATCAGTCTGGCCATTATAAGCAGATTTCTATGAACTTCGTTTTTTACTTTACATCTCCACCACTACAACATGCTTGCCCGGAAGAGCTTTCACAACGTTGCCGTCAACGGGCTTTCCGTCAACGGTTATCCTGCTAACGCCTTTTGACTTGCCGTTCGGGTTCTTCACGGTGATTGTAAACTCACTGTCACGCAGTTTGCGCTTTACGGTGTACTCATTCATAGTCTCAGGCAGGCAGGGGTCTATTTCCAGTCCGTCATAGGTGGGGCGTATGCCAAGTATGTACTGGGTAATGGCGAGCCAGTTCCATGCGGCTGTACCCGTGAGCCAAGAGTTCTTCCCCTCTCCCGGACGTGCGGCATCCTTGCCTGCCACCATCTGGCAATAGACGTATGGTTCTACCTTGTGAAGTGTCTGGTCCTTTATCCACGCCGGACATATCTTGGTGTAGTGATCCCAGGCGTCTTCGCCACGTCCGGCCACTGTTTCGCCGATAATAACCCAAGGGTTGTTGTGGCAGAAGATACCGGCATTCTCCTTGTAACCTGCCGGATAAGAAGATATTTCGCCCATCTCCACGTGGTAGGTGGTGAAGGCCGGATTGTTGAGAACCATGCCGTGCTCACAGTCAAGGTAACGCTTGCAAGAGTCGAGAGCCTTGCTTACCATGCCTTCCTCCATGCCGATGCCGGCCATGGTGCAGAAGCCTTGCGACTCAATGAAAATCTTGCCTTCCTCATTCTCTTTGGAGCCAATCTTGTTGCCGTAGAAGTCGTAAGCACGAAGATACCACTCTCCATCCCATCCGTACTTCTTTACCGCCTCTACCATGTCATCAACACAGCCTGTAGCGCGTTTTGCCTCAGTTTCCATGCCACAAACCTTGCACAATTCGGCATACTGACGACCGCAGAAGACAAAGAGTCCCGCTATCATCAGAGATTCCGCCTTTGAACCCTCGGAAACGTTCTCCGTAGTTTGGAACGACTCGTTTGGATCCCAAGAGAAACAGTTAAGGTTGAGACAGTCGTTCCAGTCCGCGCGACCGATAAGAGGCAACTTATGGGGACCGAGATTCTCCACCACATGGTTGAACGAAATACGAAGATGCTCCATGAGCGACACTTCTGAACCCGGTTTGTTGTCCCAAGGCACTTTCTCGTCCAAGATGCTGAAATCTCCCGTCTCCTTGACGTATGCCACCGTGCCGAAGATAAGCCACATGGGGTCATCATTGAATCCGCCGCCGATGTCGTTGTTGCCACGCTTGGTGAGGGGCTGGTATTGGTGATAGCAGCCGCCGTCTGGGAATTGCGTCGAGGCGATGTCTATTATGCGCTGGCGGGCGCGCTCCGGCACTTGGTGAACAAAGCCCACAAGGTCTTGGTTGGAGTCGCGGAATCCCATCCCACGGCCAATGCCGCTCTCGAAGAAACTGGCTGAGCGTGAGAAGTTGAACGTAATCATGCACTGGTACTGGTTCCAGATGTTCACCATGCGGTCAAGACGGTCGTCGCCCGTAGAAACCTGGAATTTGTCGAGCAGTCCGTTCCACATGGCGTGCAGTTCGTCAAAAGCCTTGTCCACAGCCTCAACTGTGCTGAATCTTTCGATTGTTGCGTGAGCCTTTTCCTTATTCACGATGGTGCGATCGAGGGCGCCTAGCGAAGTGATGAGCGTAGGGTCGGCGTGTGGGTCGGCGTATTTCTCTTCTTGTGCATTTTCGACATAGCCAAGCAGGAAGATAAGGTCTATCTGTTCGCCCGGCATAAGGCTTACCTCTATATAATGTGAAGCTATCGGACTCCAACCGTGTGCCACGGAACCGGACGGCTTGCCAGCCATGACGCACTGGGGATTGGCCAGTTCATTGTAAAGGCCGACAAACGACTCACGGTCGGTATCGAAACCGTCGGCCCGTGCATTTGCCAAGGCGTAATAAGCATAGTGGTTACGGCGCTCCTTGTACTCCGTTTTATGGTAAATGACCGTAGAGGATTCTCCCTGCTCTATCTCCACCTCACCAGTGCTCAGGTTGCGCTGGAAGTTCTCCATGTCGGTGGCTGCGTTCCACAGACACCACTCGGTAAACGAAAAGAGTTTCACGGTCTTCTTCGTGTCAGTGGTGTTGCGGATGGTCACCTTCTGCACTTCGGCCCATGTGTTCAATGGCACGAAGAAAAGCTCCGAGACCTCTATGCCGTTCTTGCTTCCCGTTATGCGGGTGTAGTTCAGCCCATGGCGGCACTCATAACTGTCGAGTGGGGTCTTGCACGGCTTCCAGCCGGGACTCCACACAACGTCTCCGTCCTTAATATAAAAGTATCGGCCGCCGTTGTCCATCGGTACGTCATTGTAGCGGTAGCGCGTGATGCGGCGGAATTTGGCATCCTTATAGAAAGAGTAACCTCCCGCCGTATTGGATATGAGGCTGAAGAAATCCTCATTGCCCAGGTAGTTAATCCAGGGGAATGGAGTTGCCGGGGCGGTGATTACATATTCACGGTTTTTGTCGTCGAAATGTCCGTATGTCTTTTTCATTGTTCTGTTTTGTAAGAAAGTTGGTTAAGTTATTTCTTTTTTCCCGTCAGGAGTTCCACAAGCGGGCGGTCCTTGAACGATTGGGTTTTCTGGTCCCAGAAGCCGAAGTCGTTGTCGTAACACCATGATGCCCATGCAATGTTGTACTTGTCGAACACCCACAGCATATCTTTTGTCCACTTATAAGCCAGCTCACGGTCAACCGGTTCATAGACGCCCCATTCTCCGCAATAGAGCTGCACGCCGTATTTTTTTGCCACGGCTATGGCGTCACGGAAGTCCTGGGCTATGCGCTCGCGGTTCCATACGCCGGTGTATTTTTTCAGTACGGGCTTCAGGCTGTCAGGAGCGGCGTCATAATCGGCCTGCGAGATGAGGCGTCCCGGATAAGTGAGTTTGCCTCGGTAGCCGCCTACCGGCGTCCAGGGCGCGCCATAGTGTGTAAGTGCCTGCGGCTCATAATAATGGAACGAGAGAACGATGTTCTTGTCTCCCTCGGGTATGCGCAGGTACTTGAATGTCCACGTGGCCTGCCACATGTTTGAGCCGATGACCAGCGTGCGCTGCGGCTCACGCTCTCTGAGAGCTTTATGTGCCTTGAAAATCAGCTTGTTCCACTGCTCATGCTCATCGGCCACCGGCTCGTTCATCAGCTCGTAGGCCACGGAGTCAACGCTGTAAGCCTTGAGCGCGTCGGACAACTGGTACCACATATTTATAAGATCCTGCTGGGCCTTGTCTGACGTGAAGAGTACGTTGGTTCTGCCCTCGTTGACAGCATTGAAATCATGAGATCGGATGATGTGCATGTCCACTATGGTACGCAAGTGGTGCTTCCCGGCCCAATTCAGGGCTTGCGTGAGCAGTTGCCACGCTTCGGGCAGCTTGTTGCCCTGCTCGTCCCAGAACTGCTCCTCGTCGATTGGAATGCGCACAAAGTCGAATCCGAGTTCCTCAAGGCGTGCAAAATCCTCTTCCTTGATGTGCTGGCGGCGTGCCTCTCCGCGCTCGGGAGTTTGCGAGAGCCAGTGGCTGATGTTTGTACCGCGTTTAATGGTAAAGTTGTTTACAGTCTGCGCAGTCGAGGCAATAGAAGAAAATGCCATAGCCAGGACTGCGGCTGCGAGAATTATTGTCTTTCGCATATTTCTTAATAATTTATTGGATTGTCACAAATTTCTTTTATTCTATATACTCATTCATGATTATTAACCTATATGTTGCAAAATAAGTAAAATGTTATAAAAGAGTTGGTTTGATATCTATTGATAAAGGTTCAATAAGTGTCTTTCGTCAGAAAACGAACCTTATTTCACGAGAAATCAAACCTTTTTATTACGGGAGACAGAGCAATCGGACCGTTAAATACGGTGAAAGGTGAGCGCAATGGCAAGAAAAAACAAAGTTTTTTAACTTGACATTGCCGAACCGCATCCTGTATTCGTGAAACAAATATAGTGAATATCCGCAATCTGCTCAGACGTGCAAATATGCGACAAAGAACGTTCTCAATCTCCTTGATTCTCAATATGTGGCATTTCGCGCTGCAAAACGGCCTATTTTAGCTCGCGAAACGAGCCGTTTCAGACCGTAAAAGGCGCTGTTTCGCAAGTTAAGACCGAGTTTTTTTGCAACTCATTGTATATCAAATGGTTAAGCCACATGACCGCCGTCACAGCCTTTAACATAAAAAAGTTAATCGCTGAGCGTAGTTTTAGTTAGTAGCAGGGCATATAAAAAAGACACCTTCCTCATCTGAAGAAGGTGTCTTGATATAGAGTGAACGAATAGATGCCCTTTATAAGGGCAATATGTTTTACCTGTATTTTGACGGAGAGACGCCGAAGTATTTTTTAAACGCCGTACTGAAATACTTGGTGTTATCGAAGCCGACTTCCTCGGCTACTTTACCTACTTGGTGACCGGAACGTAGCAGTACGGCAGCACGCTCAAGACGCACTATGCGGATAAATTCCTGAGGTGATTTCCCTGTGTATGACTTCAGCTTTACATAAAACATTGTGCGGCTCATCGCCATTTCCCTGCACAAGCGGTCGATAGTGAAGCCCGAATCCGAGATATGGTTGAGTAGAAGTTTGGTCACAGTGTCTACAAAAATTGGATTTTTTGTTGTGGCATCGCCTTTTTTACTAATGTCAACTTGGAGTTCATTGATATGCTGCTGGACATTATCTTGTTTTTGCCCCGATTGTGAAGTCACCGTATCTTTCTCTTTATCCCGTTCCAGAGCACTCACCACAAGACGCATATACCTGTTGTGCAGGCCGTATGTCCATAAAGCCCCATAGAACAGTAATGCAACTAACGAGATGTAAACACACCACATCCACCACGAACTCCACCAAGGCCGGCCAATGGTGATTACCAACTTCTGCTCGTCGAGTACAATGCGGTTGGCCTTGCTTACCGAACGTACTGTCAGGTGGTGCGTACCGGGTTCAAGGTTGACGAACCGAATAAATTGCTGCGTTGAAAGCGGACTCCAACTGTCATTCCCTACCTTATATTGATGAGCTATGTCGAATTGGTAGCGTAAGTTTATGCTTTCGATATATAGTTCAAATGTACGCTGTTGATATGACAGTTTCAGTTTCCTTTCGCCTAACATTTCCGCAACCTGTTCGTTAAACCGTTCAGAATTGCCATCGTTGCAACTTATGCCGGTGAAACGTAGTTTTGCAGTATAATTACGGTTCTGCACATAGTGCGGATTGACTACGACAGCGCCTTCTACGCTACCGAAAAACAAGTTCCCGTCCAACAAGTTGAAGGCTGCGCCCTGTGAATACTCACGCTGTAATCCATAAAGATAGTTTACGTTAATGATTTTGTCAAGATTGTCAGGGTATGCGAATGACAATCCTCCATTAGTAGCGAACCACAGGCGTCCGAGTTCGTCTTGCGTGACGCTTGTGACGACGTTTGAAGGCAGGCCGTTTTTCATGGTAAACTGCCGGCATTTCCCCGTGCGGAGGTCATACACATACAGTCCTCCGCCATTAGTGGCGATATTTATGTAGCGTTCATCATAAATAAAGAGGTCAAGCACATAACGGTTAACTTGGTCGGTTGATGACGGGGAATAAGGCAGTTCCTTTACCGCTTTCTGACCCGGAGTCACAATAAAGAGCCCGTTTATTGTACCCGCCGCTATACGGCCGTCGGGCAAGAGGGCAAGAGACTCCACGTTTTCCACAGGGTAATATAGGAATTTTCCTTGTACTACTTCAACAAGTCGTGTATCTTGGCAACCAATCCAAAGATGGCCATTCCTGTCAAACAACAAATCCTGGATATGGCTGTCTTCCAGAACGTTAGTACCATACAACTCCCTTACCTCTCCGTTGGTGCTGATTTCACACATGCCGTTGCCATAAGTTGCAGCCAAAAGCCCTCCGCTGTCCTGCTTGGGACACAACGAAAGCACTACGATGTTCCGCGCAATATGACGCCACTCACCTGTGGTGGTGTTTAATACACTGATACCGCCGTCAGTACCCATCGCCAAAGTCGATGGTGACAGCTGTGCCACACAGTTGACATGGTCGTTAACCAATGTCGGCTTATTCGGCTGATGCATATAAACGGTAACGGCGTTACCGACGGGCCGCGCAATGTCTATGCCTCCCGAATAAGAACCTATGAATATGTCTTTCCAGGCATCAACAAGCACTGCGTAAATGCCATTGCCGTGAAGCACGCCATGCTCTCCCTCATTGGCATTGAACAGCAGTGAGGCTTTATTTTTAGCTGAGGGTAAGCGTGAAGCCTGATACACGCCGAAGCCGTCAACCCCCACCAGCATCGTATTACTGTCATAGTCGACAATGCTGCGAACGGGATTATGAGGTATTCCGTCCATTGATGTACACACACCTTTTCCGTCTGCAATTATAAGCCCCTGCTCGTATGTGCCAAGCCAAAGTTGTTTGGTGTCCGCGTCATAGTGCCCACTTACGACGTCATACGGCAAATAAGAAATAAGAGCCTTGTGATTACGGCTCAATGACTTTACACCCTGACGTGTGCCAAAGAGTAAAATGCCTTTCGACCCGCGGATGATACAACTTGCATATACATTGGAACCTACCGTGACAATCTTCCCATTGCGAAGCATATAAACGCCTCCGCTCATTGCCAACCAATAAGTGTCGCCGTCCCTATACACATCATTGAGCTGGTTGTCATTCTTGAAAAAAGCAGCAACGTCAGCTACAACATCAAAATGGTTTTGCACCGGATTATATTCATATATGCGTCCACCGGCATCAAACACTTGCAACACACTGTTGTCGGCCGATTGGACAAAACAGTTATACTCACCGGTATTACCCTCCAAATTAAAGTTCTCTATGCTGACCCCGTTGTATCGGGCCACAAAACTTTGTGTCGTCAACCACACGGCTCCATCCTCCGTCTGTTTAAGCGAATAGATGCGTTGGCTGTTTAATCCATCCGCCAGACCCAGATGAGAGAACGTAAAGTCGCCTACACGCAAAGCTGCTGCAATGACCGGTTGCTGCGACATTATTATTAATATAAGGAGTACTTTCGCAGCCAAAAGCCTGCTCCAACCGCATGGATGTAGCTTATCATAAAAAGTAATTGTATCATCTCTAACTGGAAGTGTCCTGATCTTTTTAAATAAGTTCACTATTTTCATGCTTGTTTCGAGTTGTTATGTCAGCCTGATTACTGCCAATCATCTTTTAACAGAAAATCAAATAACCCTGTAAAATATATCCCATTGTCATCGGAATAAGGCATTATCTCATCACCGACAACGACAATCTTTTTGAATGAATCGGAAACTTTCAATAGCGACGCAAGTTCCTGTTCTCGCTTTTCTTCTGAAAAAATTGAATATGCCGACTGGATATAATATCGTTGACTGCCTTTGTTGGCAACAAAGTCAATTTCGCGTTGCGAGTAAGATGCCTTTCCGTTTTTCATTTCACGTGATTCCACAATCCCGACATCCACAAGATAGCCAAGTATACGAAGGTGGTTATACAGCACATTCTCCATGATGTGTGTCGGTTCCTGTTGCCGGAAATTCAGGCGTGCGTTTCTAAGACCAATGTCAATGCAGTAATATTTTTTATTGGTTTCGTAATAACGCCGTCCCTTTACATCGTACCTCTCAGCACTTTCAAACAAGAAGGCATTTTCGAGATAGTCAATATAGGATGATACAGTTTTTGAATCTATCTTCATTTTCTGTACCGATTCAAGCGTATTGGCAATCCGTGCAGGATTTGTGAGTGAACCAATAGAACTGCATAATGAGGTAGCAAGCCGGGAAATCGCAAGTTCGTTTCTTACATTGTTACGTTCCACTACATCGTCGAGATATGTTTTTTCCCACAAGTTCTGAAGATAGTTTATTCTCTGCTCGTTGTCGTTGTAATGGAGAAGCTGTGGCATACCCCCGAATGTGGAATACATCATCCATGCCTCGCGAATATCCGTTATCTCTTGGCAGTATTCCCTGAAAGACAAAGGAAACACCCTTATCTCATTTCCTCTGCCACGAAATATCGTACGTATATCATGAGACAGGAAACGAGAATTGCTACCCGTC
>ULQK01017952.1_pt1 | contig 20158 bp, 11 predicted proteins | sample 1954371 | NCBI WGS metagenome assembly ULQK01 (sample SAMEA4835652, study PRJEB28245) | human gut metagenome | biome: gut microbiome; material: fecal sample | place: Denmark | collected 2008 | reverse complement strand
ATGGTAGGAGGTGCGTGCCTACACTATTGCTGAATAGTTACGTGAATTCGTAACTACCCAGTACCCCTCTAAAAAGTGATTTTAGGGTACGAGGCTTTGCTTGCCATTACATAATGGCAAGTATGGCTTCGAATTTTGAAATTCCGTTTTTCTTGGCAGTTTCGGCTATGGAATGAATCTTTGCAAAGATGTCTGCTCCATCATCTGTTCTGAAGCAACCGCTTACTTTTTGCTTGACCTTTATTTTTCGAATGCCTCTCTCGCTCGCATTGTTGTCGTAAGGGACAGAGAAATCGGAAAGAAATGCAAACTAGTAGTCCTTTACCTTATATATGCCTTTCTTGAAAGTCTCGAAATCATCATGAAACTGGGCGCAGGGGGGGATTCTCCGTGGATTGCCCCAGCGCCCATAAAGTGCATTGCGGTTGTAAAAATACTACTTTTTCACGACTCCCCTGTGTACTGCAAATCAAAAACAAAGGATACGGTTGTTGAAAATCAACTTGTTAGCAACGGAGGACACCCTAAAAACTGATGAAAAAATGTATTGGGTGTCAAACTTGGGATAAGTAAAGACGATAGAAAGGGCTGGATTTCTCGTAATGGGAGGTCAGCCTTGTTTGTTGTGTATATTTACCGTTGTGAATCATCCGAAAATACGGATTGTGGCTGCAAACTGCGGTGGGTAGTAGTGAGTTGAATGCGGTTAAAATAGCGGTAAGAGTATGGGGAAGTGTAGTGATAAGGGCTTTTGGTACTGCTACTGACTTTGTTAAATGGATACGGAGAATTAGTTAATAGTCCGTTAATTCATGCTAATCGACTTGGTTTCGGCTGAGCGGAAGGTTATCTTTGTATAGTAGCTTCGCCATGACTATTGAGGTCTCAGTCATCTTTGGATGAGAAGCGGAGCGGAGTGAAATATTAAAATGTAAAATATAATTCGTGTAATTGTCGATGAAAAACTTAAACTTTTTATCAACCTCCCCAACTGACGGTCGGATAATGTCGGTCTCGTATCGGTCTCGTATCGATCCCGTATCAATCCCGTATCAATCCCGTATCATCCTCCTATCGTTCTCCTATCGTTCTCGCTTCCAGAAGCGGAAACAATACGGAAACTATACGGAAACGATATGTAACCGATCCTTGGAGGAAGGGAGGAAGAAGCGAGGACGATATTTGGTGGAAGCGTGGAGGAAGGATGCCCAAGATAGAAGCCGCTGTTTCTACCTGGAGCTGACTTGCTGTCGAAGAAAGGATGGTACGTTCCTAAGGGTGAGGGCAAGATGAAGGGTGGAGTATGCTGCTCAATGGAAAACGAAGGTCCGCCAGTGGGCCTCCTTGATGGGAAACCGACTGGCGGATCTTGGATGTGGAAGTCTTGGTGTGAAGCTCAAACGGGTCTAAGCCATTGGTGATCTTATCTCACCACGACCTTCTTGCCACCAACGACATAGATGCCGGCGGGAAGGCCCTTGAGGCTCTGGACGTTTTTGCGCACCAGGTGTCCCGTGAGGGAGAAGATGTCACAGGCCTTGCCGCCGAAGAGGGTCTCGGCGGAGACGCCCTCGATGGCCGTGGAGGGCGTGATGGTCAGCTTTCCGTTGGTGTAGGAGAACTCGTAGTTGTCGGCGTCGCCACCTTCCACCACGATTTCATAGACACCCTCGGGTGAGGAGAGGTCGGCGGAGCAGGTGGCCTGCGGCTTCTCGCTGATCGCGCTCTCGTTGTCGTCGTTTCTGAAACCCTCGTAGCGGATGGTAAAGACAGGGTTGGCCTCGCCTATACAGCGTGTGGCGTCCTCGGCGATGACCTCCAGGGGAGCGGGCTTGATGATGAGGTAGCCATCCTCAAACTCCGTGTCCTCGTCGGTGATGGTGCCGCGGCTGATCTTGATCTTGTAGCGGCCCACGCCAGAGGTGTGGTCGGCCTCGCAGGTCAGCAGAGGTGTACCCTCCACCTTCGTGCCGTTGATGGTGAAGGTCAATTCGGGATTCTCCTCACCATAGAGGCGGGAGAGGTTGCGGGCTTTGACGGTAGTGCCAAACTCCACGATGCTGGAGAAGTCCTTCCACTGTGCCAAGGAGCTATAGCGCGTCTTGCTGCCTGCTCGCACAGCGAGGCGGCAAGTCTCGGTATTGGCGCCAGCGAAGACATCCATGCCCAACTGCGGAATCTCCTTGGGTCGCACCTTGAGCTCCTCCATCGACCAGCAATAACCGAAGGCTTCCTTGCCGATCTGCTTCACGTCGTGGCCGAGGGCGATCTTGCGCACCATGCTGCAGCCAGCAAAGGCGTAGTCGGCGATGGTGGTCACGCCGTCGGAGACCTGGAGGTCTTCGCGCGTCAGCGGGATAACGGCCAAAAGTGTGGTCTTGTCCTTGTCATAGACCATGCTGCCCTCGACAGTGAAGTCGGCATCGGCGGTAGGGGTGAGGTGGACAGTGGAAAGCTTGTTGCAATAGGCCCAGACGCCCTTGCCGAAGTGGCGGATGCCCGTGGCGGGGAAGTGGATCTCCTCCATGGAGCAACCGTAGAACAGCTTGTCGGGCAGGCTATTGTCCTGAGTGATGGTGAGCTTCTGTCCCTTGTCGATGAGATAGTAGTCGTCGCCAGCCACAATCTGGGCGTCGCTCAGGTCGAGCATACGCATCTGTCCGTGGGTGCGGTTGCCATTTTCGTCAATGCCCGCCATCTCGCGGAGTGTGCGGAGGTCGGTGGCATTGATACGGCCCTGTACTCGTAGCGTGTCGTAGCTGAAGAATGACTCCTCACTGACCAAGGATCGGAGCTGGCCCGGAGTGGAGACTTTCACCTCGCCGGAGACGCGGCTAATGGCGGGCTCGGGTGTGATATTGATGACGGCCTCCTGCATCTCGGAGAACTTATAGCCCAGCGGGTCGAGGATAGCTATCTCGTAGTAGCCGTCCTGGTCGCCACACCATCCCCAGTTGACGTGGACGAGCCCCTCGGCGTCGTAGCCATCGATGACGAAGGAGTGGCCTTCGCGCTGACGGGTGAAGCCGCCATAGACGATGGGCTGGTCTTTGCTCAGTTGCTCGTAGATGATATTCATCCAGCCCTGCGTGGTGTAGTCCTCGCGCTCCAGGTACTGCACATCGGTCAGGCCGTAGTAGCGCTGGAGACCGCGGGCGAGGTTCTCGTGGAGTGCACCACTTCCTCCCTGGGCCGTAGAACCGTAATCCATGTCGGCAGCCACACCGAGGTCTCTCATCAGCATGGCCACGGCATCGCCCTCCTCGGGAGTGTAGCCTGCGTCGTAAACGTCGATCATGTTGCTCCAATCATAGATACTCTTTTCAAAATCTACGCTGATGGCTACACCCGAGGTCATCCCGTAGGGGTAGTAGATGGTGTTGCTGCCCATGCCATGCTTGGGGCCCTTGTGGTGGTAGAGCACCTGGGCGGTGGAGGTGGCTGCACACCCCGTGAGACATCGGCCCGTGCCGTTGGTGGCGATGGGGCAGAGATTGTTGAACGGCGCCTCCTGTCCCCACTTGGTGGTGAGGAGCATGGGCACGGCTTCGGGGAAGTTGGCAGTGCTGGGGCGGACCACGCGGCTGGCGCTCTTGCCTGCCTTCACCTTGGCCTGGGCGACCTCACTGATGGCGGAGAGCCACCAGCGGAAATTCTCGTTCTGCGTCTTCTCGTCGTAGCAGGTGTCGGAATAGCCGAGTACGGCGGGCAGCAGATCGTCGTTGGCGATCACGGCAAATCCGCCATGGTCGTAGCCGTAGATGGTGTACTCCTCGTTGGCCACGAGTTGCTTCATGGGTGCGCCTGGGGCTTTCATTTTGCCCGGGAGGGTGCCTTTCTCCAGGGCGGTGGCGGCAGCTTGCATCTTTTGCTGCGGGCTGCGGGGTTTGGCGAGAATCGTGTATGGCAGGATCGAGGCCAAGCACAGGAGCGAACAAGTCCAAAGAGTTCTCTTGTTGCGCATAATCGATTTTTCTTTAAGTTTTGAGGTGGGGTCCTGCAAACGTCTGTCGCTTGCTGGGCAGCAGTTCGCAGGACCCCTCTCGTGATGAAATGAATGATAGAAAACTTGAGTCTTACTTCACGACGACCTTTTGGCCGTTGACGATATAGACACCCTTCTTCAGCGACTTGAGGTTCTTCACGCCCTTGGCCACGCGGATGCCGTCAGGAGAATAGACATCAAAGGCAGATCCGCTGAGTGTGAGGCCGTTGATACCGGTCACTGTATGGGTAAGGGTGGCCTCCGATTCCTCAGCGGCATAGACGGCGGTCACACCGTAGAGGTGCTTGTCGGCATCCTGCAGGATCTGCTTGTCGATGAAGCTACGCACGTTGGCCTCAACGTTGCCGATCAACTGGCCGTCGCGATAGATGTTGTAGCCCTTCACCTTGCCTGCACCACAGGAGTAGGTGATGTCGTCGATCATGAAGAAGAACGGGTTGTTCCACGTCGGCGTGTTGTGGTTGATGGCAAAGTACTTGGTGCCTGCTGGCAACTCAACCTTGATCTGCTCCCATGCGCCACTGGTGATGCTATAGGTCTCGCCCAACTTGACGAACGACTCGCGCTTGTCGTCGGTGGTGGAGTAAAGCACACTGAAGTTCTCCTCATGAATGGTTTGACCATCATTGTAGTTCTTCACCCAGAACGTGATTTCCTGCTCGTCGCCGGAGAGTGCGGGGCTGTAGAGCCAGTTGTTCTGCGATACGTCATAGCCTTCCCCGTTCACACGGTAGAGAGCGGCCAGGTACTTGTCGCCGTTGTGGGCCTTGAAGTCGGGCACCTGCTCGAGTTGTGTCTCCGTGAGCCAGCCGTTGGCTGGGTCGAAGAGCATGAAGCCGTAGTTGGAACCCTGGTTCGGGAACTTATACTTCTCGAAGACGCCACCCGTCGTGCCGGCATTGACAGCCTCAGAGGAGAAGTCGCCAAAGTTGTCCTGACTCCATGACGTAGCGTTCTCGAAGCTCTCAGTCTTGGTCTCGGTGTCCGTGCTGACAGGCGTCCATGTGAGGCTCACGCCCTCCTCGGTGAGGACGGCCTCGGCGCTCTCGGGCTTCGGTTTCTCGCTCGTGAGGTACTTGACGTTGGTGGAGACGACATTGTCGTCCTCATTGAGGTCGTAGGCGTATTCCACCTCGGCCTTCAGTTCCACAGCCTCGTTTTGGTCGAGTTTATTGCTCTGGAAGTCGAAGACCACGTCGGTGAAGTCGTAGGCACCCAGCGTCTCGGTCATCTTCTTGGTCTCGACGAGCTCATCGTTGGCATAGAGTTTCACCTTGTAGTTATTGGCAGCGTTCTCGCCAAAGTTGTTCACGCGTACGCTCACCTTGGCCTTGCCACCCTTGAGCACTGTCTCGGGAGCCTCGATCTCAGCATTGAGGTCGTCGGTCTGCGTGTCGCGGATGAAGAGACGGTCGATGTAGAGGTCCTTGTAGGCTTCGGCCTGGACGGCGAAGTCGAAGGTGATGAAGGGCTCATTGGCCCACGGGCTGAGATCGATGCCAGAGGCGTGCCATTGGTCTGCCTCGAGGTTGGCATAGTCGATCACGCCAGCCACATGGCTCACGCCGTCGGGAGTCTCCACCTCGACGGTGATCTTGGCGTTGCTGCCCTCGGCGGCCTTGTGGTGGAACATCAGTTTGGGAGCATCAACGCCACCCAAACGGATCTTGCCCGAGCCGAGGTAGGCGATGTCCTCCTTGTTTTTTGACACGATGTAGAAGCTACCGCCGTCTTTATCGACAGAATTGGTAGAGAGCTCGAAGTCGGACTTGCCGGTGCCCCAAGAGGACCACAAGATGCCATAAAACTTATAGTTCTTGACGCTGGCAAAGAACGGAATCTCGTAAGGTTTGCCCTGGATGTAAGAAGGCAATGGGACGTAGGAACTTTCGCCATACGAATTCTTTGCTTTGACAAAGAGTGTCTTCACGGTCTGCTCTGCTCCGTCGTTGGGATTGACGGCGTAGTCAAAGAAGGTCTTGCCTGTGGTCTCGCCGACTGGGGTGTAAGTGGGCTTGAAGTCGGCTCCATCCGACTCGGCGAGGGTGTAAGTGATCTTCTCGGGGTTGAGATAGCCACCCAAGCGACCTCTTGCGGGTGCTTCCCAATTGAAGCGGATGGAGTTGTCTCGAGTTTCCGTGTTCTTTTTGACGGGAGTGACGGGAGCGTCCTCTCCCACATAGATGGCAACGGGGGTGCAATAGAAACTGGCGCCCTTGTCGTTGACAGCGGCCACGCTATAGACATTGATGTCGTTGGTGGCGGTGTTGTCTGTGAAGGTCACCTTGCTGCCCGGAGCAGCAGCAGGAATCTCGGCAACCACCTGGCCCGTGCGGCGGAGCTGGAAGCCCGTGATTTTGTCTAAGGTTTCGCCGTTGAGACGCTTCGTAGGAGCGGTGAACGTGATTTGGGTGGAAAGTGCGCCCTGTGGGTCGGCCTCGGCTTCAAGACCTGTCACCTGGTCGGGAGCGAAGAAATCTACGCCTGCAGTCATTACAACATCGTCAATCTTGACACCCATGGCCTCGGGCTTCACGGAAAGGGCATGGAAGCCGAGATAGATGGTCTCGTCCTTGTCGGCGTCCAAAGTGAGGGTGACGGCCTCGAAGTCGGAACGCTTGATCATGGTTTGGGGCATCAGGGTCTTGGTCATTGCCTCTGGGGTAGGTGCTGTGCCATACTTCACCTCAAATTGCTCCTCATAGTACTTATATCTTCCTGAAAGACGGAAGGAAATCTTATACTTATGGTTGGCTTTGACGTGGAGGGCTGGAGAGACTAACCAGTCGTCGAAGGAATGTTTCTCCTCTCCGCGCAGTATTCTGGCGTAGCCGTCATTGTCGTTGAACATTCCAGGCTCCTCTATACCCCAAGTGATACCGTCATTGTCGGCGTCGATCACTTTGAAGTAGGCCAAATCGGCCTCCGACTCAAAACCATTGGCGAAGGGCGGTGTGATGGGAGCGCCGTAGGAAACGTAGTTGCTGACCATCTCCTCACCCATCGTGCCGTGGTTGTTTGGCGTGATACCGTAGCCATAGACGGCAGTCTCACCCTCGGGGAGTGTATCCTCAAACATAGTGCCCACATGGCCGGTCTTGATGACCTTGCCCTCAGGGTAGCGCTTGATGTCGTAGGTGAGTTCACCGACGTAGCCCTCGTTCTGGCCGCCTGCAGGAGCTTCCCATGTGACGGTAGCCTTGCCCGTATTGGTATCTACCGAGGTGTGGGCGTTGACGACGGGTTTCGGGGTGTCGAAGCCAGCATAGTAGCGGCTTGCAAACTTAGGACTGGGGCCTTCGTCGTTGCTGACAATGATGGTGATGGTGTTGTAGCCCTTGTTGAGCGTGACAGGTTGGGAGACAGCAGCACCCGGCTTGGTCCCGCCCTTGGCTATCTCTTCCTTGTCGTTGAGAATGGTGTAGGTGAGTTTGGAGTCGGTCAGGTTGCCACCAGCAAAGTTCTTGCTGGGTGCGGTAAACTGGATGTGGCCCGAAAGCGATCCGTCCACAAAGTCGAAAAGCATCTGGTCGATGGCGGCAGGTGCGCCGTCGGCAGCCTTTGCCTTGGGAATAGTAAGAAGGGATATGATATTGTTGTTGGCAAAGTCGCCGATCTCCGTCAGCTGACCTGTTGCGAGATCGACAGTGTAGAGAGTGGATTTCTGATTGCTATCCACGCAATCCCAATAGAACGTGTTGGTAGTCTGGTCGATCTCACCACTTTGGTAGTAGAAACTGTCATCAGCCTTCTTCAGTTGTTTGCCGGTGGGGCCTACCAGAATTTCTTCGGCGGTGGAGGTGTCGATCTTGTAGAGGTTGCCGTCCTCGGCAATACCATAGAGAATGTTGTCGCTGGTAATACCCATGGCTACATAGCTATGGCGCAGGCGGCCAATGGTGGAGCGGGTGATGTTCTCGTAGTCGGCTATACCCAACTCGTTGTTCGAACCATTGCCATCGAGGAAGCAGCCATAGACCGTGCCGTCGGCAGCGACGGCTGTCTCACAAGCGATGAGGGAGTAGTCCTCGATTCGTTTTTCGACCTTCTTCTCCCAGGTGTTGGTATCATAATGGTAGAAGTAGATCATATCGGTGCCCCAGAAGTTTTGGTACATGACGAAGTAGAGGTTGTCCTCAATCCATGCGCCCGCACCCGTGGCACGGAAGAATTCATCCTGGAACTGCTTCTTGACGGAGATGGGAGCTTCGGTGCCGAAGGTGTATATACCATACTCGGGAGTCTCGGCACCCCAAGTGGCATCATAGAGCACATTCCCCCAAAAAGTCATGGGCTTTGCGTCTTTGGCTCTTAATATAGGAACTTGGGGAGTCTGCTTTGTCTTGATGCCAGCCTCGATGTTGCGGTTGAGACGCACGAGGCTGTCTCTCTTCGCCATCTGAGGCACGAGTCTCTTGTGCAATAACGGGTGCTTGGCGATGTGTTCGTTCATCTTTGCCTGGCGCTCCGCGGGCGTCATCTTCTTAGAGACCCGGAGCTCGGTAGGAGGATTACTATCTTTAAGCCCTGATGGAGTTTTCTGGGCTTTGGCGTTGAGCGGCAGCAATAATACCGATGCTGCTACTCCAATGGCCATGAATGGGTTTTTGTTTTGCATAAGTTTTTTTTAAAACCCACCAGTGGAACTACTTGCATGCTAAATGAATCCCACCGGCAGGCGATGTATTGGTTGATGAATTGACGCTGCAAAAGTAAGCAATAGGCCAATAGGGCGCAAATCGCCCTTCTCCACTTTCACGAAAATGGAGAGGAACGACCTAAAATGACACGATTTTAAAGCGTAAAAAAGATCAGTTTTTTGTACAAAATAAACCGATCTTTCGATGGAATCGGCAAAAATGGTAGATTTAGGTGACTAAAACGAAGAAGCGGGAGAAAGTTATGCTCCCGTTTCTTTGTTGCGTCGGTCCTCGGCGACAAACTTCTGATAGACGGAGGGGGTGAGCCCCGTACACTTACGAAACTGCTTGACGAAAGTGGTCTGCGATTTGTAGCCGACGCTCTGTCCGATGGCGGCAATGGTGAGCTGCGCATACTTTGCATTATTGGTTGTCAGACGCTCGCAGGCCTTCTTGATACGGTAGTCGTTGAGCACCTCGGTGAACGACTTGCCGAAGTGGTCGTTGACGACCATGGAGACGTAGCGCTCGTTGGAATCGATGAGTTTGGCGAGGGTGGCGACGGTGAACTCTGGCTGGCAGTATTCGTCGGTCTCCTCCATCACTCTCCGTATGCCGTCGAGCAGCAGCTGTTTTTGGTCTTCCTTGAGAAGGTTGGTGGCGCGTGGGGCTTTCTTCTCTCCCGTCTCCACATGACTGCGGTTGATGTCGTAGAGTTTGCGGTAGCTGGCCTCCAAATCACGTTTTTGGCGCACCACATAGAAGAGGAGCATGGAGACAAGGACTATGGCGAGGATGCTCACGAGGAAGAGCAACTGGTAGAGGCGGGCGTTTTGGCGGTGTATCTCCTCCTCTTGGTGGAGGCGCGTGATCTCCTTGTCGGTCTTATCGACTTCGTACATGAACTGCTGGTTCTTCACGACGTTGAACCGCTGCGAGTTGTAGATGGAGTCCATGAGACTGAGGTATTGCCTCTCATACTGCTGAGCGAGCGTGGCATTGCCCGTCTTGCGCTGTATCTGGGCCATGTCGCGTAGGGTCTCGGGGATGTAATGGAGCATCTTCTCTCGCTCCGCATGATCGATGCAGAGGCTGATATAGTGCTTGGCCTGGTCTATGTCGCCTAAATTTTGGTAGTTGGAGTAGAGTTCGGCGTAGGCTGAGCAGATATAGGTAGGGGGCAGTTTGTTTCGGGTGCAGAAATCGGCGAGGTTGACCAGGATCTTGTTAGACTCGGCGTAGCGTGCCTCTTGTGAGGCCATCAAGGCGGTGGAGAACGAGAGGAAGAACTGGTCGATGGGAAGGTTGGGGTGAGGGGCGGCAAACAAGAGCTGGCGGTATTTCTTTGCGCCTTCGAGGTCTTTGCGGTTGATGCATACGCCAAAGAGGTTGGCCAGGATCCTGAACGTGAGTTCGTTGTCCTTCTTCGGACGAATCTGATAGGCTTTCTTGTAATAATCGAAGCCTTTGCCATAGTCCTTGAACATACAATAGACGTTGCCGATGTTCTTGTAGATCAAGGACAGATGGGCCTTGGAGGCAGAAGTCTCGCTGAGTTTCAGACCCTCCTGGTAGTTTTCCAGGGCGTTGATATAGTTGCCGCGGGCGTAAAAGATGTCGCCCACCTTGAGGTTGGCGAGCGAACAGTCGGTCAGTTCCTCGTCGGTCATGCGGTCGTTGGTGCGAGAGCAGACGAGCATGTACATCACCAGGGCCTTGTCCTCCTCCTTGTTTTGCAAGAACTGGTCGCCCTTGGAGAGAATTTTTTCCGACGGCCATCCCCTCACTTGGCGGATGAGGGGTGTGTACTTACTGTGGCTGGAGGCCAGCGACGTAAGCGAATGGATAAATAGTATGAGGACCAGCAGCGTCCTGCCAATATGATTTTTCATTTTGTATCGTCTTATGAAGTGGGGCCTTGGGGCAGATGAAGCTGCCTGGCCTTCGCTGTGTAAGTGTTCTGATTTCGCCACATCGGGCAGGAGTGGCGCAACCTGTGTACAAAGTTAGCATTTTTTAGTCAAAAAAGAGCCCTTGCGGAAATAAAATCCCCATTATTTAGTATAGGAATCAATTATTTTTTATACCTTTGTACGCGAATATGGACACGGCGTTGCGTTGGTCCTTTCGCAGGGTAACATCAACAAGATAGCAGCCTGTCTTTTGATAAGTGAACGGTACAAATATTATCAATACAAAACATTAATAATTCTATTATGATTTATTCATCGGAAGTAAAGAACATGTGCGTTGTGGCCAAAGGCCCCAACCATGGACCTGCTCCCATTCCTGAGGAGGGAAAGTGGGTTTATGCCAAGGAGATCGCTGATATTTCGGGTTACACCCACGGTGTGGGATGGTGCGCTCCCCAGCAGGGAGCCTGCAAGCTGTCTCTCAACGTGAAGGACGGCATCATCCAGGAGGCGCTCGTGGAGACCATCGGTTGCACGGGTATGACCCACTCTGCCGCCATGGCATCCGAGATTCTTCCGGGTAAGACGATCCTTGAGGCACTGAACACCGACCTCGTCTGCGACGCCATCAACACGGCTATGCGCGAGCTCTTCCTCCAGATTGTCTATGGACGCACGCAGAGCGCTTTCTCTGAGGGCGGTCTGACCATCGGCGCCGGTCTTGAGGACCTGGGTAAGGGTCTCCGTTCACAGACGGGTACGCTCTATGGCACGGTGGCTAAGGGTACGCGCTACTTGGAGCTGACCGAGGGCTACATCACACGCCAGTTCCTCGACAAGGACAATCAGGTCTGCGGCTACGAGTATGTTCACCTCGGCAAGATGATGGAGGCTATCAAGAACGGTATGGACGCCAACGAGGCTGTGAAGAAGTTCACGGGCAGCTACGGTCGTACCACTGCCGAGCAGGGTGTTGTTAAAGCGATTGATCCACGTAAAGAATAATAAGGAGAAACATAACTATGATTAGAAAGGCAAGTTACGAAAGTCAGGAGCGTCGTGAGGCGCAGGTTCTTGCAGCTCTCAACGCTGAGGGCATCAAGAGCGTAGAGGAGGCTAATCAGATCTGCGACGAGGCAGGTGTTGATCCTTATCTGATGTGTGAGGAGACGCAGCGTATCTGCTTCGAGAACGCCAAGTGGGCCTATGTCTGCGGTGCTGCTATTGCCATCAAGCGTGGATGCAAGACTGCTGCCGACTGCGCAGAGGCTATCGGTGTGGGTCTGCAGGCATTCTGCATCCCTGGTTCTGTGGCCGACGACCGTAAGGTGGGTCTGGGTCACGGCAATTTGGCTGCCCGTCTGCTCCGCGAGGAGACGAAGTGCTTCGCCTTCTTGGCTGGTCACGAGTCGTTTGCTGCTGCCGAGGGTGCCATCAAGATTGCTGAGATGGCCAACAAGGTGCGCAAGAATCCGCTCCGCGTTATCCTCAACGGTCTGGGCAAGGACGCTGCCATGATCATCAGCCGTATCAACGGCTTCACCTATGTGAAGACGGAGTTCGACTACTATACGGGCGAGCTGAAGGTCGTGGATCGCACGGCTTACTCCGATGGCCCTCGTGCCAAGGTCAACTGTTACGGTGCTAACGACGTACGCGAGGGTGTGGCTATCAACTGGAGCGAGGATGTCGATGTGTCTATCACTGGCAACTCCACCAACCCGACCCGCTTCCAGCACCCGGTAGCTGGTACGTACAAGAAGGAGCGCACGCTCGCCGGTAAGCCCTACTTCTCAGTGGCTTCTGGTGGTGGTACGGGCCGTACGCTCCACCCGGACAACATGGCTGCTGGTCCTGCTTCCTACGGTATGACCGACACCATGGGCCGTATGCACTCCGACGCTCAGTTTGCAGGTTCTTCTTCAGTGCCTGCTCACGTCGAGATGATGGGCTTCCTGGGTATGGGCAACAACCCGATGGTAGGTGCTACGGTGGCTATCGCTGTTGCCCTCGATCTCGCACTGAACAAGAAGTAATCTTGCTTGGAGCAAGAAATAAGGCTTGCTTATTGCAAGAAATAAACTAAAAAAGAAAGGCTGGTTCCCAAAAGGAGTCAGCCTTTCTTTTTGCAAGCAATCCTTCTTGGTTCTTGTGTTTTGCTCGAGTCAATGGAGAATGGCTTGCTGGCGTGCTATAGGAAGGCCTATTGGCAAGAAGCCCCGACGGTACAGGAGTTTGTACAGTCGGGGCTTCTCGTGCTGGTAGAGCGGGTGTGGGCGGTCGTTAGTCTATGTTTGGCTCTGGCTCGTGCTGCTTCACGCCCATGCGCGCCTCAACGACATTGACCACATAGTCGCCCAGGTGCTCACACTCGTTGATGAGGTCCATATACATCGTGCCACTGGCATAGGAGTACTTGTGCTCATTGACATCGTTGATGTTTTGGTTCTTCAGTTGGTTGCGGTAGTTGTTGATCTCGTTCTCGATGTTGAAAGAACGGTTGACATCCACGCTGCCGCGGTGGGCCACCAGGGTCTGTGTCATCTGCTCCAGCGCATCGTCGGTCAGTTCAAACATCTGGTGGAGATGGTTGTACTGATCCTCGGTAAACTCATCCTTGCCCGAACGCTTTCTGCTGATGATGCGCGCCATGTTGTAGCAGGCGTCACCGATAGACTCCAGTTCTGAGATCTCGCGCAGCATGGCGCGCACCTTCTCCTTGGTGTCGTCGCTCAGATGGGCGTCGCTCACCTGGTCGAGATATTTGGCAATCTCTATCTCCATGTTGTCTGAAATGCCCTCGTATTTCTCGATGCGCGAATAGAGTTTGACGAAGGCCTCGCCATCTTGCTCCCCGAGCAACTCGCGCACCATTCCAAACATTCTATGGATGCGCCCAGAGAAGGAGTGGATCTCCTTGGAGGCTTCCAGTACGGCAAATTCTGGGGTTTTCATGATGCCAGCCTGGATGAAGCGCAGGCGGAAGTCCTCCTCGTCTTGCTTGGCCTTCGGCTTGATGATCAGGCAGACGATACGCTCTATCTGGGGTATGAACCAGATGAGCAGGAAGGTGTTGGTGACATTGAAGCAGGTGTGGAACGCTGCCAGCACAATCGGAAGGAGGGCTGCCTTCTGTGTCTGAGAGGCACCAGCGCCCGTCGGGTCATAACCTACCAAAGAACAGACCGCATCGACAAAGGGATAGAAAAGGCAGAGCACCCAGACCACGCCAAAAACGTTGAACACCAGGTGGGCCAGGGCCGCCCTTCGGGCTTGTGTGTTGGCTCCCAGCGCCGCGAGGTTGGCCGTGGCCGTCGTGCCGATATTCTCACCCAGCACGAGGGCAATACCGAAGTAGATCGGAAGGACGCCCGTGGAGCACAGCAGGATGGTGATGGCCATGACAGCTGCGCTGCTCTGCACGATGCAGGTGATGAGGGTGCCAATGAGCACGAAGACCACTATGTTGAAATGGCTATGGGTGTCAAAGGAGGAGAAGAAGTGGATGGCGTCAGGATTGTGTTCCAAATCAAGTTCTTTGCCTGCTGCCGATAGCAGGACAAGGGCAAAGAACAGAAACGCAATGCCAAAGAGGAAATCGCCGATGAAGCGCCGTCGCTTCGAATAGATGAGCATGATGCCGATAAAGAAGGCCGGAAAGACGACCATGGTCAGATCGACGTTGAAGCCAAGCGACATGATCCACGCCGTGAGCGTGGTGCCGATGTTCGCACCCATAATGACGGAGATGGCTTGGGCAAGGGTCAATAGACCGGCATTGACAAAGCTCACCGTCATGACGGTGGTGGCGGAAGAGGACTGGACGGCACAGGTGACAAACATTCCCGTGAGCATTCCTGTGAAGCGGTTGGTGGTCATTGCTCCCAAGATGTGGCGCAGTTGAGAGCCGGCCATCTTCTGGAGCGCCTCACTCATAACCTTCATGCCATAGATAAGCAGGGCCAACGCGCCCAAAACTTTCATGAAGATGATCAGATAGTCGCTGGTGTGCATATTGTGTGATGTTGTTGTGATGATATCATCAATAGGAGCTGGTACACATTGACTGTTTCAATTCCGTTGCAAAATTACAAAAAAAGACTCGTTTTCCATCATGTCGTGCTTCTTTTTTGTTGGCAAAAGGTCATAAAAAGGCCAATGGTGCAATAATTCGGTGCAGATTTCGTTATCTAAAGGCAGTTATTTAAAAATTCAAAGATATGAAGCTACAAAGATTGAAGTCTGTTCTTTTCTCTGTTTTCGCCGTTGTGACGGTTTGTCTGTTGGGCAGCTGCCACCGTGCGACCCCGCGTTGGACCAATAGCTATTTCCATCGGGAGGCCAACGTGAAGCGGATCTGCGACACGATGGCAGGCACTTACGATATGTGCTACTTTCGCATCTACCGCACTGACCTGCGTGGTGGGCAGGATGTCGTCAAGGATAGTGTGATACGGGCCATGCTCCCCGATTCTGCTGCGCCGCTGCAATACGTCGTAGGTGGCTATGGGGACCAGCGCATTACCATCCCCAATTTCCCCATCAGCCTCGTGGCGCCCTGTCTGAAGGATACGGCCCTGGCGCGTGCTGTTGCTTCTGCGCCGCTGCAGAACCTGTTGGTCAGATATGGGTTGTCCGGAGGCCTTTCGGACAAGGAGTCGGAGGGTTATGTGCGCCTTGCACCTGAGCCTCTGTCGCTGTCGCTCAATGTTGGTGGCAAACAATGCGTCGTGGAGTTTGACTTTGAGTGCAAAATCTTTATCGGTATCGATGGTGAAAATCCCACTACGCTGAAGGTCTCCCCGCTGCAATTTTCCCTCGACGACGTGAAGATCTTGGGAGGCAGCAAGCAGGACTTTGACGACGGTTGGTCGAACGGACCGACGTTTGATATCTATATTAACGGTGAACGAGTTGACCAGGCCGGTCAGCCCGTGCGCCGTAGATAAGGATTACATCTAAAGATAAAGTATAGAAAACCTAAGATAATGCGTATGGCTACCCATCCCCTTTGGAACGACGACTACTGGCTGCTCGTGTTGCAACTCTACCTGAAGCGTCCTACGGGCGTGAAAGCGGTGTATGCGCGTGAGGCTGTTGATCTTGCTGTGGAACTACATCTTCCGCCCCAATTCATCCACCAGCAACTGCAGGAGATGGACCGTCGTGACCGCCTGGTGCTACAATTGGTCTGGAATACTTACGCCCAGAAGCCGCGTCGGCTCGCAAAAGACATTGCGCGGCTGCGGAAGATGAAGGGGTTCGGTTGTGAGCAGGCTTTCTACGAGGGGGTGGAGGTGCGCAACACGTTTGAGGACTTCTTTCTGCCATTGACCGAAGACCATGAATTGAAACCTGTCATGCTGGTTCTCATCCTCGATCTCTACTTCCGGCTTGTGCCCCATACTATGGTGGTGGACACGCCCGAGGTGGCAGAACTGGCGCGTCTGATGAAACTGAAGCCCGAGAAGGTGGTGCAGGTGCTGGAGACCTTCCAGGCTTGCGACCCTTACTTGATGCGCACCACCGAGGCTTCCCTTCCGCTTTTGGCTCCGTGTCAGCAGGTGTGGAACCGCTACGCCAATGGTCAACCCACACTATTGGAGGAGCAGGCAGAGGCGTTTCGTGCCTATTTTGAGTGAAATGTTGTGTTGCAGTACAATACAAGCGCAATATAACTCACTACGCTTCAACAATCACCATACAACAAACGACGATATAATAAGTGGCAATACAACAAAAGGATTCCTCTCTTCGGAAAGGAATCCTTTTGTATGTTGTCCTAAGCGGATTCGAACCACTACAAACAGAACCAAAACCTGTTGTGCTACCATTACACCATAGGACAAAATCCAGGTGCAAAGTTACGGAGATTTTCTTATATTGCAAAATTTTGTGGTCAAAAATGCAATAGATGGCTCCATCTTTTGCCCCTCGGAATCATTTTCAGAACATCTTGATGACGCGGCGTAGTCCTGCTACCAGCGTATCGACCTCCTCTCGAGTATTGTAGAAGGAGAACGACGCGCGCACGGTGCCGAGTATGCCGAGGCGGTCCATGAGGGGTTGGGCGCAATGGTGGCCTGTGCGCACGGCAATGCCCAGTTGGTCGAGGAGCGTGCCGAGGTCGGCATGGTGGATGTCGGCGACGTTGAAGGAGATGACGGCGTCAGCCTCCATGTCTTTGCTATGGCCATAGATGTGCATTCCTTCGATCTCGCGGAGCTGCTGCAGGGCGTAGTCGGTGAGATCGTGCTCATACGCCTGAATGTTCTCCATGCCAATGGCTGAGACGTAGTCGATAGCCTTGGCAAGTCCGTTGGTGGCGATGTAGTCAGGCGTTCCAGCCTCAAACTTCAGTGGCGGACGCTCGAAGGTGGTGTGGTCGAAACTCACCCGCTCGATCATCTCGCCACCCCCTTGGTATGGCGGCAGTCTGTCGAGCCACACCTCCTTGCCGTAGAGCACGCCTACCCCCGTGGGCGCATAGACCTTGTGGCCGCTGAAAGCGAGGAATTCACAATCCAAGTCCTGCACATCGACCTTCATGTGAGGGATGCTCTGTGCGCCATCGATCATCACGGGCACTCCGTGGCTGTGGGCGATGCGGATGATCTCCTTGACGGGATTGACCGTGCCCAGGACGTTGCTGACGTGCATGACGCTGACGAGCTTTGTCTTCTCGCTAAACAACTTTTCGTACTCGTCGAGGAGCAGCGCACCGTCGTCGCTCATGGGAATGACCCGCAGGCGGATGTTCTTGCGTTGCTGCTGCAGTTGCCAAGGGACAATGTTGGAATGGTGCTCCATCGTGCTCACGATGACCTCGTCGCCCTCCTCCATGCAGCCCTCCACGAAGGACGAAGCTACGAGGTTCAGGCTCTCCGTTGTGCCCCGCGTAAAAACGATCTCGCTGGTGGAACGGGCGTTGACGAACTTCCTGACCGTCTCGCGGGCCGCCTCGTGGAGGTCAGTGGCCTGCTGTGAGAGCCAGTGGACACCACGGTGGACGTTGGCATTGACGTTCAAATACTCGTCGCGCATGGCATCAAGCACGCAGAGCGGCTTCTGGGTCGTGGCACCGTTGTCGAGATAGACCAGCGGGCGGCCGTAGATCTCACGGCTGAGAATGGGGAAGTCTTTCCTTATTTTTTCTATATCCAACATGGCTTTACGCTTCTTGCTTTTGATGAATGAATCCTGCCGGCCCTACTGGCACATTTTGCAGCCTACACATTTGCTCAGTTCGCCACGGAAACGCTTTTCCACCAAGTAGTGGAGACGGTCGCGCAGCGGTTCGAGGTCCATCTTGTCGATGACCTCGTTGATGAAGGCAAACTCAAGGAGCAGTTTGGCCTCCTTCTGGCTGATGCCGCGCTGCTGCATATAGAAGAGCGCAGCGTCGTTGAGCTGTCCTATCGTGGATCCGTGTGCGCATTTCACGTCGTCGGCATAGATTTCCAGCATCGGCTGTGTGTACATCCTTGCCGTCTTCGTTGCCACGAGATTCTGGTTGGTCTCCTGCGAGGTGGTCTTCTGTGCTCCGTGGCGTACGAGGACGCGTCCAGCGAAAGCACCCACCGCCTCGTCGTCGAGCACATACTTATAGAGTTCGTTGCTCGTGCAGTGAGGCACCTGGTGGTCGATGAGCGTATTGTTGTCCACGTGCTGTTTTCTGTCCGCGATGACGCAGCCACTGCAATAGCACTCCGCGCCCTCTCCTTTGAACACCAGGTCGAGGCGGTTGCGCGTCACGCCGTTGTGGAGCGTTATCACATTGTGGTTGACCCTACTGTCGCGCTGCTGCTCTATATAGACGTTGCTCACGCGATGGTTCTTGTAGTGGGTCTCCTCCATGCAGTAGAGGTCGAGCGATGCGTTGTCGCCGACATAGGCCTCGATGACTTGCGTGGCGAGGAAGTCGTGGTCGTCGGCGGTATGGTCGCAGAACAGGAATTTAGCCTTGGCACCCTCCTCCATCACGATGAGCACGCGTCGGTTGACCATCATGCTCACGTCGGCGCGCAGGATGTTGATAATCTGCACACACTTTTCCATCTGCACGTTTTTCGGCACATAGATGAAGAGGCCGTCCTGGGCCAGCATCGTGTTGAGCGCCGTGATGGCGTCCTCCTCCGTCTTGGCGATGCGCGCATAGTAGCGAGCGATGAGTTCGGGATGCTCCTCGGCCGCCTTTCTCAGCGATCCGATGACGACTCCCTCCTCGGGCTGCACGTTGGGCAGCCGCTTCTCATAGAACGCATCGTTGACGACGAAATAGAGCAGCGTACTCAGGTTGGGCACGTCGCAGCGGAAGGCCGCATAGGGATCGACAGGAAACTCGATGCGATTGATGTTCAGACCGTAGTTGGGAGCGAAGATCTTCTCCATGTCGGTGTACTTATACCGCTCCACCTTCCTTGTCGGGAAGCCCTGGCGGCGGAAGTCTTCGAAGGCGCGGTCGCGGACGGCGTTCATCACCTCTGCGCTATGCTCCTTGATGGCTTCCGAGGCCTCGGCGTATAGGTCTATGTATTGCTTTTCTGCTTCGGTCATCCTTGGGTCTCCTCTCCTTTCACTTCCTCCTTGATCCAGTCGTAGCCGAGTTTTTCAATTTCCTTCGCCAGCTCCGGACCAGCAGTCTTGACGATGCGGCCCTGCCAGAGGACGTGGACCACGTCGGGTTTGATCATGTCCAGCAGTCGCTCATAGTGGGTGATGACAATGGCGGAAGTCTCTGCCGAGTGCATCTTGTTGACACCGTTGGCGACGATGCGCATGGCATCGACATCCAGTCCGGAGTCGGTCTCGTCGAGGATGCTGAGCTTCGGTTCGAGCATGGCCATCTGGAAGATCTCGTTGCGCTTCTTCTCTCCGCCGGAGAATCCCTCGTTGACGGATCGGTGGGCGAGTTTCGGGTCGAGTTCTACGATCTGGCGCTTCTCGCGCATGAGTCTCATGAAGTCGGCAGCCTTCAGCGGCTCCTTGCCCTCATACGCGCGCTTGGCGTTGATGGCCGCCTTCATGAAGTTGGTCATGCTCACGCCCGGAATCTCCACGGGGTACTGGAAAGAGAGAAACAGACCTTCGCGGGCGCGGTCCTCGGGCTTCATCTCCAGCAGGTTCTTGCCGTTGAAGAAAGCCGTTCCCTCGGTGACGGTGTAGAGCGGGTTGCCCGTCAGCACCGCGCTAAGGGTCGATTTTCCCGACCCGTTGGGTCCCATGATGGCGTGGATCTCACCGTCTCTTACCGTGAGGTTGACGCCTTTCAATATCTCTTTGCCTGCGATGGTGGCGTGCAGGTTTTTTACCTCAAGCATATCTATAAGGATTTGGTTGTCGTTTGATAGTTATAACAGGAAGATGTTGATGATGTCCTCGATGATGTCGCCGAGAATCCGCCCTTTCTTGTAGCGGTCTCTGTCGCGCCATTCGTCCTCCTGCTCGAAGAGCGAGGGTGGGTCTGGTACCCAGAAGGTCCCCACCTTGAAATGGCTCACGTCCACTTTCCGTTTGGTCTTTGCGCCGTGGAGCATGATTGACGGTGCGGTTATGGTGTCGCGCTCCACCTCCAGTTTGATGAGATACTGGCGGTAGGG
>ULQK01078656.1_pt1 | contig 20497 bp, 13 predicted proteins | sample 1954371 | NCBI WGS metagenome assembly ULQK01 (sample SAMEA4835652, study PRJEB28245) | human gut metagenome | biome: gut microbiome; material: fecal sample | place: Denmark | collected 2008 | reverse complement strand
GCTTGGTCACAAAGACATCAAGACCACGCAAGTGTACGCCAAGATTACCAAGGAAAAGTTGAGCAAGGATGTAGAAAAGTTGTCCCAACAACTCAATCACATTGAGGAATTCACATTCGGGAATGTTTGCAGCGATAATACAAACACAAAAAAGGCATAGTATGAAACGACAAGTGATAACAATACAGGAAAACATGGTTATCTACGCTCCACATCATGGTGAGGTATGGATGACTGCTTGGGAAATAGCAGAACTGTTGTATGTGACAGGTACATTTGTGAATAATGCTATCAAGCGAATTTGGAAGCAAGGTGTCCTAAAGGATTTTGAGCATTCAGAATACATCAAACTTGAAAATGGATATTCAGCTGATGTCTATAGCTTAGACGTGATAGTCGCCATTGCATGGCAAGTGGATACTTACCAAGCATTGCTTTTCAGAAGATGGCTTGTTGAAAAGATAGGAAATCGCAAAGAATGTCAAGCTACTCCAGGAAATCAGGGGCGAACGACGATTATCGTGATGAATGGAACGATGCCGAGAGGTATCAGTTCAGCATTACACCTTAATTATATAATAGCGTACAGAGAAGAAATACCAAATGGTTGTATCACTCTGTGCGTTTTAGCTTTCTATTTGTAGCGCAGTTTGCATATTTTAGAATGTTTGTCATCTATTACAGTGCGCTTTATTACACAAAATAATCGAGATATTCAAGCGTATTGGCTTAAATAGTCTTAAATTTGCGTTGTAGCATTTATATTTCCTGCCATTTCTTGTCTTTTCTCAATAAATTTTCGTATTTTTGTAGTCGGATTGTATAGCCAGACCGCAGTTGTCGCTGTAAGACGAGTTCTTTCATGATAACCGAGTCGGCAGCCTACGCCGTGCTGAGTGTAGTGAAGTCAACCATGACATATCTATACGTAAGCGGGCTTTGGGTGGGAAGACAATCCAGACATAATGGAAGGCGTTTATCGACGCTGTGTTTGAGACACACTGAAATCTTCCAAAACAATCAGTATCAAAGTCTCGAATATGGTCAACGGTAGATGTCCCGGGTGTGATTATATCAATCCCGTGGAGACCTTGTAAGCATGAATTGTACCCTTTTGGGTGCAGTAAAATGTTTTATATAGGTCTCTTTGCGGTAGCGATTTTCATATCGGCGTGGGCTCTGACGTTGTCTGTTCGACTTTGATAGGCAGTTGGAAGAGCCTCAGTGTGTGGAATAGACAACAGGACGATTCCACGCTCTTTTTTTTGTCGCAATTTAACGGATTTCTGTCTAGAAAAAAGTTAGCACCGATATGAAAGTCGATGAATGGACATCAGAAGATGTACACACCTCAGGAGGTGGTGAATTCCCTCCTTGCGCTGGACTTACCTCCAACGCCCTCCCCGAAGCTCAAAGCACTGTAGCCGCAGAGAGTTCACAAACAGGGGTGTCCACCAGAAATGCCCATATAGCAAGTAAGCCTAAAGCGCAAAAAGAGGAAGACTTTCCTCATTGGTATGCCTTACGTACCACATATGGTAGAGAGAAAAAGGCATACGACTACATGACTGCCAAAGGTATCACGGCTTTCTATCCTACTACAGATACTGTAAAACTTATAAAAGGTAAGCGCAAAGTTGTTACCGAGTCACGTTTACCTAACATCTTCTTCGCCTACGGTACCGAAGAACAACTCAAATCTTTCGTTTACGACAACGTAAACCTCCCATTTCTCCGCTTTTATTATCGCCACGTCCACGTTGGGCGCAGAATAGAGAAAATTCCATTGATAGTTCCAGACTATCAGATGGAAAGTCTCAAAATCATCTGTGCTGCCGATGCGGACAATACCATTGTGTCTTTAGTTGAAGTACCAAAGTTCGAGAAAGGACAATTGGTAAGGGTTATAGATGGAGCGTTCAAAGGAGTGATAGGAAGAGTTGCAAGATGGCAAGGACAACAGAGAGTAGGAGTTGTGGTGGATGACTTGGTGACTGTTGTGACGGCGTATATACCCAGTGCTTTTATAGAATCAATAGAATAAATATCATTTTTATTATGCAAGAGCATACTTTAATAGCCAATTCTGGTATTCAAATCATAACGTTTCCATTGAGGATAAATACTCAAGAAAAGTTCAAAATGTGGTATCATGAATGGTATGATACTGAAAATGGGGAATGGCGACTTGATCCTGTGTACGAACTTCGCACAGATGACGAGTGCTATTATTATAACAAACAGAAACTTCATAAAGGTGGCTATTTAAGCGACCCTACTATTGAAATTGATGTCAACGAGCTTAAAAGCGATGATATTTTACCATTGAGAATAGAAGATGAAAATTGCCCAGGTGTAAGGGGCGATATATTCAGCCTTACATTCTCAGACAGAGACAATAAGTTTTCCATGTTTGAAAATGCTTGGCTTCCTGTCCCATATTTCTTTAAACGCACTCCCAAGCGTTTTAAGTTCGGTCCATTAAATTGGGTACGTATGAAATTAATCCCAACAAGAGAAGAAAAGGGAATAAAATGGTACAATGTAGTTCTTGCATTCGATACAAGAGCTCGTTACGAGAGTGACGAATATGATGAATGCCCCGTCTTTCCAGATGCGTTTAGAGGCGAAATGGATTTCGAACTATGTAGTAATGAGTTCTATTTGATGGACTATTGTTCTCCTAATAACAATTGGAGTTATATTGATGACTATTTGTTGCACTTGGTTCATCCTAATGTTCAACGTGTATCTCAATTAAGAGGTGCGAACGTGAGAAAAATGTCGTATATCGCATCATACATATTCTTAATCAACTATCTTGCTCAAAAGGATCTACTCCCCAAGGTTAAACTTTACAAGGATACCGATGTAGAAATAAAGGATGTTGATATGGTTGTTGATATAGGAAACTCACGTACAACAGCACTTTTAATAGAAGATAATACCAATTTTAATCAAGTAAGGCAGCTTGAACTTATTGACTATACAAATCTTGTTAAAGAAGTGAACAATTCACTTGTAATCAACAAACATAACGAACCTTTTGATATGCGTTTGGCTTTTCGTAAAGTTGACTTTGGAAGTTTTGGCATTAAAGACAGCAAACAATTTGTTCATCCGAGCTTGGTTCGTTTAGGACAAGAAGCCAACACACTTATCCATTTGGCCACAAACACCGCAGATGATATGGAATCTTTGTCAACCTATTCAAGTCCAAAGAGATATTTGTGGGATTGGAGACCAAATAAAGAAGAATGGAAATTTCTTGTTCTCAAAGGTGAAAAGGACGACCATATTTTAAATCTTCGTGGTATAACAAATCAGTTGAAAAGTGACGGAAATATTGATCTGTCAGGAGAAAGCGGCAGCTCATACCACTATTCCAGACGTTCTTTAATGACGCTCTCTTTCTTGGAAATGTTAGTGCAAGCTCGTACACAAATTAATAGCGAGGAATACAGGTCTAATCGTAGTGGATTTGGAAAGCCGTCTATACCAAGAAAAATACGAAGAATTATTGTAACTTGTCCTACCGCTATGTCAAGGGTGGAGCGAGAGGCTCTTGTTCATTGTGCTAAAGATGCAGTAATCTTATTGGAAAATTTCGATTATAATAGCCCTGTAGAAAATCCACATCCTGGGAAACTGGTAGACGTAGTACCTGCTGTTCGCTCTATGAAAGATGACGATGGACTGTGGTACTATGACGAAGCGACATGCTCCCAATTGGTATATATGTATGGAGAGGTTGGACAAAAATACAAAGGATGTTGCAGTGAGTTCTTCAATCTCTATGGAAAAATAGAAGATGGTGACAGCCAGCCTTCAATAACTGTTGGATCTATTGATATTGGTGCAGGAACATCAGACTTGATGATTAGTAAATATACTTATATAAAAGGTGATGTTACGACCATTACGCCAGATCCGAAATTCTACGATAGCTATTATTTCGCAGGAGATGATATGCTTTATGCCCTTATCAAGAATATTATGCTCCTTGATGAGAACAGTGCATTTAGGACAGAATTAAAAGACTTAACAACCCAACAATATCGCCAAAAGATAAAGAATTTCTTTGGAGAGGATTATAATGGACAAACTATAGCTGATAGAATATTAAGAAAGGACTTTAATATTCAATATTCTGTACCATTAATGTGCCATTTTTTGGAGTTGTTGAAACAAGGCAGTAAGGATTGTGTTGTCAAATATTCAGATGTATTTTCCGAGTGTCCACCTAATGAGGCAATCATAGAGGAATTCAAACAAAGATTGAACATTGACATCACATCACTTTCTTGGAAATTTAACAAAGAGATGGTTTCAGAAGTTGTTCGTAAAGAATTTGAGCCTTTGCTTAAGAAGGTTGCAACCATCATGTATTCCTATGCTTGCGATGTCGTATTACTCTCAGGACGTCCTGCTTCACTTCCTGTGATAAGGGATATATTCCTTAAATATTATTCTGTTTCACCAAATAGACTCATTGTTCTCAACGATTATTACGTAGGGGATTGGTATCCGTTTGGAGAGAATACTGGCTATATAAAGAATGCAAAGACTATTGTGGCTATGGGTGGTGTAATAGGACATTATGCCTCGGAACTTTCAAATCTGAATAAATTTATCATCAATTTAGCTTTGCTAAAGAAGAATCTAAAGTCAACAGTGAATTATATTGAAGCCTCTCGTGAGGGACAACCAATTGAATACTTCATAACACCAGACAAGCACCGGGGCGACCTGACAATTAGCAGTATCCCCCAATCACTTCATGTTCGTCAAATAGGGATGGACTCATATCCAAGTCGTGCCTTGTATTCAATAGACTTTAACCGACACAAGATGGCTGACAAGATTCGGAAAAAGGCCATTATAAATAACGAAGACTGTCCGACTGACGCAAAAGTAATAGGACTTGTAAATGAAGCCATTGATGTTTTGAAAAAACGAATGCCATTTAAGATAACAATTGAGCGTGACATGGATGACAAGGAAAATCTTTCCATTTCAGCAATAACGGATAAAAATGGTAATGATATAATGGATGGTAATCTTGAAATACACATCCAAAGCCTTGGCGTTGACGAACAATATTGGCTTGATTCAGGTGCGTTTGATTTCTAATCTCTAAAAATGAAATTATGCTACAAGATATAAAGCAACATATAGATTTGGTTGACGGCTCTATTACATGGGCCAAAGAATTTGGAAAGGAATCTTTTCCATACGATGTTTTTAAGGAATATCGCCGCAAACTCAAGCGCATATATGCAGCCTTGGAAGAGAATTGTTCTGCAGCGGCTTATGGCGAAAGTCAGGTTGGTAAGTCTTATTTAATGAGCAGTTTATTGTCTTCTCCAAACTCGCCTTTTGTCATCACTAATGCAGGAAAATCATATAGTTTCATAGATGATATAAATCCAAGTGGTGGAAACAATGCCAAGATAGAATCAACTGGTGTTATCACTCGTTTTACTCTTAGTCAAGGTTGTTCTACAATGAGTGACTTTGTAAAGGTACGCAACTTGTCTGTTGTGGACATAATCCTTCTCTTGACTGATTCGTATTATAATGACATTAAAATCAATCAAGATAGCGTATTGCGTTATGATGATATAAACAAGGCTCTTGAAGATATGAATGGTCTTTGGGCATCAAAGATTGTTGTACAAAATGAAATTGACGAAGACGATGTCAAGGATATTACAGATTACATCCACGATGTAATAGGGAATGCTGCGGCTGGTGTAAATCAATCAAACTTTTGTAAGATAGTTGCTCCTGTAATTCAATATGTTTCCTATGACAAATGGGTTAATATATTCAGTCTTCTTTGGAACAGGAATAGTGAATTGAGTCACTTGTTCAGTGTCCTCATTAATGAATATAAGAAGCTTAACTTTCAAACAGATATTTATATACCATTTGCTGCAGTGCTCCGTGAAAAAGGAACATTGTTGAAGATAGAATGGCTTGACACTGTTTGCGGTGTACAGATAGATACTGGATATGATGAAATTTATACAGATGTATATGATTCAAATGGGAATATCCTTGCTCATGATTTTCATAAAGGAAATCTTTCGGCACTGATTGCAGAACTTACCTTTGAACTGCCGCCTTCGGTTGCAGATGACAGGAAATTCTTACATAAACTTGACCTTCTCGATTTCCCAGGTGCCCGTTCTCGTGAGAAATACAAGGAGCAGGACATTCATACAGTTCTTCCCAAGATTCTTAGAAGAGGAAAAGTAGCCTACTTATTCAATAAGTACTCTCGCTCATTGAGAATCAGTAGTGTGTTATTCTGTCATCATAACGATCAAAAGGCGGAAGCTACCATTGGGGAAACAATAAATAGTTGGATTGAAGACAATATTGGCTCTACACCAGAGGAACGAGCCAATATGCTCAATGACACAAATGGTATTGCACCATTGTTCTTTGTTGCAACAAAATTCAATATCGATTTAGAGAGAACAAAGACTGATAATTCCTCAAACATAGACAAACTTGATGCACATTGGAACAGGTTCGATACCGTATTTCCTGAAATTATTAAGCCTAACAAGTGGCTTGATAATTGGGTGAAAACAGGCGGACTGTTCCGAACCGCTGCTTTCCAAAACATTTATCCATTACGTGATTTCTACTGGTCTGGAAAGAATGGTGTTTTTGATGGCTATAGTGATGGTGCAGTCAAGTCAGAAGAGAAAAGTGTTCACACGTATGCTGATTATCCTGACTATTTCGAAAATCTGAAACAAAGCTTTCTTAAGAATGCCTTTGTGCAACGTCATTTTGCTAATCCCGAACAGACATGGAATGATGTTGCTACCATCAACAATGATGGTTCAAAGGCCATCATTCGTAATCTTGACGCTATCGCAAGTGTACTCGAAGATGCAAGAAAAAAGAAATACCTTGCACAATTAGCTAAAATAAAGTCAGAGATGTATAATGCACTTTCTGTTTATTTTGAGCCAGAAGATAAGGAGGCAAAGAATCAAAAGGTAAAACAGATAGCCAGTGATATAAGAATGTCCCTTATTTTAAGTGTTGGCGAGAGACCAGAGATATTCGGTCATATCATAGACAACCTCATGGTGCCAGTTGGTGATTTGCGAAGCATTGCATATGATATTATCATCTGCCATACCGATACTCCAAAAGACTTTTCTATAATAAACTTTATACGCAAACAAGCGGACATTAATCCATCGGACAACAAGGAAACGAACACTCAAAAATTATGCGATTTCTTTGGCTGCGAAAAAGCAACATTAGAAGATGCGTTAAAAGAACGTGGCTGTACCATTGCAGAGGTGGTTTCGAGTGAAACGGAAACCTTGACAACTGTAGCGGATGTTGTCACCAAACACATTGTTGATTATTGGAATGCCTATATCAATAACAAAGTTAAGGTTCTTGAGCCGATGCTTCCACATTCAGATGAGGTAGTCTTTATGCTCTCGGCATTACTGAAAAAACTTGGGATAAAACGTATCCTTTCGGAACGAATAGACCGCTATTGTAAGGTATTCAGTCTTAATGAGCAACCAAACGCTATAGCTGATTATGCATCATTGACACTCAACAACTTTGTAAGTTCTGTCGGGCGCAAATATATTAACGATGAGGACGTTGACAATATTCGTGCGAAAGCAGATAAGTGTCACATTAAAGTTGATTTGAGTTCTTCAGCATGGAATGTTGTTAGAAAACCGCAACCATTATTACAAACTTTGAGTGCATTTGATGCCGCCTCCGATATAGATGCTGTTGACAAATCAACGTTAATGAAACTTCCACTTTGGGACAACTTCCAACGATGGGAGAATTTGGTAACAATTGGTCTGCTATATGCAAGTGACATTTCTCATGTTGACCCAATAGCCAATGCTAAAATTAAAACAATCATTGATGCTTGTGAAATTTTATATAAAGGATAAATAAATGGCAGGACATTCATTCTTTGGAAAACAAAAACTCTGCTATACAGAGGTGTCTGATTTTACCGACTATCAAGGTATCGGTCACGACCCCATGTACAAGAGATACGACAGTGTTTTTAGTGTTGTCAAAAGGGTTATACCTATAAATCTGCAACATTTCCTTGCGACTCCTGAATATATGGATGATGAAGATCAGATTTGTTGGCATATTGAGAAATGGCAGGAGCATCCCACCCGTTTGAGTGAACTGTCAGGAGCAGAGTATGACAAATATAAGGGCATACTTGATGACACCGTGAAAATATATAAGTCCTCTATTATGAATTTAAATGGAGAGGATTTGCAGATTATGGCAGGTGCTATTAAATATATCAGTGAAGATAGGGTATATTGTACAGATGACAAGGTATATCTTGTTGCATGGGGTATGACTCCTGATGTACGCCAACACAAGGTTGTTGGCTCCGTAATTCACGACTTTGAGTACATCAAGAAATATAAGATTACATTTGAAGCTGGCGAACATGGAACAATTTCTAAACTAGACAGAACCATCAGTCGTGCCGAAGGAGCGATACTATCCAAATTAGATATTCCTACAGTGGATGTTTGTGAGGGGTGGAAATTTACAGGCTGGGCACCTTCGCCCATTGGCCAGAGAGTAAACTCCAACATGACTATTATTGCCCAATATGACGAGGTCGTTTCAGAAGCGCCTGCTGTTCCTCCAATATCTCCAGAACCTTCAATCCCTTTGGATTCTCCAACAGAAGAACCTATGAAAGAACCTGAAGATGTTTTCTACAATTGCCGTTTTGAAGCAGGTGAACATGGTTCTATTGAAGGTTCGTCTTCATTTAGAAAAGCAGCCAACACTACTTTGTCAAGTGGAGAAATACCTATAGTTACACCTAACAAAGGGTACAAGTTTACAGGATGGAACATATCTCCAAACAATATTCTCGTAGATGAGGATAAAGTGTTTTTCGCCCAATACGAGAAAACTTTGCCTTGGTACAAAAGATGGTGGCTGTGGTTTGCAGGATTGTGGACTGGCAAAGGTTGCTTAAAATGGTTGTTATGGCTGCTTCTTATAATATTGTTGATTTGGTTGCTATCATGGCTACTAAAAGGCTGTGGCCACCATTCGCCTGTAAACGGCGTTGTTCCTATTGATACCATCACGAGAGCGGATGGTTCTCGTGTTGATGATAATGGAGCGGTAAGACCGATTACCGGAAGTGACGGCAAGTTGCCTGATGACAATACGGTTGTTGCTCCAGTCATGGGCGAAGGTGGTGAAGAACCGCCTATTGTCAAGCAACCTGGTGTACCCAATATCATTGCCAATCGCCTGTTTTTGTATATGGAAAATGAGAACGACAATGTAGATGCATTGGCACGTGACTTCAAACAAGCGTATCCAGATGATAAGTATAGCATTATTGGATACGACAAGGAAGTAAAATTGCTTGTCATACAGATTCCAGAAAACGAACGTGACCAAATTCGCAAGACCATAAACAGTAAAATTCCTAATCATAAGTTCATTGTTTTTGACGAGGAAGTGTATGAACTGCATGGTCAAATCAGTAATTCGACAGAAAATGTAGGTTGGCATTTGAATGCGATACATCTTAAGCAAGGATGGACATATACAAAAGGTAGCTCAGATGTAAAAGTTGCCATTGTAGATGATGGCATTCAAGCAAGTCACCCTATGTTTAAGGGAAGAATTGTTGACGCATATAATGTCTTTACCCAAAATAATTCTCTAAGTCATGGAGAAGGACATGGTACACATACTGCAGGATTAGCAGTAGGTTCGGCAGATTACTTTTCAAAGGGTGCTTCAGGTGTTGCTCCCAACTGTCAGATAATGCCTATACAGGTATTTGACAATAAGCAGTGTCCTTTGTCGGCTCTCATTGCAGGAGTAATGTATGCACTTCACCATGATGCAGATGTTGTAAACATATCCATCGGTCCTTCTTTCAAAGGTTTGAATGTGCTACCTGTTGAACAACAAGCAGAAATTGCCAAGACGCAATTCCAAAATGTGGCTTTCTTATGGGCTCGTGTTTGTAAAATTGCAGCCAAGAAGAATACAATTCTTGTATTTGCTGCAGGAAATGACGACATTCTTACAAGTATTCCACCAGAGAATCGCAACGCTTCTTCTATAGTTGTAACAGCAGTTGATAAGAGGCTATATCCAACAGTGTTCACGAATTATGGTCCTTGTTCCGATATTTCAGCTCCAGGCAAAGGTATCTATAGCTCATTTCCTTCTAACACCTTTCAATCATGTGATGGAACAAGTATGGCAGCACCAATAGTTACAGGAACTATTGCTTTGATGAAATCGCTTAAAAAGGACATTACTGTAGCGCAAGCTCGGAATGTACTTTATAATACTGGTGCTGATGTTTACGGATTAATTCCTCCTATGGTTTTGGTTGACAAGGCTTTAATGGCAGTTAAAAAAGGTGACTTCAGAGAACCTACAGAACGGAAAATAAAACCTGTACCAGATGGTGATGGGGATGATTCTGCTGCAGGTCGAGTAGTTGACGTTGAAGATATATCAGACACCCCAACACCCACACAACAAACTGGCGGAACTGATTATGAGGCAATTCGTAGAAAAATAGCAGAATACAAAAAGAAAATAACAGAATTAGAAAAACTTTTACCGAATAAATAATATGTATAGAAATCTCAAATTTTCATGGGCGCATATTCTATTATTCTTGGCAATAATTTTTATAGGATATGTAACGTATGTAGGAATAACCTATAAATTAGACAAAGGGCTTACTGAACCATTGTGGTATACTTTGGGAATAGTCGTACTTCTACTTTTTTGGTTCTTTGGTGTTCAACAATTAAAAGGTGTTGATAATAATTACAAGTTTTCAAGATGCATTCTTTTTGAACGTGTTTTATTAATCTCTTCTCCTTTCGTTTTTTTATTATGTATGGGACCATTCAATCATGCATGGAATGTTGCCAATCATAGTGATGAAATTGAGGAAAAATTTAGGAATGCCATTAGTTCATCAACCAATATGTTTGATGAATATAATAAATATAGTAGCAAACGTATCGCTGATTACCAAAACTTTTTGCAGCGTGTAAAAGATTGTAAGGATATTCAGCCGTCTGTTTATCAACGTATAGGATTCGATGGTAAGAATGATGATCGCAAAATTAATAGCGAGGTAGCTACGTTAAAGCGGCAATTAACAGAGAATTACGATAGTCTACAAACAGAGGCAACTTCTTGGATTAATCGTGCCAATCAAAATACAAGTGTTTGGAATGTTTTTTTAGTAGGTAATATTAAAGAGATAAAAAATGCCATAACAGACTGGAATAAACAGTTGCATAATTTCTCATCTGTAATATTATCAACGGAAAACAATAGTGACGGTAATAAAGTCCTACCATTTGATTATGATTATAATGAAATTAAATCGACTTTAAAGAACTTAGATTCTCTTAGCGATATTTACACTGCGGATGATGACTTTTCTTACACTGCAATATTATTAGGATTCATACTATATCTGATGATGATATTGCCTTATTTTGTTCAAAAACGAAATGGAGTTAGCACCTATACTTTATTTGGAAGACGATGGGTAGGCAACGATATAAATCCAAGCATAAATCGTCCTATTAAAAAGCCAGAAATAGGTCCAATAGATATGGGAGACAATAATTACAAACATGAAAGAAAAGGAAACGATTTTCATGATGAAATATTAGCATCACCAATCTTAGACGATGTTGACAACGAAGAAGATGATAGAGAAAGCAGACGCCGTCTTAGAAGAGAGCGAAGGAACAAACGTGAACAAACTCACGAGAAGCATCGTTATCACAATGATGATGAAGAAGATGATTCTGTAATAACACCAATAGAAAATATATAACATAATGAACAAAGAAGACATATTTGATAATTTACCAGAATTTACAGCGCAAGATTTGTTTAAATATATTAGACAAGGTGTTGTAACTCTGCCTGAGCTAAAAGATCCTCACAACGTGGTCGAGCCGATGAAAGCATCCGTTCGTAAAGAACTCGAGGATTTGTTAAAAAATGCAGAACCTAATGATTGGGCCGCTGCATTAAAAGAAGATACAATAAATGCGTATCAGAAGTATTTAGACGATTATCGTGAAGGTATCCATCGACAGGAGGCAAGAAATGCAATTAGTCGATTGAAAACGCAATCTGCAAAAATGGAAGCTGATATTCGCAAATCTGAAGATAAAATTCTTTTTGATAGTATCAATAAAATCGACAAGAAAGCGTTGCAAGACTTTATAGATGACCATAAAGATAATGCCTATGTCGATGAAGCTAAAAAATTATTGAATGAGCTTGAGAACAGAGGTTATATCCATTACAATATGGACGCTCTGAAAGAGGATATACTTGCAACACAAACAGACAAATCAATTAACGATCCTAACAAGCAGATTTTAGAACTAATAGAGTCTGCTTTTACAGACGGAACTATAGACATAGACGATTTGCTTGACGAGATTGAAGATGACAACAATTTCCTCAATGCATGGGTAATAAAGGAACTTGTAAAAAAACAACGCCTTAATTATCGTGATCTTGAAGATATTGGAATCAAACCAGATTTTATCCAAAAGTTAGCTGGAAATGTACAACGTACAAGATTTGATGTTCCAGAATCTATATCAGAGATTTCTCGCAAAGAAACAACCGAGGTATATTTTTGGGGAATTCCTTCGTCTGGTAAGAGTTGTGCTTTAGGTGCAATACTAAGCGTTGCAGGAAATGGTCAAGTTGCCAAAACAATGACATTGGATAGTGAATGTCAGGGATTCGATTATATGAACAGACTTCCTCAGTGCTTCCTCTCTAATGGAACAGTCTGCGTTCTTCCAGAAGGTACCCCTACTATGTCAACATACGAAATGGGATTTGACTTAACTGACCAAAAAGGTTTGGTTCATCCTATCACTTGTATTGATTTTGCTGGTGAATTAATAAAATGTATGTATAAGACATTTGCCAAGAAGCCATTAACAAATCAAGAGAAAAGTGCTTTAGACACCCTAACGAATATCCTAATCTCCAACAGGACAAGCAGTAGAAAGATACATTTCTTTGTTGTTGAATATGGAGCGGAAAATCGTCAGTATGAAGGCTTACCACAGATTAATTATCTCAAAGCAACATTGAATTATATCAATAGTCTGAAAGACAATAAGGGCAATAGCATATTTAAGACTTCAACAGACGCTATATACTTGGTAGTTACAAAGGTTGATAAGCTCAAAGCCCATAAGGGACTGAATAAGAGTGCCTTGTTAAGTGAACATGTTATTGACCATTATGGAGATTTCTATAATGGCTTAAAACAAATTTGCGAGGCCAACCAAATAAATGGAGGTAAAGTTTCTGTATTGCCTTTCTCTTTGGGCAAAGTTTGTTTTCAAAATTATTGTAAATTTAATACAGCCTACGCTGAATCTATCGTAAATCTTATTATGGAACGAAGTGATGGATATAGAATAGGTAAACGTGGACTGTTAGAATCAATATTAAGAGGATAATCATGGATAAAATTGGTATAATTGTAAGCAGGGTAAGTTCTGGGGCAGAAATACTCTTTTCAAGCGAATCTGCAAAACAATGGCAGAACGAAGCACTTGACACTCGTAACTATCTGAAATGCATTGATATTGAAAAAATATCAGAAGAAAAGTTTGATTCCACCTTTTTCGATTTCGTTACATTCGGAAAGGATGTTGCTTTTATATGCACTAATAAATATATTTCTGGAAGAGACAGTGATTTAATCTCTGCCATGATTGTCGTCCCTGGTTTTGTGGATATAAATGGAAAGGAGTTGGCTGATATTTTATGCACAACAAAGGATATTCTTCAAGAAACAAAACGAGATGACCAAAAACTTGAACAAATTTGTTCTATTGATTATGGACCAAAGCAAGTGCAGAATCATTCTGTACCAAGCATAGACCCCAATTCGGAAGGACAATATGCCTATCGTTATTATGGTTCTGGCACACCGTTTTCTTTGCCTGAAATTTTAGGCTCCATCTTTCAAAATTACTATTGCAAATATAAAGCAGTATTACTTATAGATGCAGAATCTGGAATTTCGCCAAAAGATGGATTGAAAGATTTAACGGAGTCTGACTTTAGAAATAGTTGCATTTTAGTGTATCCAAAATCTGTTCCAGATTATATAACAATGAAGGTAGATGGAAATCCATTTACTCAAAGTCTCTTGTTTGATGAAGGACAACAGATAACACTTGATATTTCAAGAAAAGGATGTTGGCCTATTCAGGAAAAGATTAGATTTGATCAGCCTGTAAAAACAATTAATTTGGCTAATTTAGAATGGGATGTCAAGGTCGATTTGTCATGGTTTAAAATTTATGATAAGACCGAGCCTGAAACTAAAATACCATCTTCGTCTATCAAAATTACAATCAATGATAAAGAAGTAGACAGAGATGGATATAATCGTTTTAACATCCAAGAACTAACCTACGCTAAAATTGTTGTTAATGTCGCAGGATTTAAAGAATTGCATTTTAAGCCAGGCAATTTATTAAAAACAGAGCATCCAATACCTGTGCCTTTAAATAAACTACCTAAGACATATAATTATAAAATCTTTGAAGGATGTGAAATTCCTAATGAGGCTATTTCATTTTCATTTGAAGTATCTCATTATGATGAGAAAAAATCACCTCTTGCAGGATATAAGATTGACCATTTTTCCAATAGCGAGAAAGCATATATTCTAGTGAAGAATGGATATGGATGGAAAAAAATAACAATTGGATTGGTGGTCTTCTTATTTGCTTGTGTCGGAATATTTTCATCCTGTTCTTGGTTATATCACGAGATATTTTCAAAAGAAAACTCTACAAAAACAGAGAGCGAAGTTTTAAGCGACAACACAGATTTGGGTGATTCTGGTGAAAGTTCAAATGACTCAGAAGAGAGTGAGGAATCTGTTTCACAAAAGGAAATGAAATATTTACAAACACATAAGAAATGGAATATAACCGAAATGGAAAAGATATCGAACAATCTAAAAGATTTGTACAACGATGTAAATCAAAAGAATTTCTTAAAAATAAAAAGCAAGTGGAAAGAAATGCTATCAAATGTAGGGGATTCGAATTGTAATAAACTTTTAGAATTGGCTGAAAGTAAATCTAAAGATGGAACAGGACTATTTTCTGAAGATGGTACGATAACCCTTAATTACTACATAAAGAAAAACAGCGGTCAAGGTGGAAACGCCAACAATGGCGAAAATGGCGGTCAAGGTGGAAACGCCAACAATGGCAAAAATGGTGTTCAAGGTGGAAACGCCAACAATGGCGAAAATGGCAGTCAAGGTGGAAACGCCAACAATGGCAAAAATGGTGTTCAAGGTGGAAACGCCAACCAAAGTATAGGTGGCTTAAATGGGAACTAAATGAAAAGGAATATTATCAAATCAATATTAATTGTTGGAGCCATTATATTGGCAATAGGCTCTGTTTTTTATTATAAAAATACAGTAATAGATCCCCCGAAACAATTTGTTTTTGGAAATACACACAATAAAGCTTTGTGTAAGGAAATTAAATTACTAACGAGTGATTCTCTTGAAATTCAATATGCAGATGTTCTTTATATGATCAACAGGGATGAAGTTGAAAAACTTGTCGGAAAAGACACTTTGGATCTTCGTATAGAAGATGCACTTATAAAATACATTCCATTATTCATATCAAGATGCAATTCTTCATTTGCCGCATCCGTTTGGAATACTCCTGAATGGAGCCACAATTTCATGAAGAATAGAATTTACCAACTAAAGCATTTTGAAAATTCTAAAGGGAATCTTGTTGTTGAACCAAATTCTAACTACATCAAGCAATTAGATGATGTCTTAAAAGTGATAGACAATTATGACAATGCCTGGCAACTTGCTTGTAGTACAGATTACGAAAATTTGGAAATAACTAAAAAAAGAGTAAAGCAGGCTGGAGAATATCTTAATGATGACAAACTAAAGAATTGCGTTGCTTTAGTTCAAAAATTAAAAGAGTTGCCGTCTGCAATACAAGCCTCTCACTTGGAATATATAAAAAGTAAGTGTGAGTTATATTGCAAAGGTATTAAAGGGTATGAGAAATACCTATCTGCTCTAAAAAATATTCTGAATAATAAAATACCTGAATACGTATCTTATTATGGAAACAGTGATGAGACAAATGCAATAAGAAGAGACTTGCTAGATGAGCAATATAAACTATTGAACAGTTTCGTTTCTTATGTTTTAGACAAATACAATTTTGATGATTATAAGTCTTATTCTGATTTTAATACAACAGTTTATAATTATATAAGTACTTATTTGGGAAACTCTGGAAAGAAAGAGGAACTAAAGAAAAGGTTAATAGATGGTTCTCTTGGTCAGGATGAGTTTTATAATTGAAAATCGTAAAATATTATGTTTAGAAATATTATTTTATTCTTCGTTACAATGATTTCTTGCACTTGCTCTTATGCACAAGAAGATGTTACTGTCACTATATCGATGAACAAATGGAAAGCAATGGAAGAAAGTGTTAAGCATTTGAATGATAGCATTACAAGTTTAAACAAGATAATAGTATCAAAAGATACGTTGATTTCAAATAGAGAAAAAATCAATGAACAGACTTTTAAAAAACTACAGGCTGTTAATTCTGAATGCACAAAGTTGAATGTCGTTATCAACAAGATGAAGTCTGATAGTATTGATAGTTCTAAAATGTTAGGCGACCTTCGTTCTCAACTACTTTCTGCCCAAAAACAATTGGGACGTGTTGATACAATGACAATACAAGTAATCATTACATACATGAACCTCAAATGTTCTGAAAGTAAAATAATTATGCTAAGGAAGGAATTTTCAAGCATAGCCAATCCTATTATAAAAAAAGACTATAAAGAATGGGATACATTATTGTCATATTATAGCCGAACATACGAAGAGGTGAGAAACATTGTATTGGATGCTTCCAAGAAAATACCTTCAGCAGCCATGCCTGCGTTGAAAGACAGATATGTTTCTGAGGCAGACCAAAAACTATCAAGCCTTCCTTATATGAAATTGTACTTCAGTAATAAGAATTGTTCAAGCCCATATCTCAACACCATGATAAAAGAAGCAAAAACCGCAATCAGCATATCAAAACGTGCTGATGAATTCAATAAGTTTTTGAAATCATATCCTCAAGATTAACATCTTGAGATATAAGGTTGTAGTAGCACAGTTTTGTACAAGAATAATGTTGTAAGTAATGGAGAAAAACGAAAAATCAGAAGATTGGCAACTTATTGTTAATGGAGAATATAAGCCTTGGCCTGTTGTTGACTATATGTCAACTCCTATAACAATAAATTTAAATTGGGGTATAGATACAAGTAAGTATGAATCAACTCCTATAACATTCTCTTTGAAAGACTTACTTGATGGTAAGAATATTCCAGAAGTGAATATTGACAAAGAGCGAAAAGTCGTAACTTGTTCAATACCCATAAGGGAAAAAGAAAGGCATTATAAGGTTCTGGCTGATTTTAGCCCAATAAAAGAATCACTTAATGATAGTCTAACTGTCGTTGTTAAAGGAAAGTCATCCCCAATACAAAATCGCATTCTAATATTAAGAGGTGAAGAAGTTGGTATTCATCCAATGATATTGTATAAAGGGAAAAAATGTAAATATGAGTTGAATGATGAAGAAGGTATTGTAAAAATAGTCATCCCAATAGATAGTAGTGACAATTCTAACCCCAAACTTAAATTCAAGCAGAAGTTATTTGATTCAAAGTACTTTTTGATATTTGGTCTGCTTATCGGATTCTTAATCGGTATTCTTTCAACTTGTAATTCAAAAAATACAGAAATAGAGCGAGATAATCTGATTCATGAAGATACCCTATCACAAGCTACAGATTATTTAGAGCCATCATACTCTTTAAATGATGCAATAACGTATCTTGATAATCATGAGGTATGGGAAAGAAGTGAGATGGAAAAGTACGATGATTTAAGAGGATTGTTTGATGATATGAATAATTACAAATACCATTCTATCATAACAAATTACTCACAGTTAGAGGGTTCTATGACATTTCGTGAATTAGAAAGATATTGCAAAAAAGAATATCATTATAAGAGTGTGAGTGATGGTATGGGAGGTAATCCTACTGGTAATAGTTCTTCGAACGCATCTCGACATAAAAATAAATACAGTTATGATGAAAATATCAGTATTCATAAATACATGAGTAATGATAAAAATAGATCCAATGAAGTAAATGATAATAGTCAAAAACAGAAAAATTCCAAAATTGGCGGACTGTAAAGAAACATACACAGGCAGGCAATGTGTAGACAACGAAGAAGCTGAGAGGACATTTACCTTTTTAGAAGGGCAAATGAATACATTTTCTAAACGCTTTAGCGAGATGTGTAGAAAAGTTACATATTCAATTTTTGCATCATCATGGGCAACAATTTTTGCATCAAAGAATAAAGAGTTTCGTTTTTTACTATTTATAACCATCTTGCTATGCATTCTGTTTTTGATAATAGAAATTATTTACAGTTTTAAGATGGAACGATTTTCAAGAAAACTTCATTACAAATTTGAACATGGTGACATTAATAGTAAAGAAGTTGACAATAGATGGAATACTGTCAGTGATTCTGCTAATAAATGGTTGCAATCGATAAAGTTAGTACTCATAGCAATAATGGTGATTATTTTGGCGTTTTACTATTTTCTATCGTTTGATATATTCTAAGAAAATGCTCATCCATCTTAGGATACTTAACTAAGTAATATAGGATATTCTGGAGGATAACCTATATATGCTTATGAACTCCGAATGAAAACAAGAATCATCACATATATTCTTCTATTGCTCTCTTTGTCTGTCACCGCACAGACAAAGAGAGCTTTGATTATTAGGTGAACAGCAAGATAAGGCTTGGAATAAAATCCATGGCGACAAGGATGTGTCGCTTGTGCAAGGAATGTTGAAAAGTGCAATATTTAAGTCGGTAACCCAATTATTTATTAAAATAGCTAAAAATAGAACAGAAAAACAAGAAAAAGTTAGTTTGCTGTTCAAAATTTAGTTATCTTTGCATAAAATAAGCTGCGGCTCGGCAATTGAAACAAGTTTCATAGCTCTCGCACTTGCATTATTTTTGCACTATGATATTGGATTTAGAACATATAGGTAACATACCAGTCAGTACTTCGGTAATAGCTTCGTTGTTTACAAATATTGAAGCAGGAAATCAGAAAGTGCGCAATCTTGAGGCGGCTCATAAGATTATCCGCCTCAAGAAGGGGCTTTATGTGGTCTCTCCAAATGTGTCTCGTGTTGCTCTATCCACAGAACTTGTTGCCAATCATCTTTATGCTCCTTCATACGTATCAATGCAGACGGCTTTGCGTTATTATGGCTTAATCCCAGAAGCTGTATATACTACCCAGTCGATGACACTAAAGCATTCTCGTTGTTTTGATACTCCAGTAGGACGCTTTGAGTATAAGAACATGTCAAGAGAAGCTTTTCCCATAGGAATCACAATCATCAATAGGCAGAGTTACGCCTTTCTGATGGCAACCCCCGAAAAAGCACTTTGCGATTTGATTGCTAATTCTTCCAAGGTTAATTTACGCTATCTGAAAGATGTTGAGGTCTATTTGGAAGAGGACATCCGAATGGAAATGGATGATTTTAAGAATATGGACATAAGCATATTTGAGCGATACGCTCAGGTTGGCAAGAAGTCTAAATCCATAGAAACTCTAATTAAATATTTAAGAAAATGAGTACAAACGAAATATTCAATCAAATGCTTTCGGGCTATGATATAACGACTGAGCAGCAAAAGCGCAATGCTATCTTTGAGGTCAATCAGCAGGTTATTCTTGCAGGTCTTTACAATGGTGGCTTTTTCAATGAGGCTGCTTTCTATGGTGGAACATGCTTGCGCATATTCCATGGATTGCAGCGTTTCTCAGAGGATATGGACTTTTCTTTGCTTGCTCCAAATGAGAACTTTGACTTTACCCAATACTTTCAGCCTATCATTGACCAATTCGCTTTGGTGGGCAGAGAGGTTGAAATCAGAAAAAAGGACAAGAAGAATTTTGGCAAGGTGGAGTCTGCCTTTCTGAAAGACAACACTGATGTGTATGATATTACATTTCAAACGGAGAAATCAGTTAAGATAAAGATAGAAGTTGACACCCAACCTCCATTGAAATTCAAAACGGAGCAGAAGTTGCTTCTGCTCCCCCAGTCATTCATGACACGCTGTTTCACCTTGCCAACTCTCTTTGCAGGAAAGATGCACGCCTTGGTATATCGTGCTTGGAAGAACAGGGTAAAGGGACGTGACTGGTATGACTTCGAATGGTATGTTCGCCATAAT
>ULQK01081229.1_pt1 | contig 21925 bp, 31 predicted proteins | sample 1954371 | NCBI WGS metagenome assembly ULQK01 (sample SAMEA4835652, study PRJEB28245) | human gut metagenome | biome: gut microbiome; material: fecal sample | place: Denmark | collected 2008 | reverse complement strand
ATTCAGATTGTTCTTTCATAAAATCTTCAACTTTATAGTATTTCTGCCTAAATTCATCAAAGTCATTAGTTTTGTCTAAGCCATAATACTCGGCTCTTTCTTCCAGTGTCTTGAGTTCATCAGCATCTAAAGCCCACCTAGCGCGTTGAAGTAGTGCACATCTGCAGTTTACATCCTGTGAAGCAATCCCAAAGCCTCCAGGATACATAACTTCTATATCATCAACCACAAAAGGCTCGTCTATTTCTGCAAGTTTACCATCAAGAAGCCTGTGCATTGGTCTAGTTCTTCCATCTAGTGTAGCATCCCACTGCTTAACCACTTCGCATCCTTTGGCTTTTGCTGCATGCTGTGCGTCATTGGCACTAAGAACCTGGATTCTATGTCCTTCTGTTCTAGCAATCCTCATTGCCTTATTAAAACCAATATTAGACGCTCCATCTATGTTTCTAGCAATATGCGCATATGATGAAGATGTGGCTATGCCCCTTGAGATATGCTTTGCAATCTGCTTTTTGAGAATACCCACATCAATACCCATTCTAGTATATAGCGGTACGCTCAATTTAGTATTTAACGTCATGGCCCTTGTGACTTGCTTCTCATTGATAGGAGTAATTAGCGGTATGCCTTGGCCCTGGATATCGTACATTGTTCCAACATATCCTGTGTAATAGGAATCTGTTAGATATCTTGTAATACTGTCATAAGAATCAGCGTTTAAATTCCCAATCAGTTCATCTAACTGCTTTTTGAGATTTTCTTGAAACTTCTTCTGATATATCTGAGATTTAAGCAATGATTTTTGCTTTTCATCTAACTCATCATAGGCAGAAAGAAGTAAGTTAATCTTACCATTTGAAATTCTTATTTTCTGTTCTACTTCTTTAGCTGCATCTTCATATATCTTTTTTAATTCCTTCAGAAGTTTCTTCTCTTCTCGCAGTTTGGCTTTTTCAACTTCTAGCTGTCTCTTATTCATCTGGCACCGTCTTGTTTAACGTATCAGTCACATCATCTACTTGCTCATACGCTTCTTTTGGTTTTGGAAGTTTATCTTTGATTTCTTCGTAATCAATGTCCAAATAAGCGCATATTTCTTTAATGATTGTTTCACTAGGGAGATAGTCAAAAAGAGTGATCATGTTGTTAACAAAAGTCTCCTTAGCTTGTGCTTCAATCAATTTAGTTTGTGCTAGTTCCTGCTCATTAGACATAATCTTATGAATAAACTTAAAGTATACCTGTTTAGATTGATAATCTGTTCCTTCACGTTCGTTGATATCTTTTAAAACTGCTTTGAGGATTTTTCGCATAAACTGCTTTAATTTAATTTCTAGCTTGGAGCATTTTAAATCTAGCAATGAATAAAGAGCCTTAATTGCTATATTCGTGGTTGCGTTCGTGTCTTTTAATCCAGACGAGTTCAGCCCCATACCAAACCTATAGATATTCTTTTCATCAAGATCCAATTTTGCCTGTCTTGCTTGGAAAGGAATATCAATAGTCTTGATTTCAACGTTTCCACCCTCACCAACACCAATCATTTTTTTAGTTTTTATATTCTGCTGCAGTTCTTCCAGGTTATCCCCTTCAAAACCGCTGACAGCATATAAAGGATGGTCGAAATCAATTAAATTGTTAGAAAGGCTGGATGCCATCAAATCATAATCATCTATCAAGTCTTTAATGATATAAAGACCGCTTCTTTGGTCTTCATTATTATCTAACCTGAAGAATGGAATGTATCCAAAACTTTTTCCATAGATATTGTTATCACTCTTCTTTTTATAGAGTGCGTGGTATCTTGGATTGATAGACTCTCCAGGATCTAAAATGATTTTCCCATCATCTTCCTGAATGTAATATGTTACATCATTAGCACTCCATACTTGAATTTTCTTTATTTTCTTATCTTCTTTAACAATCTTATCAATGTACCAATAGATAACATATGAACATCCATCATCTGTATCTTTATCTCTTACTTCTACAACTCCCAATGAATCAGCACACATGAAAGATAATTCATCATCTTCGTTCCTGTATGCGTACATGTATTCGAACCCTTTTGAAACACATCCTGTCAGAAGCTTGTGTATTTCAGCAATGAAATTCTCGTTATAGTTGAAATAATCATCTAATTTGTTCTGGAGTTCGGGGTCATCAGATTTAACAAAGCCCTCGTCATTAGATAACATATACTGTACTTCTTGATCTACTAATTCATGAAAGAATGTATGTGCTATTTTTGTGTTGCTTCTTGTGGTATCCTCGACAAGGTTTCCGTCTGAATCATAATAAAACATTCTGTAATGTTTAATATCATGATTTGCTTTATAGTAATCTCTTCCTTTTCTTGCATACCTTTTAATCTTTGAACCCTTGTCCAAATTTATAAAAAAATTAATTTCTTCAGTTGTCAGCATGCACTCACCCCTTTCTTTAGATTAGCCAATCTGGTTTAGTAATGTATCTTTCTAATGCATATCGCATTGCATCCATCAGATGGTTAAAGTCATCAATAGGAACATTTAAACGTGTTCCAAATTTATCAGTATCCCACGTGTAATTGGATATTTCAGTAATGAAATTCACACAGCGAGGATGAATAATGATTTCTAAATCCTGTATCCATTGAATGCCGTTATTGATACTGTCTTTTCCTTTCTTGGCGCCTTCAATACGTTTTAAGCCATACCCTTTCAATTCTGCTATAGACTTAGGTTCTGCAGAGTCTGCAGTTATCTTTTCTTTTCTGTATCCTAAATCTATTATCCTGTCGGCTATCGCTCTGTTTGTGAGACCTTTTTCGTAGAATTCATCATATACATATAACTTTTTATTTTCTAAGTCTAAAAAAGCCAAGAAAAAAGCCGTTGGGTCATTTGTGTAACCAAAGTCTAACCCTACAGCCATTTTCAATTTATCTTTAATTATTCCAACCTTGCCATCGCGTGCCTCTCTTGCAGTGATCATAGTGAAATCTTCTTCTCTCCAATTCTCATAAATAAGACCTTCAACAATACCCCAATTTCCTAATCCTGCCACTTGATAACGACGAGGATTGTTAACTTTCATTCTTTCAAATAAACGCTTATCAGAAGCATCAAGCCACTCGTTGCATAAATAATTAGTAGTCAATGCTAGTATGTCATCATCTTTAGTATCAAAAAACCTTTTCTTTAGCCAATGACGCTCATTCCATGGGTTAAAAGTAATTGTTATCTGCTTAAAGAGTGGTGCTGGAGTTGCACCTCTTATTGATTCGTCCAAAGTGTCGAAATCGGTCTCTTTCATTACTTCGTACGCTTCTTCAATCCACATCCAGCATAAATAACCTTTGTCAACTGCTATAGATGTAATCTTAAAAGCATCGTCAAGACCACGAAAATAGATTTTCTGTCCTGTGGGCATGTACGTAGCCTCTAGAGGAGACAAAGTGAAATTCCAATACTTATCAACTCCAAGCCTGTGACATGCCCATTTTAAATCTGCATAGCAAGAGTCTTTTAATGTCCTTCCTACTTTTCTAATTACTAATAGATTGGAATCAGGATATTTCATCAGGTTATATATGTACCATAAAGCAGTGGTTTTTGATTTCTTAGAACCTCGCGACCCTTTACAGACTCTATATCTGCCTTTATAATGCCAAAAATCCTTGTACCCTTTTCCGATTATGTCAGGAAGATATAAGCCATTTAATTCATTATTCAAGGTCATCCTCTCCATAGAAGACGACAGGAACGCTCATTTCAACATTCATGTTATTATCCGGCTTTTGTCCGATGGTATCACGTACATATTCAGCAGCTCGAACATCTCCTTTAGCAGCTTTATTCAGCATAGATATGGCAATAGCCTCCTGCATAGTGATGTTTTTTCCTTTGATTGCTGCAATGCTCTTAATACGTTCAATATCGGCTTTCTTTCCATTTCTAAGAGGCATAGACAATAATTGCTCAAGGGTTTCTTTAATGGCTCTCTTTTCTCTTTTCGCTTTGCCTGATGCTATTCCGCCTTTTCGGCCGTTCTCTCTTCTTTCTTCTGGTGTCATGTTTGCGAACTCATTTTTTGCCATTATCATCACCCGCCTTTCAACGCAAAAAAGCAACCCATTCTTTGAGTTGCTTTTACAAATTAAAATAATAATATAATCATGTTGGAATTGTACCTTACTACATCAGCTCTTACAATAAAAAAAGGAAAGCGTCACGATTCGAACGTGAGTCTCCTCAGTGGAAAAACCATACATCAAAGTGTAATCAACCTCTATACTACTACTTCCCTTTTTTTCTATTTAACCAAAACTCCTTAACTTTGTCAACCATTCGCCTTTCTTTATCGGTAAGCCTTGCCGCTCCTTTTTTACCGTCATTTTCATTATGAAAATATCCATGATGCGTATGAGGTTGCATCTTATTATGCATATGATTTAAATCAATCTGCTTTGTTCTTTTGCCTGTATTATCATAATATGTAATTGCCACAAGTTCATCATCATCGTTTACCGTGACATAGACACGTCCCTTTGTCATTGTTTCCATTGGTGTTTTTGCGGATGATGCGTCATTATATTTAACAAATTTAATATTCCCTTTTTTTAGAACTCTCCTGTATTCAGTTCCATAAACTTTCTTCTTTTTAATACTAATCCCACTTGATGCACCTCTACCACCCATATATATTATGCTCCTTTCGATATATGATTTATATATTTTTTAAGTTTTTCATTTTTTTCGTTACATGATTATCATAGTATTTTACATTAGCGCCCTTGAAGTCATAGCCAATGTCACCACCATAGACAAGCACATTCTTAGGCTTCAATCTCTTCATGGCTTCATCCATGCCCTGTGTCCATATCTTTGTGGCTTCCTTGCTGCGCTTAACTCCAATAGTAGAAACTGAAACTGTACTGTTAGAAGGAATACCATCAAAACAAAAAGTAAATGTTTCTGGTTCAGCCCACGATACAGTGGGAATCACTCTAAGCCCTCTATCCTGATAGATCTGACCGATTAAACGGCTTCTGTATACATTCCATATCTTCATGGCCATAGGCATATCCATGTAAAGTGAAAAATCAGGAGTAAGAATACAGTCAAACTGTGCTAGCTTATCAACATACATCTGAGGAGATGCCCAAATTCTTTCAAATTGATAGTCATCAATATAAAAATGAACACCTGATTCATATCTATCAGAATTCAATACATAATTGAAACCAACAAGATCATCAGGAACATAGTCAATTCTTTCAAGTGTAGGCATTTGATAGAATCCTATTGCTCTAAGTTCATCATATTCATCCAAGTTATATGCGTTCCCTGTTCTTTCTCTTTCATTAACCTTTTCAGAATCGTCTTCCTCAGGTTCTTCAAATTCAATTGACTCAAACCCAAATGAATCCATATCTATATTGATAATGTCATCAAGTTCACCGCTTAGGATTTCAAAATCCCATTCAGCTCTCTCTGATACCTTGTTATCTGCTAGTCTAAAAGCCTTAATCTGCTCGTCTGAGAGGTCATCGGCTACTATGCATGGAACTGTCTCAAGTCCTAGCTTTAGCGCTGCTTTAAACCTTGTATGACCGCATACGATGATATTATTCTTATCAACAACTATAGGAACCTTAAAACCAAACTCCTTGATGCTGTTCATTACCATCGGAACGGCTTCATCATTCCTTCTAGGATTGCGACTATAAGGGATTAGATCAGCAATAGACTTCTGCGTTACCTTGATGTCATTCATCTGTTATTCTCCTTCATGCAACAAAAAAAGAGGCTTTATTATGCCTCTCTGCTTAATTTGCCTCTTTTTACCATTATATTACATTAAATAACGTAATGTGACGGCAAATGGTGCAAATGGCCATCAATTCACGTCACACGTTAACTCATGATAATAACTAGTTTGTCGATTGCATCATGTATGTATCTTTCAGCCGTCCTCTGTGAAATATGCAGCATATCAGCAGTATCATAGATGCTCATTAGTTCGATGTATCGATAAAAGAGTACATCCCTATGATTGATATCATCTAGTTTGTCTATATTTTGACGTATGAGAGCCATTTCTTCTAAACACCTATCCTTCATCAAGATATAGTCATTCTGCGTCTTGGGCTCACTGTATGAACCTGTTGGACTGTCTCTATATGAGATTGCTTTAACGTTTATTAACTTATTCTGTAGATAGTCTGCTTTGTCCTTTAGATTTCTATATGATTTTAAATATGTTCTGACTTCTTCGGCTGTCATACGTTACCTCCTGATTACTCAAAAATAAAAAATAAATAAATCACTATCACCAGTACAAATAGAATAAAAAACAAATTAATTTCACTCCTCCTTATCTTTTAAAGTATATACATAATATTTTCTTGGGGCAGTGCTAGGATGCCTTGCATTGTATTTATCGCTGTGCTGATTGCTTGCCTTACAGTAGAAACTAGCTAATCCAATGGATAGCCTATTAGCGCATTCTTCAGCAGTGCCTGCAACAATTACATTGTCATTCATGTCATAGACAACATAGAACTGCCTATCTTCATAGCTTGCTCTTTTCTTTTCTTTCTTGTGTACTTTTCTATGAGCATATACATTTGCCATATATTCCTCATTATCGTATGCACTCCCTATTTTAATAGGTATTTCATTTGAAAATACACTTTCATGCTTATATATACGTTGCCATCTATGTTTTAGAGCTAATTGAGTAGCATCAACATACTGACTTATCTTTTCTATTAATCCAGTTATATCGGTTCTTTTTCCGTTACGATATAAAACAAAGTTTCCCATTTAACCTCCTTTCTGGAGAAGAAGAAAACAGTCCTTTACTCTTCCTATTGGTTTTCAATTCGTGTCTTCTCTTCTCCCAGCAACATCATAACTTTATAGTTGGATAGCAAAATTAGCGCTTCATACTCTTATTCTTTGCAAAAGAAGGTGAATGAGATTGAAGCAAAGCCATGACACTGCTGTTGTTTGTTGGTTTAAGAATAGAAAAATATGTTAGGGCATCAAGTTCATGAGAGGATCTTGCTTTTAGAAAAGAATCTATTAAGAGTAATCCATATAGATTTTCTTATTTTAAATTTTCTTATGAGTTAAATATAGAGAACTCAATGCCCTGCTTGATTTGTTATTCGAAGCCAAAAGGCTTGGTTGACAAGGCTCTTCTAGTAATAGAAGTATCTTCTTTAACAAATACTTCTTTGTCCTCCGACTAATAAAGCACGATTAAGCATTAATAGTGTTCCTCCTTGTCATTTATTGTCATAAGTTATTATTCTCCTTATCTTCTTCGATGCCATTCACAATCATTGACACGATAACGAAAACTGCAATAGCAATCACTGATATCACGATAAGAACGCCCACAATCAGCATGATAATAGCGAACATAGAAAATACATTTCCTAATACCTGCAATAAAAACATCTATATCACTCCTCGTCTAAATCACAAAAATAATCAATGTATTTATCATCAGTAAAAACAATTGCTGTAGGATCCACTCGAAATATATTGCCTTTTTTATCTTCAATTAAAGCAAATACCTGACTAATCTGCCCTGCTGAATGTCCACCAATAGCAATTGATTCTCCTATAACATTTGACCACTGCTCAAAGCAGTGAAAAAGATAATTTTTATTTTCATATCTGCATGTTCTATAAAAACTTACCATAACATTCTCCTATCTGATAAATAAGTAAATCATTAGCACTAGTGTAGCAACATAAGCTGCTGCGAGAATAAAGAAATCTCTGTTAGCCTTTTTACAGCTTTCAACAAGTTTATTGTTGAATTTCTGAAGATCATCCATCTTTTTGATGTCTTCATGATAGATGCACAATACAGTTTTGTTTGCTTTTTCATAACTTTTACACTTATCTTCTAAATCTTCATATTCAGCCTTTAAATCTTCTAATTCTTCTTCTAAACAATGGTTTTTGCTTTCTGATTCTTCAATCTGACATAGTAACTCTGTAATCTGCTCCTGGTGCAGTTCCATTGAAATAGTGTTCATGTTATTTTACTGTTCTCCTTTTACTTCTAAGTCTTCAATGTAATCATCATTTTTATGCGCAGTTAAATATCGCAATAATTCTGTATCGGAAGTATTAGGACTATAATATAAATCATCAGGATAATAGAACTTAGTAAACTGCGTATACCATCCACTTTTTTTTAAAATATTTATTAAAGCCCATCACTTGAATTTTTCTGACATATAGTTTAGGTGTTAATTTTAAAGTCAGCATTTTAATATCAGCTGTTAAATACTCAGCTTCCCAGTTCTTCTCATTTCTTAAAAATGAGGTTCTCTCTTCTTTATTCTTCAGCATCATTGACCACCTCACAACTCTCTAAAATGTCTTTTATTGATCTTGGTTCTTCATCTTCCCATTTTACAAATTGGAATAAATCATTGAACATTCGTAAATCTGAACAAATTCCACCTTTGCCCCACTCGTCGTAAATGTTTTTTGTAGGCTTTTTTGGATATCTAAATAAGGCTCCTCCACAGTTATCTCTTGCAATATACTTATAGCCCTCATTATCGATAAACTTAAGTAATTCATGCTCTAATCTGCTTAATTTTATAGGCTCTTTGTATTCTGATAAGAGCCATTTAACTTTAATATTCGAGCAGTGATCTCCTGCTTCGTGAAAGAAACAATCATCACAAACACCAAGGCATTTCTTAATTGTATGCTTATCCTTGCTCATTGAAAAATCAGAAACAACATTTGAATTTTCTAATATTTCTTTCTTAAATCTTTCTGCGTTTAACATTTTCTTTTACCTCACTCTTTTGTACTTTTGCGTTTGCTATTAGCGAAAGATAGAATTCCACAATACCTTTATTAAGATTTGGTGCGTTTCTATGAATGCACTTGTTATAAAATTCTTGCACGCCATATCCAATTGCAACTCTTTCCCAAAAATCATAGCCACCAAAAATAATAGCGTTTGTGATTGCTAGGTCTAACGCTTCCTTATATAACTCAAGATAATGATTTTGACATTCTAAAACAGTATATCTACGTTTGATTAATGCATTTTCTTCTTTTAAATATTCTATCTTGCTTTCTAATTCGTTCACAAACTCGGCCGAATATGTAATTTCTTTTAAATTCTTTTCACTCATATTGATCACTCCCATTTTAGATATAGACAATTTAATGGAATGTCTTCATTTTCTTCTAGAATGCATTCTCTTATGGAATTCAACGTTCCAATCGCATCTGACATTTTGCCCCATCCGTTACTAGGCAATAACCCCGTATAAGCCAAAGGATTATATTCTAATTCTTTTATTCCTTTTTCTACGTACTTTATTACATAATCACATCTGTAATATTCGCTGTTTTTAAAATTCCAATTCATGCATGTCCTGAATAATTTGCCTAAATTATAGGTTGGCTTGTAATACGCTGGATAAGTAGTTTCTACAAATTTGTCACATCCTTCAACCTTTACATAAATGCCAATACAATAACTCATATCATCCCTCCTCTTTCAGCCATTCTATAGTGCTTTCAACAGTAGTCAAAGGACAGTCCTGACACCTAATGATACAACTCTTATACTTAAAAAGGTGATAATTCAAATCCATGCAAGTAAACAAAGACGCATTAACAAAACGTCTCAATTTCTCTTCATCTACTTCAATGCGACCCATCAAGAACACCTCTAATCTTTTCTAACTTATTAGTCAGTTCTCTATTATCACATTCAGAAGTTTCTAAATCATATTCAGTGTCCGCAAGAACGTTCTCTAAATCATTGCAGTACTTCTCTAATGCTTTCACGTAATCATCATTCAAGCAAATCCTACCGCTTCTATTGTCATAGCATAGAAAGGCCTCTTTTTTAGGTTTCTTCAAACCATCAACATCATACTTACTATCTGGTTTTTTAATCCATTTTATGAAATTTTTCTTTGAATAGAATGGACAGTCTCCGTCACAATCCCCAATGTCACAATGAACGTTAACTCTATTTCTTTTTAGAGAATTATTGAAATGTGAACATGGAGCAATTCCAAACACTTCATCATCTGCCAAGAAGTCAGCGACTGCTTCTAGTTTTTCATCACTCACAAGTTCCATGCTTTTCTGTCTCCTTTCTCAGTTCTTCCTCTTTCTGGATTGCTCTTTCTATTTCTCTATTGATTTTTAACTTTTGATAGTCTCTGACTTTATCAATATCTAAGTAACCTAAGCATACTAACTCAGCAATACAGATAAGTGTATCAGCGACTTCTTCATGCAAGTTATTTTCAAATTCATCGCGAAAACCATATCTCTTTGCTTTTGTGATTGCTTGGATTAACTCAGCACATTCTTCTGAAGTAATGGTTAGAGTTAAATCATCACTATTAATATTTGCGATTTTATCTAATTCTAAAATTCTTTCTTGCGGGTATTTTAATAATTCCACAAGCCTTCCAATTTCTTTAAACATCTCTAACCCTCCAAAACAAAAGTGATTAACTGAGCACCTAGAATATTAGCTAAGGTTTCAGCTTCTAATTCATCAGCAAATACTTTTGCCTTTTCTGCATTTTCTTTTAAAGTGACAGAATCACTTGATGTATTAGTTACATATAATTTTCCTAACTTTACCAGATATAGTTTTTCCATTTGTTTTTCTCCTCTTTCTTAGGATATAAAGTCAGCACTGCATACTGCTCTTGTGCATATGCCTCATATCCTATAATTTGATATTCACTTTTTAACTGTTCGATTAAATCCATTAACTGCTGCATGGAGTAATAATCGACTTTCTTATATATGTATTTCATAATTCTTCTAATGAAATGTATATTCCTGGAACGGCGCTCCAAAATTTTTCAATCACTTCAGAAGCCACTCTTGAATCATTAGTATAGAATCCTAACTCTTCCAAAATGTCTTTTAACATCTTATTCAAATTATCAGTATCAGGCTTTGTGTATTTATATTCACCATCCACTTTGTGACTCTTGTTTAAAGGAAAGCACCATTTAACGATTAACTGGCAAGCGTGATCAATCGGAGTACTAGGAGCGTAAGGTGCGATTGCATCTCTTAACTTAACGTATGCCTGTTTCTGTTCAGGACTTTTGTATACTCCATGCCTTCCGATTCTATGCTCTTGCGCTGTAATTGTCGGAGGAATCATCTTTATAAAAAACTGCATTGTTTATACCTCAATTCTTTCAAAAATCACAATCACTTTGATAATACGTAACATACACTTATAGGGGAATCTCAAATTCCCTATAAGTATGTATGTACGTTATTAGCAATTGTGAAGGTACATATATATATTTATATATAGTGTGTACCTTACACGTGTACCCTATTTTTTTGATACAATACCTTTCGAATAATCAAACTCTTCTAAAGCTCCATTTTTAATCCATCTAGGCACACTAGTTTTTAGTGAGCCGTATGTTTTTCCCATCATCAGTCCACTTTCGGCAAGTTCTTTTAAGGTGACTTGGCCTTCATGATTTAACTGTTCGAAAGCATTTAAGAATAATTCAATATTTTCATCTTGCTTCTTCTTGTTAGTCTCGTTCATCTTTTCAAACTTAGACTTTTTCTTTGAACCTTCAGGACGGCATCCTTTTAATAAGTTACCATTATCCAAGAAGTGAACAGGATATTTAAAGAAGCAGTTGATAGGGTCGAATGTAGCGAATTCTCTAAGAGTTCCAGATATCTGAAGGGCAGTGATATGTTTAGCTTCATCAACTTTTAATTCTGTCAGATACTGTAATTCGTTCATCTGTTCGAATCCAAGCATTTCAGCACAGTAATCATTCATTGCTTCAAAATCATGATCATCTGTTTTCTTAGTCTGATAGATGTAAGTTCTCCATTTAGGTACATACTTATCAAGTACAGCGTGCATTGCTTCAACTCTTGCTTCATTAATGAAGTGTTCCTTGACTTCTTTATTCATGTCCAATTCAATCATATCTAGCAGCGCATCAGGGTCTCTTGCAAAGACTCCTGAGCCACTTGCACGGTCCATTGACTTCTTGCCACCTTGAGCACCTTTAGAGTGGTGATGTGCATAGATGACAGATGCACCAAGTGCATCTGCTATCTTATCAAACTGATTACAGAACTTAGCCATTTCACTGGCACTGTTTTCATCCCCTGTGATTACTTTATAGATAGGGTCAACCACTACAGCAATATACTTTTTCTTTTCTGCTCGTCTGATTAGCTTTGGTACTAATTGGTCCAACGCAGGAGTCTTTCCTCTCAAATTCCAGATAAAAATTCTATTTGCATTGTTGGGGGTCAATCCTAAAGTCTGATAGACATCTTTAAATCTGTGAAGACATGAGGCCCTATCCAATTCGAAATTGACATATAGCACATCTCCCTGTTTGCACTGTCTGCCCATCCATTTAGTACCCTCAGCAATTGCGATACATAATTCAATTAATGAGAATGACTTACCACTTTTTGAAGGACCGACCAATAGCATCTTATGACCTTGTCTTAAGATTCCTTCAATCAATTCTTCAGCGTAATCAGGAAGATTGAATAATACGTCAGCCAAGTTTTCTTCGTCGGGTAAATCATCATTCATTGACTCAACCCATTCGACCCAGTCGGACCACGTCTCTTTTCCTGTATTGGTTTCAATGATGAACTGTTTATGATCGCCACGAATACATCCAGGCATTCTTGAAAGTCTTGATGGATTCTTATTCTGACTGTCAACTTCAAGACCGTTCTTATCGCATATTTTATATAAGTAACTTACACGCTCTCTATATTCTTTATTGTCGGAAGCATCAACTTTAACGATAGCGTGTATTGATTTGGCACCACTATATACAACTGCTGCAACAGGCAGTTCTAACTGATGAATAATAGACAACTGTTTGCCAATATCTAAGCTATCAGATTCTACAAGAGCGTATTTGAATGATGCTATATCAGTATTTCTAACACCTTCACCATTTAATGGATTAAATCGAATCCATGCTCCTGCCGCTTGATTGTAGTCTCCAATCACTGCTCCAATATCGCCGTTGCAAGAGTGAAGCCCTTCAACAATCTGCCCTGCTGTCATTCTGAAGTTTCCGCGATTTCCAGGAATAAACTTCCCTTTTTCATTTTCTATCGAGGAAACAACAAAGCCAACATACTCGTCTGTATCAAACAGAGTAGTTAAATATCTAATTAACTCATTAGCTGGATTCCAATTCGAATCACTAGGCTCATGTAACTCAATACTATCTATAGAGTCCTTGTCTATGATATTGCCAATTTCATCTTCCCAATCAAGAACGCCCTCATTAGGATCTATCTTTTTTGGAGGAACGAAACCGCCTCTTTTTGCATAATCAAAGATTGTTCCGCCTGTTACAATATCTCCCGCTGTTTCATTGAAAGAATTCCATTTTGTAAAGCACTCTCCTCTTTTATATCTTTCAGAGTCCTGAGCACTCCAGGAATCCCAGTCGCTTGCTTCATATCCTTCGTGCTTGAGGGCCATTCCAACATTAGTCCATTCCTGGTAGGAGAGTTCAGAAGGGTTGATATAGTCAAGCAACTCTAATAGATTGTATTGTTTCATCCTTATTCAACTCCTTCTGGTTTATAAGTAGAAGCTTTTATCCCTTTTGGAAGTCTCCAGTTATTTGCCGAAATTCTAGAAATCATAGAATTAGCATCTTTGAACTTCCAAGTTCCAACATTTCTGAATCCTCTTCTTTCAAGGAATCTTACCTGTTTTGGAGTAGCTAGTCCTTCTTTACTTCTTAACTTCAACTTGTCAATCAGCATAGAAGCATATCCAGCATTAGGAACTTCATTAGACTCAATTCCATGTGCTTCTAAATACTTTAATTGCTTTTCATTTGCTGGAGCGCATTCCCATCCAAAAGAAGGAATGTAACTCTGCAAGTCTTCAGCCTGTATGCTCATTGCATACTGCAATGGATCAACCAGCTTCTTCTTGCGTTTTCTCATTTCTTTTAGCTGCTCAGCAAGTGCTTTTTCTCTTTCTTCTTGAACATCCTTCAAGGCTTCTTCTTCAACCTCTTGAATATCCATTTCAACTCCTGCACTGTCTTCTAACTTCTTGGTCATTTTTCTAGCAACTTCATCACTGTTACAGATAAGTGAAGCAGGATGACATAATTCATGTCTTTCGCTGTGCCAAAGAAAATCCAGTAAAAGTAAATCTTTCTTTCCCGTTTGAGGTGATAGCCTTGTACCTCTTCCAACCATCTGAGAATAGAGACTTCTTACTTTTGTTGGCCTTAGTACAATAACGCAATCAACATCAGGACAATCCCATCCTTCCGTTAACAACATAGAGTTGCAAAGGACATTGTATCTATTTTCTGCAAAGTCTTTTGTAATCTCATTTCTATCTTTGGAATTGCCATTTACTTCTGTGGCTTTGAAACCATGCTTATTTAATATTTCAACAAACTTTTGAGATGTAGAAATCAATGGAAGGAATACAACTGTTTTTCTATTCTTGCAGTACTTTTCCATTTCACTGGCAATCCCTTCAAGATACGGATCTAGTGCGCTACCAATATCACTTACTTTGAAGTCTCCAGCACTCATTGAAACGCTTGATAAATCCAAAGTCAGTGGAATAGTCAATGCCTTAATTGGAACTAAATAACCACTTTTAATGGCTTCTGGTAAAGTATATTCATACGCTAAAGTTTGAAAGTAAGAGCCTAAGTTCTTCATATCTCCCCTATCAGGAGTAGCAGTTACTCCAAGTACTTTTGCACTATTGAAATATTCCAATACCTTCTGATAACCATTACTTAAAACGTGATGGGCTTCATCTATAATTATTGTGTCAAAATAATCTCTTGAGAATTTAGACAATCTTTTATCGCTCTGTAGCGTTTGAACACTGCCCGTGACAATTCGAAACCATTTGCCAATACACGTCTGTTCAGCTTTTTCGACTGCACAGCCAAGTCCTGTCACTTTCTTAATTTTGTCAGATGCCTGTTCTAGCAGTTCGCCTCTATGTGCTAAAATAAGAACCTTATCTCCTCTTTTAACACAGTCCTCAGCCACTTTCGCGAATACTATTGTTTTTCCACAGCCTGTGGGAAGAACGAGAAGAGTTCTTTGAGTTCCCTTTTCTTCCCACTCTGTGAATATGGCATCATGAGCCTTTTGTTGATAATCTCTTAACTTCATTATTTCCAGCTATTGTTTCCCCAAGCCTGTGGCTGAGCTGGTGCTGGAGTATCATTAATCACGAATTCTTTTACATCGTTGTAAGTTGAATCGTTATATTCCCTGTGAGAGATTTTAACTGTTCCTGTCTTCCCAACGATTCCATTCCAATCTGGACGGAACGGAACTCCTTTCTGTTTCATCCCGATACATTCAAAGAATTGAGAAATCTTCCACTCAAGTGATTTATGAAGAACCAAAGAAGTAGTCACTTTTACTTCTTTTCCTTCATAATTGATTGTCAAAGTGATGTCAGCCTTATTGCATACAGGAAGTTTTCCTTTGCCTGAAGTTTTAGATCTAACAAAATTATCTTTAATGATGAATTGATAAGTTCCAACAGGTAATAATGTGTATTCCTTGGCTTCAGCTGTGATTTCATCATCCCAACCCATCGCTCCATCATTTTGAGATGCTTGATTAAATCCGTTCTGATTAAATCCGTTCTGATTGTAGTTATTAAAATTGTTATCCATTTTTTTAATCTCCTTTTAAAATTGAATTTCTGATTCTATAATAAAGTCTTTTAAGTTGCTCCAATTGCTGGCGATGAATTCCCAGAAGTCATTAGGCATATTTTCGATTGGAGTATCTTTCGGGAAGAATCCCTTTAAGAAGATGACTTCTTTTAGTTTCTCAATTGATATACTGTCACATTTCATCAAGTCTCTTACTTTAGAAGGAATCTTCTGATATTCTTCAGAGCCAAAATCAATAGCACTTACAGGCTTATTTTCTTCAATCTGTGGCTCTTTTGGTTCAACAGGTACATTCTCTTGTATCTGTGGTTTTTTATCTGTAGCAGGAGCACTCATGGGTTGCACGCTACGAACTTGTTCGAACTGATTTCCTGTCAAGCTTTTTTCTACAAAGGGTCTAATGACTTCATAATTGAATTCGCATTCTTCAGGCAATCCATGACGGTTTTTGGCATCCCAACAAGGCTTATGAGTTGTGTACATCATTCTTTTACCGCCAACTGCTTTACCTTTGCCGTTGTTATCAACTTCAGACACAAATGTCTGATAGTTGACAAATAGAACCATGTCAGCCCATTCTCTGATTAATCCAGATGATTTGCCTCCTGTTTTCTTGCCAAGTTTTAACTCATATCTATCATATTTTCCTGTTTGATTTGGTTCTTCAAACTTTCTAATTTGACTATGCGCAGTTAAAACAATAGCCATGTTCCCAATACTTCTAGCTTCTTCGAGTAAATTTAAAAATCTTCCTTCCTCTTCTTCGAGATATACATATCCATTTCCATAGCCAAAGTCTTCGATTCCTTTTAGACCGGCTTTTTGACAGATGTGATCAATGATCAATCTTTCTCCCCAGTCAATAGAATCAATGACTAATGTTTTGCATAAATTATTTTTTGCTGCGTACATAACTTCTTCTTTTAACATCTCGTAAGATGTAGGTTTCGGAAGTCTTCTTACATTCATAAAATCTGTAGATCCTTCTGTATCAATGAATAAAGGTTCTGGAAACTGTGCTGCAAAGGTACTCTTTCCGATGCCTTCAGGACCATAAACTACTACTTTTAAAGGCTTATCATTTACACCTGATGTGATTTCAAAATTCATTACCACTTCACTCCTTCCCAAGAATTAGCACTCACTTTTGGTTCTTCTTTTACTTCTTCTTTCTTTTCTTTTTCTAAATTGTTTTTGGCAACATAGCCATCTTCAATGATGATTGAACACTCGTCACCAGTACTTACTCTTGTGGCAATAGCTTGTAATCCTTCGGACTTTAGCCAAGCACCAAATTCTCTAAGAGTGTTCATATCCATCTGTTCTAATTTATCTAACAGAATGAACCCACAATTAGGATTGATTTTTCTACAAATAGCAGTTGCCACTTTTAACTGTTGGCTTCCGCTCATGTTATCCCATTCTTGACCTAGATAAGTGATTTTTCCATCTTCAATCCCTAGCCCTTCAAGAGGTAGATCAGCATTATTTAATAAGCTAGCCTTTTCTTTTCTAATGTCTTCTAATTCCTGAGACTTAGAAGCATATTCCTTTTTGAGGTCATTGGCGTCTTGCTCTGCTTTCTTTTTTTCTAGGTTTGCACGAACCTTAGTGTTTATATCATCAATCTCCTTGATTGATTTTTCAATTTTATCTGTAGGATTGTCTACTAGACTAGAGACTTCAACAACTGCTTTATCTCTTTCCTTGATAACTTTCAAATACTCTTCATTAAGTGCTTTTAACTGCTTGTCCAAGTCTTCCATCTTTTCTTCAATGGCTTTTGACTTAGATTTACATTCAGCAAGATACGCTCTTTTTCTTTCATTACTGCCGTTGATGGCTAGCATTTCCTGCTGCTTAGCGATTAATTCAGTAGCTGAAACAATCTTATCTGGAACATTATCGTAATGGACCATCTCTTTAGCATGCTTTAATTTCTGATCAGCAATTCTTCCAATTGCTAAGCGGTCGTTATAGACTGCTTTTTCTTTTAAATCTAACTTAGTTAACTCATCACCAATCCCGATGATATGAAGCAATGTGTCAGCTTTTTCTTTTTCTGAACTATTCATAAACTTTGGAAGGTTCAAAGCCAACTCACTAATAAATGAGTCTAATAGATTCTGACCTGCTTTCACACCCGTTGGGTCAGTAACCTTCAAGGCTGAGTTCTTACCTTTTCTTTCAACCACAATACCATTTGAAAGAGTCACTTTTAGAGACGCTGGAACATAGCTTCCTTCTCTAGTTGGCTTTGATGGCTTGTATTTGTTGCCACCTAGACACCAAGTGATAGCATCCAGCACAGAAGTCTTTCCGTTATTATTATTGCCACCAATAATAGTTAAGCCATTTTCAGATGGCTCAATCTGTACTGCTTTGATACGTTTCACATTCTCTAATTCAAGAGAATTGATTTTAATCTTATTCATTTAATTAATCTCCTTTTCATTTTTGAATCCTTCGAATAAAGAATCCAAATCACCATCAACATTGATAATTTGAATAAGTGCTCTTGATGCGTCTTTTGGTCTCTTCAAAATAAACTCAACGATTTGTTTGAACGTTTCGTTCTTTGGGTCATCCTCATTTGTTAATTGACCGTCTTTAAAAGATTGAATTAATAATGACATCATTAATAACATTTGATAATTACTGCCATTTGAGTGGATACGGGTTCCCACTTCATCAGATTCAACTTTAATAAATGCTTTCTTTTCCATAATTTTCTTCTCCTTTATTTATTTCTAATAACGACTAGCATGTATTCAAGAATGATTAAATTCATACTTAATGATGCAACACTTAGAACTCTCATTCCTGTAGAATTCCAGTTATTGCCACTTATAACTCCTGAAATGAAGCTGACTAAAATAATTAAATTAGATACGATAATGATTCCTTTTTCAAATCTGCTCATTTGAAAATCCTTCTTTCTGTGCTAAAATAAGCACGTTGTCTTTTATTTGTTTAGGCACGTGTTCGCAGCACGTGTCTTTTTTTTATGCTCATAAGCACTTAGCGCCAGGAGACCGTATACAGTAGGTATGTATAGTCAATGGAATTACCCAAAAAGAGAAATGTTAAATTATGTATTGCAGTTCATTCTACGAATTATTATTTGTCTCCTAGCCTTAGGTGCCTACGAGCAACTAAAGCTATTTATTCAATTGTTTTTCTTTTAGAATCATCTCATGTTCAATATTCGCATTTTTGATGATCCTTTTTTCATCAATCCCAAGATAATCGATAACCAGTTTCATCGGCAAATGTCTACTGTCATGAAGTCTTTTACCAGACTTAAGTACTTTCTCGGTCATCTCTTTCTTAAGTCTAGAAGCCTTTGCTTCACTGCAACTTGCTAAAATCATGATGTCATTTCTATCAGCCCACTGTTTCTTAATCACATCAAACATTTGCAAGTTTGTTGTAGCCTGTTTACACATTTTTTCTCACTCCTTTGCTAAGAACTTGTTAATGAAATACTGCTGACCCTTGCCAGTGACCTTTGGTGTCTTGGTGGTGATATTTACTCCTGAGCCATTAACGTAAGATCCTTCCTTGATTTCAAATAGACCGAGGTCCATAGCCTTCTGTGTAGGCATGTTGTAATCAGTGCCCTGGCGCTTGATCAGATAGCCTTTTTCTCTGAGCCATGCAAACAGTCTTTTTTGACCCATCTCAATGCCGTTCTGCTTTAAGATTTTGGCAAGTTCACCAACTAGGATAGATGTGTGGCTAGTGGCTACTGCATCAGCAAATACCACCTTAGGCTTCATCTCCTCGATTACTTTATCCTTAGCAGCTAGAACATTTTGCGCTTCAATCAGCGCTTTAGCCATGAGTTCTGAGCCACTTAACTCTTTCACTTGGTACTGCCCTGTTTTTCTTAATGCTGGCAACACCTCAGATGTAACCCAACGTTTGAATTTCTTGGCTGATGGTAATTTGCTTGAGAGGACTAAGCTGTATAGACCAGATTCATTGATGATGGTCATATTACGGTTCTGACCTGATGCACTGATTTGGTGCATCAGCTTATCTTCTTTATCAATGTGATTTCTTATTGCGTTATCGGCTCTTTCATACCCCAACACTTCAGCGACATCTTTCCCAACAAACCAAGGTTCATTGTTAAGCAAGAGACTTCTTACTTCATGATTTTCAAAATTAAATAATTGTATTTCGTTCATTTTTGTTCCTCCTTGAAGTTTAATTTTTTTAAACTTGTTTTGTAAAAAAATAAGACCCTATTTCGTTTTCGGGAATATCGAGCATATCGCTTATTGCAATTATGTCATCGCTAGTGAATCTTACTTTATTACGCATTTTTAATGATAATGTATTTTCGGAAATACCATATGCATCAGCAAAATTTAATTGACTGCCATATTTTTCAATGATTCTACCTTTCAGTTTCCTGTAATCAAAAGCCATATTCTACCTCCTAACCCATAAATAATAAAAATACCCCAAAAACAGCAACAATAAGCCAAATGATGCTTATAATTAGTTTAAAAATTTCTTTTTTCATATTGCTATTTAAAGTGAATGATGATAGTTTTATAAATAGAAAGTCATCTAAGACTTTCTATTATAAACTTAAGGACTGCTAGGAGCGAACCTATGTCCCAAACGAGCTGAGTTAATTGTGCTACCAATTTTCTCAGCTTTTTTATTTTCTTTTCCAAATCATTCACTTCATTACCTCCTTTCTGATACTAGTTTAACATTTTTAAACTATTTAGTCAATATTTTTGTTTAATTTAATTAAACCTTTTTATTGATTAGTTTACAAACCCTATATATAATATAAATAGAAAGGAGATGATGTATATGAGACCTAATGCTGATATTAAAGATAGATTAACCTCTGCTTTAAGAATTAGAAATATGACTCCAAAAGAACTGTCTAATAAGACGAATATTCCTAAATCATCCATTTCTCAATACATGAGTGGATATGCAAAACCAAAAGATGAACGACTATATCTAATGAGTCAGGCTTTAAACGTTGACCCAACATGGTTATTAGGGTATGACGTAGAAATGGAAAACAATGAAACCAAAGAAGAAGCAATCGATTGTAACAACCTTTATAGAGTTGACAGAATTAAACTCCCAATGTTGGGTAAGGTTGCATGTGGTCAGCCTATCTTTGCAGATGAAGACAGAGAAAGCTATATAATGGTTGGTACTGATATTGGTGCTGATTTCTGTCTCCAATGTCAGGGCGACAGTATGATAAATGCAAGGATCCATGACGGTGATATTGTCTTTGTGAAGAAAACTGACATAGTAGAGAACGGAGAGATTGCTGTAGTAATCATAGATGATGAGGCTACACTAAAAAGATTCTTCTATTATCGTGAACAGAATCTAGTTATTCTGAAGCCTGAGAATCCAAAGTATCAGGATATAATCCTTACAGGTGAGCAGTTAAATCAAGTTAGGGTTATCGGAAGAGCCGTCGCTTTCCAAAGCGATGTAATATAAGATGTGGGTTTAAAAAGAATTGATAAAATCTTTTTTGATGTATATAATGATAAGGAACAGAAATGACTGCACCTGATGCGGTTAGTAAAGCTCCTTATCAAAAGATAAGGGGCTTTTGCTTTATGCAATAAAAAAAACACCCTAGTTGGCGCTAGGGTGCAACAGTGATATTGGCGTATCACTCATATAAAAGAAACATCTCATAAAGTCCTTTTACGTACTCAATTATATACGATTGGCACGTTTAAGGCAAATTACAACTGAAAGGACGTGTTATATTTAACTAAAAATAAGAAAGCCCAGGAGGCAACGTACAAAATAGCACGCTTAGCATTTAGCTACCTAACCTGGGTCTTATTTCTAATGTGATGATATCATGCTAAATAACATTTGTCAAATCACTTGTTTCAAAATTTATTTTTCTTACTCGTCCGCACTTTTTGTGTCCAGGAAAAATATTAAGCCTAAACTTACTTGTATCTAAAACGCGCAAGATAGGCTCGACCATATCTCTATCTTTTGACCTCATATACATAGTATTAACGATTAAATCAGCTAATTGTATACCATAATGTGTAGCAGAATCGTAATATTTAACAGAAAACGTAAAATCATAATAGCAAAATTCTGTATTCAAAAATTTTTCTAAATCTTTTAAATCACCCACCGCAATATTTCTGTTATCTA
>ULQK01011952.1_pt1 | contig 22502 bp, 8 predicted proteins | sample 1954371 | NCBI WGS metagenome assembly ULQK01 (sample SAMEA4835652, study PRJEB28245) | human gut metagenome | biome: gut microbiome; material: fecal sample | place: Denmark | collected 2008 | reverse complement strand
AACCGCGACGCCGCAGCCGTAGTGCCGGGCGTGGCGGTGACGCGCCGGAACGGGGACGTACTGTATTGGATGGTGAAACAGTTCAACCTATTAGAGAGCATGGGACACAAGGACTTCATCCGTCCGGAATGGGAAAAGAACGTCCGTTCGTTGGCCGACGCATTCGTCAATACTTGGAAAAATGAAGGCACGTGGGGTAATTACCTGCACGTGGAAAGCGGGAAAGTAGCAGTGTACAACACCACCGGCGGTGCCATGGCCATAGGCGGACTGGCATTGGCCTCCGTTTATTTCAACTGCCCTGAATATTTGGAAATCGCCCGGCAGGCCGCAAGCGCACTCTACCGCCAGTTTGCCATCGTGGGCTTTACCTCAGGCGGTTGCGGTGACATCCTGCAAAATTCCGACTCGGAAACGGCTGTCGCCCTGGCCACTTCCCTATTCACATTATACGAAACGACGGGCGAAACAGAATACCTGCAACAAGCCCGTGACGCAGCTCATCTGTGCGCCACATGGACGGTTTCCTTCGATTATCGCCTACCGGAAGATACGCCGCTGGCCCAACTGGGTGCCAACCTGACAGGCGCCGTATGGGCCAGTACGCAAAACAAACACGGGGCACCGGGGTTCTGCACGCAGTCGGGCGACGTGCTGTTCAAACTCTACCGCACCACCGGCGACACGTTGTATGCCGAACTCCTGCGCGACATCATCCATGCCCACGCCGAAGGCATCCAACCGAACGGTAAAATCACCGAACGGCTCACGTACTGCGATTCCGACCGGCGAGGCTCCCGTGCCGACGGTTGGGAAACGGGTTGGAACGAAACGAACGGAGCGCTGATGGCATTGGAAATCCCGGGAATTTACGTCCGTACCGACCTCGACAAACTCTACGTCTTCGACCACGTCAAAGCGGAAATCATAAAAAGCGACAAAAGGAAAACCATCCTACGTATTACGAACCCCACGGAGTTCGACGCACAAGTTACTCTTTTTGCCGAGGGTGCAGAAGAATCCGCTTTACCGTTAGGAGACAATGCGTTTCTGAACTGGCAGGATAAGGTCAAGGTGAAAGCCGGACAGACGGTAACATACACGATAAAGAAGAAGTAGCAAAAGAAATTTTACCCTAAGAATACACACAAAAGAAAAGTCCCGTTTGCCATCCGCATGTCCAATGGAAGGCAAACGGGACTTTATCTTGGCTCATTGCTGTTCCATACAATCCCAATACACAACATACCGCTGACGGTGGACATCATACAGCGGAAACACCTGCACCCCGCTTTCCGTGACGAAAGCCAACCCTTTCCCCGTACGTTTCAACACGCGTTCCGGATGGCGGTCATCCCAGGGCAACGAACAAGGCAAACCTTGGGGGATATGGTAATCGTAAGTATAGTAATCATTGTACCGAAAAGGATTGGAATACGGAGCGGGCGGTTGCATTCCTTCCGTACCTAAGACACCGGCCAATACGACCGGTCCGTAAAGCAACGCGCCCTTACGGGGATTGTCCGGCATGCGTTCCATCGCAAGGCGCATGGGATAAGTCACTTCTATACGGTCGCCGTCTTCCCAACGCCGGTCCAACGTGATGTAAGAACCGGGGTGCTGTTTCACCCGTACGGACTTCCCGTTTACCCTGACCGTAGGACGGCCGCTCCACGACGGATAACGGAGTTTCACAGCCAACCTACGGGAAGTCTCCAATGCCAAGGTCAAGCGAGTGGTTTCTTCTTCCGGGAAACGGGTCTCTTGACGCAGATTCAACCCTTTTTCTTTCCACGCCAATTCGGACGGAATGAACAAATTGACATACAGGCAGTCCTCCCCACGATAATAAATGCTTTCGGCATATTTGGCATGGCTCTCGAAGCCACTGCCCACGCAACACCAGAAAGAATTCTCCGGCGTGCTGTACACCTTGTGCGTGCCGGACTGCAAAGGCAAAAAATAAGATACCATTCCCGTCGCAGGGTCTTGCTGCCCCAAGATATGATTGTACAAGGCACGCTCATAATAATCGGCCACCTCGGGAGAAGCCTCCCAACAAAACAGATGACGGCTCAACTTCAACATATTATAAGTACAACAGGTTTCGCCAGTGTAACCGCTGATATGTTTGGAAAATTCGTCCGGATCGAAATAATGTTCCTTGTCGCTGCTACATCCGGGAGCAAAGGTGTGGCGGCCTATCATCGTATGCCAGAAGAATTCGCTCAAAGCCTTGCTGTCTCCATCTCCCGTCAACTCATAATTACGCGCCTCAGCCAATACTTTTGGAATGAATGTATTGGTATGTTTCGTCCCCAAATCATCCCGTTGTTCTTTCAACGGGTCTATTACATCATTATGATAAAAGAAACCGGCCAACCAACGGTAACGTTCATCTCCCGTCAAGGCATACAGGTTGTAGAAAGACTCGTTGATGCCTCCGAACTCATTACGAATCATCTTGCGGCGCGTCTCTTCCGGCAACGGCCGAAGTTTCCCATAAGCCCAGTCTCCCATTTTCCGCACCACGTCCAATGCCTGCGCATTCCCGGCATACAGGTATTGGTCTATCAAGCCGGAAAACAATTTGTGCAACGTGTACCAAGGTGCCCAAACACTCTCCCCCCGGATATTCCGGTTGATGAGTTCTTCGGGATAAGCACTCAGGTAACCGCCCGTCCCCACGGCCTGTACTTCCGCCAGTCCGGCCACAAGGCTGTCCCCCTTCATCTTGAAAACATCGCTCCCCGTGGCTGCATACATCAAAGCCAAAGCCGAAAGCATGTGACCCGTCGTATGCCCGCGAAGTTCACAATCCAAGGACTCCCATCCGCCGAGTTTCTTCACCGTCATGTATCCTCCCTCACGTCCGGCAAATACCCCTGCGGTCGTCCGGAAACCATGCAGCAGCCGATCGGCCCCGATGGAGACCATCCATGCCGAGTCCCGCATCATGTTGTCACGAAAACGTCCGGGCAACAGGCGCACGTCCTGCAAATCGAACGATTCGGCAGCCAAGGGAACCTGCACCGAAACACTAAACCGCCCCTCACAGATACCGGGATAAACAGACTGTGCCATCCCTGCAGCCATGCCCATTCCCCAAAACAGGCTGATAATTATTCCCTTCTTCATGTCTTTTTATCGTATTGCAATTTTATAGTTTACTCTTCAAAATGACATTCCCGTTTTCGTAGACCGCTTTCTGCCTTTGCCCGTTCACTTCCAGTTCCGCCGGACAAGACGGCTGACGGAAAGCAGCCCGGATATGGGGTTGCCCCTCCACCCGCAAATCCAGTTTTTTGCCTTCCCGGCGTTGCATGACAAAGAGCTTGGACAAGGATGAATAATAAGACACCTCGCCCCGGCGCAATGCGCTGCCGTAACAAACGAACATCTCCGAAGCCTTTGCCGGATCCGTACCTTCGTCATACGTCACGGCAAACATGTAGGCATCCGTAGTCCATCCGTCGGCCGTAATCCATGAATTGTTGTGCATCAGCCGTCCGTCGGCCAACTGGTTGATATAAATGTCCGTGACCTTTCCGTTCCGACGCACTTTCAACCCTATCCAGTCTTTTCCTTCCGTACGTTCCATCATCGGCAAATCCTTATCGTCGGGCGAATCCTTCAGGATGACGGCTGTCAGCCCTTTGACACGTTTATGCTCGCCGGGCAGATGGAACGAATAGTATTCTTCCTCACCCTTCAAATCCTCGGTCGGTCCTTTTTTCACCTCCCAATACAAATCGTCGGGATAGTCATGTACGAAATCGGATAAGGCCAGCAGACGGGGATACAACGGACGGATGACCACGGAAGCACTGTCGGAGGTCACCGTCACGTCGGCTCCCCGCTTCACGGCCTTACCGTTATAGTGCCAAAGCCATTCGAAATGCCCGGGCTTATGGGCAGCTATGTCGTCTATCATGTAAATCACCTTGTCCATCCACAGGAAATGGCGGAAGTTCCGGCTGAACTTGTCCGACATCGGCCCCGTACCGTTGGCCAACACATATTTCATCTTCCCGTTATCCATCAGGTAATGCAGGCTTCCGCGCAAATAAGAACCCTGATACTGCTGTTCGCACGACTGTCCTTCCCCATTGAACAACACCACATTGTGCGCCTGGCTTTGGAAGAAGTAGTTCCGGTAGGCAGGATTGGGATACCAACAGTTGCCTGCGTCTTTCAGTATATCCACGCCTTTATAAAACAAGATGAACGAATTGGCATCGGCATGCGAGTGGTTCCACGTCTGTCCGCTCTTCACGGCCAGCATCGCCGCGTCCTTTTTCCAAGAATCGTGCATCACGGCCCAGCCGAAATCGGCAAACAGGCACGAAGTAGCCACGTCCGGCACGGCGGGTGCCTTACTGCAATCCGGCATGTAAAGGAATCCCATCGGGCGGTTACGGAAATAGCCGTCGCGATGTTGCCCCTCCTGTACCTGGTTGATGTACCACAGGATTTCCGGTCGCCGTATGCCTAACGCATACAACAGCATCATGCTCGATTCTGCCGTCACGTTCTTATGGCTGTCACCGAAATTCAAGTTATACAATATGCCCGTACGCGGATAGCACACTTGTACGAAATAGTCGGGCAAACGCTCCAACTGGGGCAGTTCCGGAGCCTTCCGCCCCGGATGGGTGTTCTGCCAGGCTATCCGGTATTGCAAAGCCTCTTGGATACCGAAATTGGCATAGTTCAAACTCTCATACATACCGCCGGCTTCGTCGAAAGATTTTATCTTGGCTTGCAACACGTCACCGGCAAAACCGAACCACTCCGGCATGGCCTCGTTCAGCGTCTCCACCCATTCGACAGCTTCGGGCAACTCATTTTGTAAAGCCATGGCCAGCATTCCGCCGTTGTACACGCACGAAGTCCACCAGTTATGCCCCATGGAGTTCAGGGAATGGATACGGGTAGGCTCCAACACCCAGTCGCCCAACGAAGGTTCCACACCGAGACGGAGCAAATCTTCGGCCAGTTCCTTCCGTTCACGGGACGACAAGGTCTCATAAATGGCATCGTAAGCCAACGCGGCCATCAGGCATTTATGTGAAAGTCCCAAATCGGCACGCCACACCGGCTTACGCGACAGCATCTCCTCGCTTCCCCAAGTCCTGACCTGCGTGACCGATTGCAAAATGGATTTCAAACGGTCGGCATACCGGCGGTCGTCCGTCATCAGATAAGCCAGAGCCAGATAATCCGACCGGTTGAGGTCGTTTTTCTCCAATGCGGCATCGGCCACCTTACGGATGTCCGCCCAACAACGGGCCATGCAAGTGTCCGACTGTACACGTGCCTTGGCCGCTTCCACCCGTTCTTTCGTGAAGAGCAACGCCGGATGGTTGACGCGCTGCCCCCATAAGGAAAGGCCCAACAGGAAACCTCCCACACAAACTACGATTTTCTTCATCTGTATATGCTTATGATTTGATGTCTCTATAGTCTAATACGATTGAAAAGCCCTATTTACGCACACCACGCATAAAAATTTTCTCTCGGAGTACGTTAAACGCCCTTTTCAATCGTATATAGAAGTAGAAGCATATTTTAAACTACAAATTTATCCATAATGAAAAAACAGTTCATATCCCTATGTATGGCATGGTGGGCCGTCACCGGATGGGCCTCGCCCCACACGTTCCAAGTGTCGTCGCCCGACCGCAACTATGTGTTCACTTTCACGCAGGAAGAGCCGGAAGGCAAAACACGGATGTATTACACCTTATCTTATAAAGGCAAAGAGATCGTCCACCGTTCGGAACTAGGTGTGGAAATCGAAAACAAACTCTTGGAGAGCGCGTTGGGTATCGAAAATGACGCCTGTAGGAACTGGAGGGACAACCTGACATTCATCGGGGCAGACTCGGCCTCGCACGACGGAACATGGCAACCCTTATACGGCGAACGCAAAGAAATCCCGGACCGCTACCGCAGCCTGCAAATCAAATTCAGAAAAGGGGAAGCACCAGCAAGCGAAATGACAGGCGGTTACGACCGTTCACGCACTTATTTCATGAACGTGGAAGTGCGGGCTTACAACGAAGGAGTGGCCTTCCGTTATCATTTCCCGGCCACCAGCAACGGGCTGTTCCTGCACATTACAGACGAACTCACCGAATTTGCCATGCCGGAGGGCACCATGGCCTGGCACGAGCCGTGGGCACAGGCTCCCGTCTCCCTGCTCCCGTTAGAGGGTTGGGAAGGCGAAAGCGAACGCCCCCTGACGATGAAACTGGGGAACGGCCTGACGGTCTCCCTCGGAGAAGCCCGTATGGTGGATTACGTACGTACCAAGTTCGCCCTCGCTTCCGGGAAGGCTCACACGCTGAAAACCTCCATGTACGACTGTGCCGACATCATCACGCCCTACGACACGCCGTGGCGCGTCATCATGGCAGCGGAACGCCCCGTGGATCTGATAGCCCACAACTTCATCTACCTGAACCTAAACGAACCGAATGTCCTGCAAGGGGACTTGTCTTGGATCAGGCCGGGAAAGACATTCCGTAGCGGACTCTCGCAGAAAGAAGCACTGGCCGCCGTGGACTTCGCCGCCGAACGCGGACTGCAATACATCCATCTGGATGCCGGGTGGTACGGGCCGGAAATGAAGATGGAGAGCGACGCGACCCGTATATCCGAAAGCAAAGACCTGGACATCAAGGCCATCTGCGACTACGCCTCCACGAAAGGCATCGGCGTATGGCTTTACGTCAACCAACGTGCCCTCGTCCAACAAATAGACCGGCTACTGCCTCTTTATAAAGAATGGGGCATAAAAGGCATCAAGTTCGGTTTCGTGCAAGTAGGCAACCAATTCTGGACTATCTGGCTACACAAAGCCGTACGCCAATGCGCCGACTACGGCATCATGGTGGACATACACGACGAATACCGCCCCACGGGCGTGAGCCGTACCCTGCCCCACCTGATGACACAGGAAGGCATCGCCGGCAACGAGACCATGCCGGACGCGCGCCACAACACCATCCTGCCGTTCACCCGCTTCCTTTGCGGTCCAGCCGACTACACTCCTTGTTACTTCAACGCGAGGGTGAAGAACACGCACGCACATCAACTGGCCATGCCCGTCGTCTATTACAGCCCCGTCACTTTCCTCTATTGGTACGATACTCCGTCGCTGTATCAAGGCGAAAAAGAACTGGAATTTTGGAAAAACGTACCGACCACATGGGACGAGATCTACCCGATAGACGGAGAACCGGGCGAATACATTGCCATGGCACGACGCAGCGGAGAGAAATGGTTCGTGGGCGTAATGAACGGACTGGAAGCCCGGAAGCTCTCCCTATCCACAGAATTCCTCCAACGTGGAAAAAGGTATATGGTGACATTATACGAGGACGACCCTCATTTAGATACGCGTACTAAGGTAGCCATCAAACAAAAGGTCATCAAAGGAGGTCAAATCCTCAATATCCAATTACAAGCCAGTGGTGGAACGGCCATGGAAATAAAAGAAGCCCATAGGGAATGAACCGTCTACTTCTCCACCACAAAACCGGGGATGCCGCTACAGGCATCCCCGAAATGTTTTTGATATGTTATCCTTGTCAATGTATCACAATTTTCTTACCGTTCACTATATAAATGCCCGGACGGGTAGGATTCGCGATGGCACGGCCGGAAAGGTCATAGACTCCCTGTCTTTCCACAACTGTAGTATCTACCTTCACATCATTGATACCTGTCACATCATCTACGCTCACGTTACTTCCATAATAGGAAAGGCTGAAATTATCGAATACCACCCAATCGGAAGAAACCGCCTTTGTGTTTTTCAATCCCAACTTGATATCCTCTGCATCCCTCTTGACTTCAACCACAAGCGTATTGTCGTAAAGCTGTTCCTCCATATAGTCGGAAGCCGAGGCCACATTGTTGGGTATATACAAACCCTGAGTATAGACTTGAGAAGACGTTCCCAACTTCTTCTCTTGTCCTCCCACCATTATATTGTGGATCTTGGAAGATCTGTTATACAAATAAATAGATGTAGACACATTGTTTATACCGGAAACATAATCCTTACCTACTTGGGAATAAGTACCAGGACGTTCAAACCCTTGTACACCGGCACGATATACCCCTTTGGGCATCTGCTTCAACGTTTGATAAAGGTCAAACGTTGACGAAGTATTACATAACCCATTCGTGAAAAGGAGCACGTCAGCCTGGGAACAATCCCAACCGTCGAGAGTTTCCATACCGGAATTGTCAACTAAGAAAGAGAGGTCGTAAGCCGACAGGTTGTCAAGTACAGTATTTGACATAAACGAGATAATGCCCGTATACATCTCACAAATGGCATTTTCCAAGTCTTGCACAGTTGCCAAGTTATCCACAGACGACTCCATCCTATTGGTCAAAGCCGTAAAGATGCCGGTTGCATCATCCGTAGCATCATGATGTGGGATTTTCACCATCTCTTTAGCCCCAATAACGTAACGACGTAACTTCTCACGATTCAAAGTCACCTTACTTTCATCCACAAGACGTATCTGGTCTGCCGTAAGGATTATCCACCGTTGGCTGGTAGCTGCATTGCTGAAATCTTGTGTAGAAGCTGTTTTTGTGTTTCCATCTGTTTCTGCCTGCAATGCAGGAGGAGTCTCCATGTTACGTTTGCCTTCGCATATCCAGTAGCCTTTGGTATTCAAGGTCTGATTCCCCACACCTAAAATGACAGGTACGCGCCCCCTCATCAAATGAAAACTTTCTTGTTCCCCAGGTTCGGCCACTTCTGCCGTCTTGATACTGCCACTCTTGAAAGTAAAGTACTTGCCGGACTTGGCATTACGCAACAAATAATAACATGTTTGAGGTTGGAAGACAAGATGCCATGCGAATGCATCGTCACCCACCAATTCATCCGTAGAAACAGCACAATAGGCCAATGTACCGTCTGCATTCTCAGTCAAATAGGCTGTCCCTCGTCCACAAGCCTCATCTTCGTTCGTGATGTAATATTTAACATCATCCTCGCTCTCGAATATATAATAAGGAGAGGGCGAACCACCGGAAGGGGGCAGACCGTCTACACCAAGTCCATGTGTCTGCAAGGCATTGGCGATATAAAGCAGACGCGTGCCATTGTCCGCCCCGGCACCGTTGATACCGAAAGGCCCCATGTGCATACCATCGCCATTACACAAATCCTGTCCGTTGGTCAAAAACTCCACAATAAGGTTGGCCAAGTCACCTTGCCAGTATACACCCGACTGAATTTTAGGCATTTTAGTGGGATATAGCCCTTGCCATTTAGTAGAAGCCTTAAGCTCTTCCCAACTCCAACGCCAATGTTGACCAACTCCTACACCATGATTGGATTCGTGCATCACCGTTCCCGTACGTTGGTATGCAGGATTAGGTCCTACTGACATCCAACCGCCATAACTACATTCAGCTGTCGGGGTACCGGCACCAAACGACACAGTAATTCCGTAATCCCGTATGCTCGTCCAATTATTATAATAATCCATAGCCTCGCGACATGCCTTACTAATCCGTTCGTTATCGGCCTGTTCGCCATTGTTGGCGTAACTCCATGTACAATTCCCCATGGGAAGCGTTATGATTTTACGTACTTCACCGTATCCCACGGCATTGCCCTGTGTCATGGCAAAAGCGCGTACATAGTACACCGTGGCAGGCTGCAACGGTTCCATAATATAAATAAGACCGGGATAGTTTAACAGTTGTGCGCCATCGGTGACATAATTGTCGGATAAAGTCGGTTCCTTGTGAGTGGCCCAACAGTAACCCTGCAACTTAATATCTTTTTCCGATATGCCATTTACCGTAACACGTCCTAAAGCCCCGACCGCACCACGGGGAATAAAACTTGAAGTCTCGACACCTGGCACATCTCCGGAAGGATTAGCCACATAATACAGGAGTTCGGCATGGGACAGTTCTTTGGAAATCTCGTCGATTTCTTCCCTCGTACTTTTAGCCGTCTTATAAAGCCCATTGGCTTTGTCAATAACCGCTTTCAGCTCATTGTTCCCATTAGGCAACCCTTCGGCAAGCACCTGCTCAGACCTTTGTATGGCTTCCAAGAACAATGCATAATCCCCCACACTAACCTGTGAAGCCGTAATAGCTTTACGAAGAATATTAGCCTTGTCCGCAATATCTTCGGTTTTAGTCACAGCCTTGGCCTCTTCTACAGCTTTGGCAAGCATGGCAAGACTATCAGCATGCTGTGGAGACTCCAACAGCGCTTCTCCTTCTTGTATCATTTGGCGAAACTCTGCAAACTGCGCATCATCGTCAAACCCCGTATAATAAATATGGAAATCATCAATGCTCACTTTATTACCAGTACATCCAATTGTATTCACTCCTATTTTAGCCTGATTATCCACCACGACAAAGTCAAGCGTATATTTACCGGTCAGACTCAATTCCTTCCGCGCATTGTTCGCATAAACATAGGCTCCTTTCTGTGGGATTGCCTTGTTACTTTCCTGTATATTCTGTGCCAAAACAGTGAGCTGGTAGTTCCCATTGGGTAATTCTACTATTTGATGGATGTCGCCGTCAGCCACATTCCCCCAACCACTCCAGATTTCACAATAATAAGTACCTTCCTTCAATTCAAAGGCATCATTACTCTGCGGACTGAAGCCATTACAAACCCATCCCTTGCTATTGTCTTCAAACCCAGGACTTAGCATATTTGAAGTGAGTTCCAACGGTTCTTCCGGTGAAGCCAACGAAAGTCTGTAATTATAAATCGCCGCCTTCAACGCAGCATATACTTTTGTCACATCTTCAGTCGAAGTTCCGTCCATCACAGACTTTCCATCGGCCAAAGCGGCATCAAGCGCTTTCTGCTCAGGTGTATCAAGATGCTTGTTAATACCTTCGGCTTCCGTAACAAGTTTACCTACTTCTTCACGAAAGATAGCATAAGTCTCTTCCGTAGGTTCCTCAAGAGTAAGGTGGAAATCATCGACACATACATAGTTTCCGGTTGCTCCTTGCACAAGGAGCCCGAACTCCAATGTACCATCTACCGTCGTGGTCTTCACTTCATACTTATCAGGCAGATTCACTTCTGTTTTGTCATCATTGGCATACACCCATACCCCTGTCTGCTTGGCTTGTGCATCATTCTGTTGGATGTTCTGCGCTGCCACACTTACTGTGTAAGTCCCTGCCGGCAAGTTATGGATTACTTGGTCTACACTGCCGTCTGCCACCCTGCTTCCGGCTCCACTCCATGTCTCTACGTAATAATCGCCCACTTTCAAAGGGAATTCATTATTACCCTGACGGCTCATCTTGCGAATCTCCCATCCATTGATTTCATCTTCAAACCCTGGATTGACGATTCGATCTGTCATATCCGTCTGTGCCCACAAAGATGCGGCCGCACAAAGGAAAAGAAATAGAAAGAATTGTTTTTTCATTACGGTTAATTTAAAAGATTAAAAATATGATAATTTACTCGTTTTATCGCTTCAAGAAGCCCAATGCCACCAAAGGCCTATTTTCATATTCTTGAACCATTCAGGGCTCTCTTATGGCGGCAGATTGTCCCACCCCATATATTGCCCCATGACAACAGGTACGTTTTGCGATTTTGCCACAAAAAGAACAAAAAACAACAGCCACAAAACTGACATTCTCAAAATTTCCACCCTCATCATTATAGCCTGATTATAAAAGGAATCAAATGTTTTTTGCAAAAATAGATGATTGACAAAAAAAATATAGAATTATATCAGCCTAAAATAGCACTTTAGCACTATTCTGACATTGTAAATCCGAAATAGATGATACTGCTCCCCAAAGTGCCCGAGAGAGCAGATAATCAGTGGGGAACGTTGCCCTTCGTGGAGGCCGGACATATCTCCCACACAGGAATTTCGCAAAAAGAGCCTTCATCTTTCAGGACGCATGGTAAACCGTTCATAATATTGATGTTACACGCTGAAAGATATTTCGGGCATCTTTCAGTCATACTTCATTCCGTTTGGCGCAGAACAGAAAACCGTTCGGCTGAGATTGAAAAATCGTTCGGCGCAGAACTTTTTACCATTTCCTGCAAGGAAAGACGGCTGAAAGATGCCCGAAATATCTTTCAGACCATAAATCACTATATGACAAGCACATACCGTACAACCTGAAAAATGAAAGGACTTTCCCGAAAACTCTTGGGAGGGACATTTACTGTGCCAAAGTCACCCCAAATCCGTACGTTACAAGTCATCTTCACACAGTCAACGCCGACAAACATTGACCTCATGAGATACACCATCTTCTCCATCACAAAACCGGGGATGCCGTTCTGACATCCCCGAAATGTTTTTGGTATGTTATCCTTGTCAATGTATCACAACCTTCTTACCATTCACTATATAGATTCCCGGACGGGTAGGATTCGCGATGGCACGGCCGGAAAGGTCATAGATTCCTTGTCGAATTCCCGCATCCGGTTCCTGTTCCACCCCGTCAATTCCTGTCACATCATCCACCGTCACGTCCGTGCCATAGTAGGACAACTTGAAATTGTCAAACACAGTCCAGTCGGAAGAAACGCTGTTGTTGTTCTTCAAACCTAACTTTATGTCCGTATCCCTCTTGACCTCGACCACTACCTTATTTTCGTAAAGTTGCTGCTCCATATAGTCGACAGCAGACGCTACATTATTGGGAATATACAGTCCTTGCGTATAGACTTGGGAAGCCGTACCCAACTTCCTCTTTTGACCGCCAGCCATTATATTTTGAAGTTTCGAAGATTTATTATACAAATAAACGATAGCCGACACATTGTCTTCGCCAGACATGTAGTCCTTGCCGACCTGAGAGTAAGCCCCCGGTCGCTCAAAGCCCTGCACCACGGCACTATACACACCTTTTGGCATCTGGGACAACGTCTGATAGAGGTCAAAGGTCGATGCGACCTCGCACACACCGTTCGTGAAATTGAGATCGTCGGATTGCTCGCAAGTCCAACCCTCGAAGCTTTCCATACCGGCATTGTCTATCAAAAAGGTGAGGTCGTAAGCAGACATCCCGTCAAGGGCCGTGCCGACCATAAACGTCGTAATGCCTGCATACATCGCATCAATTGAGGAAACTACTTCCGCGGCAGAAGTCAAATGGTCAATAGATGCTTCCGTCTTGTTTACCAAAGACGTAAAAGAGGCTGAAGCATCACTCGACACGTCGTGGTGCGGAACTTTGGACATCTCTTTAGCCCCGGCAACGTAACGGCGCAACTTTTCCTTGTCCACGGCGATTTTGCCCTCATCAGCAAGACGTACTTGATCCGCCGTGAGGAACACCCAACGCTGGCTCGTAGCCGAATTAGTGAAGTCTTGGTTGGCGACGGTAATAGTCCCCCCTTCTCCATTGGCCTGCAATGCAGGAGGAGTCTCCACGTTACGCTTGCCCTCGCAAATCCAATACCCTTTGGTATTCACCGTCTGGTCACCAGCCCCTAAAATGACGGGCACACGCCCTCTCATCAGGTGGAAGCTCTCTTGTCCGGCTGGCTCTGCCACCTCGGCCGTCCTGATACTACCGCTCCTGAACGTGAAATACTTGCCGGACTTGGCATTACGCAACAAATAGTAACATGTCTGGGGCTGGAAGATAAGATGCCATGCGAAAGCATCGTCTTCCACCACTTCCACTGACGAAATGGTGCGGTAGACCAACTGACCGTCGGACGTTTCAGTGAGGTAAGCCGTGGCACGTCCGTAAGCCTCATCCTCGTTCGTAATATAATACTTCGTGGTATCCTCGCTCTCGATGGTGTAATAAGGTGTGGGAGAACCTCCAGTAGGCGGCAACCCGTCTTCGCCTAAGCCTTGAGTCTGCAACGCGTTGGCAATATAAAGCAAGCGAAACTCCGTCCCGGATCCATTGATACCGAAAGGCCCCATGTGTGCCCCGTCACCATTGCATAAATCTTGCCCATTGGTCAGGAAATCCACAACCAAATTAGCTTGGTCACCCTGCCACCAAATACCTGGCTCTATTTTGGGTGTTTTTGTGGGACGAAGGCCTTGCCACTTAGTAGAAGCTTTAAGCTCTTCCCATCCCCAACGCCAATGTTGACCAACACCAATACCATGATTGGCCTCGTGCATCAAGGTCCCAATACGTTGATAACCTGCATTAGGCCCCACAGTAATCCAACCTCCATAGCTACCGTGAGCCGAACCATCCCCCGCGTCATAGCTCACGCTAATATGGTACCCCTGAATGCTTGTCCAGTTATTGTAGTAATCCATTGCACCAGCACAAGCCGCGTTGAGGCGTTCATTGTCGGCTGCTTCACCGTTATTGGCATACGACCACGTGCATTGTCCCATAGGAAGGGTAATAATCTTACGTACTTCACCGTAGCCTACAGCATTGTCTTTCGTCATCGCAAAAGCGCGTACATAGTATACCGTAGCAGGTTGCAACGGTTCCATAATATAAATAAGCCCCGGATAGTCAAACAACTGTTCCCCTTCGGCCACATAATCATCAGACAAAGTCGGATTCTTATGAGTTGCCCAACAAAAGCCCTGATATTTAAGATCATTTTCCTTTAGGCCTGTCACAGTCAAACGCCCAAGCGCTCCCGTGGCCCCACGGGGGATAAAGTCATAAGTCTTCACAATAGGAACTTCGCCAGAAGGATTAGCAGCACAATACAACACACCGGCTTGCGCCAGCTCCTTGACCATCAAGTCTATTTCCGCCTTGAGTGCGACAGCAGTATTATATACAGACTTAGCTTCATCAATAGCCTGTTGGAACTCTGTAGCCCCATTACTGCCTACACCTTCGTTGGCAAGCACCTCGGCTTCCTTGATAGCCCCCTCCAACACTTTATAGTCGGCCACACTAGTTTCCGAAGCCTTAATAGCCGTTGTCAATGCCAATGCACAAGCCGCGATTTCCTTTACCTCTGTCACTTCCTTGGCATCCTTCACTGCTTTCGTAAGGGCAGCCAGACTGTCCTTATGCTGATGGGATACCATCAAAGCCTCCCCTTCGTTTATCAACTGTTGGAGAGTTTCCTTCTGAGCTGTTTCATCAAACCCCACATAATAGAGATGGAAATCATCCAGACACACATAATTACCTGTACAATTGCGCGTGTAAAGCCCTATCTGAGCTTTATTATCCACAACGACGAAATCGAGAGAATATATACCCGGTACGTTCACGAGCTTCTCTACATTATTAGCATAAACGTAGGCTCCCTGTTGAGGCACATTCACATTGCCTTGGTCTATGTTCTGCCCTACCATCGTAAGACGGTAGTCCCCATTCGGCAATTCCACATCCTGATGAATATCTGTATCCGTCACCAATCCCCAGAACTCACAATAGTAATCGCCCACTTTCAGTCCAAATGCGTCATTGTTCTGAGAATTAAAGCCCCCGTTAATCCATCCCACAGTACTATCCTCAAAACCTGGATTAGTCATATAAGAGGTGACATCCATTGGTTTATCTGGAGAAGCCAGCGAGAAACGATAATTAAAAATAGCATTATCCAAAGCTGTATAAGCTTCGATAATACCTTCCCAAGAGGATTGTGCCAAGATAGCTTTTGCAGTAGCCACCGCCTCATTAAGCGCTTTTTGCTCTGGAGTACTAAGTTGTTCGTCTATTTTCTCTGCTTCAGCAAGAAGCTTGCCCATTTCTTCACGGAACACAGCATAAGTTTCCTCGGTAGGCTCCTCATGTGTAAGGCGGAAATTGTCTACACATACATAATTTCCAGTAGCTCCTTTTATCAGGAAACCGATTTCCAGTGTACCGTCTACTGTGGTGGCCGTTACACTGTATTCACCCGGTAGGCCAACTTCTGTCTTATTTTCGTTAGCATAAACCCACACACCGGTTTGAACAACATCCGGAGTATTTTGCTGAATATTTTGTGCAGCAACAGTCACTGTATAAGTACCTGCAGGTAGTTTGGTAAGTACCTGTTCAAGACTACCATCCTGTGCCTTGTCTCCTGCCGGACGCCAACTTTCCACATACGCAGTTCCCTCCTTCAAGCCGAACGCATCGTTGGTTTGACGGCCAACCTTACGAATGTACCAACCTTCGACACCATCTTCAAACCCTGGATTGACGATTCGATCCGTCATATCCGTTTGTGCCCACAATAATGATGTGATCACAAACAAAAATAAAGATAAGAATAATTGTTTTTTCATTGTATTTAATTATTAAAATTAGGATTTATAATAAATTCGGTTCTTATTATTTCAGTACTTTCCGACCATTTTTGATATAGAGACCATGCTGTGGAGCATCACTCAACTGCTGCCCTTTCAGATTATAATAATGAGTATCCTGACCCGCAGGTGTGTTTTTGACAGCAATCACAGCATCTTCGATTTGCCAAGGCTCGTAAAGCATCCGTATATCCTTCACGCGAAACTCCTGAGTTTCACTTCCCTCCTCCAAATTAGCTTGCCAACCTACATAAACATCCTGAGACTCTTTGATAGAAAAGGAAATAGAATACCATTTCCCATCATCCACGCCCGCCTTATTAATGGCAAGCCTTGCCAACGACTTGACGGGAATGTCATGCGTGGCCAGAAGTTTCGTAGAAGCAAACATATAGGCGTCAGGACTCATACTATAACTTGTCTGATACTCCGCTTGCATTGTATAAACACCTGCATCAAGATGTAGCTTGCGGTAGATACGCGCATCGGAAAGGTTGCCCTCCTGATTTCCACTACGGTCATCCCAGACTCCCAACATAAGACAACTGTATCCTGGATAGTTGTCTATTCCGTTCTTTATGCCATCGGCCTCGTTGGGGATTTTAAAGTTCTCTACCTGCCAGTACTTGGGTGTGGCAAAACGTGTGGTTACGCTTCCATCAAGACGTGAAAAGTTGGAACGCTCATCAAGTAATTGCAACGTCACATCCCGAGCCGCCACAATTTTACTTTCATCGTAACGACATAATTGTACACGAGTGGCACGAAATTCCTGTGTGCCACTACCCATCATCAAATTAGCCTGAAACCCCAATGTCACATCCTGCTCTTCTTCTACAATAAAAGTAATACCCCACCAACTACCATTATTTGGTGCTGTATTAAGACGTGCCCATGCAATGGCCCGAACAGGAATCTCAGAAGTCTGTAAATCCTCGACAGCCTCTGGGCAGGCATACATATAAGCCTCGTCAGACAACTGGTAAACGGCATTGAAAGTAGCACCGAAATAATAAGTACCGGGAGTAAGATGCACGGTACGACGTATGGCAGCCTGCGAAAGATCACAGTCATAGTCTACATTAGTACGGTCATCCCAGACTCCCAACATCAAAGCCTCAATTCCTTCGTAAGCATCGAGTCCTTGCTTAACCCCCTCACTGCCATTAGGTATATTGAAATTGGTTACAATCCAATTAGCCGGCTTACCGAAACGCTTACCATTTCGAGTATCCGGAGTACGACTGAAGTCTGCCGCCTCCACGAGCATTTCTACAGTAAGATTATCACCTGCATAAAGAGGTGCGCCAGCTTCGGTAACTGACGCTTTAAGATATGCTTGAAAAGCCTTACGAAATACAACAAGAGCCGCAGCCTGTTCTTCGACAGTACCATCCAGGCTATTTTCCGCTTGAGTTACATAGTATCCTAAATCAGACAAAGCTGAGACATTGGGACTACCTGTGTTGACAGGTTTCAGATTTCCGTCGGCTCCTTCAACAAGGGGTTTACAATAGTCAATAAACTCGGCCAATGAAATAGGCTTATCCGTACCAGGTTTAAAAGTTATGGCAAACACAGGAGCAATGTCATTGGTATTCTCTATCGGAAGCTGCACTGTAAGCCCCTCCATCGCAAGTTCGTGCTCAACCGCACCATGTCCCAACAATTCTATACTTTCAATCTCACCTGAGAAGTATTCATTGGCACGTCCTAAGTGAGCAAACGTGAAAGTACGTTCTGCCGGCCAACGCATAATGGTAGCAAAGACAGTATCTACATCCTGTTCCGTCCGGGCATGTTTGACGACGTAACGCACATCTTTTGCAGAATAATTGATACCTTCGTTAAACCCTTGGTTATAGATAGGATTACTTGCATCAACCAACGGTCCCTCGCCAAAAGTTTTCCAAACACGAGTCCCATAAATTGAACGTCCGTTTTGCTCCATCCAATCTGTCATCTCAGCAATGAAACGCATTTCCTTGTCATCGTGAGTTCCATCTCCTTTTAGAGGAATAGAAAGCAACAAGTTACCATTTTTGCTGACAATGTCAACAAGCATATCTACCACCTGCTGAGCCGACTTGTAACCGGCATTATAATCTTTCACGCCATAATGCCATCCACCGATACAAGTACAAGTTTGCCAAGGCTTTTCTTGTGGGCGATCGGGTATACCACGTTCTATATCCCACAACATGGCTTCCTTATGCGTAGAGTCCAAGACCTTGCCGGTAACCACCATTTCCGGATCGGTATTATAAGAATGAGCCAAAATATTAAGGCCTACGCTCTCGTCGCAACCATAGAAAGGAAGTACTGTATCATCAAAGTAAAGCATGGCAGGGTGATAGGCATTCACACACTGCAATACACGGTTTTGAAATTTCATCTTGTACTCTTCGCTGGGCTGTGAAGCACCGTTACCCCACGTCCATTGACTGTGTATGGTACCCGCATCTTCCCAACCTCTACTGGGAGTATGGCGTTGGGCATAAAGATCTTGTGGATCATAACCTTCCCACCATTTACCCTTACCATCTTCTTTCGTCATATTGGCATCATATTGCTGGGCGATTTCAAACCAAAGCCAAGCATGGCTACCATGCATGGATACACCTAAAGGAAGATCATACTTTTCACATGCTTTAGCCCATTCTCCTACCACATCGCGTTTAGGACCGATATTCACCGAGTTCCAAGGTTGGTAGGGAGAATCCCAACAGTCGAAATTATCATGGTGCTGCCCCATAGCAAAAAAATACCGAGCCCCCATATCATAATAGAGTCTGATAAGATATTCAGGCTCCCATTTTTCAGCCTTCCAGGCGTTACACAAATCCTTGTAACCATAGTCTGTACCGGCTACACAAGGATCACCAAAGTGGCTCACATGCCAATTGTAGTTTCCACCACCTTTGAAATACATTCCACGACCATACCAATCTCCGTCTGCCCCCTGGCTCTGCGGATCCCAATGTGCCCAAATGCCGAATTTTACGTTTTGGAACCATTCAGGACATTCCCACTGCGCCAGATTGTCCCAATCGGGAGTATATCGCCCTGTTGCCACAGGTACATTCTGCGCGTTTGATGTGAAAGAAGCAGATAACAATAATCCTGTCATCCATACTGTTAAAGTTCTTGCCTTCATAGTTATTATTGTTAGATTATTACTAAAGAAATTAAGTCCTTATTTGCAAAGATAAGTGTTTAGCAAAAAGCAAACATAGAATTATATCGACAAAGAATAGCATTTCAGCACTATTCTTTCACTTATTACCTCAAAAATAAGGCTAAACTCGAAATAAATTTAAGTCAGCCTTGAATTCGTAACTCACAAACAATATATAACCATTGACTAAATTTGCTATGAAGAATACAACAAATCCTATGAACTCTAATCAAATCTTACCAACTGAACTTTATTACCTTTCGGACTATCCCCCAAGTAAACCACACTATGCACAGAACGGACTCTAATATTCGCACGCGAAACATTTATTATTCAAAAAAGGAAAAGGACAACCGAAAGCTTTGCATCTCACGGTCCTCACTTTTCCTTTCATTTTTATTCCTTTTATCAATCTTACCTCCTCCCTATTTCTCACCGAATTCTACAGTCGTAGGCAGATACCAGTTCTGCCGGTTGAGCAACTTGGCCCGGATGGCCTCGCGCTCTCCTTCGGGAAACTTGGCAGCCACCTTATCTGCCAACCAAGACGGATCGTTCCGGTAACGGGCCACACGCATCAAGTCGTGGAAACGGTTGCCCTCCAATGAGGTTTCCAAAGCATACTCCGTCAGCAGCTTGTCTTCCACCTGCAACAAGGTATCGGCCGACGAAGCACAGGCTTCGATGACGAAAGTAGGATCCAACTCCAGATTTTGCGAGCCGCACCCACGGCCATGCAACCCTGAATTGACATCGAACATCCCGATATCCCCGGAAGAGGTAAGGCCGAAGTCGATCCATGGCTCACCCGTAAGTTCGTCTTTCAACAGGTCATTGTAGATTTCGAAAGTGTTCTTGCTCAAACCATATTTCAGCACACCATAAAAAGCGAGTTTGGGTTTCCCCAAGCGGTTGACGGCCTCGGCATAACGCAGGTAAACCAAAGCGGTACGACAAAGTACCACATAAGCATTTTCATTCTTTTGCATATAGTTGTACTTATCCACATACGGGCGTTCCGTCTCGCTGCCATCCACGGTCTCTTCCTTATCATAATAAGTTCCGTAAGCCCCACGCAGATCTCCCGTCACCGGTTTCGTGTTGATGGAATACGACTGCTCGTCGAACATATCAATCAAAGCCTGCGAAGGCGCCAACACATAAGAGGTGGTGAACATCTTCGAAAGAGCGGAAGAATTATCCGTATATTCATCCGTGAACGGAATGGCAGTCAGAATGTCGTAGTAGGAAAATCCTGAGAATTGACTCGTCCAATTCTTTCCGGCCGGCAACAGAGTGGTTTCATTATATGAATTCACATAAGTCGACAAGACATACAACTGATTCCAATAAATCAGGTCATAATATGTCTGGGCCGCCTTCTGGAAATCCTGGTTCCACATATATAGCTCGCCCAAGACGAAACGTACGGGAAGCATCAACTGGTTGGCCGTATAACCTTCATACTGGACAGAACCGGCAAACCCGGGGTCGGCATTTCCCCGTATCCATCCGCTGCTCTCCGGCGTGTCGTCCGACACCATCCAAGGCAACACGCCCTCCAAATCCCGGATCAGTACGGGCAACAAACCGTCCAAGTCCAACGCCTGCATCTCCACCGGACGGCTGACATCCAAAAAAGGTTCGTCGGCATACTTCACCCGTCCGTAGTCCAGACACAACTGGAGATAACACCACGCACGGAGGGTCTTGGCCTGCGCCATGTAAGGACGAAGGATTTTCACCGGATAGCTATTGTCATCCTCCCGTCGGGATATGGTCGTGTCCAAACGATGGATGTAATAATTGCAGTTGTTGATGAGTGAATAATACTCCCGCTCTTTCAGATAGGAATTTTCCGCATCCACCTCGAAACGGCTGATGTCGCGCAGTTCCTGGGAAGAGTTCTCCGTCACGTCCATCAAGTCACCGCGCAGCTCACCCATAATCACATAGTTGTCGCCGATTCGTTGCAAACCTTGCAGCAAACCGAACAGACCGGCCCGCGCCGTGGTCTCGTCCTGGTAACGCTGGCCTTCGGTTTTCAGAACCCCGTCCGAATCGGTTTCGAAAAAATCGGTACAGGAAGTGCACAGGCTTCCGGCCAGACAAACGGGTAAAATATATCTCAAATATTTCTTCATGACTTTTATAAATTAAGTTTCACACCGATTTGATAAGAACGTCCATGGCTCAGCAATCCGTTGTCGATGCCCTGGTATAACACGCCGGTCTGCATCGACACATCCGGATCCGGACCTAAATATTTAGTCAACGTCAACAGGTTGGATGCACCTGCCCAGAAAGTCACCCCTTGGATAAAGACGTTGTTTATCGGCCACACGTAGGAAAGACGCACATTCTTCAACTTGAAGAAACTACCGTCTTCTATCCAGCGGGAACTGAAACGGCTGTTACCCATCGGGTCGCCATACACGGCCTTCGGCATGTCCGTTACCTGCCCCTCATGCCGCCAACGGTTCATGACGGCACCGGTCTGGTTGTAAGTATCGGTCATGCTCTCCAATGTCTGACGCTGGTAGTTATAAACGTCTCCCCCGCATTTGAACGTGCATAACACATCCAAAGCGAAACGTCCCATCGTAAAACGGTTGGCAAACGACCCCGTGAAATCGGGATTCGGGTCACCGATAATCGTTTTATCCCTTTCGTCCAATACCCCGTCGGCATGAAGGTCTGCAAAACGTACGTCACCGGCATGGAAATAGGTGTAAGAGGCATCTTCATGCTGCACTTTCAAGCGAGCGGCCTGCGCCTCGGCTTCCGTAGCATATACCCCGTGGGCTTCATAACCGTAGAAAACTCCGGCAGGATGGCCCACGGCCGTCAGTACTTCACCGCCTAAGATTTCCGTTGTATAATCTCCATCGGGCAAGGCCGAGATCTCATTTTTGTACCTCGCGATACCAAGCTCCGCATTCCACTTAAAGGGCTTGGTGTCCAACACCTTGGCCGAAAGGGCAATTTCGAAACCTCGGTTCGTAAGTTCTCCGCCATTATATAAATAACGTGAGTTCGATATAAGAGCAAATATATTTTTCTGA